>Ga0180221_1000372_pt1 | contig 43244 bp, 38 predicted proteins | sample eDN5th37CKraftMG_FD_151339 | JGI IMG/M metagenome (GOLD analysis project Ga0180221, IMG submission 151339) | Enriched Miracle-Growth compost microbial communities from Emeryville, California, USA - eDNA 5th pass 37_C Kraft MG (version 2) (version 2) ...
ACGCTATCAGCCGCGCCTCCCCGCCGGACATCGCATCCGGCGAACGCCAGAGCGGGCGTAGCTCAGGGGTAGAGCACAACCTTGCCAAGGTTGGGGTCGAGGGTTCGAATCCCTTCGCCCGCTCCAGTTTTCCTCGGAAAATCAGTGGAATAGCGGCTTCCTGGCCGCATTTCGTTGGAGACAGCGCCCTCCGTAAGGCCTGTTGTCTCCATAATGTCTCCAGAAAATCGCCAAGAATGGGCCGCTTCTGGCGTTGGCTGGCGAAGACTGCACCGATCATCATGCCGCCATGTGCTCCATTTCCCCTGGCCCGAGGGCTGGAGACAACGAGGCCAAGCGTGGAGACAATGGCGGGATTTTGGAGACAATGGCGCTAAACCGACAGGGTATCCTCCGCGATCGTTTTTTGCTCCATGCCGCGCGCGGCGAACGCCAAAGAAGCGGAGGCCGTTCTTGGGCTATTGCACGGACATAACGACATCATCTGCGTGCCGCAGCCAGAAGCGGTTCGCGTGTGGTTTCAACAGTTGATGCCAACGGAACTTCTTTCGCCTACGCTGATCGGCGACGAATCCGGGGGACAGACTTGCACATGGAGAATAGTGAAAGGCTCAAGATTTACGTCCCAGACGGAAGCGATAGGGCGGCCGTGGCCCGATTTTCAGCCGCAATCGCGGCAATGGACCGCCATCCGAAGGTCGATTTCAGCTTCCGGAACGTCGATTTCGTCACGCCCGGATGGATGCTTCTGGTCGTTCGCGCGCTTCGAAGCTATCGCGACGACCGCCCCGGCACCCACTGCAAGGTGGTCGATGCAACATCGAGCGCCATGATCTATGCCGGCCATGCCGGATTCTTCGACGCGCTCGGCGTGAAGTGGGGCCGCGGGGTCGGTGAGGCGCCGGATTCTTCGACTTTCCTACCGATCACCTCCCGCAATATCCGCGACCTCTTTGCGGGCCAGCCATTTTCGCGGCCTGCGGGGGATATCATCCAGGAAGACGCTGAGAAGCTTTCGGCCATCCTCGCCCAAAGCTGCGAGGGTGTTCTCTTTGACACGTTGAGCTATGCGATCCGAGAGATCATCCGGAACGTCGTCGAGCACAGCAAGGCCGGTGAGTTCCTGATAGCGGCGCAATGCTGGGTTGCGAGCGGCACCGCCGAGATCGCCATCGCCGATGCGGGTATCGGTATCGCCGCTGGTTTGCGGTCCAACGGCAAATACAACCCCAGCGACGATGCGGCGGCATTGGCGCTTGCGACGCAACCGGGCGTCAGCGGCGCAATCATCACACGACATTCCGACGATGCTTGGGCCAACTCCGGCTATGGTCTCTACATGGCGCGGGGGCTTGCCGATGGGAAGCAGGGCTTCACCCTCGCGAGTGGAACGGCGATGCTGACGTCCACCGACGACGACCAGGCCATCGTCGAAGGAGCCATCAAGGGAACATGCGTGGCGCTGCGCCTTCGGGCCGGCGCGACCTCGCTGGAGAAGCGCCTCTCCGAGCTCGTCTCACGCGGCGGGGGCAAGCCGTCGCCAGCATCCATGAGTGCAAAGGTCAAGTCAGGGGGGAGTTGATGACGACCGTTTACCGGAACCTGCTTTCGTTGATCGACGAAGGCGCGCTTGACGTCATTGAGCGCGTCGACCTGCCCTCCCGAACGGAACGCCTCCGGCCCATTCCAAACTCCTTCGCCAACGGCCCGCTTGGCCCTTGGCTCTTGCACCAATTCCCGCAAGGGCAGTTGTGGAACCATCAGTCGCTGGCTTTGGAGACGATTGCCGACGGCAAGAACGTCGTCGTCGCGACCGGCACCGCCTCCGGCAAGTCGCTCATCTTCCAGCTCCCGCTCTTGCAGGCCGCGCTAGAGGGAAACGGTAAGGCGCTGGTGCTCTATCCGCTGAAGGCGCTGCTGGGCGACCAGCTCGCGCGATGGAGAGGAATAGCGGTCGATCTCGGGTTGCCCGCGAGCAGCGTCGCCGAACTTTCGGGCGATGTCGATATGTTCGATCGCGCGGACTTGCTCGCCCAGGCCCGGATCGTCGTCGCCACGCCCGACGTCGTGCAGTCATGGATCATGCGCAACGTGACCATCCCGACGGTCCGGGATTTTCTGCGCGACCTGCGCTTTTTGGTCCTCGATGAAGCCCACACCTATGAATCGGTGTTCGGCAGCAACACCGCCTACCTCCTGCGGCGTGTCTTCGCCGCCAAGCACCGCATTGCCCGCGGCTCCGCGAACCGGCTGCAAATAATCGCGGCCACGGCCACGATCCGTAATCCCGAGGAGCACCTCCACGCGCTGACCGGCCATCCGTTCGTGTCCATCGGCGAGGACCAGGACGGCTCGCCGCGTCACTCGCGTATCCTGTTGCATCTGGCCGCGCCTACCGACGGTGGCGAAGGCGCGCTTCGCGACGTTCTCGACCGCGTCACGGCCGACGTAGCGGACGGCCGCGACGGCACGCTCATAGCCTTTCTGGACTCACGCCAGGGCGTCGAGCGGGTCAGCGCCGGTTTCGAGAGCGATGACATCGTGCCCTATCGGGGCGGCTACGAAGCGGGCGACCGCAAGACCATCGAGAAGCGGATGCGCGAAGGCAGCCTGCGCGCGGTCGTGGCGACCTCCGCGCTTGAGCTGGGCATCGACATTCCCGGCATGACCGTGGGCATCAACGTCGGCGTACCGGCCTCGAAGAAGGCATTTCGACAGCGTCTCGGCCGCGTTGGCCGGGCGTCCCCCGGCATCTTCGCGGTCCTGGCGGACCACGCCGCCTTCACCAAGCTGGGTTCCAGCTTCCGGGAATATTTTGAGGGGTCGGTCGAGCCCTCTTATCTCTATCTCGACAATCGCTTCATCGCCTATGCCCATGCGAAATGCCTTCTCGACGAGGGCGAGCAGATGGGCGCCGCCGACCGCCAGCCGCCGGGCGGGACCGAATGGCCGAAGCATTTCGGTCAGGTGTTTGGCTATGCGCTGCCCGATGGCGTCCGGCCGCGCGCGTTCGACATCATCAACCAGATGGCGACGACGGCCAGCTCGCCGCATCTCGCCTTTCCGCTGCGCCAGATCGGCGAGGCCAATTTCACGCTGGTCGTCGGGCCGAGAAACGGTGCTGAGCGCATCGGTGACATCGCCCACAACCAGGCGATCCGCGAAGCCTATCCCGGCGCACTCTACCGGCACTACAAGCGCCCACTGAAGGTCCGGGAATGGCGTGCCGGCGCCTTCGATCGCTCGATTCGGCTCGAAAAAGCCCTCGACAAGCGCTCGACGCGGCCGGTCCTCTACACCAGCATCAATCTCGGCCTCGACGCCGATTCCATTGTCGACGGACGGGCGATGAGCGCGCCGAACGGCGTGCTTGCCGAGGTGGCGATGCGGGTCAACGAATCCGTCGTCGGCTTCCGGGTGGGCAGCTCCACTCATCTCTACAAGGATTTGCGCGCCTCCGACCCCGGTATGGCGAAGCGCCAGCGTGATTTCGACACGACCGGCGTGGTCATTCGCATCGAGGAGCCCTGGTTCGCCGGCGGGTCTGGAGAGCAGGCGAAGCTGCGACAAGCCTTCGCTGATGCCCTTTATGAAATGCTGGTCCGCGAGAAGAGCATCGCGCCGCACGATCTCGACCGTGCCTCGACCCGCATCGCGCTCATCAGCGGCGGTGCGCCGCATAAGGTGACGGATACGATCGTGATCTATGACGCGGTCTATGGCGGGCTGCGCCTGACCGAGCCGCTGTTTTCCGAGTTCGGCTCGTTCATCGAGCGGTTGAAGCGTGCTGCCCAAGCCGCCGGGGATGAAGCGTTCATCGACCATCAGACGGCGGACGCGATCTGCGACTGGTATGAGAGCCTTGAGGAAGGTCTCATCGTCGGCAGCGGGACAGCGCCCGCGCGCGACGGTGACCTGCTCGTTTACGCGCCCGGCAGCCGTGTGTCAGTGCGCCGCAACGGAATGCTGATCGAGCGCGTCATCGTCGAACCTTCCTATCAGGAGGTGCTCGGCGAGCGCACGCTAGTCTATGCCTGCGAGGGCGGGGACGGAAAGCATTTCATTCTGCCTGACACAATCGAGCCCAGCGGGCAGGATTGGCGCCAAGTCTACTGGAATCCCGAGACCGGGAGCTTTACCGAACTGGATGCGGAGTTGGGCGCGTTTTGACCGAGTGCGAGATCCTAATCGATGCCAATCAGGTCCTGCACTTCCAACGGCTCGACCAGATCGACTGGTGCTCGCTGACCGGGTGCAGACACTGCACGCTCGTCATCGCACCGATCCTGCTGCGCGAGCTTGAGCAAAAGAAGATCTTCAGTCCCTCTACCGCGCTCAAGGCGCGCGCTGGTGGGATGATCGACTTCATCGTGGAGAAAATGGCACTCCCCGATCCCGTCGTCCTGCGGCCCAATGTCGTGCTCGCCTTCGCTGAACACGAACCCGCGATCGAATTCGCCGCCAACCAACTCGTGCGAGAGGTCAACGACGACCATTATATCGCCGTGGCACTGGAGCGGCACACCACGAGCGGTCGGCCCACGTTCATTGCCTCGAACGATGGTGGCATGGCGATGAAATTGCGCTCTCGCCCGATCGCCGTCCTGCGGTTGCCGGATGAACTGCGTCTGCCGGCCGAGGTCGATGTCGAGCAGAAAGAGCTTCGCGATGCAAAGCGCGAGATCGCACGCCTCAAATCCCGCCAACCTAAGCTCTCCATCACATTCAAGGGTGGCGAGACCCGACGCGACATCCGCAACGCACGCAGCATAGCTCTTGGGGCTCCTAGCCTTGCCGAGATTCGGGCGGAGCATTCCTATCTGCCGGTGCCGCCGGAGCCGGGCGCGACCGCAGGTGCCCAACTCGCAGGACTGCGCGCCTTTTCTAACCTGGGCATGGCGAACCGCCAGCGCGTCGAGGAGTATAATGAAGCACTCGGTGCCTATTATGCCCGCTACGAGCAGTATCTAGCGGACCTTGCGGCTTGGACCGAGGTGCTCCGGCTGACAGCGACGGTTTCCGTCACGCTTCACAATGACGGCTCGGCCACCGCCACCGACATCGACGTCACTCTGCGCTTTCCCGAAACCATTTTCCTGTCCTCCATGCGCGATCGGCCAGAGGAGCCCGAAGCGCCAGAGCCTCCTTCACGCCCCGGCTCGTTCGACGCGCTCAGTTCCTATTTCGCGGGAGGCGGCTCGCGCTCCTATGCGGACTTCCTTGCGCCCACCTTCGATTTCCACGAGGGTTCGGTCTATGTCGACGAGGATGATCCGCATACGGCGCAGTTTTCCGCCAAGTCACTCAAGCAGAAATGCGAGCTGACGTTAGACGCCTTTCTGCTGAGTCGTCATCCCGACCTGACTGGCAAGGGTATCGAGGTAGAGGTCATCACCACCTTTCACGAAGGTGAGCCGATCCATCAGAAGCTGGCGATCACCTTTGACGAAGTCGATGCTGCAGACTCCGACGACTGAGCGGGCAAGCTTCTCACGGCAGAAGACTGACCCCGTCAAGCCGGGCCACCGCGCGGCAGCTAAACCGCAGCATCTGCAGGCTTGCCCACCATCAGCGCATCGGCCTCCTTCACGAGGTCCTCGCGGGCGGCGAGCGCGGCGATCTGGGCAAAGGCGATCAGCGCCATCGTTGCCGAGAACTGGAGGACCTCTAGCAGAGCGTCGTCTTCGAAGCACGGTTCGATATAGTCGCCATCTAGCCGGCGCGAGATCTGGTGGATGCCGCCATGCGTGTAGCCATTCATCGCACTCCAGGCGCTGCCCTTAATGTTCGACAGAAACTTGCTGTCGAATCCAGGATGCTGCTCCACCGCCTCAATGAGCTCGAACAGTTTCGGGTCGATCCGATCCCTGGCGATGAACATCTCGATTTCGGCGTCACTGGCGCAATGGTGTAGCCAGGCGCCACGAACAAAGCACTCGAACTCGCTGCGCACCAGCGCGAATGCGCTCGCGCAGATGTTGGCCGAGATCAGATGAACGATGCCCGATCCATGCTCGATCGCCAGATCGAAAAGCTGTGCCGGGATGCGATGGCGGTGATCGCCTTTCATCTCGATGCCGCCGAGATTCGTTCTGATCCACACGATCTGCTCGCACGCCTTTTCCAGCGCGGCCTTGACTTCGTCAGAATGCGTCTTGATCTGCATATTTGCTTCCCCCTGGCTCAGTTCGGCAGGAAAGGGATGACCGCAGGCGCGACCGTCAGCGCGCCGCTCGCCGGATCGGGCACGAGGATCGGCACCGCCGGATAGAGCGCGGGCCAAGTCGAATAGTTCGCGATCCACGCCGCCGCGCTCGGCGACAGCCAGCCGGTCATCGTCGTGATGCTGGCATAGCGCTGCGCCAGCGGCAACGCGACGATCGGCTCGTAATGGGCGATCCGGTTGCGCAGCACCCGCAGCTCGCGCAGTTCCTGCGCGATCATGCCGCGCTGCACGCCCTTGGCTTGGAAGATCGGCCGCAGCGTCTGCCAAAGATGATGCGCCTGTCGGCCAAACAGCGATGACCAAAACCCGAAATTGAGTTCAGCTATGATCTGCGAGCGCGTCACCGCCTTGCCCGCCTGTTGGAGCGTCTGTCTGGCCTTGGCGATGCATCCGGTCTGATAACCGGTAGTCAGCACGGCGGGATCGTCGAACCAGTCAGGACCGTAGCGCTGCGTTAGCGCGCCGTCCGCCATGTTCCGCAGCGCGATTTCCTGCATGTGCAGCGGCCCGTAGAGCGCGGCCGAAAGCTGGACATTGTAGGTGTAGAGTCGCTCGGCCAGCGCCTGGTTTCCGCTTGTCCAGTTGAGGTAGGTGTCGAACCTTTCGGCGGACAGGGCGGCGATGAGTGTAGGCACGCGTCGGGTTATTCCTTGATTTTTCCGCCCCGATCGTCCATATGGAGCCTGTATCCCCCGGTGGTCCCTGCTTCGCATACCGCCGGGGCACTTTATTTCTAGCCACAGCCGATAGTCTTCGCAACGTGCTTCCAGCGTGCGGATTATGCTGTTGCTGTCCTCCTCCTATACGGTTCGAGGGGGAAAGCCTTCCCCTACTGTCGAGTCCCTACGGGTCTCGCCAGACCCCTTCGAGCGGGGACACCCCGCAGCGCCCCAAATAGCACGCGGAGATCTGATGAGCGCACTCTGGCGGCTGGCGCCGCGCAGGGGTCGCGCGTTTGTCTGGCCGCGTAGCACACTTGCTCTGGCCGAAGGGCACGGCGACGGCTGGCCCCCAGGCCCGCGCGCACGACGCCGCGCCGGTCGTCCGCCGCAAGGGTGCGTCTTTGTGGTGCCGCGAGCAGCACGGTGCTTGGGGCTCTGCCCCCGGCGCACTTCGGAGCGTCTTCCGCCCAGCTTCCTCCGCTTCGCTCCGTGCAGCCGGTTCCCCGCGAAGCCGCCCCGCCTGCGCGATGTGCGCCTTGGTGACACGCCCGAAATAGCTGCGGGCGGTCGCGGTCCACCTCGCCGTCATGTCGAGCCCCACGGCCTGCGCCAGTCCATCCGCCGCCTCGATGCGGGTGGTGGAACGCTCCCACGGCACCTTCACCGCATTGATGGTGAGCGACACGCAATGCGCCAGCAACGCGGTTCGGCTGTCGGCGTCCAGCCCAGCGAGGAACGGCCACAGGTCCGCCACTTCGCTCGGAAGCTGCTCGCCCCACTGGTCATGCCGGGCTGCCAGCGCCTCGCCCGCCTCGGTGTTCGCGATGCCCTCGGCATGGATGGTGAGGTCTTCGCTCTTGGCGGTGACGGTGAGGCAGGACTTGCCATATCCATGATAGAACAGGTCCAGCACGAACGCATGACCTTCTTCCCGGCGGTATCCGGTCAGCAACAGCGTGCGCAGTACACCGAGGGCGACGGGGTTCTCGCCATTGCGCTCCGCATAGGCCATCGCCTTGCCCATCATCACGATCTCGGCGGCGCTCAGGCGCCGGGTCTTCTTGTTCCCAGCCAGCTTCTTCGCTCCCTGCGTCGGGTGAGCGTCGAGCAGGCCCTTATGCTTCGCATGGCCGATGATGGCCTGGAGCGTGCCGACGCAACGCGCCGCCACACCGGCGCCGCCTGTCGCCATGCCACCCCGGCCGCCGCTGCGCGGTTTCGCCGTCTTCCCGTCCTTCACATCGGTCTGCATTTGCTCGACATCGGCGATGGTCAGATGCTTGACGATCCGCTTGCCCAAGAGCGGCTTGATGTGCGTCCTGATCCGGCTCTCGTCCATGTCGAGCGACGATTTCTTGATCGGCAAGCTCTTGCGGCCAAGGATGTTGCCAGCTCGCGCCTCGGTCAGATACCAGTCGCACATCTCCTTGACCGTCATTCCCTTACGCGCCTGGCGAACCTCATCGGCGGGGTCTTCGCCGCCGACGACCGCTGCCAGCTTGAGCTTGGCTTGGTCGCGTGCCTGATCGACGGTCAGCACGCCATAGCGCGCGATATTGATGCGGCGCTTGATTCCCTCGGCATTGCGATACTGGACGATGAACGTCTTGAGACCGGAGGGCAGCACTCGCACGCCGAAGCCTTTCAGTTCGGTATCCCAAAGGACGGTCTGTTTCTTCGCCGGCGGCACGAGCGCATCGACTGCGCGCTTGGTCAGCTTGCTTGTTGGCATCGTGATCCTCCATCTGGAGACAAAGCCCGGCGAAAGGAGCGTTGTCTCCAGATTGTCTCCATGCGACGTCCAATTGCGTCGAGCGGCAGGATACGATGTAAAAAGATAAGTATCAAGAAATACGAGATAAATCGTAATATAGCGTAGGCTTGGAAAGCATGGAAAAGCCACTTATCGAAGTTGCCAAGGTTGGGGTCGAGGGTTCGAATCCCTTCGCCCGCTCCAGTTTTTTCTATGTCAGCGATATAGCGGCGCCTATTATCTGCGCAAACATGGGTGCCTCCATCTTTGCTAGGCCGCGGATCATAGGTGGTTTAGCTGGCTCGCATCGAGAGTTCGACGTCCCCGGCGAACGGTATGGATATATAGCCGCCGCCGAGCGAGCGGACGCGCGTCAGATAATCAGGGCTGTAGCCCGCATTATCTGCGACGATGAGCGCACCGGGACGCAGATGGCCTTCCACCAGGTCCAGAACGTCGGAATAGAGCGACTTTGCACCGTCAAGCAGCAGAAAGTCGATCGTTCCCGGAAGACCGACGCGCAACGTCTCAAGCGCATCACCTGCGCGGATTTCGACCAGATCGATGAGGTTGCCATCCGTCAGGTTCTTGCGAGCCCGCTCCACCTTCGATGTTTCGAATTCGGTGGTGATCAGACGGCCGCCACCATTGTCTCTGAGCGCCGCCGCAAGATACAGGGCCGAAATCCCGAACGACGTTCCGAATTCGACGATCGCGCGCGCGCCGCTGCTGCGCGCCAGCAGGTAAAGCAGCGCACCGGTTTCGCGCGAGACGGGTAGCCACATATCCTTCAAGCGACCATAAAAATCGCGATATTCGGTTCTGCTGCTCATCAGGCGCTTTCGCTCCGTGTCGGAAAGTTCGGTCAGCGCAGGGCTTGTGGCCGCGCCAGCCTCGCCGAACAATCGATCCAAAAGGGACGCCAACGGCGCAGTGGTGAGAGTGGTCATCAGAATCTCCAGCTTCGAAAAGACCGACCTTGTGTCGGCTCGGAAAAATACGAATAATTCGTCATATTTTTCTATTCGCATTGCCGGAGTGCGCGGTGGTCGATCGTTCAAAAGCTCCTATTTCCTTGAAAAAACGGCCTAAGCAGGCTCGCTCGGCCGATCTTGTCAGGGCAATCCTGCAGGCGGCTGTTCAGGTTTTGGCGCAGGAAGGCGCAGCGCGATTCACGACCGCGCGCGTGGCGGAGAGGGCCGGCGTCAGCGTCGGATCGCTCTACCAATATTTCCCGAACAAGGCGGCCATCCTGTTCCAGCTCCAAAGCGACGAGTGGCGGGAGACGGCCGGGATGCTTCGCGATATTCTCGCGGACACCACATACCCGCCGCTCGATCGGTTGCGTACCCTGGTGCAGGCGTTCATTCGTTCCGAATGCGAGGAAGCGGCGGTTCGGGTGGCGCTCGATGATGCGGCGCCGCTTTATCGCGATGCTCCGGAAGCGCGGGAGGCACGGGCCGCGGGAGATCGCATCATCGCCGATTTCATGCGCGAGGTTCTGCCCGAAATGTCCTGTGCGACCCGGGACCTCGCTGGCGACCTCATAACGATAACGATGAGGACGGTTGGAAAGCGGTTTTCTGCGGTGCCGCGAACGGCAGAGGAAATTCGCGCCTATGCCGATGTCATGGCGGATATGTTCTGCGCTTACCTGCGCTGGCTGGGCGAAGGCCAGGGATTCGAGCCCGTCCAGGTACCAGGGAGGCGCCCATAGGATCGGCGCTTTGTTCCCCTTTTATCGATAATGCATTCGCACGGGCTGGTAGAAAGGGTGACAACCAGATTCGGAGAGCACCCATGGCCACACAGATGAAAGCGCCCCCGTCCTCGAAGAAGGCGATCGTGGACGTTCCGTTCAACTATCGCGAGATTGTCGCGCGGACGAGCCCCGGCGGACGCTATATCGACGCCCAGACCGACGTCGACAGCCCGTGGGTGCCCTTTGGCGACAGCGCGGCGATCAAGCATCTCGCCTTCGATGTGCGCCGCAATCTCTTCTCCAACATCCTGTGGGTGAAGGGGCCGGGGGTCATCGGCACGCATTTCCATCGCGGCACGATCACGATGGTCTGCCTCGAAGGGTCGGTGCGTTATCTCGAATATGATTGGGTCGCGACGCCAGGCGGGCTGATCCTCGAGGTGCCGGGCGAGAGCCACACGCTCGTCAGCGAGCATCCGCAAGGCTGCAAGCTGTTCGGCTGGATGGAAGGCCCGATCGAATTTTATGACGAGAACGCCAACTTCATCGAAACCGTCGACGTATGGTGGATGATGAATCACTATGAGAGCTACTGCAAGGAACAGGGGCTCACCCCCAATCCGAAGCTCTATCTCTGACCCCCTTTGCCTGAAAGCGCATAAAAAGGAGCGGGACGACGTCCGGTCGCCCCGCTCCTTTTTATGTCCTCTGCCCGGGCCTCAGCCGCCCAGCTTGACGCGGACGCCCAGCCGGAAGGCGCGGCCGACCGGATCGAACAGCACCTGATTCGTGCCCAGATTGCCGCTTGGCATCGCCGGCGGGTCGCGATCGAACAGGTTGTTGATCGCGCCGAACAGTTCGAACACCGAACCCGACACGCGTATTTTCTGGCTCGCCGCCAGATCGAAATAGGCGCGGCCGGGGATACGGTTGTTGTTGACGCTGTTGGTCAGCGTCACCTCGTAATTGGGATCGTCGGGGCCGATGAAGGCGGTGTTGAAGATGCCCGATGGGATATAGCGTCCGTGCACCGTGACCGAGGTATCGTCCTTCGTCCAGGTGAGCAGGCCGTCGAGCGTATAGTCGGGCACGCCCAGCACGGCGCCGGCGCGCGATCCGGTCTGGCCCGCGCGATCGACCTTGCCGGCGCTGTCGACGGTGACGAGCTTGTTAACGATCGTCGCCAGCATGCGCAGCGAAAGATCGCCGGCATTGCCCAGCGGTTGGCGGTAATCGAATTCGATATCGAAGCCGCTGGTCTGCTGCTGGTTGGCGTTGAGCAGCAGGTCGGTGACGGTCAGGATCGTGTTGTCGGGCGCGCGCGTGATGAGCGAGCAGAATTCGGTCGCCCCTTTCGCGCAACGATCGATCAGCGTCTGCGCGCCAAGCGCGCCGATCGCATCGTCCACCTTAATGTCGAAATAATCGACCGCGAGCCGCGCACGCTGGAGGAAGCCCCAGGTCGGCTGGAAGATCACACCCGCCGTCCAGCTATCGGCTTTCTCGACCTTGAGATCGGGGTTCGAACCCTGCCGCACGGTGGGGTTGCCCTGCAGACCCGTCAGCGGATCGGTGACACCCAGCGTGCGGGTCGTCTGCTGGCCGCTCAGTTCGACAAGATTCGGTGCACGGATATCGCGTGAGCGCGTCACGCGGAAGCGCAGCGCTTCGATCGGCTCGTAGACCGCGCCGACCTTCCACGTTTCGACGCTGCCGCTCGAGCTATAGTCGGTATAGCGCACCGCGCCGTTCAGCTCGAGCAGGTTGGCGAAGGCCATGTCTTTCGCGAGCGGCAGGTTGAACTCGCCGTAGATTTCCTTGACGGTCTGTTTGCCGTCGACTTCCTGGCCGTTCAGCACCCAGAAGTCGTTCGCCGCCGAGATCGGATCGGTGCTGCCGACGATGCGGTTCTGTCGCCATTCGCCGCCAAACGAAACCGAAAGCGGCCCCGCCCACAGATCCACGACGCCGCCGCCGATATTGAACGCGGCGACCTGCTGAGTGGTGCGTGTCTTCTGGAAGCCGTTGCCCAGCACATAGTTGCGTGCCGCGTCGGTGAACTGGCCTTCGCCGAACAGGTTGATCGGCTGGCAGGCGGGATCGTCGTTCAGCGGATCGGCGTCGACATTGACGCGGCACTGGATCGTGCCGTCGGCGTTCACCGCGTCCACCGCGCGCTTCAGGCGTGACTTGATCGGCGTGTTGGTGATGATCTGGCGGAAGTCGGTCCGGCCATATTGGTAGGAGGCTTCCCAGTTCCAGCTACTGCCGATCGTGCCTTTGAGGCCGGCGACGGCGCGATAGGTCTTGGTCGTCGACACGGCCTTCGGGCTGCCGAAGTCGAAGCCGGCGCGGCCGAGGACGAACTGGTCGATATTGTTGGCGTCCATGATGGCGGCGACTTCGGCCGGCAGATAGGCATTATCGCGCTGGATCATCCCCATGATCGAGCCGTTATAGTCGCGGAACGTGGAGGACAGGACGGTGCCCTTCACCCGCCCGTAGGACAGGTCGACGAAGGCTTCGATCGAATCGGTGAGGTCGGCGGTTGCCGCGACATAGCCACTATACCGTTCGACCGGGACCTTCAGATACATGCTCGACAGGAACGAGTTGTAGCCGTGCCCATCGCCCCCGATCATGAAGAGCGGGCCGGCGAACTGGCCATATTGGAACTGGCCGGGCGTGCCGTCGGGCAGGAACTTGATGCCGTGCAGCGGATCGTCGGCAAGATTGGTGTAGAGCGGCTTGCCATCGGCGCCGTAGGAGCGATTGATGACGCCGCCGGGAAACAGCGTCGAGGTGTGGACGTCGGACGTGATGATGCTGGACGGCATGCCGCCCGTGCCGGCCGGCGTGTTGCCGACGATCGAGCGCTCCTGTGCGCACCAACTGCGCGCCTTGTAGCAATCGTCGAGGCCGCCATTCTTTTCATATTCGAAGGCGCCGGTGATGTGGATGCCGTTCCCGAAGGAATGGCCGCCCGCGACGCTGAAGAAGCGGTTCGAATCGTCACCGCGCTGCGAGATGCCGCCCTGCACCTCAGCCTTCAGCCCTTCCATCTTGCGATCGAGGATGAAATTGACGACGCCGGCGACGGCATCGGAGCCATAGACCGCCGAAACGCCGCCGGTGACGACTTCGGTGCGCGAGACGAGCGCGGAGGGGATCAGGTTGATGTCCACCGTGCCTTCGGACGTGCTCGGCATGAAGCGGCGGCCGTCGACGAGGACCAGCGTGCGCGGCGCGCCGAGGCCGCGCAGGTCGAGCACGCGGGCGCCGACGTTGCCGCCGAAATTCTGCGCGTTGGCGGGGCCAGCCGAGGCGCGGAAGCTGGGAAGCTGGTTGAGCCCGTCGGCGACGTTGGTGATCGCCAGCGCGTTGAGCCGCTGCTCGCCGACGACGGTAACGGGCGACGGCGCGGTGAAGCCGGTGCGGGCGATGCGCGAGCCGGTGACGACGATCGTTTCGGGCACCGCCTGCGCCGCATCGGCCTGTGCGGGGGCCTGTGCGGGGGCCTGTTCGGGCGCGGCTGGAGGAGCGGACTGCGCCATCGCGGTGGCGGCTTGCGCGGCCAGGGCGACGCCCAGAACGAAGAAGCTGGCGCCGCGCGTCAACGCGGCTCGCGGAACGAGCGATACTGGCTGCATGATGATCCTCTCCCTGATCCCGTCGTGCCTGCCCGGCGCGTCCGGGCGATCTCGATCGAGTGCATATATTGTGCATGCTAAACCAAATTTTGCCAATAGCCTTGTTCAAATCGGCCATTCGCTCGTATAAATGCCCGCAGAACCATGCAATAATATGCTTGTTATGCTAAACAATTTGGCGGATGATAGCCGCCGTCCGATGCCAGGAAAGGTCATGATGTCCCAAGCCGCCCCGTCCCGCGCCGCCACCCCGGCCGCCTATGCGACGATCGATCATCCCAGCGCGTGGACCAGCGCGGCGATCGGCGGCGCCGAGGGGCTCTCGCGCCATCTGTCGCCCGTGCAGCAGGCGGCGCTGCTCCGCCTGGCTGAAGCGGTGGCGGAAAAGCCGCTGGAGGCGATCACCCGCGCCGACGCGGACACACCCGAGATCGCCACGCTGATGCAGGCGGTGCGTTATGAGATCATGGCGGGCAAGGGCGCGGTCGTCCTGCGCGGGCTCGACATAAGCGGCTTAAGCGAGGCGACCTTCGCACGCCTGTATTTCGCGCTTGGCACCCATCTGGGCGAAGCCGCCGTGCAGAGCGCGAAGCGCGACCGGATCGGCCGGGTCGAGCGGCTCGACGACAATCCCGCCGCGCGTGGCTACCAGATGGATATCGAACTGGGCGGCCATTGCGACTTTCACGAGATACTCTCGCTCGCCAGCTATCGCCGTTCGGCTGCGGGCGGCGAAAGCGGGCTCGTCAGCGCGCTCGCCATCCATAATGAGATGGCGCGCGAACGGCCCGACCTCCTCGCCGCGCTCTATCGCGGCTTTCCGCATGTCTGCGCCGACCTGAGTGACCTCACCGACCATGACGTGCCCGTCTTCTGCAATGTCGAGGGCCGGGTAAGCTGTTATTATCACATGCTCTTCTTCGTGAATGCCGCGCGCGAGACAGGCCGGCCGATGCCCGACGACCTGCGCGAGGCGCTGCGGATGGTGGGCGAGCTGTCGAACCGCGAGGACCTGAAGGCCAGCTTCATGCTCGAACCGGGCGAGATCGTCTTCTGGCACAATTTTATCAATCTCCATTCGCGCACCGCTTTCACCGACGAGGGCGCGCAGAAGCGGCTGCTCTTTCGTCTCTGGCTGCACACGCGGCCCGGCGAGGGGCGGCCGATGGACCCCGATTTCGTCGGTCGCGCGCGGCTGATGGATGGCATCCACGAACAGGGGCGGCCGGCGATCGTCTACAAGCTGGAAGAGCTGCGCCGCTGACGCCCTTGCGCGTAACGCGCGGTCAAGCGCATGAACGAGCGAGCCCGATGGCGGGCCGCTGACGGCGAAAAGAGGGGAAACGGCATGGCATCGGCACCGATCATCGACGTGGCCGATGCCATCGAGCGACAGAAAGCGGGCGGCTTCCTGATGCGCCTCATCATCCTGTCGTGGATCGTCACCTTCTTCGACGGGTTCGACATGAACGCGATCGCGTTCGCCGCGCCCTATCTCAAGACGGCTTTCTCGCTTGACGAGCTGATGCTGGGCGAATTGTTCAGCATCGGCCTCGTCGGCGCGCTCATCGGCGGTTTCCTGTTCGGTTGGCTGGGCGACCGGATGGGGCGGCGGCCGGCGATCCTCCTCGCCGTTTTCCTGTTCGCGATCGGCACCTTCGCCTTCGCAATCGCGCCCGATTATCGCACGCTGATGGTGCTGCGGCTCATCAACGGCGTCACGATCGGCGGTCTGCTGCCGCTGATCTGGGCGCTGAACATCGAATATGTACCCCGCCGTTTCCGCGCCTCGGTCGTCACCGTCATCATGATCGGCTATTCGCTGGGCGTCGCCACCGCCGGGCCGATCTCGGTCTGGCTCGCGCCGCATTTCGGCTGGCAGTCGATCTTCTATTTCGGTGGCGGCGCGACCCTGGTGTCGGGGCTGTTGCTGCTGCTCTTTCTGCCCGAATCGCTGCGTTTCCTGACGCAGAAGGGACGGCAGCCGGCGCGCGTCGCGCGGTTGCTCAGTCGCATCGGCCATGCCGGGCCGGTGCCCGCCGACGGGCGCTTCATCCTGGGTGACGAAAGCGAGGCGAAGGGGCGGGGCTTCCGCATCGCCCACCTGTTCGAGCATGAGTTGCTGTGGATCACGCCGCTCGTCTGGATCGCCTATATCGCTAGTTCAATCGCTATGTATTTCATTGCGAGCTGGGGGCCGCTGGTTTTCGAAAATCTCGGCTTCACGCGCTCGGAAGCGGCGCTGGCCGCCTCGGTCGGCTCGATCGCGGGCGCGGCGGGCGGGCTGATGCTGATGCGCTTCACCGATCGCTTCGGCCCGATCAGCATCCTCGCCATGCCGTTGGGCGCGATTCCGCTGCTGCTGCTGATGGGGCTGGCGGACCTGTCGCACACCGCCTTCTTCCTGACATTCACGCTGGCGGTGCTCTTCCTGGGCGGCGAGCATTTCGGGATGCACTCGATCGCGGGCATCTTCTATCCCAGCGCGAGCCGCGCGAACGGCGCGGGCTGGGCGACCGGCATCGCCAAGTTCGGCTCGATCCTCGGGCCGCTGCTGGGCGGAATCTTCCTGTCGGGCGAACGGCCGGCGCGTAGCGTCTTCTTCGTGCTCGCTTTCTGCCCCCTTGTTCTGGCGATCGCGATCTACCTTGTCGGCCGCCTCCATCGCCGACTGTCGGCGCGCGAGGCGGCGGAAAAGCCGGTCGCCGTCGAGGTGCAGCACGCATGAGCCGCGACGACAAGAACGAACGCTATCTCGCCTGGTCCGCCGACGGCGTCGAGCGGCCCGACAGCTACATCAAATTCTATGAGCCTGGATCGATCGGCGATCTGCGCTTCCGCTTCATGCGGCGCCTCGTGGTCAGCGCGCGACGGTGGCGCGCGCGCGTCGATCAGCGGATGCGGCGCGTGTCGCAGACGCAGGCGCGCTGGGAGGCGCTTGTTTCACTCTCCGCCCATTCACCCGGGCTGACGCAGCGCGAGCTGGCCCGCCTCAACTCGGTCGAGGACCCGACCGTCGCGCGCCTGCTGACCGGCCTCGAACGCGACGGCGCAGTGCGCCGCAGCGAAGGCACGCGCGACCGGCGCCAGAAGATCGTCAGCCTCACGGATGATGGGGCGAAGGCGCTCGCGGCGATGCAACTCGTCACGGATCTGTTGCGCGACGCCGTGCTGCAGGACCTCGAACCCGAAGAACTGAAGCAGGGCCTCGCCATCCTCGACAAGATTCTGGCGCGGCTGGAGACGTTATAGAGGACTTTCTCTCCCCGTCATTCGACTTTCGTCGGGATGACAGGTGCTCAGAACAGCGAACCCATCAGCCGCGCAATATTCTCCAGCAGGCGGATGGGAAGGGGGCGGCGGCGCCAGGCGGCGAGGGAGAGGGTGTCGCTATGTGCGAGATAGCCGTGCTGGACCGCCTCGACCGCCGCCACCGATCCTGCGTCGAACAGGAGCAGGCTGACTTCGGCGTTGAGCTGGAAGGAGCGCAGGTCGACATTGCTTGATCCGACGATGGCGAGCGCGCCGTCGATGCTGACATTCTTCGCGTGGAGCAGATAGTCGCGATACAGATGAACGCGAACGCCCGCGCGTAGCAGATCGTCATAATAGGAACGCTGGGCGAGGTTGACGAGGTGCTGGTCCACCGTCGCCGAAAGGATAAGGTCGATCGTCACGTCGCGCGCCGCCGCCGTCCGCATCGCGCCCAGCACGTCCTCGTCGGGAATGAAATAGGGCGTCGCGATCACCACGCGCTCGCGCGCCTGATGCAATTGCCAGGTCAGCAGCGTCTCGAACCCTTCGAGCGGATAGTCCGGCCCGCTCGGCAATAGCTGGGCCGAGGCGTCGCCCACCGGCGGCGGAATATCGGGTTCGCCGCCGGGCAGATGATCGGTTTCGAGGCACCAGTCGGCGCGGACCACCCCTGCCATCTCCGCGACGACCGGCCCTTCCACGCGGCAGACCAGCTCGCGATTGACGACGCCGGGGCGGAAATCACGCGCGATGATATTCTGTGATCCGGCGAAGCCGACGCGGCCGTCGATCACGAACAGCTTGCGATGGTTGCGCATGTCGCGCCGGGTCCGCCGCCGCCAGAGCGTGAAGGGCAGCGCCTCGACCAACTCTACCCCCGCTTCCTGCAAGCGCTGCCGCACCGCGCGCATCCAGCGAAGCGAGCCGACCGGATCGATCATCACATGGCAGGCGACGCCCCGCCGCACCGCCCTCTCCAGCGCCGCGATCACCGCACGGCCGACCGCATCGTCGGCGAAGATATAGACGAGCAGATGGACGTGATGGCGCGCGGTGTCGATATCGGCGATCAGACGCGCGATCACCGCGTCATAATCGTCGATCAGCTCGATGCGGTTGCCGTGCGTCGCGGGCAGATAACCCAGCCGCTCCGCAAAAGCCGCGATCGGCGCCTCCTTTTCCGAAGGCGGGGCGGCGATGGCGAGCCTTTCCGACAGCGCAGCGAAGAAGGGGCGCAGGCGGTGGAACCGTTCGGTCCGCCATTGCGGGAAACGCGGACTGCCGATCGCGAGGAACAGCAGCAGACCGGGCACAGGCAAGAAGAAGATCATCAGCAGCCAGGCGCGCGCCGCCGCGGGCGGCCGGCGCAACGGCACGACTCCCACCGCGCCGAGACGGATCAGCCATTCGATGACGTAGAACAGCGTACCAAGGTGCGATTCCGCGTAGGGCATGCACTATCTAATCACTTGGCACGGGAAACGATATGCCGGGCGCCGGTACGGGCTCTGCGGATGCATCATGGTAGTACATATAATAGTTAATGATGTGTTATCCTATTATTAGCGGAACCTACCTTTTTGTCGCCAGTATTTGCATAAAATATGGCGATGGAGAGTTGTCATGCGCAAGCCTCTTTCTTCGGCCCTGGTGCCGTTTCTTTTGGGCTCTTCTCTTATCCTTCTGTTGCCGGGCTGTGAGAGCAGCGGCGGTCTTCGCGTGGCATCGGTCGGCAACCCGCCGGCGTCGGGCGGCGGCGACGGATCGGGAACCGACCAGGGCGGCACGGGCGGCGATAAGGGGACCGGCGGGGGAGGCAATGGCGACACGGGCGGTACGGGCGGCGGCACGGGGGGCGCGGGCGCGCTGCTTTCGGGCCTTCCCGTCGGCGGCGTCGTCGGGCCGGACGGCGTCGGCGGCACGGGCTTGCTCGCTAACACCGGTGATCCCTCCAATCCCAATGTCGCCGCGCCCGTGCTGACGACTGCCGGCAATGCCGTGCTGGGCGTCGCCGGGACGACCGGCAAGCTGGTGCCGGACAGCACGCCGATCGTAGGCACGGTCGAAAAGGTGCTTGCCGATACCGGTCAGGCGCTGGTGCGCGCGGGTGACGGCTCGGGCTATCTGGTCGACGGACTTACCGCCGCCCCCGGATCGGCGGTGACGATCGCCGCCGGCAATGCCACGCTGGTCGGCACGCCCGGCAGCAATCCGCTGATCGGCGTGAGCGCGCTGTCGAACACGCAGACTCAAGGCAGCCTGCTTACCGCCGGCGTCTCGGCTGCGGGCAATCTGGTGACGGCGGCGGGGCCGGAGGGTACGGGCGGCACGCTCGGCAACACCGTGTCGGCGCTGGTGCCGTCGAACGCGACGGGCGCGCTCGGATCGGCCACCGGCGCGGTCGGCACGATCGCCGATGTCGCGGTCGGCAATAATCAGCTGCTTGGGGGCGGCGCGCAGGCAGCGGTCGGCGCCAGCGTGATTTCGCCGACGCAGCCCAGCGGCTCGGTCGCGAGCGTCGGCGTCGCCTCGGGCGGCAAGCTGCTCGACGTGAAGGTCCCCGCGCTCGGCGTCGGCACGTCGGCCAGCGGCGGTTCGACGACGACAGGTGGCGGTCTACTCGGCGCGCTTCCGCTCTCCGGAAGCCGTTGATTCCCTCGGGGGCGTCGTCAGGACGCCCCCGCTTCTTCTTCTTTCAAACAGGGGGAATGATGAGGCCGTTCGTCTGCCTGCTCCTGTCCTGTGTCCTTGCCGCTTCCACCGCCTCGGCCCAGAGCACGTCGCCCCTGCTGATAGATCGCAACCGCACCGATCGGGCGCAGCCGATGCCGCCCCTCACGGTCGAGCCGGCGATAAAGCAGGGCGTCGTCTCCGTCGCCGCGGAGGATGAGGGCCAGGCGGCGGCGCCGATCCGGGGCATCCGCTTCGAGGGCGGCCCCGTGCCCCAGCGCGTCGCCAGGGCGGCGGAGGCCTTCCTCGGCAAGCCGGCGCGCAAGGCGGTGATCCAGCAAGTCGCGCAGGCGATGGCGGCGGCCTATGCCAAAACGTCGGTGGCGCTCTACACGGTGGTGGTGCCCGCGCAGGATCTCGGCACAGGCCATCTCCGCATCCTCGTCGCCGAAGGCTTCATCGAAGGCGTGACGATAACCGGCGATATCGAGGACGGGCCGGTCGCGCTCGTCAAAAATTATGCCGCGCGGCTGACGCTGGAGAAGCCGCTCACCCGCGCGACGTTGGAGCGCTATCTGTCGCTGATCCGCGACATTCCGGGTCTGACGCTCGATGCGAAGCTGCTGGTCGGCACGCGGCCGGGCGGTGTCCGCCTCGTACTCGGGCTGAAGCAGCGCGGCCATGACTTCGCCTTCGGCTTCAACAACCGGACGACCACGCTGGTCGGCAACGGCCAGTTCGACGCGAGTGCGAAATTCTATGGCCTGTTGCGCGAGGGCGACGAAACCGATCTCGCCGCCTCCAGCGCGATCGATTTCAACGAGTATCGCTATGTCAGCCTTTCGCATTCGACGCCGCTGGGCGCCGACGGGCTGCGCGCGACGCTGGTCGGCGCCTATCTCACCACCCGGCCGCGCCACAGCGCGATCCGCGGCAATGCGAAGCTGGCCGGGCTGACCTTCAGCTATCCGCTGATCCGCTCCTACAAGCGCAATCTGACGCTGAGCGGCGGGATCGACGGTCTGAACAGCGAGAATGCCGCCTTCGGCTCGCTGATCGCGTCCGAACGGACGCGCGCCCTGCGGCTGGCGGCGGGCTTTTCCGATCAGGGGCCACGCCACGCGCTGAGCGCAGGCGTCACGCTCTCGCAGGGGCTCGACATCCTCGGCGCGCGCGTGATCGCGCCGTTGGCGGAAACGGGCTTCACCAAGGTGAACGCCCGCGCCGCGATCGACCGGGCATTGGGCAAGAAAGTCGTCCTGCGCATACGCGCCAGCGGGCAGACGACGCGCGACCGGCTGCCGGCTGCCGAGCGGTTTGCGGTCGGCGGGGCAGAGTTCGGCCGCGCCTTCGACACGGCCATCCTCAACGGCGATCGCGGCTATGCCGGGCTTGGCGAGCTGGCGTGGCGGCCGATCGCCGCCAAGACGTTGAGCGGCAGCGAACTTTATGCCTTCGTCGACGGTGCGCGCGTCCACATCGCAACGCGCGGCCTACTGCCGGGCGGCGATTTCGATCTTGCCTCGGCGGGCGGCGGCGTGCGCTTCGCCTGGCGCGACAAGGCGACGATCGAACTGGAGGCGGCGCGATCGATCGACCGGCCCTATGCCGGCTATGGCGACGCCTGGCGTTTCTCGCTCGGCTGGACATTGTCGCTGAAATGAGTGCGGGAACGATTTGCCGTCCGCGAAGCTGATAGGGCGATGAAGATCGCGACCTATAATGTGAACGGCGTCAATGGCCGGCTCCCCGTGCTGCTGCGCTGGCTGGCCGAGGCGGCGCCCGACGTCGTCTGCCTGCAGGAACTGAAGGCGCCGCAGGAGAAATTTCCCGAGGCCGCGATCCGCGCGGCGGGTTATGGCGCGGTCTGGCACGGGCAGAAGAGCTGGAACGGCGTGGCGATACTGGGTCGCGGCGTTGATCCGGTGGAGACGCGGCGCGGCCTGCCGGGCAATCCGGAGGACGTTCACAGCCGCTATATCGAAGCGGCTGTGAACGGCGTGCTGGTGGGCGGCCTCTACCTGCCCAACGGCAACCCGCGCCCCGGGCCGAAGTTCGATTACAAGCTGGCCTGGATGGAGCGGCTGATTGTCCATGCCGCCATGCTGGTCGGTACCGATGCGCCGACGGTCCTCGCCGGCGATTTCAACGTCATCCCTACGAACCGCGACGTCTACAAGCCCGAACGCTGGCTCGACGACGCGCTGTTCGCGCCCGAGGCGCGCGCGGCTTTCTTCCGCCTGCTGGAACAGGGATGGACCGATGCACTGCGGACGCGGCATCCCGACGAGACGATCTACACCTTCTGGGATTATTTCCGGAACGCCTTCGTCCGCGATGCGGGGCTGCGGATCGATCATCTGCTGCTCAATCCCGCCGCCGCCGCCCGGCTTGTCGCGGCCGGGGTGGACAGCCATGTGCGCGGCTGGGAAAAGACGAGCGATCATGCGCCGGTCTGGATCGAGCTTAAGGCGCGTCGGAGCAGACAATGAGACAGGCCAGCGGCGCGATTGAGGTGACGGCGGAGAGGCAAGGGCTGTTCGATATCAGCGACAGGGTTCTCGGCTGGGTGGCCGATCAGGCGATGCGCGAGGGCCTGCTCACGCTCTTCTGCCGGCACAGCTCGGCCTCGTTGCTCATTCAGGAAAATGCCGCCCCCGCCGCCCGGCATGATCTGGAAGCCTATTTCGCCCGGATCGCGCCCGAGGACCCGCGGGCTTACACCCATGACGATGAGGGGCCGGATGACATGCCGGCGCACCTGCGCACAGCGCTCACCCAGACCCATCTTTCGATACCGGTGCTGGCCGGCCGGCCGGTGCTCGGCACATGGCAGGGCATCTATCTGTTCGAACATCGCCGCCGCCCGCACCGACGCACGATCGCGCTGCACCTCATTGGGGAGTAGGAGGGCGCGTCCCCTCACTCGTCACCCCGGCGAAAGCCGGAATCCATGGAAGCGAGGCGATCTATCAGGAAACGAGCCGAGTCCATGAGTCCCGGCTTCGCCGGGTGACGAATGTTTGTGACGGGCCCTGCGGAAAATTCCCTCGTCATTCTCGCCTGCCCGGGAATGACGAGGAGAGCTGGGAAGGGGCGATATGGCGTAACCTCCGTAGCTTTCCATACAGCGGCGGCGTCAATAGCACGTGCCCCTTTCCGTGATCGGGAGGGCTGTTATGGCGGGATCCATGAAACTGGATGGCTTTCTCCTGGCGACGCTTGCCGCGGTGTTCGCGGCGTTGGTGGCGCCCTCGATCGGCGCGGCGGGCGGGCCGCTGCATCTTGACGTCGTGACGACCGTCGGCATCGCGATCATGTTCTTCCTCCATGGCGCGGCGCTCTCGCCCCAGGCGTTGAAGGCGGGCGCCGCCAACTGGCGGCTGCACCTCTTGGTGCATGGCAGCACCTATCTGCTCTTCCCCGCGATCGGCTTTGCTTTCTTCCTGCTCGGCGCGGGGCTGGCGCCGGCCGAAGTGCGGCTGGGCGTTTTCTATCTCTGCGCGGTTTCATCGACCATCTCCTCCTCGGTTGCGATGACGGCGATCGGCAAGGGCAATGTCGCGGGTGCGATCTTCGATGCGACGCTGTCGGGGCTCCTCGGCATGGTGCTGACCCCGCTGCTGGTCGGGCTTGTCGTCGCCAGCGGATCGGGGCATCTGCCGCTGTTGCCGGCGATCCTCGACGTCGTGAAGACGTTGCTGCTGCCGTTCGCCGCCGGGCAGATCGCGCGTCCGCTGATCGCCGGCTTGCTGCATCGCCACGAGGCGGGCGTCGCCAATGCCGATCGCGCGGTGATCGTGCTGATTGTCTATGCGGCCTTCTGCGATTCGAGTGCGGCGGGGCTGTGGTCGCGCTACGATCCGCTGCTGATCCTCGGCGTCGCGGTGATGATGCTCGTCCTGCTCGTCCTGATCCTGTTTCTCACGACGGGGGCTTCGCGCCTGCTCGGCTTTTCGCGCGCGGATGAGGTGGCGGCAGTGTTCTGCGGGTCGAAAAAGAGCCTTGCGAACGGCGCCCCGATCGCGGCGGTGCTCTTCGCGGGCAATCCCGCGCTCGGCATGATCATGCTGCCCTTGCTGCTCTATCACCAGATGCAGCTCGTCCTCTGTTCGATACTGGCACGACGCTATGCCGAGCGCGCGGCGCGGGAACTGGCGCCCGATCCATCGGCGAGCGTTGCATCAGCCGGGCAAGGTTGATACGATCGTATAGAAAAATCGCGCTGGACGCGGCGGCACCCGCCATATCCGGCGCGCTAGGGAGGGGAAGTGATGGGTCCTGTGTATCCGCCCGGCGTGTCGGCCGCCGTGCTCGATCGTACGCTGAAGGCGTTCGGGCGCGTGGTGGGCGACGATTCGGTGTTCGCCACCGCCGAGGATCGCGACAGCTATGTCGACAAGTTCGCGATCGACGAGACGCGCCATCGCCCCGGCGGCGCGGTGGCGCCCACGACAACGGAGCAGGTGCAGGCGATCGTCCGCATCGCGGCGGAAAACCGTGTGCCGATCTGGCCAACCAGCCGGGGCAAGAATTTCGGCTATGGCAGCTCCGCGCCCGATCTTTCGGGCTCGATCGTCCTCGATCTCACGCGCATGAAGAAGATCGAGGTGGACGTCGAGAACGGCACCGTCCTGCTGGAGCCGGGCGTCGGCTTCTACGATCTTTATGATTATCTGCAGAAGAACAAGATACCGCTCTGGCTTTCGGTGCCGGGCAATAGCTGGGGTTCGGTGATCGGCAACGCGCTCGATCGCGGTGTCGGCTATACGCCTTATGGCGAGAATACGTCGAAGCTGTGCGGCCTCGAAGTCGTGCTGCCCGACGGCGATATCGTGCGTACCGGCATGGGCGCGATGCAGGGATCGCCTACCTGGCAGCTCTATCGCTACGGCTTCGGCCCCTCCTGGGATCAATTGTTCGTCCAATCCAATTTCGGCGTCGTCACCAAGGCCGGCATGTGGCTGATGCCCGAGCCTGAATCGGTGCTCGGCATGGATCTGGAGTTTGACCGGATCGAGGACCTCGGGCCGCTGATCGACACGCTCGGCGGGCTGCGCCGCGAAGGCGTGCTCCAGCAATCGCCGACGATCGGCAACTGGTTCCGCGCCGCGAACATCCTGACGACGCGCGACCAGTGGACCGACAAGCCCGGCGCGCTGTCCGACGACGTCATCTCGGCGATCCGCAAGAAGTTCGATCTCGGCTGGTGGGGCGTGAGCCTGCGCCTCTACGGGCGCGAGGCGATCACCAAGGCGACCTATCCGGTCCTCGAGCAGGCGATGAACGCGCTGAAGCCGCTTCATCTGAAACCGACGACGTGGCGGCGGGGCGATCCGATCCCGCCAACGCAGGGCGGCTGGTATGGCGTGCCGATGACCTTCCCGCTGCAGAACGCCAACTGGTATGGCGGCCGGGGCGGCCATATTGGCTTCTCGCCCGTCCTGCCGCAATCGGGCAAGCTGGCGATGGAGCAGTTCCATCGCGCTTATGCCCGCTACAAGGAATTCGGCATGGATTATCAGGCCAGCTTCGCCTTTGGCGAGCGGCACCTGATCAACGTCAATGCCGTGCTGCTCAACAAGGATGACGAGGCGTTCATGAAGCGCGTCGATCCCTTCCTGCGCACGCTGATCGCCGATGCCCGGGCGCACGGCTATGGCGAGTATCGCACGCATCTCGATTATATGGACACCGTGGCCGCCACCTATGATTTCAACGACCATGCGTTGCGGCGGCTGAACGAGCGGGTGAAAAATGCGCTCGATCCGGCGGGCATCCTCGCGCCGGGCAAGAGCGGTATCTGGCCTACCGCTTATGCGAAGGAGCGCCGGCCATGAAGATTACCTCGCTCTTGCTGGGCCTCGCGCTGTCGGGATCGGCGGTCGCGGTGGCCGCCGCCGGATCGCAGGCGGCCAAGCCGCTCGACGGCAAGGCGCTGTTCGGCGTCAAATGCGGGATGTGCCACCGTGCGGACGGCATGGGCACTGGCCTGCTCGCCCGCCGTATGGACCCGAAGATCGCGGAGCTGGAAAAGCGCACCGACCTTACGCCCGATTATGTCACGCAGGCGGCGCGCACCGGCATTGGCAACATGCCGCAGATCACGCGTGGCGAGGTGAGCGATCCGCAGATGGCGGCGATCGCGGCCTATCTCGCGAAGGGCAACAAGTGATGCGCGGCGCCGGGCTCGATCGGCGCGGGGCGCTGACGCTGGGCGGCGCGGCGCTGGCCGCCGGCTTGCTGCCCGCCGTGGCGGAGGCGGCGCGGACCACTCCGTCAGGCGCGGGCGTGCTGCTGTTCGATCCCCATCTGCCCGAGGCGCGGGCGCTGGCCGGTACGGCGCGCGGACGACGGCTGATCGCCGTCGCAGGCGATCCGGCGCGCCTGTGGCGCGATCAGGTGCCGGTGGCGGGCCCGGTGAGCGGCGTCACGCGCTGGAGCGATTATCTGGTGCTGCGCGAATTCGCGCATGACAGCGGCCGGCGCATTCGCCGCGAGGAGCGGCATGCCGTTCATGGCCAGCCGCTTCTCGTCAGCTGGACGGCGGCCTGACGCGCGCTCATCGCGTTCTCGCTTTCGATTCCGTCTTTGGCGTGGACAGGCTTCCTAACATTTGTGATGAAGGGAGGGAGCCGGACTCATCACGGAAAGAGGAGAGAATCGTGAGCGGTGTCGATCAATTGCAATCCGAACTGGCGGCGTTGAACGATCGCGTGGGCAAGCTTGAGGATGTGAACGACATCCGCAAGCTGCATTACGCTTATGGCTATTATATCGATTACAACCGTCCAGAAGAGGTGGCGGAGCTGTTCTCCGACGATGCCGAGATCATTTTCCTGTCGGGCATCTATCGCGGCCGCGAAGGCGCGCGCCGCCTGTACGGCACCTGGTTCCAGAACTTCTTCACCCAGGGGCAGCCGGGGCCGGTCTATGGCTTCCTGCTCGATCATTTCCAGATGCAGGACATCATCACCGTCGCCGATGATCGCAAGACGGCGAAGGGCCGCTTCCGCGCGGTGCTGTTCGGCGGTAGCCATGAATCGCGCGAATATCAGCCCGAGGGGCTGCCCGACCAGTTTTACGAAGCGGGCATCTACGAGAATGATTATGTCCGCGAAAACGGCATCTGGAAGATCAAGCGGCTCGATTATGTCGTCCAGTGGCAGGCCGAATATGACAAGGGCTGGGCCAAGACGATCAGCCATTTGCAGCCGGCGCAGAAGGCCTATCCCGAGGACCCGCTGGGTCCCGACGAACTGATCGACGAACCGCGCCAGACTTGGCCTTATCGGCAGGAACTGGCGATGCACTATGCCCATCCGGTGCTGGGCAAGGCGCTGAACCGCTAAAGGGCGTCGCTTCACAGCCTCGTCATTCCGGGGCGAAAGCCGGAATCCATGGAAGCGACTCGATCTGTAATGAGGTGAGTCGAATCCGTAGGACCCCGGCTTTCGCCGGGGCGACGGGGAGGGGCGTGGCAGGGCCTTCAAGAAAAGAAACCTTGTCATTCCCGCAAAGGCGGAAATCCATATGCACTGTCGGCGCCAGTGATCGGGCGCGGGTGTATAGATTTCTGCCTACGCGACGGTTTTTGCGGAGAGAGGGAAGCGCTGCCCCTCAGCCCTATCCTCCCAGACCGCGTTCGATCACGCCGATGATCGTTTCGCCCAGTTGCTCACGTGAGAGCGGGGGCTGGGGGGTGCCGCTGACGGTCGCCATCCGGTCGACGAAGCCCTGGGTTATGATGAGCGCGCTGATCGAGCCGACGTAGCGCCAGTGGAATTCGGCTTCGTCGAGATCGGGAAGCAGGCGTCTGGCGAGACGGCGCATCAGCATGCTCGGCTCCGAAAACAGCGCCTTGCCGATCGCCAGGACGGCCTCGGACGGATCGGTGAAGATGCGCGCATAGAGGCCGGCCAGATCGACGCCGGGCTCGTTCGGCGACAGCGCGGGCAAGACGAGCGCGCCGATCGCTTCGCGCAATGTCACTCTCTCCCCGGCGTCCAGCCGGGCTTCGCAGGCGAGGAGCGCGTCCCGCTGCGCCGCGATCGTCGCCGACAGGCGCTCCTCGCATAAGGCGCTGAACAGCGCTTCCTTCGTTCCGAAATAATAAACGAGCGAGCCGAGATTGACCTTCGCCAGGCCCGCGATCGCACGCAGCGAGGTGCCGTCATAGCCATGCGCGACAAACAGCCGCTCTGCCGCTTCCAAGGACCGTTCGCGCGTTCCCGCCCGTTCGTCGATTTCGGTCACTCAAGCCCCCTTGCGCTGGCTGCTTATACGATCGTATATATCCCTCGGGAGAGGAGATTCAACCGTGCACAGTTTTTCGCGCCCGTCGACCCCGACGGTGGATGCGCCGCGCGAAGCGCGGCCGGGCCGGTGCCCTGAATGCGGCGCCGAGGCGATCGCCGCCTATCGCGTGATGAGCGAGGGCGGCTGGTGGAACGTCGTGAAATGCCAGGTATGTCTCCATTCGATCGAGCGGACGCCCGGCCCGTTGTTGGGCGCCTTCACGCCATTGGGGGCGCCGTCGTGGGAACGCTGATCGGCGTCGATGTCGGCGGCACCTTCACCGACGTGGTGATGGTGCGCGACGGCGAAGTGCATGTCACCAAGGTGCCCAGCGTGCCGGCCCATCCCGAGCAGGCGGTGCTGGAAGGCGCGCGGCGTTGCGGCGTCGGCGACGTGGCGATCTTCAATCATGCGAGCACCAAAGGGCTGAACGCGGTCCTCACCCGTAACATACCTAAGATCGGCTTCCTCACCACCGAAGGGCATCGCGACATGCTCGACGGCGGGCGGGCGTGGCGACCGTGGAAGGGGCAGCTCGATCCGCGCTGGCGCCGCCCGTTCGGGGATGCGGCGCGGCCGTTGGTGCAGCGCTATCTGCGCCGCGGCGCGTGCGAGCGCATATTGGCGGACGGCAGCGTCCTCATCCCGCTCGACGAGGCGCAGGTACGCGAGGAACTAGACCTGCTGAAACGGTGCCACGTTGAGGGCATCGCGATCTGCCTGCTCAACAGCTATGTGAATCCCGCGCACGAGGCCCGCATCGCCGAACTGGCGCGCGAGGTGCTCGGCCCCGACGTGGTGATCTCGGTCAGTCATGAGGTCGGCGCGCGCGCCAAGGAATATCCGCGCGCGGCGACGACGGTGATCGATGCGCTGATGAAGCTGATCTACGCGGACTATGCCGAAAAGCTGTCCGCCGGCCTTGCCGAACAAGGTTTTGCAGGCGATCTCAACTTCGCCGACTGCACCGCCGCGCTGATCCCGTGGCGCGAGGCGCTGGAGGCGCCGCATCGTATCCTGTTCGCGGGGCCGGCGGCGGGCGCCGCCTCCTGCGTCACGCTGGGCGAGGCGATCGGTGACGGCAATCTGATCGGCTGCGATGTCGGCGGCACGTCGACCGACATCACGATGATCGTCAATGGCCAGCCCTTCATCAATGACAGTTTCGAGATCGAATGGGATCTGGTCGTCAACGCGCTGGCTACCGAGGTGTCGAGTGTTGGCGCGGGCGGCGGATCGATCGTCGCCGTCTCGCCCTCGGGCGACATCACGGTCGGGCCGGAAAGCGCGGGCGCGGTGCCGGGCGCGGCCTGCTACGGCCGGGGCGGCACCAGGCCGACCGTGACCGACGCCTGCCTGCTGATGGGCATCCTCGATCCCAAGGGCTTCGCCGACGGGCAGATGGAGTTGGATGTCGCCGCCTCGGTGCGGGCGTTCGAAAGCCTCGATTGCGCGATGTCGCTCGAAGAACGCGTCGCGTTGGCATGGCGCGTCGCGCTCAACAATATTGCCGAGGAAGTCGTCAATGTCGCGATCCGCCATGGCGCGGACCCGCGCGACTTCAGCCTCGTCGCCTTCGGCGCGGGCGGGCCGATGCTGTTGGCGGGGGCGCTGGAATATACCGGCGCGCGGCGGCTGATCGTGCCGCCCCATCCGGGGCTGTTCTCCGCGCTCGGCCTGCTCTCGACCGACCTCGTCTTCGCCGAAAGCCGCAGCGCCTATCATATGCTGTCGCCCGAAGCGGACGGCGCGATCGACGCGCTGCTGAACGAGATGGAGGCGGCCTTGCGTGGGCGGATGGGCGACATGCCAGGCATCCGCATCCAGCGCAGCTTCGATGGGCGCCTTGCGGGCCAGAGCTGGGAGACGCCCTTCGTCGAAATCGGTGAAGGCCCGGTCGACGCGGCGCGGCTCACCGCCGCCTTCCATGCCGAATATGGCCGGCGCAACGGCCAGAGCTTTCCCGATATACCGGTCCAGGGTGTGAGCTGGCGCGTTCAGCTCATCGCGCCGTCGACCCGGTTCGAGTGGAAGGAAATTCCACGGCAGACGGCCCCCGCCGGGCCGATCGGCCACCGCGAACTGCGCCATCTGACCGACCGGCCGGTCGAGGCCGCGATCTATGAGCGCGCGGAGCTGGGGCAGGGGGCAACCGTCACCGGCCCGGCGATCATCCACGAGCCTTTGTCCACCATCCTCGTCATTCCCGGCCAGACTGCCCGCGTCGGCCGGTTCGGCGAGATCGTCATCGAGGCACGCGCATGACCTCTCTTCGCTCGCTCGACGATGCCGCTTTCCGGGCGCGTTACGGCTGCACCCGTTTCGACGCGACCGTGCTCGGCAATCGCTTCGCCTATATATTGGAGCATTTCTGCTCGAAGCTGCTCGCCTGCGCCTTTTCGCCGGTGCTGCGCGATTTCTACGATTTTGCCGCAACGCTGACCGGGCCGCCCGAGCGGGGCTATCCGACGCCGGTCGTCTCCAAATCCTTCGTCGCCTTCACCGGTACGATGACCGAATCGATCCGCAACACGATCGAGGAATATGGGCCGGAAAGGCTGACGCAGGGCGACGTCATCATCGCCAACGATCCCTATCGCACCGGCACGCACGTCAACGACATGCTGTTCATCCGCCCCGTCTTCCACGGCGGCGCGCTATCGGGCTTCGTTAATCTGAAATGCCATCAGCTCGACATGGGCGGATCGGTGCCGGGCGGCTTTTCCGCTACGAAGACGAGCTCTTACGAAAACGGCATCGTGCTAAGCCCGCGCGCGCTGATGAAGGAGGGCAGGCCGGTCGACGAGACATGGACGCTGATCTTCGACAACGTCCGTTTCGCCGAACTGCTCCGCCGCGACATGCAGACGATCATCGCCTGCCTCGATCTGGGCGAAAGGCAGTTGTTGGAAAGCATGGAGCGCTACGGCCGCGATGCGGTGCTCGGCGCGATGGATTATGTCTGCGATGCCGATGCCGAGCGGATGGCCGAGGCGCTGGCGGCGATGCCCGATGGCGACTGGACGGGCGAGGCGCTGCTCGATTGCGACGGCGTCGACGCAAGCGAGGAATATCCGCTGCGCTGCGCAATCCGCAAGCGCGGTGCGCGGATCGAGGTGGACCTGTCCGGCTCGGCGCGGCAGGCGCGCACCTCGATCAACGGCACCTATCTCGACGCCAAGACGATCGTCGGCGTCGTGCTGAAATTCCTCCTCGATCCGCATGGGGCCTTCACCAGCGGCTGCTACCGTCCAGTCGATATCATCATACCCGACGGCGCGGTCTTCTCCGCGCTGCCGCCCGAAGGCGTGGTCTTCGCTTATGGGGAATCGACCAACGCGCTGCTCGCGGCGATGTTCTCGGCGCTGGCCGAGCCGCTAGGCCGGGGCGCGGTGGGTGGCGACACGGGCGCGCCCAACATCCATAGCGCATTCGGCGCGCGGCCCGACGGCAGCCCCTGGGTGTCGATCGGCGTCGGCGGCGGCGAGCGGGGGCCGTGGGGCGGCAGCTCGGCGGGCGATGGCGACAGCTATTCGATCTTCATGTCGGCCAATTCGATCGACACGCCGATCGAGGCGGCCGAGGCGGATCAGCCGCTGGCGATCATGCGGCGCGAATATCTCGCCGATTCGGCCGGCGCGGGGGAGAATCGCGGCGGCGCGGCGGTGCTCAAGGACACACTGTGGCGCGAGGCGGCAAGCCACAACCTCTTCACGCTGCGCTTCAAATGGCCGACCGGCATCGGCGTGCGCGGCGGCGAGGATGGCGGGCCGGGTGGCGTCTGGCTCTGGCGCGATCCGCCCGGCGCGGGGCAACGGCCGCGCGCCGGCTGGGCCGAGGCGATCGGCGTGGCGGGCCGGATGGACCCGGTGAGCCATGAGCCCCGGCCCGACGGCGAGTGGCAATATTTCGGTCGCGAGAAACTGTGGCGGACCGAGGCGGGCGCTACCTTCCGCTATCTGAGCAATGGCGGTGGCGGCTGGGGCGATCCCTTTGCGCGCGATCCCGAACGGGTGCTCGCCGACGTGCGCAACGGCTATGTCAGCCTTGCGGGCGCTGCGCGCGATTATGGCGTTGTGATCCTCGGCGATCCGGGGCGGGACCCCGAGGGCCTGACGATCGACGAGGCCGCCACGCGGGCGTTGCGCGATCGGGCCGACTGCGCAACACAAAGCGCGACAGCCGGCGGAGAGGACAGCGCATGAAGGCGGGAAGCTGGCGATCGATCCTCGGCATCTATCTGTTCGGCGTTTGCGGCGGATCGACCGTCAGCAAGATCATTCCCGTGGGCGACGATATCGCACGCGTGTTCGGCCTCGGGCCGGCGGACTTCGGCTGGCTCGTCTCGCTGGTGGCTGTGCCTGCCGCCTTGCTGGCGATACCGAGCGGGATCGTCGTGGACCGGTTCGGCCCCCGGCTTGTCCTTATCATCGCGGCTTTCGTCGGCGTGGCGGCGAACGCGCTCTATGCGGTCGCGCCCTCGCTGCCCTTCCTGCAACTCGCCCGGCTGCTGGAGGGCGTGGCGATCGTCCATATGTATACCGCCGGCCCCGCGCTGATGATGGCGACGACCGAAGGCAAGCGACGCACCTCGGCGATGACCTTATGGGCGACCTACATGCCCGTCGGCACCGCGACGGGGCTTGCGATCGGCGGCCTGTTCGCGGAGGGTGCATACTGGCGGATGGCCTTTGTCGTGGCGGGCCTGCTCTTCGCCGTCGTCGGCCTGCTCGGGCTCCTGCAACCCACGCCCCGGATCGAACGGCAAGGCCCCCGGCCGACGATCGGCGCGCAACTGCTCGCGCTGCGCAGCGCCTATTCGAAGCCGGCGCTGCTGCTGCTCGCGCTTGCCTTCTTCCTGATGATCGGGCTTGGTCTTGGCGCAAACGTCACCTTTCCCACCTATTTTTCGCGGATCCATCACATCACGATCGCGCGCGCGTCCAACATGGTGGCGCTGGCGACGCTGGCGATGGTGCCGGGCTCGTTGCTGGCGGGCTTCATCCTGGGCAAAGGAGTCAGCCGGCAATGGCTCTTCACCGGGCTGGCGCTGATCGGGCTTGTCGTCGGTTCGCTGGCCTTCTTCCCCGATCTGGGGCTGCCGGTCCGTTATGTTGTTCTCGCTTTATGGTTCATCGCCTCGGGGGCTGCGACGGCGGTGCTGCTCGCCACCCTTCCGATCGTGGCGGAGCCCGAGCGGCGCGGCGCGGCGGCGGCGCTCATCAATCAGGCCGGCTCGCTCGCCACCTTCCTCAATCCGCCAATCTGGCTGGCTTTCTCGACTGGGCGGGACTGGACGCCTTATGGCGCGCTGATGGCGGCTGGCTGGGGCGTCGCGGTGCTCGCTATGTGGCTATTGGCGGCCCGCACCGCCGCAGTACGCACCACCGCCCACGCCTGACGGCGGGCGGCGTCAGGAGGGGGAGTCGAGCGCGGGCGTGGCCGCATCGGGATCGCCGCCGGGGACGCTGATGTCGACGCGGCGGTTGCGGCTTCGGCCCGCTTCGTCATCCTTGCCGGTGAGGGTGGCGTTGGGCGCGGCCGGGCGCGCCTCGCCAAGGCCGATCGTGGTGAGATGCGTCGGCGCAACGCCCTTGCTCACCAGATAATCGCGCACCGCCTCCGCGCGTTTCACCGACATGCGCATATTGTCGCGATCGTCGCCCTTCGAATCCGAACTGCCGCGAAGCGTGGCGATGCGGTTGGTCGGCGCTATCGCGGCGGCGAGCTTGTCCAGCTCCACCCTCGCATCGTCGCTGAGCGTGGCCTTGCCAAAATCGAAATAGACCGTCGCCTCGATCGGCGCGACGGATTTCTTCTCCTTCTCCTCCGCTTCCTTGACGACGGAGGGACGCATGATCGAGGCGGTGGGCGTGTCGGTGGGCGTGATGACGTCCGTGGGGGCGGGCGTCTTCTGCTCGGCCTGCTGCTCGCTGGGCGAGAGCGCCTGTTCGTTCCCATTCCCGCCGTCGCAGGCGGACAAGGCGAGGGAGGGCAGCAGCGCCAGGGCAATCGCGATCACGGGCCGTTCGATCATTCCATCCTTCTTTTCCGGCGGGGGCACGTCAAGCGCGTGGCTCCGCCTGTTTCACGTCTCTCCCGCCGCCAAAGCGGGCGGATCGGAAGGTTTGCCGCCTTTTGTCCCGGCTGTCACCTTTTGGCGGGTCGCCCTGGGCGGCGCATAGGAAATAACGGTATCGCCGATTTCGGGCGTGGGGCGCGAGGCATGCGTGAAAAAGCGCATCGTCCCGTTCTTGCGCAACAGCAGCAACAGGTCCGCCTCATCGGGCAGCGCCGCCTTCACCGCATCGAAATCGAACTGCTCACCGACCTTGGTCTTGCGGAAGGTCCAGCCTGCCTGCTCGCGCGCGCGAAGGTCCTCGACGCCGAGGCCCGAGGCGAAGAGCGCGCGGCCACGCAGCGTTTCGGGCAGATGGCGGGGATCGTCGCCCGCGGCGCTGCCGAGCTGGTAAACCGCGTCGCGGCCCAGCTCGGGCGCGAATTCGGTGCAGACGAGCGCGTTATACGCCTCATTGTCGGTGGTCGCGACGAGGAGCTGGAACTGGCCGAGGTCGATCCGGTCCTGCGCCGCCTCGCTCAATATCTCGCCGTGGAAGCTGGGTATGCCCATCGCGCGCGCGGGCGACAGGCGCTGCCAGCTCGTTTCGCTCAATGTCACCGGCACTCCCTGCTGGCGCAGATATTCGGCAAGCGACAGGCTCCACGAGGTCGCGCCGACGATCAGGACGCCCTGCTTCGTCTCCGCCTCGATCCCCAGCCAGCGGGCGAACAGGCGCGCGGTGAAGCCGTGCGCGACAATCGTCGCGCCGACCACCGCGAAGGACAGCGCCACCAGCGTGAAGCCGTCGCCATAGCCCAGGCGGTTGAGCCGCAGCGCGAACAGACCCGAGACGGCGACCGCGACGATGCCGCGCGGTGCGATCCAGGCGATGAACAGTCGCTCGGGCCAAGGCATGCGCGAGAAAGCGAGGCTGGCGAGCACGCTCGCCGGGCGGACGACGAGCAGCAGCACCGCGACGAAGCCGATGAAGCGCCATTCGAACTGCTTCAGCACGTCGAGATTGAGCGAGGCCGACAGGAGGATGAAGACGCCCGAGACGAGCAGGACGGTGATATTCTCCTTGAAATGCTGGAAGTCGCGGAAGCCCTCCAGCCGCATATTGGCCAGCGACACGCCCATCACGGTAACGGCGAGCAGCCCGGTTTCCTGTTGCACCATGTTCGACAGCACGAACGCGCCGATCACCATCACCAGCAGCACCGGCGATTTCAGGAATTCGGGCACATGGCCGCGCGGGAACAGCCAGGCGATGACGTAAGCGGCGGCGAAGCCGATCAGCCCCGCCGCGATCGCTGCCGTTGCGACCATGGCGACCGTGCCGAACACCGTCCCGCCATCCTCCGCGTGGAGCAGATATTCGTAGGTGACGACGGCGAACAGCGCGCCGATCGGATCGTTGACGATCGCTTCCCACTTGAGCGCCGCACGCGGCCGTGCGCCGATGTTGAGCTGGCGCAGCAGCGGGATCACCACCGTTGGCCCGGTGACGACGAGAATGCCCGAGAAGAGGATCGCGACGGGCCAGACCAGCCCCGCCACATAATAACAGGTAAGCGCACCCATCACCCAGGCGAGCGGCACGCCGATCAGGACCAGCCGCGACACCGCGCCTTCGGCATGGCGCAATTCGCGGAAGTTGAGGCTCAGCCCGCCGACGAACAGGATGATGGCGACCGCGATCGAGATGGCCGGGTCGAGCATCGCGCCGAAATCGCGCTGCGGCTGGATGATGCCCGTCAGCGGCCCGGCGACGAGGCCGGCGAAGAGCAGCAGCGCGATCGCGGGCCAGTTGGTGCGCCACGCCACCCATTGCGCGCCGACGCCCAATATGCCGATCAGCGCGATGACGAAGGAATTATGCCCCATGGGGACGACGCCTCCCGCCCATCAGCCGGAAGACCTCGCTCAAGGTCGCTGGATATCCGCCCGCGATCATCAGGGACGACGTAAAGCCTGTGGGCGAGGTGTCAACGACAGGCGGCGGATCAGTCCACCGCGCGGCCGGGCGCGGTTTCCCTGAGGCCGAGGCAGAAGAGCCCCGCGGCGATGGCGCAGATCATGCAGAGCCAGAGCGTTGCTTCGAGTCCCAGCGCGTCGGCGGCGCGGCCGGCGACGAAGGGTGCGACGACGCCGCCCAGCAGCTCGGCCGTCCCCATCGACAGGCCGATCGCGCTGGTCGTCAGCGCGGCGGGCACGCTTTCGGACGGGATCACCGCGCAATAGAGTGGCGCGATCCCCACCGGCAGCCAGCCGATCAGGATGGCGAGGCCCAGCAGCACCGGCGAGGAAGGCAGCAGGAGCAGCGCGAGCGGGGTGCCGATGCCGGCGAAGCAGGCGATCGCACAGACCGGCTTGCGCCCGATCCGGTCGCTGAGCCAGGGCAGCAGCGTGCCGCCGACGATCCCGGCGATCCCACCCATGCCGAGCACCCAGCCCATCGTCGCGGGCGCGAGGCCCTTCACCTGCGTCAGATAGACGGGCAGGAAGACGTTCTGGATCATCAGCCACGCACTGAACAGCGCTGCGATCGCGATCGAGGCGCGCATGTTGCCGATCCGCCAGAAGGTGGCGATGGCCGTGCCGAGCGGAATTGTCTTGCCTTTCGCCGCAACCGGCCTCGGCGCGTCGGGCCGCATGTAGAAGAATAGCGAGAGCGCGAGCAGCAGCCCCGGCACGCCCGACAGGAAGAAGGCGACACGCCATCCGTAGAGATCGGCCAGCGAGGTGACGAGCACCGGACCGATCATCGCGCCGAGCAGGAAGGCGCCGCTCATCTGCATGACGCCCATATTGAGCCCGCGCCGGCGCGGATCGGATTCGTCGGCCATCACCGCTTGCGAGATCGGCACCATCGGCCCTTCGGCGAGGCCCAGCAGGAAACGCGCGCCGAACAGGAAGAGGAAGCCCGCCGCCAGCCCCGACAGCGCGGAGAAGAGCGAGAAGGCGACGGTGGCGAGCACGAACATCGTCTTGCGCCGCCCGGTCGTGTCCGCCACCCGCCCCAGCCAGAAGGCACTGATCGCCACCGCCAGCGACAGGCTGGCGGCGAGCAGGCCGAGCTGGGTATTCGAAAGCCCCAGATCGGCGACGATATAGGGCGAGAGATAGCTGGCGGTCAGCCGGTCGAGCGCGACGAAGCCGTTGGCGAGGCTGAGGAGTGCCAGGAGGCCCAGCTCATAGCGCCGCGATGTGCGGCCGGTTCGTACCCGTGTCGTCATGCGGCCCCCGAGGCGATGGGCGGGGCGACGCGAATGCGGCCCGTCGCGCGGAGGGTTGCCCGTCCGCGCGGGCCTGCGCAAGCCTTGTCAGGCGGCGGACGCCTCGCTTGTCGCCGGCCGCGATCGATCGCGCGCTTCCATTTCGCGTTTTATCAAGTTTTCCAGCATCTTGCGCCCTTTGACGACGGCGACGTCGCCCGCCGTCATCAGTTCCCGGACGCGGCCCTCCCTGGGCAGAAGGCGTTCGATCTCCTCGCTGGCGAAAATGTCCTCGGCGATGATCTTGTCGATGCCGTCTTTGAGCACGGTCATCGCCTGCGATTTGGGTTGACCCTTCTTCACCGTCATCGCGAAGAAATAATGGGCGGTCGTCCGCGTCGCCGGGGTGATCGCATGATAGACGATCGTCTCCTGCAATATCTCACCGGGCTTATCGCTGTCGCTGCTTGTCGACGTCCGGTTCTGGCCGACATGGATCGCGGGCAGGTGGAAGGTGAAGTCGATCACGAAATCGATCTTGTCGATGCCGTGGCGCTCCTTCGTCCACGGCGGCGCCTCCGCATTCACCACATGCCGCGCGCTGCGCACCCAGCCTTCGCCGCTCGTCACCTCGTCGCGCGTCGTCGCCACGCCCTCGGTGCCGATGCTCGTCTCGTGGAGATAGGCGAGATGCGAGAGATCGAGCAGATTGTCGTGGAGGAGCTGATAGCGGCCCTTCACGTCATAATGGTTGAGCGGCACCGAATAGGTGCCGTTGGGCAGATCCTCGTCATGAAGTTCCAGCGCGTCATGATCGGGGATCAGGCTTTCGTCGGCCGCGTCGGGATCGCCCATCCATATCCACAGCCACTTCCATTTTTCCACCAGCGGGAATTTGCGGATGCCGAACGCCGGCGGCACCCGGTCCTGCGTCGGAATGCGCGTGCAGCGGCCGTTCGGGCCGAAGGCGATGCCGTGATAGCTGCAGACGAGGACGTCGCCCTCCAGCCTGCCCGCCGCCATCGGGTACATGCGATGCGGACAGCGCCCGTCGAGCGCGACCGCCTCGCCATCCTGCTTGCGATAGAGGACGACGGGTTGGTCGAGGAACCAGCGTTCCATCGGCGTGCGCGTGATCTCATCGGCCAGGGCCGCGACATACCAGGCGTTCTCGACGGCAAAACAGCCTTCCGCGAAAGGATGCATTTCGGCCTCTCCCAATCCTGCCGGAATCATGTCCGTTACAAATGATTTGTAGCGTACATATATAGGCTGTCAAGCGCCGCTTGCTTGTCAGGTCGGAAGGGGGCGGATAGGCAGGCCTGCCAGAAGCGGCCGCAGGGGAGGCACAGCAGCGCCGATATGAGATCCGGGACCGCCGCGATGCCGGACGCCGTCGCCACTTATTATTCCCGTATCGCGCCGCAGCTTCGCGCGATCGGCCAGGCGAATGCCGGGCGGATGGCCGAAGCGCTCGACCGGCTGGGCGTCACCGCCGGCCAGATCGAATTGCTCGGCGCGTGCCTGTTGCTCGATACCGCCGATCAGAGCAGCCTCGCGCGCGCGCTTGGCATCGATGCCGCGTCGGTGATGACCCTGGTGGACCGGTTGGAGGCGGCGGGGCTGGTGCGGCGCGAAGCCGGCGCGGACAGGCGGCGGCGCATCGTGCGCGCGCGCAGGCGGGCCGCCGCGATCGTCGAAAGCGGCTTGCCTATCCTGATCGACGCGAGCGCCGCCACGCTCGCGGTGCTGGGCGCGGAGGCGGAGGATTTTCTGGGCGCGCTCTCCCGCCTCGCATCTTTCCCCGGGTCGGGGGCGCCCGATTATGATTCCGCGCTGCTCCGGTCCGCGCCGGGCTATGCCGCGCTCTCACCGCTGTTCGAAACGCTCGGCTTTCTCGCGCGGCGGGCGGGGCAGGTCTGCCATGCACTTTATGAGCAGGAGGGCGCAGCCTGCGGGGCGAACGGCCTCGAATATCTCATCCTGCATCTCGTCGATCGCGGCCTTATCGCCAATCAGGCGGATTTCACGCGCGCCATCGGTGTCAGCCGGTCCAGTTCGCTGCCTGCCATCCGTCGGCTCGAACAACGCCATTGCCTCGTGCGCGAGCGGGCGAAGGGTGATGCGCGGCTGCGCGTGTTCCGGCTCACCCCCACGGGCAAGGCGCTCCATGCCGCGATGGATCGCGCGGCGGACGCCTATGAGCAGCGTCTGCTTGCCGCGCTCGCCCCGCGCGCGCGTCCCCGCTTTCTGAAAAACCTGCGCGCGGTGCTGATGGACGTGCGCCGGCGGGCCGCGCCCGGCAGGCCCGAAGACCTGCCGTAGGGGATTATTTTCGGATCAGGCCGGTTATTCGGCGGGGCGTACGGGAACGGCCTGCCCACGCTGCACGGCGGGTCGCGCAAGGCCGCGTTCCAGCCAGGCGGGGACGTTGCGAAGCTCGTCCCAGCCGACGACCGGGCCGGCCTCATACCATTGGATCGTCCCGTTCACCCAACCGAGCATCGAGATGTCGGCGATCGTGAACTGGTCGCCCATGATCCATTCGCGGCCCTCCAGCCGCTTCTCGATCACGCGCAGCAGGCGTTTCGTTTCGTTGGCGAAGCGCTCCATCGGGCGCTTGTCCTCGATCGCGGTGCCCGCATATTTGTAGAAATAACCGAGATTGCCGAAGAACGGCCCGACATGGGCCGCCTGGAAAAAGACCCACTGGATCGTCTCGTAGCGCAGCCCCGGATCGGACGGGATCAACTGCCCGGTCTTGTCGGTCAGATAGAGAAGGATCGCGCCCGATTCGAACAGGCCGAACGGCTTTCCGTCAGGCCCCTCGGGATCGATGATCGCGGGAATCTTGCCGTTGGGGTTGAGCGACTCGAACTCGGGCGTGAACGTCTCATTCTTCCAGATGTCGATGAAATGCGCCTCATAAGACAGGCCCATCTCCTCGAGCGCGATCGATATCTTCGTCCCGTTCGGCGTCGAGCAGGAATAAAGCTGAATGCGATCCGGATGCTGGCCCGGCCAGCGGCTGGTGACGGCGAAGCCCGAAAGATCGGCCAAAAGTCCCTCCTCATGAAGCGAATGACGCTTCGCTATCCAACGGCCGCCCGGCAGGGAAGGCAGGCGGGCGCAGGCGGCCCGGATCGTCTTCTTTTTGTTCGCGAACGGGCGGAAGGTTGACAAGCGCCGACCGCGGCGAGCCAATTGCAGGCAACAGGAACGGGAGAGATGCGGCATGTGCGACAATGAGATTCATCCGGGGCTGGTTGAGGATTGGAGCCTGTCCCGCAGGGCCTTCGTGGCGACGGGCGTGGCGGCGGCGGGGCTTGCCGGCGTCGCGCAGGCGGCCGACAGCGTCGTCGAGAAGGACGTGACGATCCGCACGCCTGATGGATCGGCCGATGCGGCGCTGTTCCATCCCGCCGGCAAGGGGCCCTGGCCCGCCGTGCTGGTCTGGCCCGACATCATGGGGCTGCGCCCCGTTTTCCGCGACATGGGCCGGCGGCTGGCGGCGGACGGCTATGTCGTGCTGGTGCCGAACCCCTTCTATCGCAGCAAGCGCGCGCCCGTGGTCGATGGCGCGTTCGATTTCGGCGACGCCAAGGCACGGCAGACCTTGTTCGGCTATCGTCAGGCGATAAGCGACGCCGGAATCGACAAGGACGCGGCCGCCTTCCTGGCCTTCCTCGATGCCCAGCCGCAGACGGCCAAGGGCAAGAAAGCGGGCGTGCAGGGCTATTGCATGGGTGGCCCCTTCGCCTTCCGTACCGCCGCCGCCGTGCCGAACCGGATCGGGGCGGTCGCCACTTTCCACGGTGCGGGGCTGGTGACGGACAAGCCCGACAGCCCGCATCTGCTGATCCCGCGCACGCGAGCGGCTTTTCTGGTGGCGATCGCGAAGAATGACGATGCGCGGGAGCCCAAGGCGAAGGATGTGCTCAAGGCCGCCTTCCACGACGCCAAGCGCCCGGCGACGGTGGAAGTCTATCCGGCCGACCATGGCTGGTGCGTGCCGGGCAGCCAGGTCTATGATCGGGCTTCCGCCGAACGCGCCTGGGGCGAACTGCAAAAACTGTACAAGGCGCACCTGGTATAGAAAAGGGGCGGCTGCCGCGTCGCCCCCTTCCCTCGCCCGCTGCCTGTAAACCGTTTTTCAGTCCTGCGGCGCGACGTTGCGGGTCTGGATGAGCCATTTGCCGTTCACGCGCACCAGATCATCGACGCCGCGGCCGGCGGCGGCGACGCGGGGCGGCTGCGTGTTGGGCGCGCCGGCGAAGACCGTCATCCAATAGGAATGCATGCGGGCGTGATCCCGGTCGCTGAACTCGATATAGGTGTTGGTGAGAATGTGGTGCATCGCCGACTGCGGCGGCGCGCCTTTCGCTTCCCGCTCGGCGCGGCTCTTCTTCAGGTCCGTCACCATCTTGCGCAGCGCGTCGCGACCTTTCGTGACGTGCGGTCCGGCGACGAAAGCGCCGTCGGGCGTGAACGTCTGGACATAGGCGTCCTCGTTCATCGTATCGAGCGCACGAACATAATGCCACATCAACTCGCTGATCTCGGCGCGATCCTGCGTCTGGCGGAGGATGTCGGCATCGGCGGCAAGGGCGGCGCGCGGTGCGGCGAGGATCAGCAGCGCGGCGATCGCCGGGGCGGCAATCCATTGGGCATGGCGCATCGGGCGGCTCCTCACCTGGCGGGCGGCAGGGTGGCCGGGTCCCAATGCTCGTCGGCCTTGCCGTCCTTGAAGCGCCACATGTCGAACCATGTCGTCGTGTAGGTCTTCGACGGGTCCTTCGGGTCCTTCATCTCGCGTACGAAGCTGACCGTCACATAATCGCCCTCCGCCGTCACCGCGACGACCTTGGTCTGCATTTTTTCGGGGATCGGCTTCGGCTTCACCTTCGCGACATCGACGAAATAGTGCATCACCGCGTCGAGGCCCGAGGCAGCCAGCGGGTTATGCTGGATATATTCCTTGGTAAGATAGAGCGGCGCACGCTCCCAATGGCCCGCTTCCAGCAATTCCTTGACGATCTTCAGCGTCACCTGCTTGTTCGCGTTCAGCTTGGGATCGGGACTGGTGAAGAGCGATTCCGGATCGGGATGGGCGACGACCGGCGCGTTGAGCGCCTGCGCATAAGCCGGCCCGCTGCCCAGCAGCAACGCGGCGGCGAGAAGCGGGATCGAACATTTCATCATTTTGGTCCCCCTTTATTGTCCAGCGCGGAATAGAGGCCAATTCAGCCCCGCTTGCAACTCGCGTTCCGCCTCCCTTGCGTCGCGCCTCATTGCGGCTTGGTCTTGAAGGTGGGGTCATATTGCTTGTGGCAGACGTCGCAGGCCTCGTCGAGATCGCCGCCCGCCTTGAAGAAAGCGTCCTTGTCCTTCTTTTCTGCCGCGGCCGCCGCCTCCAGCGCCACCTTGCGCACGCCTGCGACCGCCTGATCCCATGCGGGCTCGGGCACCCGCCGGCCGGGGATCAGCAGGACGTTGGTGATTTCCGCGAGGGTGAGGCTGGCGCTCTCGGCCTCCTCCCACTCCTCGTCATTCTTGGGGAACAGCGAATGTTCGCCCTTGTCGTCGATGATATAGCCCTGCCGTTTCCAGACGCCGTCGCCCGCATATTGCATGACGTGCGGCATGAATTCCTTGAGCGGCAGCGCGGTATAATAAGGCGCATCGTCGCCGGCCTTCGACGCGGCGGCGCGGGCGGCCAGCTCGGCCGGGGCGACATCGTTGCCGGCGG
>Ga0180221_1000373_pt1 | contig 43238 bp, 23 predicted proteins | sample eDN5th37CKraftMG_FD_151339 | JGI IMG/M metagenome (GOLD analysis project Ga0180221, IMG submission 151339) | Enriched Miracle-Growth compost microbial communities from Emeryville, California, USA - eDNA 5th pass 37_C Kraft MG (version 2) (version 2) ...
CTCGAATAAGGGCGGCTGGTTCCATCGCCTGACGACCGGCTTCCCTTCGCGGGAAGCCGGCGTCGTTTCTGGCGGACGCCCCTGTCCGCCCATCCGCCTGTCCGACTGCGCATGACGTCTTCCCCTTTCTCCGGCGTACCCGCCTGCGTGCTGATCACCGGCGCCACCGGCGGCATCGGCGGCGCGCTGGCGCTGGAATACGCGCGCGCCGGCGCGGCCACCTTGATCCTGCAAGGCCGTAACCGCGCGCGCCTGGAAGAGCTGGCCCAGGCCTGCGGCGCGCAGGGCGCGCGCGTCATCCTGCACGAACTGGACGTGCGCGACCACGATGCCCTGCGGCAATGGCTGGCGGACATCGGCGCCACCGAAGCCCCCGACCTGGTCATCGCCAACGCCGGCGTCAACATCAATACCGGCCCGCAGCACCAAGGCGAAGCGTGGGACGACATGCACCGGCTGTTCGACGTCAACCTCAAGGCCGTCATGGCGACCGTGCACGCCAGCCTGCCGGCCATGCGCGCGCGCAAGGCCGGCCAGATCGCGCTGGTCAGCTCGCTGGCCGGCTGGCGCGGCCTGCCCGAGACGCCCAGCTACAGCGCCAGCAAGGCTGCCGTCAAGGTCTACGGCGAAGCCATGCGCGACCTGCTGGCGGGCGAGGGCGTCAAGATCAATGTCATCATGCCCGGCTACGTAGAATCGCAGATGTGCTTCGACATGCCCGGCCCGAAGCCCTTCCTGTGGAAGGCCGACAAGGCGGCGCGCGTCATCCGGGCCGGCCTGGCCGCCAACAAGGCCCGCATCAGCTTTCCCTTCCCCTTGAACCTGGGCTGCTTCCTGCTGTCGGTCATTCATCCGGCGCTCTCGGGCTGGATACTGCAACGGTTGGGCTACCGTGGCTGACCCCTGGCTGTGGCCGCTGCTGGCCGCCTACCTGGGCGGGCTGGCCCTGTCATGGGGGCTCGAGCTGCTGCTGCAGCCGCGGCCGGTGGCGCCCTGGCGGCGCCCGGCCGGCTCGCTGGCCGTGCACCTGGGCACCTGGTCGCTGGCCTTCGGGCTGACGCTGCTGCTGTACCGCCGCCCGGTCTTCGCCGCGCTCAATGCCCTGGCGCTCGAACTGGTGATCGTGCTGGTCAGCAACGCCAAGTTCAAGGCGCTGCGCGAACCCTTCGTCTACGCCGACTTCGAATACTTCGCCGATGCAATCCGGCACCCCCGCTTGTATCTGCCGTTCCTGGGCTTCTGGTCGGCGGTGCTGCCGCCCATCGGGTTTGCATTGGCTTGCGCGGCGGCATTCCGCTACGAATCGAGCCTGCCCGCACTGATGGGGATGCAAGGCTACGCCGTCCTGCTGGCGTTCCTGACCCTCGGCGGGGCGGCGCTGTGCCTGCTGGCGCGGCCCGCGCGCATGAGCCTCGACGCCGGCGCCGACCTGCGCAGCCACGGGCTGCTGGCCTGCCTGTGGGCCTATGGTCGCGCCGAGCGGCAGGTCCCGGCCATCGCTCCCGCCGCCTGGCCGCATTTCGACGCGGACCGTGCCAAGCCGGACCTGGTTTCCGTGCAGAGCGAGTCCTTCTTCGATGCCCGGCAGGCCTATGCAGCCCTGCGGCCCGACTTGCTGGCCGGCTATGACCGGCTGTGCGCCGAGGCGCGCCTGCATGGCCAGGTGCAAGTGCCGGCCTGGGGCGCCAATACCGTGCGCAGCGAATTCGAATTCCTGACCGGCCTGCCGGCCGCCGCGCTGGGGGTGCACCGCTACCAGCCGTACCGGCGCCTGGTGGCTGGCGGCGTGCCGGCGCTGGCGCGCCACCTGCGCGAGCAGGGCTACCGCACGGTATGCATCCATCCCTACCATCCTGGGTTTTATCGGCGCGACAGCATCCTGCCGCAACTGGGGTTCGACGAATTCCTCAGCCTGGCGGCCTTCGGCGACAGCCCGAAGACCGGCCCCTATATCGGCGACGCCGAGGTGGCCCGACGCGCCCTGGCCGAACTGCGCGCTGGCGATCCGCGGCCGGTGTACCTGCACCTGATCACCATGGAAAACCACGGCCCCCTGCATTGGGAGCAGGCCGGGCCCGCCGACCACTCGGCGGTGACCCGCCAGGCGCTGCCGGCGGGCTGCGACGACCTGGTGGTCTATGCCCGCCACCTGCGCAACGCCGACGCCATGTTCGTGGAACTGGCCGAGGCGCTGCGGCGCCATGGGCGTCCGGCCAGCCTGTGCGTGTTCGGCGACCACGTGCCCATCATGGCCGGCGTCTACCGGATCCTGGGCGAGCCGGCGGGGACGACGCCGTATCTACTGTGGGACAACTGGCAGGGCCAGGCCGGAGCGCGGCGCGACATCCGCCTGCACGAACTGGCAGGGCTCTGGCTGGAGGGTTGCCGCGCGGCGCCCGGCTGACCAGCCGCACATGATGCGGCCAGCGCCGGCGCTTCCGCCTGCCTGGCTCAGGCCGGCGGCGGGTCGAAGCGGACGATGTCGTCCTCTTCCAGGTAACCGCCGCTTTGCACCTCGATCATGATCAGGTCGCGCTGCCCGGGATTGCTCAGCCGATGCAGGTGGCCGGCCGGGATATAAGTGGACTGGTTGCGCTCGATCAGCATTTCCTGGTCGCCATTGATCACTTTGGCCGTGCCGTCCAGCACCACCCAGTGCTCGCTGCGGTGGTGATGCATTTGCAGCGACAGCGAGGCCCCTGGCTTGACGCGCAGGCGCTTGATCTTGAAATTGGAGCCGGCTTCCAGGACGGTGTATGTGCCCCATGGACGATACACCGTGCGCTGCGATGGGTGGGCCTCATGCCCCCGGGCCCGCAAGGTGTCCAGCAAGGGCTCGACCAGTTCGGGTCGATGGGCGTCGATCACCAGTAATGCTTCAGCTGTATCGATAATCGTCAGCTGGCTCACCCCGGCCGCCGCAACCAGGCGGTCAGCCGCGTGAATGGCGCAGTCCCGTACCTGGTTGAGCACCACTTCGCCCAGCGTGCGGTTGCCATCGGCGTCGGCAGGGTGCTGTTCGGCCAGGGCATTCCACAACTCGACATCCGCCCAGTCCAGGTCGGGCGCCGCATACCCGCCGCTGGCCGTGGACCGGTGCTTGTGCAGCACATAACTGCCCGTCGTCGCGGTGGCAGGTTCATCCTGGTCCCCCGCAACATCGGTTTCCAGTGCCGTATCGGCTTCGGTGCGGTAATAAATGGTGCCCTGTTGCACGCAGCTCCGGTGCCCGCTTGCCTGCAGCGCGGTCACAATGCGCTCGACCAGGCCAGGCCGGTGCGTATCCATGACCAAGACCGCGTCCGGTGTGTCCACGATGGTCAGGCCGGTCACACCCGCGACGGCCACCAGGCGATCCTCGGCGTGGACATAACAGTCCCGCACCTGGTGCAGCACCGTCTCGCCCTGGATGCGATTGCCGTCCGCATCCGGCTCCAGGCGCTCGGCCAGGGTATTCCAGTTGCCGACATCGCTCCAGTCGAGGTCGCACGGCACCACTGCCATGTGGCGGCTTTTCTCCAGCAATGCGTAATCCACGGAAATCGGCGCGATTTCCTGGTAGTGCCGCAGCTCCAGATTGATCCGGTATTCGGCCGCCGGGGTCGCCGTGGGCAGGGGCGCCGGCGGCATGCTGGCCTGCACCTGCCGCAGCAGGTCGGGCGCATGTTCTGCCAGTTCCCGCAGCAAGGTGCTGGCCCGGGCGCATAGCATGCCCGAATTCCACAGATAATTGCCGCTGGCCAGGTACTGCCTGGCGGTGGCGTGGTCGGGTTTTTCAACGAAGCGGCATACCCGGTTGCCGTCGGCCTCGATATACCCGTATGACACTTCGGCGCGATCGGGCTGGATGCCGAAAGTCACGATGCCGGAGTCCGCGGCCAGGTCGCAGGCCTGCCGGACGGCCGCCGCGAGGGCATCTGTGTTGCCGATGACATGATCCGCCGTCAGGAACAGCAGCATGGCATCGCCGTGGCGCTGCAGGCACGCCAGGGCCGCGGCCGCCACAGCAGGGGCGGTATTGCGTCCGACCGGCTCCAGGATATAGCCCAGCGCCAGCCCGTCGCGCCGCAGGGCGGCGTAGGCGGCGGCCGTCTGGGTGTAGAGCTCTTGCCGGGTGACGGTCAGGATCTCGTCGACCCCGGGCAGTTGCTGCGCCCGCGCGAACGCCTGCTGCAGCAGATTCTCGCCGTTGTCCAGTTCGATGAAAGGTTTTGGAAACTGAGTGCGGGACAGCGGCCAGAGCCGCTTGCCGGCGCCGCCGGATAGGATGACGGGAAGCAAATTCACGTAGGTAATTGCCTAGAATGCAATCACCTGATCGTAGCCCAAGTTGACCGGCCTGATAGACAAGATTCGAAAAGTCTGGCAACCCTGAAAAGCGCCAGCCGGCCTGGACGAAAAAAAGGCGGCCGAAGCCGCCTTTCAAGAGGGATGAGTTCTTATACGTTAGCGGATCAGGCCGCGCGCTGCTGAGCCTCTTCCCAGTAGGAGTAGGTCCGCAGCACGTGCAGTTCCAGAACCGCCTGGCCGCGCACGCCATGCAGGGCCGCCGGGATCACGGCGTCGCCGCTGGTCCAGCGCATCGCCACGCCATGCACATCCTGGGCCGCATGCAGCCCGCCCAGTTGCGAGTCGAGCAGGTCGATGTCGCGGCGACCGGCTTCGTCCTCGACGGTGATGCGGACCAGGCCCACGCCGATCTTGCGCAGGTCGCGGCGGGCATGCGCGGTGGTCTCGCGCACCACGGCCGAGCGCGACAGGATATGCAGGTCGCTGGCTTGCGCACCGGCCGGCAGCACGAAACGCATCACGCCTTCCAACTGGCCTTCCGTTTCGGCACGGACTTCCTGGCCGTTGACCGCGACGCGCAGGTCGGGATCCGCCACGCGCACCGAGCGGGTCATGGCTTCAGCACGCTTGAGCAGGCGCTTGCGCACGGCTTCGACCGCGGGACCGGAGCTCAGCACTTCGATGCCGTCGATGGCCGGGCGGCCTTCGGCCGGACCGAAATCCGGGTTCATCGCCACGCTGTCGGCGTTCTGGAACATCGAACGGTTGCCGGTGTCGACATACGATTCCGCGGCGGCGCCTTCGGCCAGCAGGATGTCGAAGCGATCCAGTTCGACGTGGAAGTACTCGAACGACTGGCGCGAGAAGTCCTGTGTGATCGTCTTGCCGTTGACCAGCAGCATGGCCGGGATCAGCTTGCCGTCGAAGAACATGTGGTGGCCGGGCGACACATACAGGTCGCGGGCCGGCACGTTGGGAGCCAGGGCGCCGGCAGCAATGCGCACCGGGTAAGCCCGGATCGCATGGTTGGCGGGAATGCGGCTGGCTTGCAGCTTGCGGTAGCCCAGCCACTTCACCGTGGCTACGCCGCCGCTGGCGGTGCAGACCTGGTCGCCGGCCTGCAGGTCTTCCACGCGCTTCTGGCCGTCAGGGGTGGCGATCATCGTGCCGCGCAGGTAGCAGGCGTAGGTGATGGTGCCATTGGGTCCGATGGTAAAGGTGGCATCCGCCGGGATATCGCCCTCGATCTGGAATCGGGCGATCGGCACCTTGATACCCAGCGCGCCAGTGTAGCTCGCGGTAAGGACGCCGGTGTCCGGATCCCAGGTGACGGTGTCGGCTACGGTGTTTGCGCCGATCAGATTGTCTTTCTCGATGATCAGGGTATCCCCGTTCGACAACCCGCTGATCTTCGGGAAGGTGGAAAGGTTCAGGTCAACCGTCGGCGCAATGTACTTGAGCGTGCCGCCGCCACCGCCGATGAAGTTGATGCTGGTCGATTCCAGCACGGCAACGTTCAGGAATTCGCCGCCATAGGTCAGCGACGAGCCGTCGCCGATGTTGTAGCTCACGTTATTGGCAGCCGTCGCCCCGGCAAGGCCGCCGATGACCACGTCCGCGCCATTGATGGCGGTGATGGTGCTGCCATTGGCTACGCCGGCACCGATCGTGGTGTTGATCGTGACGTCGACGCCGTCGACGGTCAGTTCGTTGTTACCCAGCAGGTTGAGTTCGATGGTGTCGCCACTGTCGGCGTTGGCATCGTTGATGGTAGCGCTTTCGTTTTCTGCGAGGTTCAAATCGATAACAGCCATGGTAGAACTCCAGAAGAGGATCAATGCAATAGGCGCGACAAGCCCCGGCGAGCTGCAAAAAGCGCTCGATGAAAGAAGGAGGAGGGAGACGCGCAGTGACGAAGCAGGCGAGAGCCGAGCGCGGTCAATGAGGCGGCGACATCATCTTTCTCCCATATGGAAAGCTTGCTGTCTTGCTATTGGGGACGGGTTCGTCCGGTCAGGTAACTGGACATCACATAAATCGAGATGCAGTTACTGGGCTGAAGCGTATCGACTTAACTAGAGAGATAAATTGCAATTTATCTTTTATTGTTATCAAAAGGCTCCCTACGTCTCTACATGTGTGCGTCGCAACATCATGTAGTACTCGATAAATCTATGAGATTTGCAGGTGATTTGTTGCTTGTGCAAATGTAAGTACAGAAGCTTTAAGACTCAATATAATACATTTAGTTTCTCATTGGGTGGTAGTTGGCCTGGATATTGCATCATAAGTTCACAAGTTGAATCGGGTGAGCAGTGGAAAGACTGAGCGGAATAACCTCTTAACGAACTATTGTGAGATAAATTGAAATAATCGATGCAACAAAGCCCTTCCGCGCAAGCGAGGAAGGGCTTTGGGGTGTGGGATTGTTGCGAAGCGGCCGCTAGGGCCGCATCTGACTGTGCGTCATGGCGCGCAAAGCGCGTATCGGTAGGCGCTTTCGACGATGAGCTGGGCCATTTCATTGCTGACCATGCTTTCGGCCGTCCGCTGTCGTAGGCGTGTCGCGGTTTCGGCGTCCGGCGCCATTTCCGCCAACGCACGCGCCAGCGACCCGGCTTCGCGCAGGTCGAACGTCAGGCCGCATTGGCCGTGCCGGAGCAGGCAGTCGCTTTGCGGCGTGCGTTCGGCGAGCACCAGCGTACCCTGTCGACGCAGCGTATCCAGGTCGGATAGCCAGTCCGGGCGGCCGGCATGCCGGCCCGGCACCATGCGGATGACAAGATCCGGCGTCGTGTCGCCCAGTCCTGCGCCACCACGCGCGTCGGCCGTCGCCAGGTGTGCCTGCATGCCGGCATTCATTAGCGCCGCTTCCAACTGCGCTACCGCGGCATTGGGCCCGATCACCTGCAATCCGAAGCCGGGCAAATCGATAGCCGCGGGCAGGGTGTCGCCCAGCGCAGATATCCGCTCGGACGACAGGTCACTGACATCCAGCAAGGCAATCCAGCGTCGGCTATCCGCCGGTCGAGCAGGCGCTGTCGAGCCAGCCGGGGCAGACCAGGGCGGAACCAGGAATATCCGGTCGCGGTGTATGCCGGCCTGCAGCAGCAGGGCCGCCTGCCAAGCATCTGTCACGATCACGGCGTCTGCCCGGGCGGCGCAGCGCAGTTGCTGGGTATACGCCTGCCGCCACCATTCGGAGTCGGGCGGCGGCGCCGAAGCGTCGGTGACAGGACATGGGCTTGCTGGCTCCTGCCATTGCATCACGACCGGAAGCCGGTACTGTGCGCCAAGCGCGAGGGCCCGCAAAGCCAGGTCGTATCCGGACCGGCCTATATGTGCGTGGATGAGGCCTACCCGTCTACGCGAGATCCAGTGAGAAGAGAGCAGGGTATCGAAACGCAATAGATCCGTTCGCTTGACCCGGGCATGAGCTGCCGGGGTCAGGCTGTCCAACTCGATGACCTCCACGCCGTCTTGCACGCGGTGTGTGTATGGCCCGTCCGGACTTGCCTGCTGGGTATATTCCGTCGGCACGATGACCAGCGGTTTGAATCCCTGTTCATACTGTGCGCCGGCCAGCGCAATGGGATCGTACAGGCGGCCATTGGGCGACGCCTGGGGCGCCAGATGAGCGACAACATGGGCCAGGCCGGCATGCCGTCCGCATTGGGCGTTGGGGGCCAAAGGCAACCAATCCGACATTTCGTCCAGCGCGGCCAGGGCGTAGCGTGATTGTTGCCGCATATACCCGCGCACCTCAGGCGCCTGCTCGAGCAAATAACAGGCTTCCCGCAATAGCGCCGGCGCGCCAATGCGCCAGGCCAGGGCCTGGATTTCAAGCAAGTACTGGCGCTCGGTCTTGCGTGCAGTCAGCCAGTGCCAGGCGACGCGTTCTGCGCCTTCCGCATCGGTTGCTTCCAGTCTGGGCAGGTCGGGCAGGGTGTAATGGTAGGGTTCGGCCGTCAATTCGCCCGTGATGGGCGCCTGTTCCATGCCTGACCAGCGTTGCAGATGTAATTCCAGGCGAACCGCCTGCGGTGGCGGAAGCAGTGGCCGTAGCGTCACGGCGGCTATCGAGCTGTCTCCCACCGGCACATAGTGAAACCGCCGTTCCAGGTGCGTGGAATAGGTAAACCCCGAATGAGGCGCATCCAGCGGATCGCCGTGCACATCGTAAAACTGGAAGCACACCACGGCGCCCCGGGGAGCTGTCTTCGATACCTTGCCATGCACCCTTGCCTTCACTACCCAGCCCACCGCAAGGTCTTCGACCTGCAGTGTCAGTGATTGCAATACCGCAGTCGCCTCGGGCGCGCGCGGCCGCCGCGGCTGTGCCGTCGTTTCGGGAGCCAGGGTCAGCATGCCACGGATTCCTGCATCGATGAACTCAATACCTTGCGCACGGCGGTACAGAATTTGCCTGACAGCAATACCGGGTCGTGGCGGGCGAGAATATCGTCGAACAGGCCGGGCGGCGGCCGGTGACGCAAGGCACGCTGCAGGGCGCCAGCCAAAGCGTCTGGCTGGTCGTCTGCATACAGCAGAGTTGGATCATCGGCGAACACCTCCGCCATCCCACCCGTCGCCGGGGCAACCACCATGCGCCGGAAGGTGGCCGACAACAACGCCACGCCCGAATTCAACGTGGCCAGGTACGGAGCAACCACCACATTGCAGGCATTGAACAGGACCTGTACTCGCTGGTCGCGCACGTTGCCCGGCAGCAAGTGAATATCTTGGCGGCCCCGGGCCTTGGCGCGCAATTCGGCAAAATAGGCCTCGTCATCGACCTGTCCGGCAATCAGCAGGACGCAGCGTTTCGACGGTTCGCGGGACCGAAACGTATCGTAGGCGTCGATCAGCTCCGCCAAGCCCTTGTAGGGCTGGATGGATCCGAAACTCAGGAATACATAGTCATCGGGTTCCAGCCCAAGATCCTGGCGCGATTGATGCGTCGACACGACGTTAGCGTACCAATCGCCATAACTGGGATGTGGCACGCGCACCACTTTGCGTGGGTCGAGATGGAAGTAGGGCGCGACCAGGCGTTCCGTGTCGTCGTTCATCACGTGAATGAGGTCGGCTGCCTCCGCAGTCAGCCGGCGCAAGGCAAGCTCGGCATCATGCCACTTGATCCGGTGCGGCATGATGTTATGGATCGTCCACACAACGCGCAAGCCGCGGCTCCGCCACAGGGCCAGCTGCTCTTTATAGTGGGCGACGCAATTGTCGGCTTCGTCCGGGGTGGTGGCTTTCTGCAAAATGCCGGATAGCCAGTGCAAGTGGATGACGGCATGGTCACGCCATGCCACCTGCCCGATATCGTCCAGGTTCAGCACCGGCAGTACCGAGAGCCCATGCGCTTCGGCTTCGGAGTAGAGCAACTGCTGGTATGGGTTCACTTGTGCCACGGGGTAGTACATGAGCACGTCGGGCAGTCCATCATTCGCGGCGCTGCCTGCAAGAACGGCCGACACGAATGCATTGGGCCAGCTTTGCGCGCCGGAGGCCAGGTCGTCGATTCTCATGCGGCTTGTCCCAGTTCATCGAGGGCAGCGTCGACCCAATAGCGGCCGACGGCGGCAATGTGCAGTTCAATGGTTTCCCCGCCATGCAACTGGTGTACCTCGCCGGGCAGGCTTGCCAGGCCGTTGGTCCATCGTCGTGCCCGTCCGCGACGGAATTCCGGCTCGTGCAGGCCCGTCCATGCGGGATGACTGAGGTCCAGGTGGCGTGACCCTGCTGCACTGTGGATCACGATATCCGCAAGTGCCACGCCCAATATCCGGCTGTCTTCCAGCGGGAAAAGCGTGGTGTCGCGCGCGCAGGCACTGCGAGATACGATACATAATGGGCTGGTGGAGATACTTGCCGGCACCGTGGCGCGCCATATCCCGGGCTCGTAGGCTGCCAGGCCGACCGACTGCCTGCCCAATTCCAGGCGTAAGGCTGGGTCAGGCGACAAGCCGATGCGAAATCGAGACGCCGTGTACTGCAATAACCGCTGTCGACACTGCTCCACTGCGTAATGGGGCGCGCATGGTGTGGCAGGATCCGCAATCAAGTCCAGCCCTGCCCATGGGATATCCGACAGTTCCATTTCAGGAGGGCGGAAGTAGCAGATTTGGTGGCTATCGGTACCTTGTCTGATCGACTGGCCGTTGACCAACTGGTTTGCCAACAAGATCTGGTCTCCGTGCCGAACAGGCTGTCCCGGCGCCAACGCAACGCGGCGCAAGGGGATTCCAGGAGCAAGGGCATCGGCTTCGAATACCACCGGGGCCAGGCGGGCCCACGTCACGGGCTCTATACAGGCACGCAGCTTCACTGTCGACGACGTGCTGGCGGGTGCATGGGCGAAGGGGGCATGATCGACCGGAAAAAGCGGGGCAGCGCTATCCACGCCGGTATCGTCCATAGCCGCACAAAGTCCAGATGGTAGAGATTCAATCTCGCCGTGGGTTGGCATGTTCCAATCGAGATGCGCGGTTTCCAAGCCTTTGACCGAGAGTGCGATGACAGCACCTTGGGCGCCGGCCATGCTGCTTGTACAAGTGCCGTTGAAGCTTCGCAGGGCGCCGCCCAGATCGCGGATTGCCAACCCGAGTCGGTCACCAGGCGACATGCCGGCGATCTGCAATGGGGGAGGGGACTGTGTTGCTGCCCAGGCCGCAGTCAGACAACCAGTGCCATTGGCATTGAAAGTGATGGAAAATTCGCTGTGTGGCGCGCTGGCGCTTGCCAGTGCTTCCTCGCTAATACCCACGCAGGCATGTGAGGCAACTTCTATGTGCACTCGTGTGCCAGATACCCGACTGTGCCAGCTGGCTATCCAGCCAGTAGCGCCTTCGTCAAGATGTATATGGGCCTGGCCGTTCGGTTTGCCTGCATATCTCAATCGCACGTTAGCGGCCGGATGCTTGATCAGCAGGCGGCTGTTCTCATGCAAGGTCACCTCGACTGGCGCGTCGTCTTTGCTGTGAGACGGAGCTTTCAGTATTCGGGTTCTAGCGGCTAGTACATTGAACCTGCGGGCTACCGATTGCTGGCGTGTCATCTGGCGATATCGTTATATTTGACGAAATTTGAAAGAATGTGTTGTGCGTCGTGCCATGGCCGCCACCACTGTCTCCAGCCATAGCGTGCATTTATACCGCAATAATTCAGTCAGAACGAGAGGATCGGCCGGCGACCGTGTATCTTGCGCGGCACCCGGTTCAGCCGGCCTAGTAAAAATCGCCAAGCGTACACATTACGCTGCTGGCTGATTAAGCAAGTTCCCGCAGCTTTTCTACCGGGCTTTGCCGCATCAGGAGCCGGGGTATCGAGCCGGCGACGCTCATATCGATGCTCTGGCGACTATAGAAACCGCCATTGACCTGGGTTGTATGGATGACAGTATTTCGGAACCAGCGAAACAGTCGAGGATCTGGCCGCTTGTTATATCGCCAAAACTCGTCAAGGGATCCTTGAAACGTCAGCCCCGGCATGTCGTAGATTGCATCGCCCAAGGCAATCAGCGGTTTTGCGTGAACCAGCGCCGATCCTCCTACCGTGCTGTTCACGGTGACGACGCCGCGAGCATGGTTCAGCAGGGCCGGCAAGGCTCCGCTTTCGAGATATACGATGCGTTTGAGGGGTAGGTCGAACTCTGCGCAAAGGCTTGCAATGATCTTCCGGTAATCCACCAGCCCGATGTCCAGGGGATGATTCTTGATCACCAAAACCGCGTCAGGCCGACAGGCACGGGCAAACGAACTTATCACCTCGCGCAACAGTTGTTGCATGTCGTCGAATGGGGAATGCAGGCGGATCTGCGTATCACTGTTCAGTTGCAGCGGCAGCAGCCAGAATGGAATACGGCCATAGATCAAGTCCTGGATGGCTTGTTCGTCGCGTTTTCTGGTGAGGAGAACGCAAAGTGCCCTGCGTAGATAGTTTGGATATTCAATGGCCGCCGAGACAGGCGCATGGGTGCGATAGCCGGGATAGCACAGTGGGTTGCGGATCCCGGCAACATGGTAGACGACGTCATGCCACGCGCGCATCAAGAATGCCGACGCAAACGACTGCCCATTACCATAATCCGGAATACCCGGGCCGACACGACGGTACCAGGCTGGATCGCGGGGGAGTTGTGAATGTGCATTTACCCCATCGCGCTCGAGTGTGATCCAGTAAGGTCGGAAGTACCCTTCCTCGAACACATGGATGGGCAGGCCGCGGGCTCGCGCGAGTTCGATGGCAGGACGATGGAGAGGACGCTGATCACCGAACACGACGAGATCGGTGTGGCCTTGCCGATCAAACAGTTCGGCATAAAGCGCTGGCAAGCCTTCGGCTCCGGATCGATATGTGCGCTTATTGCCGTTGTTCCAATACCAGCTATCGCCCGCGTTGAAGTTCACCTTGGTAACGTCATGCTGCGCGGCCAGCAGCGCCTTGCCGAGCCGGCTGAAAAAGGGCGAACAGACTCCCTGCAGCAATAAGAATCGGCGCTTCATGGTTTGCGGAACGCTTTGGCGATCAGGCGGCGCAATGGGTGATATCGCGGCTCGTCACGCCATTCCAGGAGTTCCTGGAGTGCTCGCTCGACAGTGCAGAAATGGCGGGTCTTGCGGCTGACGTAGGTAGGATACAGAATCAGCGTTGCCGCAACCAGCTCATCGAGTGTCAAGCGGCGATTCCGCCGCGCCGCGACTTCGCTACTCAATCCACAGTCGCGCGTTAGCCCCCAGCCGGCAAAAAAGGGCTGCCCCCATGTCGTCACTGGCAAACCTCGCAGCAGTGCTTCGAATCCGGCGAGTGAGCTCAGTACATGCACTTCATCCACTTGATCCAGAAGCGTATGAAAGGGGATATCTCCGATGACCTCGTCGCACCATTGGTGTGCCTGGGATTCCTCGCTCCCTTGATTGCGCAGACCGGCCAATACATCAGGATGAGGTTTATAAACCAGCCAGGCGTGGGGATGCGCCTGGCGCACTGCTTGCAGCAGGTCAATGTTGCGCCGAATCCGGTTGGCACCATATTTGATTGCGGCATCGGTCTCGACTTGGCCGGGTACCAGGATGACGTTGCTAGCATGCGCCGGTCGATGCCACCGCTGCGATTGCTGCAAGTTGTACTTGGTGATGCCTTGTGCCACCAACGCGGCACGTAGCCGAGCGGCGCGAGAGGTCAGTTCGGCGTCGAACTGGGTGCGGGACAGCAAGAGCTCGAGGTCCGAGGAACTGCGCGCGTCGTAATAGATTCCCGTCTCGTCGATTACCCACGATAGCGGCCGTATCAGTTCGGCTCCCAATCCTACGGAGCGAATAAACCCGTCTTCGATGCGCAAGACGGTCGCCTGGCTGCCGTAGCCTCGCTCCGCCAGCTCAGAAGCGTGTTTGTGGCCCCATGTGACCAGTGGCGTGCCCGCCGGCGGGCCCGATGGTAGTGTATTGACGAACGTGATCTCGCTGCCTGCCAGGAAGTCGCGAACAAAAGTTTGCTTCCATCTCGAAAAGCCGTATGCAAGCATGTTGGGCGCAAAACGCTGGCGTTGTTGACGCTGTAGGCTTAGCCAAGTCAACACGGTCTCCACTTCGCAGGAGCGATTCGTCTCAGGATCAAAGTACCGTGGGTAATCCACCAGCGATGCATGGACCAACTGCTCCAATGTGGCTGCGCCCCTTCGGCCGGGCGCGGGCAACCGATCATGGGTGAGGCCCCAGCCAGCATAAAAAGGCATTCCGTACACATGCACAGGTTTATTCCACAGCAAGGCTTCGAAGCCAACCTGCGATGTCACGGTATAGACCGCTTGAGCATGTTCTATCAGCGTGGCTGGATGGACTGGTTCCGCAATGATGCAAAGCCGCGATCGCCCAGCCAGCGCCGCAATATCGAAATGCCCGAGCTTTCTGCCGCTGGCCGCCTCTGGATGCATCTTCAGAACGACGTGGCAATCAGGATGGGCTGCCAGTGCATCGTTCAACATTGTCGAGAACGCTTTCGCATCCGCCAAGCCTCCCGAGATTGATGCATCGGCGGCCGTTTGGTCTGCGACCAGTACATAGCGTACAGGCAGCGCGGAAGGTGCCAAATCCCGCGTATGGTTGTACTTCGAAACCCTGCCTTGCTGCCAAGCGCGAATCAATCGCCGGGCACGCGAGACCTGCGTACTGTCCAAAGGCCGGCCAATCAGCCGTTCCAAGCGGGAAGGGCGGGCGGCATCGTAATAGATGCCTTCATCGTCGACCACGACCGAGAGGCTGGGGCTGGTGCCGTCGCCCAGCGACCGAAGGAAGCCATCCTCCAGCAGCCAACATGGGCGCCGGTGGCGGTTCGCAAGGGTACGGGCACGTTGCCCGCTACGCTTCAGCCCCCAACCAAGGTAAGCGGTATGCTGTTCGCAAGGTAACAAGCCGGCCGTGATGGACACCGGCACACCGAGACGGGCGGACAACTCGGACTGGCGCCATATGCCCCAGTCCAGCCAATGTACCGCCGCGCGTGTTGCCTCCATAAAGAGATTAGAACTGACGACCTATCAGGACGGCTTGAACGATGGGCGTAATGATTTTCTGCCATTCATAGACTGCGGCATTCGTGACGTAGATCGTGTCTTCAGGGTGCATCATGAATTGCTGCGCCAGAAAGATCGATTCCGGGTTGCGCATGTTCAGGCTGAATACTTGCGCATGGGGTTCTTGGGGATTGGTGGAACTAAGGCGGAAGACGAATACGCCAGTGGGATCTGCTTTTGATTCGTCCAAACCACCTACTGCACCGAGAGCCTCAAGTAGGCTGGGGTTCGCTGAGGGTAGGTCATGCAATCCTGGGTCCTTGACGGACCCCATAGCCACGAAGCGTTGTCGGGCCCGTTCGACGACGATCTCTGACCGGGGGGGGACAGGTTGATTCTTTCCCTGCAGTAGGTCTTCATAACTATACGTATATACCTTGCTACCCGTACGCACGATCACTTTTGCCAAATGAGGCTCAAGAATCGGGCCGCCAGCCTGGTTGATAGCATCCAGCAAAGTCAAAGGGCCTTGCAATGCTGAAAACCTGCCAGGCGACTTGACTGCACCTGCCACCAGGACTGACCCCGATAGAGCACCAACTAACTCAGCGTGGACCTGCGGATCGATCGCCTTGCCTTTCAGTTTTTTTTCAATGGCTTGTTCGACTTTACGCAGAGTCATGCCGGAGACTTTGATGTCCCCGACGTAAGGGAGGGAAATACTACCGGCAGCGTCGACGCGCACGTTCGGAAAGACTGTTCCTCCCGCATTGAGAGGCGCAAAAAGTGCACCTTCTTGTGCGCTATCGGAAATCATGACTCCGATCACATCACCTGGGATGAGATAGACATTCGAGACTTTCAGATTAGATACATCGGATGTCAACGCCGCCGCTGGTGGGCGCATATAGCGGGAAATAGTCGAGGCCGTGAGGCTTATTACCTCGTACCGTGGATCCGTGTCTCCCTCTCCCATCGAAATGCTGGAATGATAGGGGCCCGCGCCGGATAAAATCCCGCAGCCCGAAAGCGACGCGATCAACACTATTGTTCCAACGCCGCGAGCCACGCGGGGCCAGCGATAGGGACGGTGTGATATTGGCTCGGAAAATCCGGATGCTAGGAGAGTGGCTGCTGTCATGAGCATTGTGAATCATTCAGTCGCGATGGTCTTCAATAGTGGCGATTACAAAGCGCACCACACCGTAAAGCAAAAGCAGCAACACGAACAGTGTGGCGAGATTGTAAAGGCGATCTGGATAGATTGCTCGTTGCGCCAAGTTTGGACTGACAACCGTCACCAGACTACGGATCTTCTTTGAAGCTTCAATGCGAGCGTTTTCGAGCGCCGTAACCGCAAGTTTGTAGCTTTCCTCGGCAATGCCAACGTCAATAGTGAAGTTCTGGAACTTGGCGGCAATGACGTTCAATTGGTCTCCATCAGCGGACGACACCAAAAACTTCTTTTCTGCCTCCAACTGCTGTTCGATTGCTCTTATTTTTGTTCGTTGTTGATGCACCTGTGGGCTGGATGGACTAAGGGTTGACATCAGCGCTTTCAAATTAGCGCGTTCGGTGGTCAGCAACGTGTCCAGACCCGCTATGATCTCCGCTCGAGATTGTGCGGCCGCCTTCGCGTCAAGTAAATTGTTCGCACTCTGAAATGCGATCAAATTGTTCTTCTTCTCTTCATAGTTGCGGCGGGCATTGTCCAGCTCCACCTCGAAGAACTTCATCTGGTCGCGAGCCATTTTGTGAGAAATTTCGTTTACAAAGCGTTCGCTCTCTTTTAGGATGCCATCTAGCATTTTCTCTGCTAACTGAGGATCTGGGGCTTGTACTTCCACCTCAAGCAATCCTGTGAGATCGTCAAAATGCGTTGTGACAATCCGATTATAGAATCTCAATAAATCCTCGGATGGGGACTCTTTGTTGAGAAAATATAGAGGATCAGTAGTTTGCGACGCGTATGCTTCGATCCACCCATACTCTTTTTCGAGGTAATTCATCATGTCATAGGACTCGACGAACTCCTGTAGAAAAAGAGTTTCCTCTCTGGAGGTTGGATTTGTGCCACCCATTAGAAGCGCAAGGCTGGGAATATTGGTTGCCTGGCTATCTTGTGGTTGGCGTACAACTACCTTGGATATGCTGACATATCTGTCTATGGCAAAGAAGGCATAGTAAAGGCCAACGGCGAAAAAGGGTAGTACCACTATGTAGATAAATAGCGGAATCTTCTTGAGTTTATCTCTATTAATCACAAAAAACCCCGGTTGTCAGGCTTGGTATGCCTTTATGCCTTCTTCGATATCTTCAAAAATCCGAACGGCTCCATTTTCGACAAGCAGCACCAAATTACAAAGGCGTTGAATATCGGCCATCGCGTGACTGACGAGAATCACGTTCGAACGTTTCAGTTTCTCAGCAAAGACTTGATTGGACTTCTTCTTGAAGTGGGCATCACCCACTGACATGACCTCATCGATCAGGTAATAGTCAAAATCGAACGCCATGCTAAGCCCGAATGCCAGCCTTGAACGCATACCCGAAGAGTAGGACCGCACGGGCTCATCGAACCATCTGCCTATATCAGCGAAATCCTGCACGTATTGAATCTTTTCTCGCATCTCAGGCCCCACTGCGCCATAAACGCGGCAGACAAACTTGACATTGTCTCTCCCGCTCATGCTGCCCTGGAAACCTCCACCAAGCCCGACTGGCCACGAGATGCTTTTGTCCGTAACAACTCGCCCTGAATCGGGTTTATCTACGCCTCCAAGCAGGCGCATAAGTGTGGTTTTACCCGCCCCGTTTCTCCCAATCAGGCCAATATTACGATCAGGAGGGATAGCTAAACTTAGGTCACGAAAAACATATCGTCGACCACGGGGAGTCCAATACGATTTGGTCACGTTGCGCACTTCGAACATGCTGCCCTCTTTACAAGGCCATAAGCCGAAATCTTCGGATTCTATACGCGGCACATGCAAGAAACAGGAAAACTATAGCGCATTCCACTATATAGCCAAGTGATATCTCGCGATGCAAGGGGTAGTTTTTGAAAGTGCTGTCCCGTAGTAGGTCGATAATATGTAAATAGGGATTCCAAAGGACATACACTAAATATTCCTGCGGAATTCGATAGGGGGAGAAAATTACCCCCGATAGAAAATACAATGGTAAGAATAAAAGCCTGAGCACAAAAGCCGCCTCTGGCACGACTTCCACGATAATGGCAAATAATATGCCAATTGAGAATGAAATCACTATGCCGAGCAAAAGGACGGTCAGCCACCTAATAGGCTCTCGAATGGCTGTATCATAGCCATACCATGTGAGTGCACTATAAATGATTGCAAATACTAAGGCAGATATACAGAACTCAACTATAGTCCGAGCGATGAACGCATCTGCCGGTTGAATTTGTTTGTATGAAAACAACGCTTTATTTGCATCAACGCTGCCCATCAACTTCAAAGCAATGTTCTTGAACAGGAGAAAGGGGGCCAAGCCGATGATAAGCCAGACGAGAAAATCATAGCCGGGGGAGGGGTGACTCCGCAGTACTAGGAGCGTACTCAGGGCCGCCATGTGAGCAACGGGCTCCAAAAACACCCATAGCGCTCCGAGCCGCAATTGGCCAAAACGTGCCCGCATTTCGCGTAGAACTAGGGCGAATATGACAGACCGAACGATCTCGAGGGGTGGCCGGTGGCGCATACTATGATTTATGATTTCAACGGTGGGGAGTTTACCGCACTCCGTCGCTAGATGCTCAAGAGTTCGACTCCCTGAGGTGCGGGTTATGTTGCTAATTACTACTTGATGTATGCGAAGCAACAGGTTTTATGAGGGGGCAACACGCCTTCTTATGCTCGATTTGCAGCCTATAAAGAGAAACATGCATTTTATTAGAAATTTATTTAGTCGTTCGCGTCATGGCTTGAGAAATGGTCGCTATGGCGATTTAAAAATTGCATTGGTGGCGGATGAACTGACACGAAGCGCGTTGGAACAGGAGTGTCGAATATACAATTTAACCCCCTCGAATTATCTATCAGTGCTAAAAAAATGGAAGCCAGATTTGGTATTTGTCGAGTCCGCTTGGCAAGGCTATCGGAATAATTGGAAATACGGTTTGGCCACCTATCCATCTCATCCTGACAGGACTAATGAAGCCCTTAAGTGTTTGGTGACGGCTGCTGAAGACGCCGGCATTCCTTCAGTGTTTTGGAATAAGGAGGACAGCACTCATTATGACAGATTCATAGAAACCGCCAAGCTGTTTAAGAACGTTTTTACTGTTGATGCGAACTGTATAGAAAAGTACAAAAGAGATCTGTCCACCTACGATAACGTGGCCACATTGATGTTCCCGGTACAGCCCCGGTTTCATTTTCCACTCATCGAATTTGGGCCGTCAAAGGGATTTAGCTGCTTCATTGGGAGTTACTCCCGACATATTCATGCCCGTCGAAGGTTTTGGCAGAATATGTTATTTGAAACATTAGCGCCATACGGGTTGGATATTTATGACAGAAACCATAGAAGGAAGTCTGAAAATTATCGCTATCCTTTGATTTCCGGAATGCGGGTGCGCCGAGGTGTCAATTACCGGCAAACTGCCGATATTTATAGGGGTTACAAAATAAATTTGAATGTAAATACCGTAGAAGATTCCCCCACCATGTACTCCCGGCGATTAATAGAGATATTGGCTGTTGGAGGCGTAGCAATATCAACTCCCTCCATTGCTGTCTCCAAACTTTTTTCCGATTATTGCTATATTGTCAACTCTTATGATGATTTACTTGAATGCGTTGAAAATCTGAGGACATCAGCTTTCGATACGGCAAGACAAAGGGCTCTTGAGGGGGCTCGGGTGATTGCCCAGCGCCATACTTGGGAGAACCGCCTGATGCATATGGAGGATCTGTCTGTCTTTTGAGTGGCACACTATTGACAGTTGCGACTCGGTTCCGCCAACGTCTTCGTGTGGGTGATCAAGACTTAGGTACGGGAGTCTTCATTCTGACCACTGTGCCCATATGGTCTTTGATGAATGTCACCACAGTTAGTTTGCCATTCGACGCTGTATGGAATGCTGCAGTGCCGGCGAACTGATACGGAAGTTGATCGACTTTTTCTCCGGTGTCGTATAGATAAAACGCTAAAGCCGCCTTTCGGGGGGACTTCAGGTGCTGGGGCAGGGATACATGGATTGTTATTTGGTTGTTGGCGCGGGAGCATTGGATTTTGACACTCTTCTCGATGGAGTGATGTGGTTGAATCCAGGATATTGGCCTGATTATTGCGGAGTGCTCGTCCAAGTGTGATAGAGCTATGTTTTTGACAAGCGGCTCACAAGCGAGCTTGGATGTTAAATCCTTGACTAAGGCTGTAGCCAAGGGGGCGTGGCCCTGCCCCCAGGAGCCAGGGACGAACAGAATGTTCTGGGTTTCGCTCAGAAATGTGTTGTTGGAAAGAGGCGAGAATGCGCAGTTCTTTAACCATGGGCCAGCATGATTGTGCATATGAAATGTGTCATCCACGTTCTGCATATATAGCAATTGATGCTTTTTTATTAAGTTGGGATGAGGAAGCTTGTGCGGAATGGTTTTGGCGGATTTTTCCAGGAAGCTCTGAAAATTATTGCCATCACTTAAGCAGTCCTTAGGTATTTTGATGTTTGGATAGGCAGTTCTCATATACTCTATCCCAAAAGGGAGGTAGTAGCTGCCTATCGATGTTTGAGGATTCCAAACTAGCGCCGAGGCAAATTCTTGCATGCGAGCAAGCACCTGGATTGCTGCATATCCTCCGCCGCTACCTCCAATTAATATCGGCCGCAGCGCAGTTTTCCTTGTTATTGAGTCCAGAGCGCTGGCAATGAATTCATATAAATGTGGAACCTTATGGTTTCCTACATACCATGCCAATTTAATTCTGTTGCTTAGCGACAACGTGGGGTCGGATATCAGAACAAAAGGAAGGCGCAAGTCACGGGCTATAGTGATTCCAGAAAAATAAGGTGGATGAGAGCCTCCTCTTTGCTGGAGAGCACCACTAAAAACCACGGCAAAGGAACGGGATTGCGTATTGCAAGCTGCTTCAAGCCCGCTAGTTAGAAAGTCGACAGGAAGGTCATCGAAATAAAACGAATGGACACCTTCTCTTTCTAAGCCGACCTCTTCAGGTCGCTCATGGTCCTTGTATGTGTGATGCGGTGACTTCCATCTTTCATAATCCGACTCAACCATTTTTCTCTCTTATGCAGTCAGCTTGTTTTTCCACTACTATATAATAATTTAACGTCAGGCGCGGCTGTCTTAATCTACCTGTGCCGGACCTTGTCGCCAAGCCGACTCAATATCATATCTTGACAATCGTAGACATCGCTGTCTCTGTTACGGCTCCGTCCTTTTTTAGGAAGGCCTTAATTCTATAAGCGCCACTTCCATGTCTCGCAGAAAACTCAGCTGCATCTCTATCGGCATCGTACGGTAGCGAGTCCACGCGCGCCCCATCTTTCAATAGATAATATGCTATGACATCCCCCGGGGATTTCATTGAAGAGAAATTTGTTGTAAATCGAATTCTATTCCCTTTAAGGCGAGCTGCTATCTTCAGTTTTTCTTGATTTATTTTTTCAGCTAGCTTTCTCGGGCCATAATTCGAGCGTGCATTTTGAATGAACGAAATAAGCTCGCTTTCAGTCTTAAATTGAGAGTCCGATATTTTTTGTTCTATGCACCAATCTTTGCTCTGTTGCGATAGATTGAATCCTCTGCGGAAATAGCAGAATGATGGAATCCCAGTCGAAACTATACTGAGATAGCCATTGTGTTCAGTCTCGAAGTCTCGCTTCGAACCTGTATCCAACCAGTCGTGAATTCCCCAGGGGCTCAATGTCAGTATTTTGTTGACGTCTCTGCTGGCTATGAATTTATTTCCTGTCAAACACCGATTGAATCTAACCGTGGACAACATGCAAGAGCCCTCTGCTATATAGGCTATATATCCGTCAACTAGGCCAATCGCTATAATCTCTTTCTTGGTGGATTCGAGAAGTTCTGCGGCAACGATATTGATCTCATATGCGTGCCAAGGGGCCCATAAATCATCATCGTCGAGAGCAATACGAACGATATGCTGGGCATTTTCGACATCGAAGTTTTTCGCAACTTGCTCCAATCCGCGCTTAAAGAGCCTATCTCTGTATCCTGGTGTACGGTTTGGCGTTTTTACCAGATCGACATGCGATCCTGCCGGGAATGGATATCCTTCCGCAGGATGTCGATACGTACTTACTAGTAGTTTGAATTTATCCGTATTTACTTTGTCAGCGATATCTCGAACACGGCGCACATACTCATTCTTGTCTTCTGATATGTAGACGATATGAGCAATTCCGCAAGATGAGTCGACTATTTGGCTCTTTACGGAGTCTATGCAGGTAAGCAGTCTTTCGTAATAGGTCGCTATGATTTCCGCGTTTGTCTCAGTATCGCAGAAAACGGTTTCGATAATAATGATGGGCTGTTCTTTTGTTGTAAGCATAATTGTAAGAGGCTAGGGCTCGTATCCTTGTTATTTTAGCTGACGTGCCAATATTCTCGCCAGGTTGAGCTTCGGTAGTGGAATGATTAAAAGGAACGTATTGGCCCCTATGCACCATAGAGGTCTTGCCCTGAATTCTTTGGTGTGGCGACTTGGGTATGCCAATCACTGAAATATGGATAGTTCTTTCGCAATGGTTTGCTCGATGCCTAATGATGCCCGGACGCGCCGGTGAGCTGCGGCAGATTTTTCCAAGAACTTGCCAGGGGAGTGAATTAGATCGTCAATCGCAGAGGCTAGAGCTACAGCATCCTCGGGCGGGCAGAGCTGGCCCTCCTTTTCGGAAACAAATTCCGGAATTGCGGCCACCGTTGTCGTTACGGGGACTAGCCCACTGGACATTGCCTCATCACGTGAAACCCCCTGAGTGTCCATACGGGAGGGCGTCATAAATACACCATAGTGCTTATGCTTAGCCGCGATTTGGGTGTGTGTGAGAAAGCCTTTGCTGAGCTTGACGTTGCCAAAACCCTCCAAAGGCCTCGTGGTCTCATCAAATAGTTCGCCATCTCCGCATAGCTCGATTGCCAGCTCTGAAAAATACGGTTTCTTGGACAGCTCCAGAATGGTCTGCACGGTTAGATCGTTCGCGTATGTGCGGTTGGCATACGGTCGGATCGACAAAATTTTCTTCCGGCCATCAGCTGACTTCTCCTGATAGTCGAAAATTTTTCCGTCGACAAAGTTGTGGATTACCTGGAATTTTCCATCGGGAAGCGTAATCCCAATATCTTGCTCAGTAGTGGTTTTCAGCCAGTTCGAAACGAATACAAAGGACAGGTTCTCGCTAGGGTGAGTCAGCACTGTTCGCCAGAAAGATTTCCGACTATCGCTAAGTTTTTTCTTTCGGGCGATCTCTTCTGGTGTCATGTCTACGAATTCATAGGCCCGTCTTTGCCACAGCTGTATCTCGGAACCGTGTGCCCATACTGTGACCTTAACGGTATCGAGAAAATCTTTCAATACATTCCACATGTTCGTATCCAAGATATGAACCAGGACATGTTTGTAACGGCCAGACTTGAGTGTGTCGCGGAGGAGAGCGGCATCACCGGAGGCCACATCAATGTTCTCAAACTCCCGATAAGGGTGACTAGGCTGGTTGGTTATCCGGAATATTTCGACTGGATATCCCTCGCGAACATAAGCTCGTATTCGAGTATGAAGAAATCCATAACGATATAAGTCGTCGTAGGCGGGATACTGTTTAGTAAGTACTAAGACGGGTGAGCGCCCGGCGACGACAGCAGGTTTCTCTCCATGTGTGCCGAGTACTAGTCTGTGGATCTTGATATCCGCGGCTCCTAGAACACGGAGCCCAAAGCGGATGTACACACACTCGTTGGGAATTGCCAGTGCATGAGTGCCGCTGGCTCCCATCATTGAATGTGAAATCTTCTTTCCATCCTTGTCTTGAAACTCGAATACAGTACGAACTTCACCCGGGTCGTCACATACCAGCTGAAACTGGCTATTGAGAACCATGTTGATGTCTTCCCTCCGGTACGGCGTCCGTACGTACATATATGCGTGCTTTTCCGCCGGAAGTCGCGATGTAATGCGGAGTGTGTCCCCGGTCAATTTGAGTGAAATTGCCTTGGAGGCAGGGGGGACGATAGCTTTGGCGAGATCAGTCGCCGATATAGACGGCAGGTCATCATCGGAATCATTGTTTAACGTGGCGGCGGGTGCCATTGACTCCGCGAGAGGGGCCAGATCACGCATGAAGGAAACGCCTCCCAGCGCGAACGCCATGTCTCTTACGGAAGCGATCGTCTCATCAGGCGCCGAGATGCCATTAGCCAAATAATTGAACTCGTCCAATGCTAATGTAGTTCGTTGCGCTGTCGTTGCGTCATCGATACTCCCAAGCCACGCCGAGAGTTCCTGGTCGTTTACTGTTGTAATCCGTACTGCCGATGCACGGAGAGAAAGATCTTTCGTAAACCGATACTGCTGGCCGTCGTTGTGTAGCGAGCAGCGCGCCGCCTCATATTGGTAGTATGCTGCTTTGCCATAAGCCTCGGCAGTAGAGCAATAGGTGGCTGCCCAAGCCAAATCCTCGGCATAGTGTTCGCCATAGTAGTCCTGGGGATGCAATACCCCCAGCAATTCAAGTCGATCCGCATGATCGCGGATTGAAGTCATTAACGACTCCGCTGAAGCGTGGTAACTGATTCGGGAGGTATCGGCAACGTCTGTTACGGGCAGCTTGGTTAATACGAACAAGCGGCAGCCAAGGTGGCTCTGTCGAGCCAACGCACTCTTGAGTGCCTCCAATTCTGCCTGAGTGTTTGCTGTTGCGACAAAACCAATACCGGGGATCTCGGTGGTATATGGAGTACCCGATAGTTTGGCCTTGATGTAGCCTAACCGATGCTTGTACGTATGCTCAGCCATGACTTTGCGTAGGCCAGCGAGACGGAATTTGCGGTAGCCGACCTCGTCGCTGCATAGCGTACGTACTCTGGCATCGATTTGTTCAGCATTGTCCGAGGATATCACCAGATCACCAAACAGCAGGCGCATGCCTCGCGAGAAGTTGCTCACCACCACCGTATTCGAAGCCAGCAATTCGAATACCCTGCGCGCAAACATGGTTTGCGACTGCTTGATGGTGTTCATGTTGATGCCATAGCGGTACCCTTTGTACGCCCGGTCTATTTCATCAAACTTCAGCGTGCCCAGGATATATCGACTGTATTTCTCTGGGAATTGATAGTGCGGATGTGGTTTTTCGTAGTTGCGATCGTAGATTTCAACAGGACGGAATTGCTGCACGGTATCAATCAGCGCGGCGAAATCACGCTGTCGCTCCGGGTAGCGTAGATAGTACGAGCCGGCGAAGTTGAAGGCGTCTTTCCGGTCGTAGATCTCTATTGGGTTGTGCGTGGCTGGTTGGGCTGCAAAGGGCAGGAGATAGACTCGATTGTGTCCAAGGACCTTTTTGTATTTTGGGATGCAGTCAATGTCGGTAGTGAAAACATGGTCCACCAGCGACGCCAGTTCGATGAAGGTGCTGAAGTGGACCGGATCTTCCTTGTTCCAGAACATGCTGGGGACTTGATTGGCTTTGGCCCACTGCAGTAACGCACGGACTTCCTCAGTGCAGTTGCTGACTTTGCGCGCCCAAAGATCTTCTACACCCTTCCAGGCCGATTCAATGAAAACCAAGTCGGGCTTAAACGCTTCGATTTCTTGCTGCCAGCTTTCTGGACGCAGTTGCAGCAGTTCGCATTCGGGCGCGTAGGAGTGGAACGTGAACTCATCCATAATCGCTGCGATGCGAGTCTTGGCCTGTTGCGCGCCGATCGTTACGGCAGATTGGCTGACCAGCATGGTCGGCGGTTGCGGCGCACGTATAAACTTGCTCGGAGCACTTGCAGAGCTAGGTTCTCCTTGAGCGGCCAGTTTGCGCTGCTTCCGTGCACGACGAGCCTTCGCTTCACGGCGAATGCGCATCAGATCTGAAGGTAGCTTGGAGAAGGCCGACCATGATTTGAAGCCATGTAATAGCGCGTACCCAAGCTGGAACGACTGGGTGTTGCGAGTTTGCTCTACTTGATGTAGCGCTTGTTCTTTCTCGTGCTGCAGGTTGCGTAGACGTCGCTCTAGGTGGCGGATCTTTTCGTCTGCCTCTTTCCCTCGTTCTTGACCGTCTCGGTATTTGGCTAGTATCTCGCGGTGTTTGAGTTGTGCGTTTTTTAGTTCAGTAGTTACGGTTGAAAGTTCTTGCTCCGCACGGGCGAGCTTGTCTTGCAGCTCTTTGGCCTGTGCCGCTGCCCGGGTTTGGGTTTGCTCGTTCTGGGTGCGAACTTGTAGTAGTTGCGCGTTGAGTGTTTTGAGTGACAGTTCTGCCTGGCGATGCTGGCCAGCCAGTTGTTCTCGGGCTGTGCGCAGCCCTGTTACTTCTGTGCGCAGGGCCGCCATTTCTGTTTGCAGCATAGCCAGCTGCTTTTCAGATTGGACTTTGTCTGCTTCCAGCGATGCGAGCCGTTGCGCCGCTTGTTGCTGATCTTGTTCGTATTGAGCGCGCAGAGCGGCGTACTCCGCGAGCCTTGAGTCCAGGGATACTCGCAATTCTTGAATGCGCTGCTCGAACTGGGTCCTTTGGGTGTGGGTAGCCGTCTCGCTGGCGTGAAGTTGCTGTGCCGCCTCTTCGCGCGCCGTTTGCGCATCCCGCAAGGCCTCGGCCGCCTGGGCTTCCAGTTCCCGTGCCCGGGCTTCCAGGTCCCTAATGCGTGACTCGAATTGTTCCCGTTGAACCTTGGCCGCCACTTCGCCAGCCAGCAGGCTCTGCTTCGCGGCATCTCGAGCGTTTTCGGCGTCGCGCGCATCTCGCTGGGCATCCGCCGCGCGGCGCTCGAGCTCCTGGATACGCAGGTCGCGTTCGAGTTTTTCGTGGCGCAGCACTGCGATCTGCTGGACTTGCTCCAACTCGAGTATGCGGGATTGCGCCTGCACCTGGGCAACTGCCTGGGCCGCCTGGTCGGCGGCGGATTGGCGAGTCTGGAGTTCAGCCTTCAGCTCGGCGATCTCTTGCTGGGCCGCAGCTTCCGCATCTTTCTGGGCGTGTTGAACGGCTTCGAGCTGTGCGCGCAGGGTGGTTGCTTGCGATTCATGTTCGGCTTGTAGGCTGTCCAACGCCGCCAGCCGCTCCGTGGCGTCGTCGTACTGGGCCTGCATGGCCAGGAGCTGCTCATGCGCGGCGTGGAGCTTGTCCACGGCGGCTTGTTCGGCGTCTTTAAGTGCCGCTTCCAGGTCTTTGACCAGGGCGTCCGGCCATGTAGTCGTGGCGGGGGTGCGTGCCAGCACCTTCTTCCGCGCTTTGCTGACAAACGCGATGGCGTCGCCGAAGACACGGGTTTCCTGGGTCTCGAAATGACGTCCCAGGTGGCGTGCCGGCTCACGCACGAAAAATGTATGGCGGGCGCGGATGGTGTCTTGTACGCCCAACGGCCACAGGGTGATCAGCCTGCCTTCGGGCTTCAGCTTGCGGTAGGCGAGTTCGATCAATTCGCGCGGCTTGCTCGCCTGGGCAATGCTCTCGGTCAGGATGATGGTGTCGAAGCTGCGGTCGATGAGAGAGGGCACTTCATCCAGGTTGCCTTCATGAAGCGTCACCGCGCGCTGCACCTGCGCGGGTTCCTGGCCGATGAAAGCGCGCGCCTGTTTATAGACGACAGGGTCGCTGCACAAGCCTACGACGGTCTTGCCATCACGAGCCAGCAGGATGAGCGCGGCTGCCTGGCCGCAATCTGCTTCAAGTATGTGGTCGCCCTGGACCTGCTCGCAGAGCCACGCCAACCGGTCCTGGGCCTTCTGCATGAGGTCCGTGCCCAGTTTGCCGGCGTACGCTTCCCATCCTTGTTGCTGCATCGTAAGTATGGCTGACATAGCTATCGTCGTATTCCAAATCCAAAAAAGGGCACTTGCACCGGGACCATGCCGGTGCCAGTGCCCACAGGCTTCCAGTGGCGGCGGCGAGGCGCCGCCGCCGGTGTCGAGTGGTGCGTCAGGCCGTGGGCAAGCCTACTACGTCGACGACATGCAGGCCCTCGCGCTCGGGCCAGGTGATCTCGGTGAACTGGCCATGCTTGACGAGTACGGCGATTACGTCAGCATCGGCCAGGGCTTCATCGAGCGTGGCCAGGCGGCCACGCTTGAGCGCCGCCGGCAGCTTTTCGATGTAGGGTTCGACATAGAGCACGTCGCACGGCACCTGCTCGCTGATGTCCTGTGCGATGTGCAGGGCAGGGCTCTCGCGCAGGTCATCGATGTTCGGCTTGAAAGCCAGGCCAAGCAGCGCGACCTTGATTTTTTCCGGCGCGGTTCCACGGGCCTCGACTTGGCTGATTGCGGCCTTGATCTGCGCCGCGACCCAGTGCGGCTTGCTGTCGTTGACCTCGCGGGCGATACGGGTCAGGCGGGCCTGTTCGGGGGTCTTGTTGACGATGAACCACGGATCCACGGCGATGCAGTGTCCGCCGACGCCGGCGCCCGGCTGCAGGATGTTGACGCGCGGATGATGGTTGGCCAGCTGGATTAGTTCCCAGACGTTGATCTGCAGCTTGTCGCAGATGAGGGAAAGTTCGTTGGCGAACGCGATATTGACGTCGCGGAACGCATTTTCCGTCAGCTTCGACATTTCGGCGGTGCGCGCATTGGTCTCGAGCAGTTCGCCCTTGACGAAGGTGCGGTAGACCTCCTTGGCCTTCTCGGCCGAGATGGCGTTGATGCCGCCGACGATGCGGTCATTTTCGACCAGCTCGCGGACGACCTGGCCGGGCAGCACGCGCTCGGGGCAGTAGGCGACGTAGATGTCGCTGTCGGTGCTGCCTTGCAGCGGCAACTTCAGGTCGGGGCGCAGTTCGGACAGCCATTGAACCATCTGCTCCGTAGTGCCGACCGGCGAGGTCGATTCCAGGATGACGATGTTGCCCGCTTTGAGCACCGGGGCGATGGCTTCGATGGCGGCCTGGATATATGACAGGTCGGGCTCGTAGTCGCCCTTGAACGGGGTGGGGACGGCGATCAGGAAGGCGTCGGCGGCTTCGGGCTTGGTGGTGGCTCGCAGAAAGCCCTCTTTGACTACCGACTGGACGATTTTTTCCAGGCCGGGTTCGACGATGTGGATGGCACCCCGGTTGATGGTGTCGACGGCGTGCTGGTTGATGTCTACGCCGATGACCTTGACCTGGCGGGAGGCCAGCATGGCCGCGGTCGGCAGGCCGATGTAGCCCAGGCCGATAACCGAGAAGGTGGGGGAAGTCATGTTCGAGCTCATTTCTGGGTCTGCGAGGATTGGAAGTGTTTCAAGAGCGCCTGGACAATGCGCTGCGAGGCCTGGCCGTCACCGTAGGGGTTATGGGCATAGGCCATTTTCTGGTACGAGATGTCGTTGTCGGTCAGGTCGGAAACGGCCTGGACGATGCGTTCGGTGTCCGTGCCGACCATGCGCACCGTGCCGGCCGCCACGGCTTCGGGGCGTTCGGTGTTGTCGCGCATGACCAGCACGGGCTTGCCCAGCGAGGGGGCTTCTTCCTGGATGCCGCCGGAATCGGTCAGGATGATGAAGCTCTTGCCCATGAAATACACGAACGGCTCGTACTCCAGCGGTTCGATCAGGTGCACGTTCTCCAGGCCCTTGAGCAGGCGGTTGACCGGCTCGCGGACATTCGGATTGAGGTGCACCGGATAAACGAAATGCATATCCGGATAGCGTTGGGACAGCTGCTGGATGGCGCGGCAGATATTTTCGAAGCCGTTGCCGAAATTCTCGCGCCGATGGCCGGTGATCAGGACGATGCGATTATCGCCAGTCAGGTACGGATATCGCTCTGCAAGATCGCGCTGCAGTTCGGCATTGGCGTCCACTTTGGCCTTGACCGTAAGCAGCGCGTCGATGACGGTATTTCCAGTTACCAGGATGGCGCTTTCGGGTTTGCTTTCGCGCAGCAGGTTCTGGCGCGACTGTTCGGTGGGCGCGAAATGCAGGCTGGCCAGGTTGCCGGTGAGCTGCCGGTTGGCCTCTTCGGGCCACGGCGAGTAGATATTGTGTGTACGCAGCCCTGCCTCGACATGGCCGATCGGCACGCGGGCGTAGAAGGCGGCCAGCGAGGCGGCCAGCGTGGTCGTGGTGTCGCCATGGACCAGCACGTAGTCCGGCTTGAAATCGTCGAGTACGCCGCGCATGCCTTCCAGTACACGCGCCGTGATGCTGTATAGATCCTGCCCCGGACGCATGATGTCCAGGTCGTACTGGGGCGTGATGGCAAACAATTGCAGTACCTGATCCAGCATGTGGCGGTGCTGGCCGGTAACGCAGACGCGCGCCTCGAAGTCGCCGTGGGCATTCAGCGCTGCGACGACGGGAGCCATTTTGATGGCCTCTGGTCGGGTCCCGAAGACTGTCAGGATTTTCATATTACTGGGAACTTCTCCAACAAAATACAGAAGAGGCCGAACATGTCGTCGGCGACGGGCCACGGAAGAGAGCGGAATGGCGAACCTGGAGTGTCTTGCTGCACCTCTGTCTTCAAACCGCGCCTGCTCGATTGTTATTGAGCGGGCAGGCGCAGCAGAACCGGAGTGATGGTTTCACCTCTGAGTAGGGGCTAGGTGCATGCATGTACATCGATAGCTGCTCAAAAATGAGAGCCTATCAATAAACTAGCCCTGCCATATGACTGCGATGTGGCGCAGATTGGCATGTTGCAAGTAATTGTTTTGTTGCCTGCAAAATTGGCCATAGTTGTTAACGTTATTTACATATGGACGCGGTTTTGAAGCTAGCCTGTAGGAATTGTAGATCGTCCGTGCATAAAAATTACAGAATAATTTGGTCAATAAAAATCAAGGGCTAGGGGGGAAGCGGCGCAGGCGAGCCCGCCTCGGGACGCAGGAAATAAAGTTGCTGCCAATCGTCGAGCTGGGTCCGGATAATGCCGCTGAACAGTTCGTCCAGTTCCCGGGCGAGGCGAAGATGCCCGGCGTCGTCGCCAGCGGGCGGGATGGGCCGGTCCTCGAGGATGTGCAGCTCGAAGCGGGCGCCTTTGCTGCGGCGCAGGTAAACGGGCACCAGCGGCGCGCCGGTGGCGGCTGACAGGCGTATGGCCAGGCTGAGGTTGCTGCCGTAGGGCAGTTCGCGGCCGAAAGTGGGGAAATACACTTGGCGGCCGCGGGCTTCATCGAGGTGTATCAGTACTGAACCGCCCGGTTTGCGCAAGTGCTCGACCAGTTGGCGGGCCGCCTTGAGGCCGGGTTCCAACACGGCGGCGCCGTGTTTGCCGCGCAGTTTTTCGCTGAGGCGTTGCCGGAAGCGGTTCGGCAGGCGGCGGCTGATGGTCATGCCGGGAGAACGGATGATGCGCATCAGGCACATGCCGAGCAAGTCGCCCAGGTTGCCGGTGTGCACGGATACGAAAATGCGCGACGTCGGCTCGGTTTGCAGTTGCCGCAGGCGCTCGGCGGGCAGGGCGGTGACCCGGCCGCCGTCCCAGATGCGGTCCATGACCAGGGTTTCGAGCAGGGCACGGCCGGCATTGCGGTGCAGGCGCTGCAGCAACTGGTCGATTTCGGCGCCGGCCAGGTTCGGCGCTACCAGTGCCAGGGCCTGGCGCGCCTGGGCTTCGGCGTCCTTCCTGGCTTGGCCGAGGTAGCGCCCGCGCAACGCTCCAAAGGAGGAACACATGCCGACGGGCAGGCTGCGGAACAGGTAGTAGGCGCCAAACTCGCCCGCGCCCGCCAGCGGCTCTTCCAGCCAGTATTTGCGCCAGCGCCGCAGGCTCCCGGCGTCGCGCCAGTCCGGGAGCAGGGCGGGCGCGTCGGCCGCCACAGCCGCGGGCGGCTTGACGCGGGGAACGTTGCGCTGGCGGCGAGCCATGTCTGGCTACAGCGCGGCGCGCAGCGCGGCGACGGTGTTGCGCAGGTCTTCCTCTGTATGCTGGCACGATACGAAGAAGCGCAAGCGGGCCGATTTTTCCGGTACGGCCGGGTACAGGATGGGTTGCACGTTGATGCCGCGCTCGAACAAGGCGGCCGACAGGCGCGCGGCCCTCAGCGAACTGGCGGTGATGGCGGGAACGACCGCGAAGCCGGCGCTGCCGCCGGTGTCGATGCCGGCGGCCTGCGTCAATTCCAGGAAGTACCGGCCGCGCGCCTGCAGCGTGGCGACCCGTTCGGGCAACTCCTGCATGCGCCGCAGCGCGGCCAGCGAGGCAGCCGCCACGCTGGGAGGCATGCCGACGCTGTAGAGGAATCCTGGCGCCAGGAATTTCAGGTGTTCGACCAGTGCGGCTTCGCCGGCGATGTATCCGCCGCAGCCGGCCAGCGTCTTGCTGAGCGTGCCCATCCAGATGTCGACGTCCTTGCCGGCCAGTCCGAAGTGCTCGCGGATGCCATAGCCGCGCTTGCCCATGACTCCCAGCGAATGGGCCTCGTCGACCATCAGGAAGGCCTTGTGGCGGCGCTTGATCTCGACGAAGCGCGGCAGGTCGGGGAAGTCCCCGTCCATGCTGTAGATGCCTTCGAGCACGATGAGGACCCGCTCGAACTGGTGCCGCTGGTCCTGCAGGATGGCGTCCAGGGCGGCCCAGTCGTTATGGGCGAAGGGCAGGCGGCGCGCGCCGGAGAGCTGGATGCCCTGCAGGACGCTGTTGTGGATGAGTTCGTCGTGCAGGACCAGGTCGCGCGGGCCGAACAAGTATCCGATAGTGGATACATTGGTGGCATGGCCGCTGACGAAGGTGACGGCGTCCTCGACTTCGTATACCTCGGCCAGGGCGCGTTCCAGCTCGCGATGGATGGGGCGCTCGCCGGACACCAGCCGGCTGGCCGAGACCGAGGTGCCGTAGCGGTCGATCGCGTCCTTGGCGGCCTGGGCTACTACCGGGTCGCCCGACATGCCCAGGTAGTTGTAGCTGGCGTAGTTGATGTAGGGCTTGCCGCCGATGCGCGTGGCCGCGCTGGCGGTGGCTTCGTGCAGCTTGAAGAAGGGACTGCGCACGCCCATGCGCGCCGCTCCTTCGTTCAAGATGCGCAGCTGCCGGTAGCCGGGATGCAGCTCGAAGCGGTAGTACTCCTCGGGGATCGCGCTGCGCTGGGCGGCAGGCCCGGACATGGAGCGCGTCTCCTGTTCCTGGCCCGCTTGCCGCAGCTTGCGTTCGAGCGCCTGCTGAATCAGTTTGTCCTTGATGCTGGCGGACAGGCCAGGCAGTCCTTTCTTTGCTTGGCTCACGGTGCTCAATGGATCATCCGCTGTTTCGGCGCGCCGGCCTCGAGTTCGCTGGCAAATTTCGCCATGAGTTCGCTGGGCACTTCATCGGTATGCTGCGAGACGACATGCTCGACCTGCGCCAGCAGCGTGTCCTGCGCGGGCGTTTCGCCGTCGTTGCGCAGTAGCTGGATCAGCCTGCCTGCCAGTTTGGCCAGAGTCGGGCTTTCGTTGAGCGCCATGACCGGCAGGCGAATGCCGAAGCGGTTTTCCAGGGCCACGACGAGTTCCACGCCCATCAGGGAATCGAGGCCCATGTCATAGACCGACACGTCGGGGTTGATCTTGTCGGCCGGCACGCGCAGGATCTCGCCGACCTCGCTCTTGAGCATGTCGACGAACAACGGGAGCAGCGCCTCGTCGTCCAGGGTGGCCAGCAGGTGGGCGATGTCGCGCGCGTCGCCTTCGTCTTCGCCGCTTTCGCCCGCATGGTGGGCGAGCATGCTGAACTTGGGCGTGGCGGCGCTCGGCAGGAAGCGTCGCAAGGCGCGCCAGTCGAGTTCCAGCACGCCCAGGCCGCTGGCGTTGGCCAGCAGCATGTCTTCCAGCGCCCGCAGCGCGATGTCGGAGGCCAGTGCCGCGCCGCCCATGCGGCTTTGCAGGGCATCCTTGACTTTCTTGTTGCGGGCCAGGTAGCCGACGTCGTCGATGGCGCCCCAGCGCACGCAGGTGGCCGGCAGGCCCAGCGAGCGGCGCTGGCGCGCCAGGCTCTCCAGCCAGTTGTTGGCCGCCACGTAGTTGGCCTGTCCGGGGTTGCCGAACAGGGTGGTGGCCGACGAGAAGATCACGAAGAAGTCCAGCGGCAGGCTGCGCGTGGCGGCATCCAGGTGCAGGGCGCCCAATATCTTGGGCGCCAGCACGCGCTGGATCTGCTCGGCCGTGGCGCCGCGCACCAGGCCGTCGTCGATCACCATGGCGGCATGCACGATTCCCTTGACTGGCGGCATGGCCTGGCTCAGGTCCTGCAGCAGCGCGGCCACTGCCGGCGCGTCGGTCACGTCGCAAGCGGCGGCGTGGACGGTCACGCCGCGAGCCTGGAGGGCGGCGATGGCCTGCTGGGCGGTGTCGGAGGCAGGGCCGCTGCGGCTGATCAGCGCCAGGTGGCGGGCGCCCTTGTCGGCCAGCCACTGGGCGGTGCGCAGGCCGAAGCCGCTCAGGCCCCCGGTGACCAGGTATGTCGCCTGGGCCGGCAGGGCGAGCCCGGCGGGTTCGCCCTGGGGCAACGAGGCCACATGCGCCTGGCGAATGCCATTGCGGTAGGTGATGACGATCTTGCCGATCTGGCGCGCCTGTTGCATGTAGCGGAACGCGTCGACGATGTCGTTGGCGTCGAATTCCTGGTAGGGCAGCGGATGCAGCACACCCTCGGTGAAGAGCTCCATCATCTCGCCGAACAGGCGGCGCGTCAGGGCGGGGCGCTCGTGCATCAACTGGTCGGCGTCGATGCCGAAATAGCTGATGTTGTTGCGGAATGGGCGCAAGCCGATGCGCGTGTTCTCGTAGAAATCGCGCTTGCCCAGTTCGAGGAAACGGCCAAAGGGTTTCAGCACGCGCAGGTTGCGGTTGATGGCTTCGCCGGCCAGCGAGTTGAGCACCACGTCCACACCCCGCCCGCCGGTGTCGGCCAGGATCTCGTCGGCGTAGGCGAGCGAGCGCGAGTCGTAGATATGCTGCACGCCCAACAGGCGCAGGAAGTCGCGCTTTTCCTCCGAACCGGCGGTCGCGTAGATTTCCGCGCCGCGCCATTGCGCGAACTGGATGGCGGCGATGCCCACACCGCCGGCGGCGCCGTGGATCAGCACTTTTTCGCCTTCTTCGAGCTGGGCCAGGTGGTGCAGCGCGTAGTAGACGGTGAAGAAGGTGCTGGGAATGGTGGCGGCCGCCTCGAACGAGATGCCCGGCGGAATGCGCGCGATGGCGCTCGATTTGGTCAATACCCGGTTGGCGAAACTGGCCGGGCCAAAGCCCACCACGGCATCGCCCGGGCGGTAGTCGCCATCGGCCTGGGAGCCGACGCGCACCACCGTGCCGGCGAATTCCAGGCCCAGCGTCGGGCCGGCAAAGCCATTCTCGATGGCTTCGTCCGACAGCAAGCCGAGGGCATACATCACGTCACGGAAGTTCAGCCCGGTGGCATGCACCTGGATTTCCAGCTCGTCGTCGGCGGGCGTCGCTTCCGGCGCGGCTTCCCAGCGCAGGTTGCGCAGTTGGCCGGGGAATTCGAAGCCCAGCCGCACGGCGGCGTCCGCGCCGGCCGGCTCCGCCAGCCCGGCGGGGCGAGGTACGGTGCGCAGGCGCGGCACATAGCGCCGGCCCTGCGCGGTGAGCGCGGCTTCTTGTTCGGCGTCGGGCCAGCGCAGCTCGCGCTCCAGCGCGTCAAGGACGGCGTCGGCGACCGGCGCGCCGGCGGGCAGGTCGAGCAGGCGCACGCCGAATTGCCCGGCCTCGTTCATCATGGTGCGACCGTAGCCCCACAATGCGGCATCGTCTGCGCTGGCCGCTGCCGCGCCGGCGCCTGCCAGGTGCTGCGCCGCGCCGCAGGTCAGCAGCCACAGCGTGGCGGCGCTGCCGCTGCGCTCCAGGGCCTGGAATGCGGCGGCGGCCAGGGCGCAGCGGCGCACCTGGTTGTGCAGCACATCATCGGGGGTGTTTGCCGGGGATGCCAGCCCGTCGAGGTGGACAATGCCGTCCAGGCGCGCCAGTTGCGACTTGGCCTGCGAGAGTACGGCGTCGAACTTGGCGGGATCGGCATTGCGCTGGATGACCGTGCGGTGGCCGGCGGCGGCGAGGCGCGCCGACAGGGCCGCGGCCAGGCCGGCGTCGGCATCTGCCGCGCCGGTCAGCAGCAGCCAGCCCGTCGGTGCCGGGGCCGCCTGCGCGGCGACGAGTCGGTCGGCGGGGGCCGCCAAGTCGCCGGCGGCCGCCGCCAGCAGATAAGGGCCGGTCAGCGTGCCGGGAGCGAATTCCAGCAGCGGGCCGCAGGTCCAGCCCGGCTGTTGCGTGATCGCGTCCTGCCAATAGCGGGCGGGATACTGGCACGAGGCTTTGCCGTGGTCATCGGTGCCGGCGGTCCACCAACTGGCGTCGGCGCCCGCAATGAAGTCGAGCCAAGCCATGGGATGCGTGGCCGCCACTAACAGCGTGCCGCCGGCTTTCAGATGCGTCTGGGCGTATTGCAGGCTGCGCTGGGCGTCGTCGGCGTTGGCGTTGTCGGCATGCAGGATGACCAGGTCGTGGAGCCGCCGATCGGGCTCCTCGTTGTCGGATCCGATCAAGTCGTACGCGGTCTGCGGGTAGGCATCCAGCAGACGCTGAGCCTGCTCGAGGGCGCCAGCCGAGGTCGAGGCGTAGCGATAGTCGGACAGGTCGGTGTCGAGCACCGCATGGCAGTCGACCGCGAAAGCGGGCGCGTGGGCGCTGATTTCCAGCACGCCCAGGCGCGCGCCGGCGGGCAGGGATGCCTGGGTGCGTGCCAGCAGGGCCTGCAAGGCGCTGCCCAGCCGTTGGCGCGCCTCGGCACCGAAGATCTGCCGGACCAGGGCCGCGGGCGAGGCGTCTTGCGGGCAGATGTCGGCCAGCTTGGCATGTCCCTGCAGCAGAGCCGGCAGGTGCAGGCCGATACGGCCCACGGCATGGACGATATGCGCGTAGTCGGGATATTCGCGCACCAGGCTGTTCCAGATATCGACCACGCCGGGCGCACCTTCGTCCTGGTCGCGCACGGCCCAGCCGGAGGGGGTGCGTTCCAGCAGGCCGGCATCGGTGGCGCGAGCCAGCAAGTGGTTCAGCAGGGCGGCCGAGTCAGGCGCGGCCTGGCGGCAGCGCTCGATCGCGTCGTCGTAGATATGGCCACTGCCGCCGAGTTCGCGTAGCGCCTGTACCAGGAAACGGTCGCACAGGCTGTCGAGCAATGGCTCGATTTCATGGGCGTAGCGCGCATGCGTGCCGTCCTGCGCGGCGCCTGCGGCTGCCGCCGCCAGGGCATCGGCGGCCGCGACCGCATCCAGGATGCTCGCGCGACTTTGCGCGTCGTGAGCGTGCGGGCAGGGCACGCCCGGGTCGTCGAGGAAGTCCAGCGTGCCGGCGTTGGCCTTGGACAGGCGTATGCTGCGAAAGCGCGCTTCGCGCACCGCGGCGATCTGCTCGCCCTCGGCGTTGAACAGCGCGAACTCGGCCGTCAGCGAATGCGGGCCGCGCCGCAGCAGCCGGGCGCGCACCAGGCGCGGGGCGCCTCGGTCGGTGCGTAGCGCCAGCCGGCCAATCTTGGCGGGCACGAAGGCCACCCCGCGGCCCATGGCCGGGTCGTCGCGCAGCAACTGGATGATCAACTGGAAGGTGCAGTCGAGCAGGGCCGGGTGCAGATGGCTTTGCTCAAGCTGGGCCTGGACGTCCGCCGATGGCTCCAGGACGGCCAGCACGCTGTCGCGGTCTTCGTGCCAGCCGTGCTTGACGGCGCGGAAGGCCGCGCCATAGTCCAGCCCGACGGCGCGCGTCAACAATGCATGGGTTTCGCCGGTAAAGTCATGGGCCCGCTCGGGCAGCTGGAGCGCAGCGTCGTTCAACAAGGCCTGGCCGGGCTCGCGCAACACCCGTCCGACCGCATGCAGGGCCCATGGCTCGGTGCTGCCCAGGTCCTTGCCCTGGATGCGCAAGCCGCCGTCGGCGATATCCAGGCTGCACCGGATGCGTTTCGAGGGAGAGGCCGCCAGCAGCAGGGGCGCGCGTATCTCCAGCTCTTCGATTTCGGCGTATGGGCCAGGCTGCCATTGCAGCGCCGCGGCCAGGGCCATTTCGGCGAATCCCGTGCCGGGAAAGACGACTGCATCCCCGACGACGTGGTCGGCCAGCCAGGGGCACAGCGCCGTATCGAGCTGGTTTTCCCACAGGCCTTCGTGTTGCCGCAACGGGTAGCCCAGCAGGGGATGCACCTTGGCGCGCTGCAATTGGCCCAGGGATTCGGGCGTGACAGGGTGCCAATGCCGTTCGCGCTGCCAGGGATAGGCGGGCAGGGCGACGTGGCGGCCTGCCCACGGGAAAAGGTCCTGCCAGTCCACCTGGGCGCCGCTCAGCAAGGCCTGGCCGGCGGTTTCGCGGATTTTTGCGGGTTCGTCGTTGCCGCGGCTCGCGGTGATGAGTACCCGGCCCTTGCGATCTGCTGCTGCGAGGCTGTCGTTGACGTACGAGCGCAGCACGGGGTGCGGACCGACTTCGATGAACACGTTGTCGCCGCGCGCCACCAGGGCGTCCACGGCCTGCTGGAAGCGCACGGGTTCGCGGACGTTGCGCCACCAATAGTCGGCGTCCAACTGCCGGCCGTCCAACCGCTCGCCGGCAATGGTGGAATAGAACGGCACGTGCCCGGACTGGGGGTGCAGATTCTCCAGCGCCTGCCGCAATCCTGGCCGGATGGCGTCCATGGCGGCACTGTGGAAGGCGTAGTCGAGATCCAGGCGTTTATAGAAAACGCGGCGTTCGGCCAGGACTCCCTCGACCGTCGCCATGGCGGCCGGGTCGCCCGCCAGTGTCGCGCCGCGCCCGCTGTTGAAGCCGGCGACGCACACCGCGCCGGTGAGCTGCAGTTCGGCCAGCAACGCCTGGGCGGTGCCGCCGTCGATGCCGACCGCCGCCATGCAGCCGTGGCCTTTCGTGGTGCCTTGCAAGCGGCTGCGATGGAAAATGACCTGCACGGCGTCGGCCATCGAAAGTGCACCGCAAGCCCAGGCCGCAGCTACTTCGCCCACACTGTGGCCGACCACCGCGCTGGGCAGGATGCCACGTTGCGCCAGCATGCGCGTGATGCCCACCTGGATGGCGAACAAGGCGGGCTGGGCGATTTCCGTACGCTCGTACTGGTTGGCGCTTTCGGCGCGTGCCAGTTCGTCGGCAAGCCGGTAGCCGGCCAGCGGCGCAAAGAGGTTGTCGATTTCGTGCACGGCTTCGGCGAAGACCGGCTCGGCCAGCAGTTGCCGTCCCATGCCGGCCCATTGCGAGCCGTTGCCCGAATACACGAACACCGGCCCCTGGGCATTGGCGACGGCGCTGCCGGTGGCCACGCTGTAGCGGGGCGCGTTGTCGTCGGCGAACTGGCTGAGGGCCTGCGCGATGCTTTCGCTGTCAGTGCCGTACACGACGGCGCGTTCGGCGTGCCATTCGCGCCGCATGACGGAGTGATAGGCGATGTCGTACAAGGCGCGCGCCGGTTGCCCCTGCAGCACGCCGGCCAGGTGGCGGGCGCTGGCCCGCAGGGCCTCGGTGGTCTTGCCGGAGACGATGACCGGCACGGCGGCCGTGTTGGCCAGCTTGTCCGCCGGATCGGCATCCGGCTCGGGCGGGCTTTGCAGAATGACGTGCGCATTGGCGCCGCCGAACCCGAACGAGTTCACCCCGATGGTCAACGGCCCTTCGCGGCGCAGTGGGTAGTTTTGTGTAGCAATCTCGATGTTCCAGCCATCGAAGTCGATTGCCGGATTGGGATTCCGGACGCCGATGGTGGCCGGTACGGTGCGGTGTTGCAGGCTGTAGATGGCCTTGACCAGGCCTGCGACGCCGGACGCCGCTTCCAGGTGTCCCAGGTTGCTCTTGACCGAGCCGATCGGCAGCGGGTTGCCGGGCCCCCGCGGCTGTCCCAGCGCGGCCCCGATGGCGCGCGTTTCGACCGGATCGCCGACCGCGGTGCCGGTGCCGTGCGCTTCCAGATAATCGATTTCAGTGACGGGGATGCCGGCCTTTTCATAGACTTGCTGCATCAACGCGATCTGCGCGTCGGCATTGGGCACGGTCAGGCCGGACTTGCGGCCGTCGGTATTGACGGCGCTTCCCGGGATTACCGCCAGGATATGATTGCCGTCGGCCACGGCCTGGTCGTAGTCCTTGAGCAGGAACAGGCCCCCGCCTTCGGAACGTACATAGCCGTCGCCCGATGCGTCGAAGACCTTGCAGCGTCCTTCGGGCGAAAGCATCGATGCTTTCGAGAAGGTAATGAAACCGTAGGGATGCAGGTGCAGGCTGACGCCGCCGGCGATCGCCAGGCTGGTTTCACCGGTGACGATGGCGCGGCACGCCTGGTGGAACGCCACCAGGGACGAGGAGCAAGCGGTATCTACCGCCATGCTGGGTCCATGCAGGTCGAACAGATAGGACAGCCGGTTGGCGGCGATGCTCGACGTGTTGCCGGTGGCCATCGAAGCGTCGATCGCACCGGTATCGTCGGACAGGCGGTAGGAATAATCCGCGCTCGCAATGCCGATATAAACCCCGCAATCGCTGCCCCGCAGGCTGGATGGCTTGATTCCGGCGTGTTCGATGGCTTCCCAGCACAACTCCAGCAACAGGCGCTGCTGGGGGTCCATCAACGCGGCCTCGCGCGGGGAAATGCCGAAAAAGTGCGCATCGAAGCCCGACACGTCGCCGATCGAGCCGGCGGCGAAAGTGTAGGCGGTGCCGGGGTGGTCCTTGGCGGGATGCAGGTAAGCGTCCTGTTGCCAGCGATCGGGGTCGACTTCGGTGACCAGGTCGCGCCCGGCCAGCAGGTCGGCCCAGTACCGCTCGGTATTGGTTTGCGGGAACCGGAACGACAGCCCCACGACGGCAACGCGCTTTGCCATGTATTTCTTCCTTCGAACAACAGCTCTCGAGAGCTTCTTGATTTTCTTTTGTTAGGGACAGACGACTCAGGGGCCGGGCGCCATGGCGCGGGGCGGGCTGGGTCTACAGGCAATGACCAGAAGAGCGGCCGCTTCGGGGCGGCTTGGCGGATAGGAGATGCAAAGATTCCTTGAACGGTAGGGAGCAGGATTTTTCCGGGACGCCGGCATTTGCTGCGTTGCCCGCGCCAAAGGAAAGTGACTCGGCCATTATGGTCAGGTTGTCCGAAGAATTCGAGAGTCAGATTTTACTGTTTATAGTGCGAATGGAAGACAGGTGGCGATGCTTGGCAAAATACAGATACAAAACGCTGCGGAATGCCCAAGGAATTGCAGCCAAATGCGCAAATTTTCCCGAATTTCCCCGATTTATACGATTTCTATACGCCGCACCGTCTTTATTGACTAGCTGCTTATTGCAAATCATGTAACCAAATGAACAAAAAACAGGGAAAACAGCGTGGCAGGAAATCCCGCGTTTCGATTATCCCGGGCTAGCTGTTGCATCGCAACAATTGTTATCCATAAAAAGAGGCCCGGATGGGCCTCGAATGCCGGCCTGTTGGCCGGCATTAATAAGATGGCGGAAGCCGGAGTTTATTTAAAGGCCGTCTTGCTGCCGTCCTTGTGCCAGGTGAATACCTGGAATTCGAAATCGTTCAGGTCCCCTTGCTTGTTCCAGGACGTCTTGCCGATGGGGGTGTCGAACGAATTGGCGTGCAGATACTCGGCGACCTTGGTGGGGTCGGTGCTGCCCGCGCCCTTGATGCCTTCGGCGATGACCTGGGTGGCCGCGTAGGCCGTCAGCTGGAACGCGCCGCCGGCATTGCGCTTCTTGGCTTCGAAAGCCTTGACGATTTCGGCGTTGGCGGGATTCTGGGTGAAATCGGCGGGCAGGGTCAGCAGCATGCCTTCGACGGCGTCGCCGGCGATGGCGTTGATGTCGGGGTTGCCGACGCCTTCCGGTCCCATGAACTTGGCATTCACGCCTTGTTCGTGGGCCTGGCGCAGCAGCAGGCCCATTTCGGGATGGTAGCCGCCGTAGTAGACGAAATCGACGTTATTCGACTTGAGTTTGGTGATGACGGCGGAATAGTCGCTGTCGCCGGCATTGATGCCCTCGAACATCACGACTTTGACGCCGCCTTTCTCGAGGTTGTCCCTGACCGCCGTGGCGATGCCCTGGCCATAGGACTGCTTGTCGTGCAGGACGGCGACCGTCTTGGGCTTGATTTTTTCCAGGACGAACTTGGCGGCGGCCGGGCCTTGCTGGTCGTCGCGGCCGATGGTGCGGAAGATGAACTCGTAGTTCTTGCCGTCGGTCAGGGCGGGCGAGGTGGCCGAAGGGGTCACCATGACCACGCCTTCATTGTTATAGACGTCGGCGGCGGCAATGGTGGCGCCGGAGCAGACATGGCCGACGACGAAGCCGATTTCGTCGTTGACGACACGGTTGGCCGCGACCGGGCCCTGCTTGGGTTCGCAGCCGTCGTCGATCACCACGGTTTCCAGCTTCTTGCCGTCGATGCCGCCCGCGGCGTTGATGCGCTCGACCGCGGTGTCGACCCCTTCGCGCACCATGGCGCCATATTGGGTAACGGGGCCGGTGGTGGGGCCGACCACGGCGATCTTGATGCTTTGCGCCTGTGCGCCGGCCGCGCAGGCCAGGCCCGCCGCCAGGCCCAGCGCGGCCAGGACCGGCGTGAGGCGGAATGCTTGTTTCATGGGGAATCTCCTTTGCGTCGTTATATAAGCCTGGCGCCCGCTGGGCGCCGCGAGGCTTGTGGTGGCAAGCATACCTGAAAGCCAGCTTGATTTGCGTCGGCGGGGTAGACAATCCGGGGCGATTGGGCGATGGTCGCTTTATGCGCATCCGCGTATATGCAAAAGACGATTTGTTCGTTTGCCTTCATAAGGCAGCAGGGCATTATTGACGCCATGAGATTCCAACCGATCATCGTTCCGGGCTGGAAAGACTCCGGGTCCGGCCATTGGCAGACGTTGTGGGCGCAGTGCCTGCCTCACGCCCAGCGCGTGCGCCAGCCTGACTGGCATACCCCGGATCCGGCGGTCTGGAATGCCACCGTGGCCACCTACGTGGATGCGGCCGCCTGCCCGGTGCTGCTGATCGCGCACAGCCTGGGTTGCCTGGCGGCGGTCGGCCTGCCGGTGCCGCTGCGGGCCAAGGTGGCGGGGGCCTTGCTGGTCGCGCCGGCGGACGTCGAGCGGGCAGGGGCGCCGGCGTGCCTGCGCGGCTTCGGCCCGGTGCCGCGCCATTCCCTGCCGTTCCAGTCCGTGGTGGTGGCCAGCGACAACGACCCCTATTGCCAGCTGGAGCGGGCGCGCCAGTTCGCCGCCGACTGGGGCAGCCGCTTCGAGGTCGTGCCGGGCG
>Ga0180221_1000374_pt1 | contig 43066 bp, 38 predicted proteins | sample eDN5th37CKraftMG_FD_151339 | JGI IMG/M metagenome (GOLD analysis project Ga0180221, IMG submission 151339) | Enriched Miracle-Growth compost microbial communities from Emeryville, California, USA - eDNA 5th pass 37_C Kraft MG (version 2) (version 2) ...
TTCCCCTGTCGCCTCCAGGGCTCTGATAAACAGTGCCGCTGCGCGCATAGGGCCTACTGTGTGAGAGCTTGAAGGTCCGATACCCACCTTGAAAAGGTCGAAGACGCTCACTGCCATTGATATCTCCGTGCTCGGCGAACAAAATGAAATGTCCTGAATAGACGCTCCCGCCATGCAGGCTCCAAGCCTCTTTCAAGAATGTCATCAGGAAATTTAAGAATATCTGTATCATCATGTCTACTAATGTTTTCTGAATTAATACATTAGATTATCTGGCCTATTTATCATGACGCGGAGCACCCCCCCATGGATCTGAGTCGTTTGAAAGTTCTGCTTGAACTATCCAGATGCGGGACGATGGCAGCCACCGCCGACGCGCTGTTTCTGTCGCCGTCAGCCGTCTCTCAGCAGATCTCCCAGTTGGAGATCGAGGCTGGTGTCTCGCTTACCGAGCGCCGTGGCCGGGGCGTTGTACTCACCCCGGCGGGTCAGGCTCTGGTCGAATATGCGGAACGAATCATGGTTGTGCTGGAGGAAGCGAAATCCGAAATGGCCCAGCTTCGCAAAGAAATCGCCGGGGAGCTGAGGGTCGCGGCGTTTCCCTCTATAGCCTGCGTGGTGCTGCCACCGACGCTGAAGGAACTCAAGCGCAAGTTTCCCCGCCTGCATATCAGGCTGGAAGAAATGGAGCCGACAGACGGCTTGGCCGCGCTCCGGTCCTGGCGAGTGGATGCTGCGCTTATCGACAATTTGTCTTCAGGGCATGAAAAGGAACAAACCGGTGTGGAAAGCATTCCACTCACCGAGGACGTTCTGTATGCTTTATTGCCCACTGAACATGTTTTAGCGGGTAAACGGCATATTTCCTTATCCGATCTGCGTGACGAGCAGTGGGCGCTGGACGCGACATCCAGCGCATATGGCGAATTTGTATTGAATCTGTGCCGGCAAAGCGGCTTTGAGCCCAAACTGAACGCCGCCTGCGCCGGCTTTCAAATGGCCTCGGCAATGGTTGCATATGGATGCTCTGTTTCCGTGGCGCCAGGGCTGTTGCTAACCAGCAAAATCAAGGGCACTAAAACAGTACCGCTGCAGCCAATGGTTCGACGCAACATCTCGGTTGCCTATCGAATCGGTGAACGAAATCACCCAGCCATCAAAGCCTTTCTCGAAGAGATACTGCGCTGCTCGGGTTCTTTGAGAACGTCCGCTGTAAGTTGAGGGGTTTTTTCAGGCAACCGCCGCTCATGAGATGCCCCTCACACGAACGCTTCAGGCCTGTTCGCACCAACCTGCCCGATTTCAAAGGGCAACTCGTACTTTAGGCCCATGCCTAGCGCCTTGAGGAGCTGCTGCGAATCCACAGCGGCCAGCACTTCCTTGAGCGAAGGCCCATATGGTCATCGACCCAGACATCAAGCAAATCGGAGATATCCACGTTGCCTGGCTGCCCTTTAGCGTCAAGGGAGTCACCCACGATATCGACTCCGGCTCCGGTGTGTATCTTCCCGCTCACGCATGTCCTGCAGCTCGTCCATAGTTGGACGATAGACCATGCTGGGCTTAAGGCTCATATCGAGCTGTACCACGTCCAGAATACGCATCAATCGGTTGATGCCTATCTCTGGCAGGGAACCGTTTTCAAGCGCGCTTAGCGTGGTGCGCGAAACACCTGCTTGCTTGACCAGATCCGCCTGGCTCAGTCCAAGCTCCACGCGCCGCGCTTTGACCTGCGCACCGATCTCCATCATGTCCATTTGCTTGCCTATGCACAATATACCGGACATTTTGGCTAATATCGAATTGAATGTCAATTATACTGAACATTAAAGGTGTCTATGGCACAGGAACAGGTTCAGTATTCTGGACAAAATCATTCAAGCAATCTGCTTTATCCAGAATACTTGCCCCCCTGGCGCTTCCAAAGGCGCCACAATCAACTGCAAGGTTGGTGTTGCTCTTGGCGAACTATTGGAGGTATTGGCAGACTGGCCCGCACCGGCCACGCCGGTGCAGATCGTCCGTCCGCACCGACCGACGCGACTTGTCGCGGCGTGCGCGGGTCTTCCGCGACTGGCAATATCGTGACACATCAAAGACATGCGCGCCGTAAAGACGACTGCCTCGCCACCGGCTTCATGATACACCGCACACATCCTTTTACTGGACGAGTATAGCCATCCCGTCTCGCTGGGGGTCTGCCGCACCGGTCAGGTTGCCGTTTTCTATCCGGATGGCATGCAGGGCGGCAAACGGATAGCTTTGGGCGGAGCGACGCACCGCGTAGCCCTGATTAACCAGTTCGCGTTCAACCGACCTGCGCACGCGGTTGCTGATGTCCAGATTGTTGCTCACTGCGATGACTCGTGGCGCCGCTACGGCATCCATCACGGGCATATTGAAGTCGATCATATTCATGATGCCCTGGGCGACAGCGGGGGCGATATAGCTACCGCCCGGCGCGCCAATGACAATAAAAGGCTCGCCGTCACGAAATACGATAGTGGGCGCCTGAGAACTTGGACGGCGCTTGCCGGGAGCCAATGAACCCGGCCGGCCCGGACGCGGGTCAAACCTGCTCATGCAGCCATTGAACATGAAGCCCAGCCCAGGAGTAATGACACCGGAAGGGCTAGCATTGGTGTGAGTCAACGATACACAATTTCCATCACCGTCGACGGCGACTATGTGAGTGGTATCCCTGCACTTGCCTTCGTCGCCAAAGCGTTCAATCTTTGCGCGCTCGCCGCATCGGATGCTTTGGGCAAGCTCTTGCGCATACTGTTCCGACAACAGCATGTCTGTCGGTACAGGGCAGACTTCCGGATCGCTATGATAGCGTTCCTTGTCTATGGTCATACGCCTCATGGCTTCTGTCAGGATCTGTATGTGCCGAGCGCTGCCATGCCGTATCTGACTCAGGTCGAATTGCTCCATGATTTTAAGCAACTGCATCATTGATGCGCCGCTCGCGGGAGGCGGTATGGTTGCTATGCGGCAGTCTCGATAATCGGCCCATAATGGATCAACCCAGCTTATCTCGTAAGACTGCAAGTCCTGGTGATCAATCAACCCCCCGTGGGCGCGCATATCAGATGCAATCCGATCGGCAATCTCGCCAAGGTAAAAGTCGTCCGCTCCCTTCTGCGCAATGTGTTCCAGCGTCTGAGCAAGATCGGGATTGTGAACGATATCCCCTGGCCGCTTGATGCTTCCATCCTCGCGGAAGTAGACTTTCCGCCCTGTTTCGGTATGGGCAAGCTTGACGGCGGTATTGATTTGCCCGTCACTGCTTTGATCCCGTGTCCAGTACCAGTGGACATGGGGCCGCACCATGAACCCGGATTTCGCCTGTTCGATTGCTGGGGCCATGACATCCGCCCACGGCATAGTTCCACAGGCTTTCAACGCAGCCTCATACCCTCTAAGGCTGCCAGGGGTGCCGACGGCCAGATGGCCGATCTCGTTCGAATGGTCCTCCACCAGGTAGGCAAAACCATCGCTCGACTGGCGCCTGGCCTTGGCCAGCCAGAAATCCTCGGTAATGCGAAGCGGCGCGCGTGCGTAAAACTCCAGCGACTTGTGAAACCCGCGGGCGGGCATGTATATCTGCATGGCGCCGAATCCGCCGATCCCCGACATTTGCGGGTCGACTACGCCTTGCATGAACGCCGCCGCAATGGACGCATCAATTGCATTGCCGCCTGCCTCCAGAATCTGAGCGCCTGCTTCGGCAGCCTCGGGTTGAGGTGCCACTATCATTCCTGCCATGGATGAAACTCCGAACGAATATTCAAGGATATAGGAATCAAAAATCTCGACTTATGACTGCTCATTCAGATGACAGGCACTAAAATGACCGCTACTGACCTCCCTCAGAGCAGGAGTTTGCGTGGAACAGCGCGGCATCGCATGCGGGCATCTCGTATGAAAGTGACATCCATCTGGCGGTGCAAGAGGGCTGGGTATTTCACCCTTGATGCTCGAAAACTGCTTTTTGCGAACGTCCAACCGGGGAATCTCATTCAGTAGCGCGATTGTGTAAGGATGACTGGCGTGGCGGAACAGCGCCTGCACCGGGGCCACCTCCACGACGCGGCCTAGATACATGATCACCACACGGTCAGAAACGTGCTCAACCACACCCAAGTCGTGACTGATAAAGAGATAGGTCAGGCTCAACTGTTCTTTCAGGTCCATGAATAGATTGAGAATCTGAGCCTGTATGGACACATCCAGCGATGCAACGGACTCATCGCACACCAGCAAGTCCGGTTTCATCGCAAGCGCGCGGGCAATTCCAATGCGTTGACGCTGCCCGCCGCTGAACTGGTGCGGGTAGCGAGATCGATACGATGGGTCAAGACCCGCCTGCTCGAGATACTGGTCCACGTAGTCGATATATTCGCTGCGCGAAACCAGGCCGTGATAGCGCGGAGCCTCGCCGACAAGACTAGCGACTCTCATGCGAGGATTCAGGCTCGAGAAGGGGTCCTGGAATATCATTTGGACTTTGAGGCGGGACGCGGCGCCCTCAGGCCCCGCCTTGCCTGGCGATATATCAACTCCCCGGTAGCGTACAGCGCCATTGCTGGGCGCAAATATCCCCGCCACCATCCGGCCCAGAGTGGACTTGCCGCATCCGGATTCGCCCACTAGTCCAACGACCTCTCCGGCCTTGATGTGCAGATTGACACCATCCACCGCCCGCACCTTGGGTGCTTCAGGCATTCTTCCCATGCGCCGGATAAATCTGTCGAGAAAGTCCGTCGGCTGCGAAAACAACTTGGAGACATTCTCGACAGAAAGAATATCCAATGCACTGTCTTGATTCATGGCAAGTTCTCGATGTGCGGGTGAAAACAACGAACGGAGTGTCCCGGCGCCATCTCTGTCATTTCGGGTAACTGTTCGCAGTGTGCCGTCGCTCTTGGGCAGCGCGTGCGAAATGCGCAGCCCATAGGCATGTTGGCAAGACTCGGCGTCGTGCCCGGGATCTGCTTCAAGCGCTCGCCCCGCCTGTTTCGGCTCGGCACGCTGCCTATAAGCCCCTTTGTATAGGGGTGCAGAGGATGATCCAGCACATCAGATACAGTACCCGACTCTGCGATGCGTCCCGCGTACATGACTGCGACATCGTCGGCCAGGCCGGCAACAATCGTAAGGTCGTGAGTTATCCACATCATCGCAGTACCGCTTTCACGCGCCAGCGTCTGCGCTTGCGCCAGTATCTGACTCTGGATGGTGACATCCAGTGCGGTGGTTGGCTCATCGGCGATGATTACGTCAGGCTTGTGAAGAAGTGCAATGGCAATCGCAACGCGCTGTCGCATCCCGCCCGAGAATTCATGAGGATACGACTTTAGCCTGTGATTGCCCCCCGATATGCCAACAGCCCGAAATACCTCGCGCGCCCGCTCCAATGCATCTTCAGTGCTGACCTTCTCATGCGCCTTGACGGTCTCTACCAATTGCTTATCAATGCGCAGCACCGGGTTGAGCGTCATCATCGGATCCTGGAAGATCATTGCTATGCGATTACCGCGCAGGCGCCGCATGTTCTGCTCCGTTAAACCGAGCAAATCCTGCCCGCGGTAGATGATGCTTCCGCCAACGATCTGTCCAGGCGGATCAATCAAACGCATCATGGAAAAGCCCGTCACCGATTTTCCCGAACCTGACTCGCCAACCACGCCAAGCACCCGCCCCTTGAATAAGCTCAGCGACACATCCTGAACGGCATTGAGGCGGCCGGCACGTGTCTCAAACTGAGTGCACAGGTTTTTTACTTCCAATATCGGTTCCATCATTTTTCCATTCTTGGGTTCAGCACGTCACGGAGCTGGTCGCCGATTAGGTTTATCACAACAATGACAATCAACAGCGCGATTCCGGGGTAGAAGCTGATCCAGTAATTTCCGCTAAGAATGTATTGATACCCGTTTGCGATCAGCAGTCCCAGCGAGGGCTCGGTAATGGGAACGCCCAGCCCAAGAAAGCTCAAGGTGGCTTCCAGAGCTATCGCACGCGCAATTTGCATGGTGAAAACCACGATGATGGGCGGCAGGCAATTGGGAAGCAGATGGGACGCAAGAATATGTCGCCACGGTAGCCCCAGGCAGTGGGCAGCTTCGACATATTCCTTTTGCCGCTCTACCAATGCTGCTCCGCGCACGGTTCTGGCGTAGAACGCCCACTCCACGATGATCAGCGCCAGCACGATGTTCCAGATACCCTTGCCCAGCACCGTGAGTATCATCAGCGCGACCAGAATGGTCGGGAAAGACAGCTGCAGGTCAACAACGCGCATGACGAACGCATCGATCTTTCCCCCCGCGTAAGCAGCGATAAGGCCGATGGCCGTACCCACCATGCTAGCCAGCAATGCGGATCCCACACCGACACCCAGGCTTATGCGCAGGCCGTACAGTATGGCGGAAAGCATATCCCTTCCCTGATCATCGGTGCCCAGCCAATATGTGCCGCCACTGGCCGATAGATCCCCGGGCGGCAGGCTGCTGTCCAGAATGTCCAGCTGCTGCAGATCATAAGGGTTCTGCATGGCCAACCATGGCGCGAGCAGCGCCGCAAGCACAATGAGTATAAGAAGAAAAAGCGATACGGAAGCGACGCGCGACGCGAAGAATCTTTCGACAAAGCGGTGCAATGGCGTATCTGTATTTCGGATACTCAAAATCGACGTGGTGTTCATGAGCTCGTTGCCTGACGTACGCGTGGATCCAGAAATACATAGGCCAGATCAACAAGAAAATTGATCAAGACAAACAAGAAAACCACAAAGATCAGGTAAGCCACGATGACCGGCCTGTCCAATACATTGATGCTTTCTATGATTAGTTTTCCGGTGCCCGGCCATGCGAACACGTTTTCCGTCACCACCGAGAAAGCGATCGTCGATCCCAGATCCAGCCCTACAACTGTGACCACGGGAATCATCATGTTCTTCAGGACATGGACACCAACTACCCGGGCAGGCGAAAGCCCTTTTGCCCGAGCAAACTTGACGTAATCCATTTGCAGCACTTCCCGCGTGCCCGCCCTGGACAGCCGCATCACCATGGCAATGTTGGCCAGTGAAAGATTGAACGCGGGCAGCAGCATGTACTTAAGCCCCTCAAACGTCAGAAAAGACCAATGCATGCCCAGCACTGTCACCGTTGGCCCCCTGCCGCCACTGGGCAGCCAGCCCAGTTGCACGGCGAACAGCATGATGAACATCAGCCCGACCCAGAAGGACGGCAAGCTGAAGCCCAGTATGCTGCCCGCCATCACCACGCGCGAGAACACGGAATCAGGACGAAGCCCCGCATAGATACCCAAAGGCAGGCCCAGAATAATGGACAACAGGACTGCGAAACAGGCCAACTCAAGCGTCGCTGGAAGGCGCTGCCAAATCAGGTTCATCGCGGACGTGGCATAAACAAAGCTTTGTCCCAAGTCACCATGCAATGCGTTTTTAAGGAAGACAAGGTACTGTCGCCAAAGCGGTTGATCCAGCCCCAGATAGGAAATTGCCCTTGCAACTTCAGCCTGCGTTGCATCGGGATCAATCATGATCTTTACTGGATCGCCCACGGCATAGAGCGCAACGAATACTATGACCGTCATGGCAAGCACAACCAGTATGGCCTGCAGCAGGCGACGAATGGACCAGATAACCATGATTGCCTTTAGTGGCCCTTTCCAGCCGGTCTAGCGTCCATAGCCATCGTGAATTGGTCAGAGCGCCCCTTGTACTGGATATTCTTCGCCATAGCCCAGACTGAGACCTCATGGTGAAGCGGAATAATGGCCAGGTCGTTGATGGCTATTTCACTGCATTGGGCAAGTAACTTGGCACGTGCGTCGTCATCGAGCGTGGTCAACGCTTTGTTCAGTATCGAATCGAACTCCGGATTGGAATAGGAGCCGTAGTTCGAATTTCCCATCCCGCGTTCTTTGTCTATGGTCGCAATAATCGCTCCCATCGGGTTCGATGTTTCCCCGGTGTTGGCAGCCCATCCGCCCAAAGCCACACTGAATTCATGGCCCGCGACTTTGCCCGCATAGGTTGACCAGGGCTGCACTTCAGTTTTCGTCTGAATGCCTATGCGGCTGAAGAATTGAGCCACCGTCTGGATGGTCCGGCTGTCATTGATATAACGGTCATTGGAAGCGTGAACCGTAAGCTGAAAACCATCCGGAAATCCTGCCTCCTTGAGAAGGGCTTTGGCTTTCTCAACGTCGTAGACCTGTGGCTCAATATTTTCGGAAGTGCCGAATCTTCCAACCGGAAGGAATTGGGTAGCAACCAAAGCTTGGTCATTCATGACGCGCTTGACGATTGCCTCGCGGTTAATCGCCATGGAAAGCGCGCGCCTGACGCGCAGATCCTTCAAGGGGTTGGTCTTCATCGGCTCGCCATTGTTATCACGCACAAACGGGCTGTTGTCGCGATCCTGATCCATAGCAAGGTAAATCAAGCGGTTGGATTCAGCCGCCACGACATTGAAGCGTTTGTCTGACTTCAGGCTATCCAGGTCAGTTGCCGGCACTGCCTCGATCAAGTCCAAGTCCCCCGACAGCAAGGCAGCAAGGCGGCTGGCTTTGTCCGTGACGATGCGAAGCTCAACCGTACCCCATGGCTCCAGCTCACCCCAAAACTTGTCGTTGCGTTTCAGTGTCACGCGGGTTCCAGGTATGTATTCTTCAAGAACATACGGCCCCGTTCCAATGGCCGCCTTGCCGGAGTTGAAGTCAGCTGTCGTCGCCTTCTCCATGTCCGCCTTGATGATCCGGATTCTCGTCACAAACGCCGGCAGCAAGGGAGTCGGCGCATGGGTTGTGACGCGCACTAGGTGCGGATCAACGGCCTCAACCGATTTGATGCTGCGTGTGTAGGTTCTATACGAGGAAACACTTGGCACCACCTCCACGCGTGCGAAGGAGGCAACGACATCCTTCGCGGTCAAGGGCGTGCCGTCGCTGAATACAACATCATCCCGGAGCTTGAATTCCCAGTGAGTGTCGTCCACAGGCTTCCAGCTAACGGCAAGTCGCGGCAAAATGTTCTGCTTCGCGTCGTAGGTAACCAGAGTGTCAAACAAATGAGACATCACTGAATTGTTGGGCGTGCTGTTCTGGAAATGAGGGTCCATCGAAGCATTCTGCGCAGCCATACCTATGCGCAGCATAGCTGATTCTGCGGCATGAGCCGATGACATCACTGCGACAAATCCCATACCTACCAACAGTGTCCCTAGCAAAAGGCTTACGTTCCTAGTCACTATTCCCTTCATGGTTCCCTTTCTACTGTATGTGCAATTTCAAGAAATCGCGGAAGACGAATCACGCCCAATCGACTTGTATATCGCAATTAGGTAGTTTTTATAAATACTACTGTTACACGGATAAAGTTACTATCAGGGGTAACCACTAGATGACGCAAAAGACCCGTTCCTGTTCATCCGTTCCTCGCGTGGATGCATGCCGAGCGGCAGTCCCGCCCCGCCCAGATGATATTGACTGGAGCCGGCTCTATCTCAGGCGCGGGCAAGCCGGCACGGCTGGCGGGAACAGCCAGGGAGCGGGCGGCGCAGTTTTTTATTAGGCAAATGCCAGGTACCAGAGGGAATCCTTGCAGATCGCCAGGAGTATGGTCAGGCCGACCACAGGAAAATCATTACCTGGAAAGAGGAGTCGATGTACAGGGAATGTTTGTCGCTGAGGCGCTTTGATAGATCGCAACCGTAGTCATAGTCGCTATCAGGCGGAGGCCTTTTACCAGGCCCGATAAAGTCGAGGGAATGGCATCGGACTTCGATTCCGTCCTGGGCGTCGTGTCTTTGCACAAAGCCCGTGGCCAAGACGGTCAGGCGACTTTCTGCCGACCGTCGACTTGCAGCGCTCCGTTTTTTAGTAACTCTTTCAGGGCATCCGCCTGCTCTACGGGAAGATAGCTCTCGCGAAGCTTGACCAGCGCGGGGCCGAACTCTTTCTGTATGTCATCCCCGAACTTGCTGAAGATTTCCGCAAAGTAGATTTCGTGGCGTAGTAATGAGTCGGCCAATGTAACGATAGGCTTGTTTTCAGTGTAAGACCCGTAAGCGTCCGGCCCCACTTCAGCAACCAGCGTTTCCTTGTAGTCTCGGGTGAGCGTAATGAGCTTGTGGGATATACCAACCGATATGCCGTTTCCTTCATGCAAATAAACCTTGCAATTCCGGCCCAGCTCGAACGGTTTGGTATCGGTGCCAAACAGGATGATCAGCACTTTAACACCCCTGCGCGCCGCCTTGCGCAGGCTTGGAATGTGGCTTTCCAGCGTACTGGCAGCAGCCTTGACGCGAAGGTTTTCCTTTGCAGTATTGATCATCTTCTCGATGTGCAGGCTTACCGCATCACTATCGTTCAAAGACCATACGAGATTCTCCTGGGGAAGATGGCCCAGGCTTTTTAGGTTTTCCTTCAACTCCTCGCAGCGCGCCTGGGTGCGCTCGGCCATCTGATCGAAAAACCGTGAAGGCTCCACCGCTACATATTTGACTGGACTCTCCGATACCGCCTGTACCGCGCCGTTTTTCCGCAATGCCTCGAGAACCGAATAGCAATTGGCTTTCGGTATGCCGGCCTCTTTGCTGATCTCGTAAGCCGTCGCGTTGGGCGTGAGCAGCAGGGCCATGTAGGTCTTGGCCTCGTAATCGCTGAAGCCGACGTTCTGCAGGTCCTTGATAATCTTCTCGTATGCCGATCTTGTATTGTTCATGGGGGTCATATGTAGTTGTGCGCGTCAGATCCGGGATAGGATCGAGTAATTCACAGCCCTTCCAACGCCATACCGGAACCCTTGCAGGCGAAGAATTTGATCTGCCCCTATGTTGGCCAGGTTGACACCATTGCCAAATTTTTCAAGTAATTGCGTGTGAGCCTTGGGAAAGCTATACGGATCTGCCTCGATGAATACATTGCCAAACCAGCTTCGGCTGGTGATGTCTTTGAGTATAGCCGGATTATTTGCGCTCACATAGTCAATTTCCGACTGCTCGATAATGGTGTGCTCCACGCCCATTGCTGTGTTGCTGTTGATAATTTCTTCCAGGTGCTCAAGCGTGAAGGGCTCCGTCGGATTCTTGCGCCCAAACTCATAAATAACCTCAAACCCTTGCCTCTGCAGGGACTCAATATGCCGTATGCGCTCCTCATCGCTGAAGTCCAGATAATTCTCCGAAACTTCGACCCTTGGCATGCCTACCTTCTTCAGGTGCCGGACATATCCGTCGAGTTCCCCCTTCAGGTAGGCATATTCGAACAGGATTCCGCCCGCGTACGGCTTGACGCCCGCATCCAGATAAATGGCAATGGTTTCGCGCACGACATCCTCGGGAAGAATCAGCGCGTTCATCGCATAGATTTTCGCGTAATCGATGTAGTCTGCCACGCAGCGTAGATAGTCTTGCAGTGCCAGAGGACTAGTCCAGCCATTGCTCCCCGGACCGAAATCGATCATCGAAGTAAGACCGGTGCGACGCGGCTTGAGTGATCGGGAAGCCTCATTGAAGCTCAATGGGGCCAGGGTTTCCTCCTGGGTATCGCCAGAAATTTCCATGAGATTGCGCCTTGACAAAACGTTAATTGATAGTAGTATTATTCACTACTTCTAATGACATGTAAAGCGGATGCTTCCCTCCTTCAGAAGGGTTGAAGCAAACAGCAAGGAGACAATACTTGGCTACGCACACTTCCCGTTCAACGCCCATTTTGGACGCAAGCTCATGCCCCCTGTCGGATCTGCGTGAAGACCCGGAACAGCTCGCCATTCCTTGTTTCTATATGCGGGGAGGATCAAGCAAGGGAGCTTTTTTTCTTGCCACTGATCTGCCAGCCGATATCGTGGAACGCGATGCCATATTGCTATCCGCCTACGGTTCTCCAGACGCCAGGCAGATCGATGGAATAGGCGGCGCCGATCCGCTGACCAGCAAGGCCGCGATCATTTCTCCGTCTGCCCGGGATGACGCGGATATTGAATATACGTTCTGCCAGGTCGACCTGACCCGCGCCAAGGTTTCAACCGGGGGCAACTGTGGAAACATGCTGGCTGCGGTCGGCCCCTACGCAATCTGGCGCGGGCTGATTCGCCCGTCGGAAGGCATCAACCGCGTACGCATCTATACGACCAATACCGGCCAAGTGATCGAATCCAGCTTTCTGGTGAAGAATGGCGTGCCCTGCGTTGAGGGCGGCACCTCCATACCCGGCGTCCCGGGTACTGGAGCAACCATCGCCATCGACTTTGGCGATTGCGCGGGCTCAGTTTCGGGCAAGCTGCTGCCAACCGGGAACGTCGTCGAGATCGTCGAGGTCGACGGCCGCCCGACCCCTGTCTCGCTTGTCGACGCAGCCACACCTTTTGTCTATGTAGCAGCCGCAGACATCGAAGGCGACGCAACCGCGACACCAGACGCGCTGCAGAACGACCATCGCACCATGAACCGTCTGGAGCAGGTAAGGGGCTGGGCGGCGAAAGTATTGGGGCTGGTCGGCGACCCCTCGCAAGCGCGCCAGGTGACCCCGAATGTACCCAGAGTCATTATGGTCGGCAGCCCGCAAGATTACATGGCGGGTTCGGTGAAGGTCAACGCAACGGATATCAACCTGTGCGTCCGCCAGCTCGCAATGCAAAAACCCCACAAGGCTCTGGCTGTGACGGGTGCGGTTTGCACAGCCATAGCATGCCGCATCCCAGGAACCATAGCGAATATCAACATGGCTGGCGCCGTTGATGGGGAAATAAAGCTGGGCCACCCTTCAGGCGCGCTTTCTGTCGACTCGGAGGTGGAAGAGGAAGCCGGTGGATATCGGGTACGCAAGGCTGCCATCAATCGCACTGCCCGGCTGCTGATGGCAGGACAGGTATTCGTGCCCCGGCTCAAGATCCAGGAGCTTCGGGAAAACATGGAGTGACTTGGGCTAGCCCCACCGCCATCAACAAGAAATATTGCAGAGAAACAAGATGACCACTCAAGAAACCGATTGGCAAACGCTCAGTCGCACGACCCCCGAGGTACCGGAGGCGGTTGCCACTATTCTGGAATACGAAGCCGAGGCACAACGTATTCTGACAATATGCAATTCCTGTCGCTATTGCGAGGGCTTTTGTGCTGTTTTTCCCGCAATGACACGGCGCTTGGATTTTCTCAAGGACGATGTCCACTACCTGGCCAACCTGTGTCACAACTGCGGGGCATGCTTGCATGCATGCCAATATGCAGCGCCACATGAATTCGAAGTAAACATCCCTCGCACCCTGGCCCAGGTCAGAGCCAAGACATACTCTGAATATGCGTGGCCAGAAGCATTCGGGCGGCTCTATGACAGGAATGGCTTGACGGTCGCGCTTGCCACAGCCGTGGGACTGTCGCTGTTTCTGCTGCTCACGGTGGCAATGAACGGGTCGTTGCTGCATGCGCCTTTGGCGGGTGATTTCTACGCGATCTTTCCCCATAATCTGCTGGTTGGCATGTTTGGGATCGTTTTCACCTATGCGGCGATAGCGCTAGGGGTAGGCGTATCCCGCTTCTGGCGGGGCAGCCTGAAGTCTGGCACCAAAGCAAGCTCAATGTCGGGTGCGGCCTCCGAGGCCATCGGCAACGTTCTGTCGCTCAAATACCTGGACGGCGGACATGGCGAAGGGTGCAACGAAGCCAGCTCCCGCTACACCTTGTGGCGCCGGCGCTTTCATCACATGACTTTCTACGGCTTCTTGCTGTGCTTTGCGGCAACCAGTGTCGCCACCGTCTATCACTATATGCTGAATTGGCATGCACCGTACCCATTCTTCAGCCTTCCGGTCGCGCTCGGGACATTGGGTGGGATCAGTCTGATCGCAGGGCCGGCCGGCCTGCTCTGGCTGAACTTCAAGCGTCATCCGGATCATGGAGATCAGGCGCAGCGTGGCATGGATCGCGGCTTCATCGTTCTACTCCTGTTTGTGAGCCTAACCGGGCTGCTGTTGCTCGCCTTGCGAGACACGCAATGGATGGGCGCATTGCTCGCTATTCATCTGGGTTTCGTAATGGGCCTTTTTCTTACCATGCCCTACGGAAAATTCGCGCACGGCTTCTATCGAAGCGCGGCGCTCTTGAAGAATGCCATTGAGAAGCGGGCGCCGAGCAGCATAAACCTGGGCTCGGACTGAACACCAGCGTCACCGACATAATCCGCCAGAGCCAAATAAATAGCCGTTCATGAAGGAGCTACAGTGATCGATGTACTAGTGATTGGAGGAGGTAATGCTGCGCTGTGCGCGGCAATTTCGGCTCGGGAAGCCGGCGCCTCGGTAATGTTGCTTGAGGCGTCGCCGCGGGAATGGCGCGGCGGAAACTCTCAGCACACGCGAAACTTGCGCTGCATGCACGACGAGCCTCAAGATGTGCTCGTTGGCAGCTATCCGGAGGAAGAATACTGGCAGGATTTGCTGAAGGTAACGGGGGGAATCACGAACGAGTATCTTGCGAGAATGGTTATCCGCCAATCCTCCACATGCCGGCCATGGATGCGCAAGCATGGCGTTCGATTCCAGAACTCGCTCTCAGGCACGTTGCATCTGGCGCGAACCAACGCCTTCTTCATGGGAGGCGGCAAAGCCCTGGTGAATGCCTACTACAACAGTGCCGAGGCGCTTGGCGTGGAGATACGGTACGACACTCCGGTGGCGCGCATCGAACGAGATGGCGACACTTTCATCGCGGCGATACTGGAAGACGGGCGCCGTATCGAAGCCGCCAGTTGCGTACTGGCCGCGGGGGGATTCGAGTCGAACCGAGAATGGCTCGATGAGGTATGGGGCGAGAACGATAATGGGGAAAGGCCCGCGCTGGAATTCCTGATACGGGGAACGAAGTTCAACCGGGGTGTCCTGCTGCGCCATATGATTGACACGGGCGCGGATTCCGTGGGAGACCCGACCCAGTCGCACATGGTTGCCATCGATGCGCGCGCTCCATTATACGACGGCGGCATCTGCACAAGAATAGACTGCGTTCCGCTTGGCATTGTCGTAAATCGGGAAGGAAAGCGGTTCTATGATGAAGGCGAGGATTTCTGGCCAAAGCGCTACGCAATCTGGGGACGACTGGTTGCACAACAGGCTGGCCAGATATCATGGTCCATCATCGACCAGAAAGCCATTGGCCGGTTCATGCCTCCAGTGTTTCCTGGAACCACGGCCGATACCATCGAAGAGCTTGCCATCAAGCTGGGACTTCCGAGTCAACAGTTGGCCCAGACGGTCGAGAACTACAACGCATCCTGCGTGGGAGGAAATTTCGACCACACGGCGCTGGACGGCTGCCATACGGCGGGGCTGACGCCCCCCAAAACACATTGGGCGTCCTCGATAGACCAGCCGCCTTTTTATGGGTTTCCATTGAAACCTGGCGTCACCTTCACCTATCTTGGCCTGAAAACCGACGACACCGCCGCCGTCCGGTTCAATGATAGTCCGAGCGCCAACCTGTTCGTGGCGGGGGAAATGATGGCCGGGAATATCCTGGGCAAAGGCTATACAGGCGGCATCGGCATGGCAATCGGCACCGCATTTGGCCGTATCGCGGGCACGAACGCGGCAGCCTACGCCGCGCAACGCAAGCAAATTGCCGCTTGACGGCATCGACCAAGCCCGAACGCTGCGCTTTCGTTGACTCTCCATGCTTGTTCGTTATTACTGCGTCAACCGTCTCATGCTCCTGCTTTAGCGTTGAATTATTGCCATTGCATCCGCCGCCTTGCTGGTGACCGTCTACCAGACTACCGGAGAAAATAATGCGGCCTCTTTTCCAAGAGGCCGCATTATTGTGAGCTTCGGCTACCTCGCCGAAGCCGGTTACCGATCACGCCGCACGCAACTGGGGCATATCGCTGGCAGCCTTGAGCTGGCCAACCAGATTGGCAATGCTTGTTTCGTTTTCCAGATTCATCAGGCGCTGGGCCAGCTCGGCCTCCATACCTTCCGAAGTATGGACCATATTAACAAGTCCATTGAACTTGTCGGTAAGCTCCTGATTGGTCAGCGGATTGGATGGTTCGCCCTTGGGCTCGGCTTGGTCATAGCTCAGTACCCGGCCATCCTTCAGGGTGATCTTCACGGCGGCCTGGCGGCCCGTCACACCATATGCCGGCTCTTTTATAAGCGTGGTGCGTTTGGCGGCTGCCTCGTGGATATCTTTTTCGTTAAAGCCATCCCAGTATTCTCGCAGGCCATTGCGGCCCTTACTCAGCGCCAATGCAACGCCGAACTCTGTGCTGCCCATTGCCGCGTTCAGATTGGGGGCCTTGGGCTTCGATGCCTGGCGAATAGACAGCTCGCACATGCGAACATCGATCTTCTCCACATCTTCCAGACGAACGCCATCATTATAGAAGCGCTGTGCGATATCGATGGGGCCATGAGCATAACGGCAAGCCGCGTGCGGCTTGAAGCCGACTTCCATGATGATGAAGCGCTCGCCCAGCCCGTCCAGCAAAACCGATACGTCGACGTCTTCGCAGTATGCATTGAAGAAACCTTCCTTGCATTCGAGCGCCTTGCGTGGGCCCGCAAAGCCCTTGCTGGCCATCACCGCTGCCATTGTGCCGTTAAAGGCCGACTTTCCGGGGCTGAAAGGCTTGGCCATGCATGGATCATCCAAATAAGACTGAATACCGGCCGACTGCATGGCTGCCAGACCAATTGCGCTCGCAATACCCTCGGCATCGCATCCCAGAATCTTTGCGCCCGCCGCAGCCGCACCAAAAAGCGACACCGTACCCGTGGTATGAAAGCCCCGCTGACGATGCCCCGGGTTGATGGCCTTGGCCACACGCACTGCCACCTCGTAGCCAGCGACGATTGCGGTGATCACATCCCGGCCGCTTTTCCCGTTCGCCTCAGCGAGCGCCATGACGGAGGGAATCATGACGGATCCGCCCTTAATCAACCCTGATCCATGGGCATCATCCAGCTCGACGCCGTGCCCCATCATAGCGTTGCACATGGCTGCCACCGGCGCCGGTGCCTTGAATCCATAACCGATCACCGTCGCTTCCGGTTTTCCACCCCAATCGCGAACAATATCCACCACGCGACGGGCTGGCTCACTGATGGCCGACGCGGCAATCTGATTGCCCAGGCCATCGCGAATAATCAGCTTTGCCTTTTGCACGACTTCTTCAGGCAGATCTTCGTAAGCCAGTTCATGTACCAGCTTCGCAAAGCGCCTGGTAAGACCCTCGAGCTTGACCGCAGTCTCCTCATTCATACTCATCTTCATCACCTCTGTGTGGTTAAAATCAATTTAGAAGTAGTTTATGCTACTACTTCAATTTGGACGTGTCAACGGCCGCTCTGTGGCATTGCGGCCGTCAGCAAAAATCGTTGTCAGGCAGCGGCTCGACGCTCCATGCTCATGGATTTGTCGACCTCGGCCGACAGAATGCGGGTCACCTGGTTCTCATAATCCCGCACCGCCTCGTCTTCCGCCCCTCGCGGGTGTGGAAGATCGATTTCTATATCCGCGATGATGGATGAAGGCCTGGCGCTGAATATAAGCACGCGATCAGCCAGCAGCACAGCCTCCGATACACTGTGGGTAACCATGACGATGGTCTTGTTCGCCTCCGTCCAAAGGTTTTGCAGATCATTGATCATGTAGTTCTTGGTCTGCACATCCAACGCACCAAAGGGCTCATCGAGCAGGATCACCTCGGGATCGTAGGTAAGCGCACGCGCAATTGCCACGCGCTGTTTCATGCCGCCCGACAGTGTCGCGGGATAGGCATCCTCGAAGCCGGTCAGGCCTGTGAGATTTATCCACTTTTGGGCGCGTTTTCGCGCCTGCTTGGGAGGCACTTTCTGTATGTCCAGGCCTAGGGTAATGTTCTCCATTACCGTCCGCCACGGAAACAGAACGAATTCCTGGAATACCACGCCACGGTTCGGCCCAGGGCCCGTGATCGGCTTTCCGTCCAGCTCGATTCTCCCTCCCGAAGCACTTTCGAATCCAGCAATCACATACAGGAAAGTAGACTTTCCGCAGCCGCTGGGCCCGATGATAGCGACAAACTCGCGCTCCTTGATATTGCATGTGGCATCCTTGATTGCCACAACGTCTCCGAACCGCATTGTCACATTGTCAGCGACGATCTTGTCTTGATTCATTTTCACTTCCTTTTGTAAGTCAGCGTTCAACTTGCACGCCCCATTTGCGGGTTGTCCTTTCCTCCAGCATGCCCATCAGGACGTTTTCAATGAAGAATCCCAACAGGGCGATCATGAACAAGCCGCCGTATATCGTCGTCATGTCCATAAACTCCGAAGCCTCATAGATCATGAACCCCAGGCCGAATGAGCTGGCCGCGAGCATCTCCGCTGCGATAAGTGCCCTCCAGGCGTAGCCGCTGCCCAGCCTCATGCCTGTGATCAGGTACGGCATGATCCCGGGGATGATGACCTTGAAGAAGATCTGAAGCCGGGAGGCGCCCATGGACCTGGCAACCCAGAACACCTTCACATTCATGTTCTCGATGCCGGCGATGACGTTCAGGATCACCTCGAAACTGGCTGCGATGAACACGATCAGTATGGTGGTCTTGTTATCCACGCCTATTAGCAATAACAGGATGGGCGTCCAGGCAAGTGTAGGCACAGGCATGAACAGGCTAAGCAGCGGCTTGAATATGAACTTTCCCCACCGGGTCAGGCCAATGAGCATTCCGATCAGCGTGCCCAGTACGGTTGCCAGAAACAGGCCCCAGAGCAGCCGCATCATGCTCGCATAGACGTGGCCGTAAAGGATTCCCGTCTCGAACTGCAATCCCGATTTGCCCCACAATACGCCCAGAATCTGCGAGGGAGACGGAAAGAGGAAATCATTGATCAGGCCGGACCGGGATAGAAATTCCCAGATCAGCAAAGGAATGCCCAATGAGATAATAGGCACGCAGACACGGTCGAACAGCTTGTTCCTTCCCGCCGCGGGGGCGTGGTTCAAGATGGCCTGGCTCATCTCTTACCTCCTACTTTCGATGTGGCATGCCACTTCCTGATCGTTTTCTTTTCGAGCACACCGAACAAACCATACTCAATAAGCATTCCGATCAATGCCAGCAAGGCTATTCCGACAAACATCGTCGAGACATCCATATAGCTCCTGGCGGCGAAGATCATATACCCCAGACCTGAACTCAATGCAGCCAACATTTCTGCCGCCACCAGCGTGCGCCATGAATGCGCCATGCCAAGCTTGAGGCCGGAAATCAACGCTACCAGACAAGCCGGAAGCAGAACATTCAGCAGTATGTGGCGTCGCGTTCCCCCCATGCTCTGCACAACCCAGATGGAGTGCCTGCTGACAGACTGAACTCCCTGAATCGTGCTGTACAAGACAGGAAAAAAAGCGCCCAGGAAACATACAGTGATGATGGTCTTGTCTCCCTGGCCAAATGCCACCAATAGGATTGGCGTCCACGCCACTGCGGGCAATGGCAACATCACGCTCAATACGGGGCTTACCCATTTGTAGATCCTTGGCGCAAGCCCCAACAGAAAGCCAAGCGGTATTGCTATGAGTATGCTCAAGGCGAAAGCCGCTATCGCACGATAAAGACTCGCGCCTATGTGTCGAAACAGCATGCCTTGCTCAGGGCCAGTCGAGAACAGCAACTGCATGGCTCGGGCAAATATCATCGAGGGCGCGGGAAATATGTCAGCGGCAATCATCCCCGTCTTGACAGCCAGTTCCCATATCGCAAGCAGCGCCACGATCGGCAACATGAACCTGCCAAATTGAACAAGCGCAGATAGGCCGCCTGATATGCCCTGATTCTCACCGCTGAACATGGTTGCCTCGGCTGTTGATGCAGCGTCAGTTTTCATCCGATTCTCCAGTATCCAGATGTGGCGATCACTTGCCTTCGGCTAACTGGACGGCACGTTGATAATAGGAACGGTCAACGAGTTGTTCAAACTTGGGGACGCTGTTGATCCTGCCCGCGGCAACCATCGGCTCGGCAATATCCGGCAACTCTTCGAGCAAATGCTCCTCAATCTTGGGATCCACCACCACTCTGGAAACTGCAAGTTCCATGGCCTTGGCGGGGATGTTCACCCCGGATTTGCCCAACTGCGCCGCAATCATCTCGCCAGCCTGCTTGGGGTCCTTCGATATGAAGCTGGACATGTCGATCATCGACGCAATGTACTTGGCCACGGCTTCGGGATTACTCTTGGCATACTTGCGGTTCACAAGAATGAAATTCGGGCTTTCGCTGACACCCTTCATCGAAAATATCCGCTTGACAATGGAGTTCACCTCAGCGAGGGCAACATGGGGCTCCCAGGCCAGGCCCGCATCCACCACGCCACGATTTACCGCCGCGGCGATATCTTCGACCTTCATGTTGACGAACTGAAATTCAGACGGGTTCAGCCCTTCTCTTTGCAGGAAAAGCATCAGCGTGCCATGCGCCCCCGAACCGCTCACCACGCCGATCTTCTTCCCTTTAAGATCTTCGATGGATTTGTACGGCGCATTGGGCGCCACCATCATCCCGTAACGGTCTCCTCCATACTGATTGGCTGCGACAATGTAGAAAACTTCGGGCTGTTTCGCCGCCATAGTCACCAGCCTCGCGGCGCCGCCCGATACTACATCCACTCTTCCGGCAAGAAATGCCTTCAGCGAATCACCTGCGGAGCTATACGTGGAGATCTCGGTCTTCAACCCATAGGGCTCGGCCCAATCCTTGGCCTGATACAGCTCGTCGGTCGGAACAGACTGTAAGCCCAGCCTTATGGCGTCTTGCGCATGACTGACAGACGCGACGGCAGCGGATAGCAGAACCGTGGCGCCCAGCTTAAACAAAATTTTGGATGTCTTCATATTGTCTCTAACGAACGTATGCAAAGCGGCATTGGTTACCCAAGATGATCAATCGGCTTCCAATAGAACGCGTTACAGCTATGGTTGGCGTCCTCCTCTCTGCGTCGCCCCCTCCTGTGAGTAATTGATTGGTCGGCGAATGAGATGGCATGCACCCATCTGGGGCTGATGCTCATGCTCATGGACTACAGCTACCTTCAACCCGAACTGCCAATGCATCGATATATATCCAGCAATACTACCGATAGATAATTTAGCAGTAGTGTTTGATACTACTAGAATGAAATCAGAAATCAAGCACTTTTTGGTAAAGGCCCGGCAAATCCGCCACCGCACACCCCCAACATAGGGAAACCCCTCATCAGGCCGCGCTGCGGGTAGCGCCGCATAGTGGGCGCAAAGCGCTGCATGATTGCCGTATCTTTTACGTCTGTGGGGGATCCAAAGACTTCTGTCTTCCCTCCCCGGATACGGCCGCGTGCCCCGTTATACCTTTTGAGCCAAAGCGTGGTACGGTTCAGTTTGCATCCAAAATTTTTCGTAGTATCATTTGATACTCCTAAAAAGCAAAATGCAATTGCATAGAGGCAGGCGCCTGCAGAGGCGCACATTTATGCAAAAGGAGGAGACAAATCATGTGGCATCGAACGAGCCTCGCCATCTGCATGTTAACTGTCGGCGGGGCCATGGCACCGCTTCATGCGTCAGCGACAACCCTGCGGGTTCAACTGAATGCCGATATCAGAAGCACCGATCCCGGTGTGAATCGCGACGCCACCACTGATGGCGTCGTTCTGCATATTGTGGAGGGCTTAGTTGGCTATGACGCCCAAGGCCTTCCAAAGCCGTTGCTGGCCAAACAGGTAGATGTATCGGAAGACGGCCTGACCTACACTTTTCATTTGCGCGAAAACTTAAAGTTTCACAATGGCGAGGCGCTGACGTCCAAAGATGTCATCTGGAGCTGGAATCGCTATATGGACCCTAAAGTGGGATGGCGCTGCCTGGCCGACTTCGACGGACGCAAAGACTTCAAGGTGGTCAGCGTTGAGGCATCCGATGAGCAGACCGTTATGTTCAAGCTGAATCATGCGAACCCCCTCTTTCTGACCACCATGGCCCGGGGGGACTGCGGCATGACAGGTATTGTCCATCGCGACTCGGTGCGCAAGGATGGTACTTGGGACAGGCCCATCGGAACAGGGCCTTTCGAACTGAAAGAATGGAAACACCGCGAGTACATCAGCCTGGTCAAGAACCCGGATTACGTCAGCCCCTCCGACAAGCAGAATGACGGCTATGTCGGAAGCAAGCGGCCTTTGGTCGACGAGATCCGATTCCTTGTCATTCCTGACCTGGCAACCGCGAAAGCCGCGCTGCAGCAAGGCAGTATAGATATCCTGACCAGATTGCCGTATAACGAGGCAGCCGAGCTCTCCAAAGCGCCCAAGACGAAGATCTATCCGTCCTCCACATGGGGCATCGGCGCGCTGTTGCTTCAAACGTCGGACCCTTTATTGTCAGATGTGAAGCTTCGCCAGGCGATCGCCAGCGCATTGGATTACGACCAGCTTGCGGCAAACGTTACGTACGAGCTCGCAACGCCGAACAACTCCATTGTTCCCGACTCTTCGAGCTACTACACCGATGTCCAGAAGAGGGGGTATGCCCACAACTCGGCACATGTGAAGCAACTTCTCAAAGAGTCCGGCTACAAAGGACAACCCATCAAGATCATTGCCAACAAGCAGTATGGCTATCTGTTCGATGCCGCTGTGATTTCACAGGCAATGCTTCAGCAGGCCGGCATCAATGCAGATATTGAGGTCATGGAGTGGGGAACCCAGATGGATCGTTTCCTCAAGGGAAATTATCAGATGATGGCGTTCTCATACTCTCCCCGAATGGATCCTGCACTGACTTTCGATTCCCTGATTGGAGATAGGAAAAAGCAACCTCGCAAAGTCTGGGATGATGCTGAAGCTTCGGAGATTCTACGCAAGACATTCTTTGAACCCAATAGACAAGTTCGTCAAGCACTCTTCGATGAATTGCATCGCCAAGCGATCGAACAGGTTCCTCTGATCCCTCTCTTCAATGTATCCAACATCGATGCCATGCCAGACGATATAACCGGCTACCACACCTCATTATTTGGCGTGCCACGGTTGTGGGAAGTTAATAAAGAATAGAACCGGGACACCAGCCTCTCAATCCATACATTCTACGGAACAAACATGCAAACAACATATCCCCTCGTATCCATCTCCGGAACGCCTCAGGAGCGAGGCACAGAGTACGGCCAGGCAGTCCCGGAGCGAATCAAGCGCTGCGTCAGCTACTACCGCACAGAACTCGAGAAGATCAGCCTTCCGGCAGAAATCCAGCGTAACCTGATCTCAGAGTTCGGCGAGCAGATCGACAAATTCTGTCCCGACCATACCATTGAAATGCGGGCTATCGCGGATGCATGCGGCGTGTCGCTGGAAGATATCGTGCTCATCAATGCCCGAACCGAGATCATCGCCAAAGCTCGCATATTGGCCAACGATCACATCAAGGATACATGCGATGGCGAATGCACAGGTATTCTCGTCTTGCCGTCTCGCAGCCAAAGCGGTCGCCTACTTCAAGCCCAGAACTGGGACTGGCTCACCGATGCCCAAGATAGCACCATTGTCCTCAGAGTGCTCAACGACAACGGCCCGAGCTTCCTGACGCTGGTCGAGGCTGGATGCCTCGCCCGCAACGGAATCAATTCCGCAGGCATTGCCCTGAATGGAAACTATCTGAGCAGCGATCTGGACTATACCCAAACAGGCGTTCCCTTGACCAGCTTGCGTCGGCGCGCGCTCGAACAGGAACATCTTGCCCTGGCCATGCGGCTTCTGGCAGCCACGCCAAAAGCATGCTCGAATAATGTCATTATCAGCCAGAATGGCTGGGGCATGGACTTCGAGTGCGCCCCCAGCGAAAGTTTTCCTCTGATGCCGGAAGATGGAATCTTGACACACTCGAATCACTTTCTGAGCCCCATCGCCCTGGGCAAAATCAAGGAAGTTGGCCTGAAGAATTCTGCTGACACGTATTATCGGGCATGGCGTACACGCGCACTGCTTGAGGAATGCGGGGAAAAAATCAGTGTGGATGACATCAAGCGCGTTCTGGCCGATGATTGGGGAGCCCCCTACTCTATCTGCCGCCCCCCTCTGAACACATTGAGCGGCACGAACACCTGCACGCTAGCCACGATGATCATGGATACAGAGCATTGCGCACTGGAAATAGCCGCAATGCCGTCCGAAGGCCAATCGTTTGTACGATATGAGCTCACAGGCCAGCCCACGAGTGCCGGCAGCCCATGCGCATCAATACATGACGCTGCGGCAGCCGATGGCTCGCCCCTCGCCCGTAGCGCGTAAACGCTGGCTTCTTCATAAGAATCGAATAATCCACGGAGGGATATCATGGAAGAACGGCCTAAAGAAAGATATAAGTGTTGCCAGGTGGGTTTAGCAGCACTCTTATTGAGCATCGGCGCAGTCTTCCCGCAAGGGCAGGCTGACGCGACGACACTTCGCGTGCAGATCAATGCAGACATACGCAGCACGGATCCCGGTATCAATCGCGACGCCACAACCGACAGCGTTGTACTACACATGGTGGAAGGCCTGGTGGGGTATGACGCAAAGGGCGAAACCAGGCCGCTGCTGGCCAAGACGGTGGATGTCTCACCGGATGGGCTCTCATACACCTTTCATTTACGAGAGAATGTAAAGTTTCATAACGGAGCAACGCTTTCGGCTGACGATGTGGTCTGGAGCTGGAACCGTTATATGAGCCCAAAATTGGGTTGGCGCTGCCTGCCCGATTTTGACGGTCGAAAGGGGTTTAGGATAGAGGAAATCAAGACAGTCAATGAGCACACTGTTCTGTTCACGCTCAACCATCCAAATCCGCTTTTCCTGACGACAATGGCACGTAGCGACTGCGGCATGTCCGCCATTACGCACCGCGATTCCGTCCGGCCCGACGGCAGTTGGGACAAACCCATTGGGACCGGCCCATTCAAGCTCAAGGAATGGAAGCACCGCGAATATATCAGCCTCACGCCCAACGCAGACTATGTCAGCCCAGGGGAACAACCCGACGGCTATGTAGGAAGCAAGCGTCCCATGGTGGATGAGATACGCTTTCTTGTCATTCCAGACTTGGCCACGGCAAAAGCCGCACTGTTGCAAGGCAGCATCGACATACTGACGCGGCTGCCCTACAACGAAGCGGCCGAGCTCCAGAAAAACCCGAATGTCTCTGTCTCTACGTCGTCGTTACTGGCTTCTTTTGCCTTGCTGCTTCAGACCTCCGATCCCACGCTTTCAAATCTGAAGCTGCGCCAGGCGATTGCGAGCGCGCTTGACTACGAGCAACTGGTCCAGAACGTGACGTATGGGCTTGGCGTGCCGAATAACTCAATTGTCCCAATCTCATCACCCTATTACACAGAGGCGGAAAAGAAGGGCCATCGCTATGACCTGGAACACGCTAGGAAACTGCTGAAAGAGTCCGGCTACCGGGGGCAACCCCTTAAAATCATAGCGAACAAGCAATACACCTACCTCTTTGATTCCGCCGTTATCGCACAGGCGATGCTTCAACAGGTGGGCATCAACGCGCAAATAGAGGTACTCGAATGGGGTACCCAGTTGGACCGATGGCAAAAGGGCAACTATCAGCTCATGGCGTTTCCATACTCTTCGAGGATGGACCCGGCACTGAACTTCGAGACCATTATTGGAGACAGAGAAAAGCAACCCAGAAAGGTGTGGGATGATCCGCAGGCCATCGAGCTTTTGGCCCAGGCCACCGAAGAGCCAGACGCGCAGGTTCGGCAAGCGCTATTCGCTCAACTGCATCAGGGTGTGATCGAACAAGTCCCCCTGATTGTCCTGGCCAGCCAAATGGCACTGGATGCGGCACAAAAGTCCGTGGTCGGATACAAGGCCTCGATATTTGGCAGCCCGCTTCTCTGGGAAGTCAGCAAGAAATAACGCCGAAGTAAAGAACAAGGAACTGCCTGCACTATGGTTCGATTCATCCTGAACAGAATCGTGATGGCCATACCGACACTGCTGATTGTGTCGGTAGCGGTTTTCATGATGATTCGCCTGATACCTGGCGATCCTGCCCAGTTGCTGCTTGGAGACCTTGCCGATCCGGTGGAGCTCGAGAGCCTTCGTCAAGCAATGGGCTTGAATCAGCCCTGGCCCACGCAATTTATTGCGTGGTTCAACAACGTACTCCATCTGGACCTGGGCCGATCCATTTCCACCGGCCAGGACGTCCTGCCCCTGGTCTGGAGCCGTTTTCTTGTCAGCGCGCAGATTGTCGTGCTGGCCGTGCTGTTTTCCAGCCTGGTGGCGGTGCCCGCGGGGATTATCGCGGCCTGGCGCCAGAACAGCGCAACAGACTTGGTACTGGTGGGAACGGCGACGTTGCTGGTATCGATTCCGACCTTCTGGCTGGGGCTGTTGTTATTGCTTCTGTTTGCCATAAAACTTTCTTGGCTGCCGGTAGTGGGCTACGTTTCATTCTCGGAAGATGCAAAAGGCGCGCTGCTGTATATCATCCTTCCCATTCTCACCCTGTTTCTGCATGAAATAGGCGTCCTCATGCGTATGGCCCGAGCGAACGCGCTCGAAGTCCTGCGGCTTGATTACGTCACGCATGCGAGAGCCAAAGGCTTGAGCGAACGCATGGTTCTTATGCGCCATGTGTTCAAGAATTCTTTCGGACCCACCTGGACCCTGATAGGACTTGTGCTCGGCAACCTGCTTGGCGGTATAGCAGTGGTCGAAACCGTGTTCACCATTCCGGGGCTCGGCCGGCTCCTGATCGACGCCATCTTTGCTCGCGACTATCCCCTCATCCAGGGCTGCCTGTTGTTCACCGCAACGATATATGTGGTGGTTAACTTGCTGGTTGATTTGTTGTATCCCGTCTTCGATCCTAGGGTAACCACAGAATGAATTCGCCTACAGCCACTTCGCAACCTATTGCTTCCACGAAACGCAGACGCATGTCGACCCGCCGCCTGTCCACCAATGCATTGATAGGAGGCAGCATCATCTTTGTGGTGGTTGCCGCCGCGATCATCGGCGTCTGGTGGACGCCATACGATCCATTGCGCATCAACTTTGGCGCGAAGCTCCAGGGGCCCAGCGCCCAGTACTGGCTTGGTACCGATGAATTCGGTCGTGACGTGCTGAGCCGGCTCATCGCAGGGGCGTCCAGCAGCGTCTGGATAAGCACCCTTACCGTGTGCCTATCGGTGATTGCCGGGACGATAATCGGCGTGCTGGCCGGCTTCATACGAGGGTGGACTGACCGCATCATCATGGCCTTCATCAATGCCCTGCTCGCGTTTCCTGGCCTGCTGCTCGCCCTGGGTCTGCTCGCCGTGGTAGGCGCGAACAAATATGGCATCATCCTGGCGCTCTCGCTTGCCTACACGCCTTCGGTAACCCGTGTCGTTCGGGGGACGGTACTCTCTATCAGGCAGCGCGAGTTCATAGAGTCCTCCCGCGTCCTGGGAAACTCCGAGCTGTATACGATGGTGCACCACGTACTTCCGAATTGCATTGCACCCCTGACGGTGCTGGCAACCTCGATGTTCGGTTGGGTCATACTGGCAGAAAGCGCCCTGTCGTTTCTCGGCCTCGGAGTGCCTCCGCCCGCGCCCACATGGGGAAATATGCTGGCCTCCGCACGTCCCTTTCTGGACCAGGCTCCCTATCTGAGCATATTCCCGGGCCTGTGCATTTCACTTACCCTGCTGGGTATTAATCTGTTCGGCGACGCAATACGCGACAAGCTGGATCCGCACATGAATAAAGGGCAATGAAATGAGCACATCGACACACGCGGGTTCGGCCCCTCTCATCCAAGTGCGGGATTTATCCTTGTCTGTCGGAGCCGGCGGCAGCAAAATCGTGCAAAACGTGACTTTCAATGTGGCCCATGGCGAGATTGTCGGCATTGTCGGCGAATCAGGTAGCGGCAAGACGCAAGTCGCTCGGGCTGTCCTGGGGTTGACCGCACAGCCGCTTTTGCGAACCGGTGGAAGTATTCGCTTCAACGGCGAAGAACTCACGACGATGAGCGAACCCGATATACGGCGTCTTCGCGGGAGCAGCATGGGCATGGTCTTCCAGGAGCCCATGACATCGCTGAACCCGTCGATGAAAATTGGTAGGCAGCTGGATGAAGGGCTGGCCCTGCATAGAAAAGAACTGAATGCGGCCGAAAGGCGCAAGTTGATACTGGCGATGCTTGCGAAGGTTGGCATCCGCTCGCCGGAACAGGCCCTTACCGCATGGCCGCATGAGTTTTCCGGCGGAATGCGCCAACGCATCATGATCGCGGGGGTGATGCTGCTTTCACCCGCGCTGCTCCTGGCGGACGAGCCAACGACAGCGCTTGACGCGGTGGTCCAGCGTGATGTTCTCGAGATGATGGTCCAACTGACGCGCGCGAATACTACCGCAGTACTGATGATAAGCCATGACCTCGCCATGGTGGCCCACTATACCGAGCGCGTCATTGTCATGCAGAACGGCGTGATCGTTGAGGAGGGCAAGACGGAGCAATTGCTGGCTGCGCCGCAGCATCCCTACACACGAAAGCTCCTGAGCGCCATGCCCCGCAGAGGGCCGGCCCGGTCCATCGCTCGTGCTACGCCTTTGTTGAGCGTGCGTGATCTTGTCATGGAATATCCGGCAAGAGCCGGGCTGTTCCGCTCGTCGGAACCGATGCGTGCGTTGAAGGGCGTCAGCCTCGATGTATACGAAAGAGAGATTGTCGCGGTCGTTGGAGGCTCTGGATCCGGAAAAACGACGCTGGGGCGGATCATCGCCGGGCTCTTGCGCCCCACGGGCGGGGACGTGATGTTTCGCGGCAAGCCCATTCATGCACAAGGTGCGGCCCGAGCCGACTATCGCCTCAACTGCCAGATGGTCTTTCAAGATCCCTACTCCTCGCTCAGCCCTCGCATGACAATTTTCCAGCTGGTCGGAGAAGGGCTTCGCCACCTTCCTGAACTGAGCGCCAGGCAGCGTACAGACAGGGTTCATGAAGCTCTCTCGGAAGTTGGACTGACCACATCCCACGCATCGCGTTACCCTCATGAATTATCAGGGGGGCAACGCCAGCGGGTTGCCATCGCGCGCGCCCTGGTTCGCCGACCTTCATTTGTCATCGCCGACGAACCCGTCTCGGCGCTCGATGTCACCGTTCGCGCCCAAGTCCTTGAATTGCTGGCAAGCCTTCAAGAGCGCCGGGGATTCGCATGCCTGTTCATCAGCCACGACCTGAGCGTGGTGGAGCAGGTTGCGGACAGAGTTGTGGTCATGCAGCATGGCCAGATCATAGAACAGGGGACGCGGGACGAAATATTCGACCAGCCATGCCAGGACTACACCCGCGACCTGCTGGCCGCCATACCGACCCTGCATTCCAATCAATCCGGCGGCGTATCATTGCACTGGCGTCTGGACGAGTTCAAACGCCAAGCGACGGCTGCTGCAGTATACGCTCAATCGGACGCATATCAACCATAATGCAGAGCGAGACAGATGCGAAATCGCATCTGTCTCACCTCGATAGAACGCATCATATGCAACTGCATTACGTATTTTGCTTCAGCTCTTCCACCAAACGATGCAGAAACGAATCTAGCTTTTTAGCCTGGATCTTTTTATAGCAATGATATAGCCCCCTGTATTTCGTAGTCCTTAGCGTGGAGTCAGGCAGCGGTTTTATATTAACTTGCGTACCAGCGTTTTTCGTATTCCATGGGGCTGATGTAATCCAACAACGAAATGTAACCGTCGATGGTTATAGAACGATATCCAGTCCATCACCGCAGCAGTGGCTTGGCGGTGAGAGCGGAATTTCCGATCCTCAAGGCAGGCCTGTTCCAGACGGGCCCACAAGCTTTCCGTCGGAGAATTATCCCAGCAATTGCCTTTTCTGCTCATGGAGGCACGTATCTGCCAAACACGCAGCGCTTGCTGGAATTCATGACTGCAATACTGGCTGCCTCTGTCGCTATGGAAGATCAACCCTGCGGCAGGTCGCCGACGCAGGCAATCGTCCCATATATTTTCGCGATTGTGTTGTCGTTCTCCAGCGTCTTCAGCGCGCGAAGGATGGTGGGTTTTGACAAACCCGTCATGCGGCAGAGAGATTCTTGACTGATCCGAATAGTCTGCAAGGGCCTCTGTGATTTCCAGATCATGCCGCGATGTGCGATCAAGATCTGTTGCACGCAAAGTAATAATGAGCCACTGGGGGTGCGGACAAAATCTTGGACTACTTCTGGAAGTAGTTCATGTATTCGTACGAAGACTGGCTGCGCGCCGTCAAGCTTTACCTAAAGCTGGGTAGCCGCTCCGCCGCCACCATCCGACAATTGAGATACCTCACGAAGAATTCGTTAAGGGCATGGTGTAAGGAGTTCGAGCGGAATCACGACCTGTGCCGCGGCTATCACCGCGAGAAGTAGCTGCCCTCGGATGAACAGAAGCAGGAAGCAGGAAGCAGTAGATCATCAGTGAAATGAAGAAATAAAGCCTGCCGACTTTTTTATTGTGGGAGACTTAAAAGGAACCCGAGTTAAAGTCTGTCGGGTCTCTTCTGTCAGATACCTGCATACCATTCATAGCCGCGATCTTCCCAGTAACCGCCTCGGCCACCCCATAAGGTGTCGAAGGCAGAGACGACTTCAATTCGCATCAGGTACTTAGCGTGCTTGTAGCCCAATTGTCGTTCAACCCTGAGGCGTAGTGGCGCGCCGTGCGCCACGGGAAGGTTCTTGCCGTTCATGGCATAGGCAAGGATAGTCTGAGTGTGATAAGCATCGAGCAGATCGATGCTCTCGTAATAGCGTCCGCTGCCATCAAACGTTTTCTCCAGCTCGTCCGCGCAATGGAATACCACATAGCGCGCACCAGGCTTGAGGCGTGCGATATCTAGAACCCGCCCGAGATGTACGCCCTGCCATTGCCCGATCGCGCTCCACCCTTCGACGCAGTCGTGTCGCGTGATCTGCGTTCGCGATGGCAAGCGCTTCAGGTCGGCAAGCGACAGGCTGAGCGGCTGCTGCACAAGCCCATTCACCTGCAGTCGCCAATCGGCGAACCCGTGTTCGAGCAGATGAGCATATTCCTCGGAATCGGGGGACTGAGTGCCATTGGCACGGAACACCGGCGAGAGATCGGCCAAATCGTATTCCCTCGCCAGCGGCTGGCGACCGAGCAGCAATCGTTGGCTGCTCATCGTCAGCTTCTCGGTATTGCGTAGCAACGCGCCAAACTGGGTGCTATGCGTCATGCGATCACAGCCTGCAAGCATGGCCACACCGGCCCCAGCCATCAAACCGGTCAGCATACGTCGACGTGAGAAAGCTGGCTTCATGATGCGTCTCCTGACCGATCAATGGCGTAACGCCCACTGATCATTGACCGTACGTTGTTCCAGAAACCAGACAGGACGACCATCGACACATGGACAACGACGAACAGCACGAGCGAGAACGCGGTGATGAAATGCAAGGTGCGTGCCGAAGGGCGTCCCCCAAACAAGTCGGGCAAAAAGGGAAAGGCAGCGTCAAGGCCCGGCGACATGGTCAGTCCCGTCAATACCATTAGTGGAAGCAACACCAACGCCACGAGCAGGTAGGTGATTTTCTGCAACGCGTTATAACGGCGTGCCTCGTCACCCTTGGCAAAACGAAGGCGTGCATGGTCTACCACTTCTTGCCATAGATGTCGCAGTTTCAGTTGGTCTCGATCTGGCAACAACCCCCGGAGAATGTGGCCGCTCCAGAATCCGTGCATCAAGTAGGCCACGCCATTAATAACCAGCAACCAGGCAAAAAGAAAGTGCCAGTTTCTTCCTGCGCCGAGGTCATGGTACGAAGGGATTGTGAGCCAGGCTGGGAACGCGCGGGCCGTGATGGCATCGCCTTCGAGAGATGCCCCCAGAACGCCGGTTGTCTCAATGCGCAGCGCACCGATCCGCAAGAATCCATGCTGTCCATCTTCGAGCCTCTGAGACCCGATAGCGATGACTGCCTGGTCCGCATCTGCCCCATGCTCTCCCCAATATAACCGGGGATGTGCATTGAATATCTGCAGCCCGCTCAGCAGCAGAATTGAAAGACAGAAGACGTTTATCCAATGCGTCATTCGCACGACCGCCGAATGTCGCCGGATGAACTGACGCTGATCTGCACCATCAGCCGGAGCAAAAATCCCGCGCTTCGATTGATAATTTTTCATGAAGTACTCTCGCGCCGACTGACCGATCTGCCAGCCGGCGAATGTAGTTGCTTACATTGGAGGGACAACACCGTCTTTGCCAACGATCACATTGCCGGCGGACAGGGTTCCCGTTGCAGCTTTTTCCGCGGGAATAAACACCACCGTGCCAGGCTTTACATCGTCGAGCGTAGCCGGGGCGAGCGTGACGATGGGCGTGCCGTTGGGAATGGAGATTTTTTTCGCTTTGCCATGATAGTTAACCGTTACAACGCTGCCATCTACCGACTTGACGGCATCCCCGACGGTTGCGTTGGTCATCGTACTGTTGGGTTTCAAGTCCCAACCAAAGCTTCCTTCGCCGCGTCCTTTCATGGCGGGTGGGAAGATCAGCACCTCCAGCGCACCGTCGCCGCCTTCCGATTTTGGCAACGATGCGATGCCCACAAAATCACCCGGCTTGATATCGCTGATACTGGCTTTCTTTACCGCCGATACCATCCAGCCGCTTTTTAGTGCTACGGTTACTGGCCGACCATCACGTGACTGCACCTGAAGTTGGTCGCCCGCAAGCGAGACGACAGTACCCCGCACGCGAACAGTCTGTCCAGCTGCGCTGGCGCTTGTAGCGGCGGTTAATCCGCCGACGGTAAACATGACACCGGCCAAACCGCTGGTGAGAAGTTTGTGAAGTCGTGAAATATGCATGTTGAAACTCCTGGGCGACAGCGCATCGCCTTATCAATACTCGGCGCACGAGTGAGTGATGCCGCCGAAAGCTGCGCCGGAAAAACTTTCGAAAGTGTCAAATCATTTGGACAAACAAGCAGGGATAGAACGCTAACCTTGCGCAATCAGCTGCTGATCGCCGGCCTGCACTCATTAGTCCGACGTCTTCTTGAGGGTATAGTCAGCAATGATGGACCAGTCGCGTTCGCCTCCACCCGCGTCCACAGCCGCGCACATCCGCTCTCGAACTGCTTCCAGCATTGGAAGGCGACGACCGGCTGTCGCGGCGGCGTCCGTTGCAAGGCGAAGATCTTTTAGGCCCAGACGCGCCTTGAAGCCCGGATCATATCTTTCGTTGAGGATGTTGGCACTGTAGCTCTGATATGAGCGACCGCTGAACAACGTATTAAGAATCAGATCGAAGAAGCTTCCTCTGTCGAGATCGCTGGCTTCTGTTATGACCACCGCTTCGGCCATGGCTTCGATCGCCATGCTGATCATCATGTTTGCCGCCAGCTTTGCGGCATTCGCTTGCCTCGGTTGAGAACCCATCATCCACACCTTCTTACCAAGAACATCAAGCAAGGGGCGGACCTTCGCCAGCGCTTTTTCATCGCCGGCAGCCAGAATATTGAGTTCTCCGGCAGCCGCGACGTTGGGACGGCCAAGAACAGGTGCGGCGACATAGGCGACCTCTGCTTCTGCATGTGCAGCGCTGAGTTCGTCGGCAAACGCAACTGAGATCGTTGAGGAGATGACATGCACCAGTCCGGGATGGGCATGCGACAGAATTCCGGTGTCGATAACAACTTCACGGATCGCCATATCGTCGGAAAGCATTGTGAACGTTGCATCACCCTTCAGAGTGTCGCCCACGTCCCCCACCATTTCCAATCCATCCACGCCAGGATTGCCGGATCGGTTCCATGCCCGCACGACATGACCTGCCTCTACGAGATTGCGCGCCATCGCCAATCCCATCGCACCAAGGCCGATAAATCCAACATGCATCTTCAAGCTCCTCTGTTTCGCACCGTAGATTCCAGCCAGTTGATCACTGACTGCAACACATCATCAGAATTCAATTCGTAGATCACACCGTGGCCGTTTCCGTAGATGCCGTGATCTGGCAGATGCAGCAACTCGGCTGCTGCGCCCCCGGCAATGAGATGTTCGACGATGGGCACACTGGCTGCGGCGAAATTCGACGCTTCAGCCGTCAGGACCAGGATTGGCAGATTAACGAACGCCGGTACACGCAGCGCCTCGAGCGGGGTACTTTGAACCTCCTCGTAACAGGTCCGCGGCGGATCGAATGTCAATGGCGCTGCGGTAAGACCCCAGTTAAGGGGGCCGATATTCGGAATATCCGCAAAAGGCGGCCCCATGGGCTCGACTGCAACAATGGCCACCACCTGGCCAGGTCGCCGGTCAGCCGTCAGCCAGCCGCTTGGGCCCGAGGCTGAGTGAGTCAGCAGGATCGACGGGCCGACGCGGTCGAGAAGGCGGGCAAGACGGTCTGCATCCATGTCTTGCGATGCCTCAAGATCGGCTGGAAGTGGACCATAACCAGCGATGAAGTCATCCATCGCCGCATCGTCATCGATAGCAAAAGGCCATTGTGTATGTGCCGGCGACGCCTCAGCCGGAAAATAAATTCGCCGGCCGTTCTCGTAGGAAAAAGGAGGCCCCATCGGCCCGATAGTGTCGATGTGTAATGGTGAGCGGCCATGACCAGGGCGGTCAACCACCAGTACGGCGTAACCCTCTTCCACGAGCCTTTGCGCCCATCCCGCCCGCCCATCGGGCGTATCGAACCATTCGCTGCCCTGGAAGCCGCCGCCATGAACCAGGATGATAGGAAACGGTTTGTTGACATCCTCGGGAGCTTCCCACTCCACGAACATCGGTCCGCGCTGGTAGGTCTCACCGTCACGCTCCACGCGTTCACCCGTCACCCAGAAATGACCGCGGCGGACCGCTCTTACTGGCTTATTGTGCCAGGGCTGTTCAATAGTCATCGTTTTGATCTCTGAATCAGGCGCTTATGCCGCCATCGACAAGAATGCCTGAACCGGTAACATAGGCGGCGCCAGGCCCCGCGAGGAAGGCGACTGCCTCGGCGACCTCCCGGGTCTGACCGTAGCGGGCAATCGACAGGCTTGGGATGATAGAAGGCGCGAGAGCGCCATCGGCGGGGTTCATGTCGGTGTCAATTGGACCTGGGCGGACCAGATTGACGGTGATCTCCCGCGGACCCAATTCGCGCGCAAGTCCACGAGTGAAGCTTTCCAGCGCGGATTTGGTAGCCGCGTAGACTGCAATGCCAGCGAACGGGACAGACAGACCAGCATTGCTGCCTACACTGATGATACGGCCGCCATTCGGGATGTATTTCAACGCAGCCTGAGTGATCAGGAGAACACCGCGCACATTGACGTTCAGTTGCATGTCTATATCCTCCTGAGACTGCTCGGAGAAGTCCCCCGGGATAAGAACGCCTGCATTATTGACCAGAATATCAAGGCCGCCGAGGTCGGTGACGGTCTGCTTGACCGCTGTCTTCGCAGCTTCAGCGCTGGCAGCATCGGCTTGGAAGGCAACAGCCTTGCGGCCGAGAGCGCGAATCTCAGAGGCGAGAGCTTCGGCCTTATCGGCCGACTTCCCATAGGTAATGGCGACGTCGGCGCCGTCCTCAGCCAACTTCAGCGCAATGGCCGCGCCAATGCCGCGCGCTGCACCAGTAACAAGTGCGCGCTTACCTGCGAGACGAAGAGAGGGAATGTTCATGATGAGATTCCTGTATTAATTTTCTTCTGTATCACTCTGCAGAGAGATCAGTTATGGTCGGTGATATAGACACGCTTCGTCCCCTGTGCGATGAGTGCTTCAGCGATGGAGAAACCGATGCAGGTAGATCCATCGGTTCCGACAGCCACGTGACTCAAAAACTTGATAGTCATTCTTCTATTCCCTTCAAAGTGAAAAATACTTGGGGTTGCGAGCGCAGCACGACTGCGTCGCCCGTTGCTCGTGTGCGTCGGGCAGTCTTCACAATTACATTAATTAAAAACCATTTGGTTCCAAATTAGACAGCATACTTCCTGGTTACCCAGTTGGTACCGAATTAAGCCCAGTTCAACGGTTTGAGCGCGAGATCAACCATGGCTTGCATGTCGCCACGATCCGCCCCCGCCTTTCCCAATACCCTCATTCCCTGAATCTGGCACACGAGAAACCTGGCAAATGTCCGTTCATTCAAACTATGGTCAATCTCACCCAAGGCCTGCGCCCGGATAATCGCAGCTGCAAAAAGGTCCTGCAGCCGCCGAAACAACCGGGCTATCCGAATCAATACTTCCTCGTCACCAGGGAGCATTTCAGTTGCCGTCAGCACCACAAAGCATCCGCGCAACCCCTCCTTGCCTGACGAAAGCCCGGCATAGCACGAAAAGGCATCACGAATTGCAGCCTTCGGAGAAGTGTTGGAGCTCAACATCTCACTAGTCTTACGAATCGAGTCATCGATGTAGACATCCAGTGCGCGAAGGAAAACCCCTCTCTTGTCACTGAACGCCTTGTAGAAACTGCCTCTGGATAGACCCATGCCATCAAGCAGGTCTGGAAGCGACGCATCGTGATATCCATGATCCCAGAAAACGCCCATCGCTTTGCGAACAGCATCTTCAATTTCAAATTCGCGGGGCCGTCCTATGGATGAGGGTGTATGAGTATCTTTGGCCATGGAGAGCATTATGGAACTATTTGGTCTATAAGTCAAATAAAATTTTCTGATCGAATCAACCCAGTCGGGCTCGCAGATACCGCTGGACATCGACCGTCTCAATGCCTTCACGTTCATTGTAGGTTTGGCCCTTGTCCCACCACATGCCGTCTCCCAACGCGAAAGCCGCACGGTAGCGCTTCATCACATCATCGGGAGCAACAGCAAGATCCGCATGAAGTTTGTCAAGAGTCCATTCAGTCTTTTCGAACGCCTGGCCACTAACCTGCTCGACCACCTGAGCCAATCGGCCATATGAGATCGTGTCGCCCGCGACGTAAACGATCTCGTTGGTTATGCGGGGTTCAGCCAGAAGGATTGCGATGGTGAGCTTGCCTACATCCTCCGGCGTCGTAACCGTGACCTTGGTCTCCCAGCCCCCCAGACCATGAACTGTCCGACGGTCGAGATTGACGACATCAAATGCAGGCTCGAACAGAAAACTGGTAAACATCCCGGTTGAGACGATCACCCATTCGGTGTCTGCCTGGCCGCGAAGAAGATTTCGCACTTCGTATTGCTCGTCGAACACCGGCTGACCGCTTCCACGGCCGACGATGTCATAGTCGACACCGAACTGCCATGGGAAATAGCGTTCGACACCCGCCTCCAACACGGCTCGCGTAATTTTCATTTGAGTGCCCGGTCCGGTAACGAAGCCAGTGCAATTCAGCACAGTACGATAGTTCTGGAACAGGTCGGCAAGGGCTTGTTCGCCAGAAGCGAGATCGAAGCTCTTGATATCCATTCCCAGCCTGCGCAGCTCCTCAAGATTGATAGCATCCTGATCGGAGGGTGTGTCCACCATCGCTGGCGCTACGAGCACAGTAGGCCGTTCGTCGGCATCTTGGACATGCGGAGCGAGTGCGCGCAGCACCGCCATTCCCAGCTGTCCGGCGCCAAGCACCAACATATTATTCAGAGATACTTTCTGGTCGTGCATTTCAATTCTCCTATGCAGTACCCGGTCGAATCGACGGCGGGTATGCGAGCCAATGTCAGGCGGCGCGGTTGATTACATTGATCTGACAGCATTCAGCGTGGGCCGCCTCGCACGGAAGCGGAACACCCAGCATCAATCTGGAATGTGCGAGGCCTTCAGCAGGATCTTCGCCAGTTGCGTCGGCTGCTCCAGATGCGCGAGGTGGCCCTGACCCACCAGCAAAACCGTCTTCGCCTCCGGGAGGTTTTCCACAACGCGATTGGCGGTCGTACCATAGGGTTCCAGATTTTGATTCCGCTCACCAATGACGACCGCCACGGGCGCAGGAATGGTTGCAAAACTGGCAAAGTCGGGACGATGACTGTTGATTGCCGACAGTTCGATCGCAGCCGGAACGACGAGCGCCTTCAGCTTGCTCCAGACAGGTCCGTCACGCAAGGTTTCGACTTTCTGCTGCGGCGCGCGCCCCACTTTCGTGATGACAAGTTCTACCGCATGATCCAGATCCTTGCGATCTATCGCCTGCCAAATGAGCTGAATGGCATCAACAGCAAAGGGAGCACACACAGGCTCGTACAGCACGATCGACGATATGTCGGCGCGTCCCGTTGATGCTTCGAGCACCAACAACCCTCCGTAGCTCCAGCCGACAAGATGGAATGGTGGCTGCAACTGAGCGAGGGTATCCCGCACATCCTGCACTTCTGCCTGTACAGTTGAACCCCGCGGCATGGCATCGCTAGGCGCCCGTCCGACGCGATTTACAACCGCCACCGATAACCGCGTATCCATCGCGCTCGCGACATTGAGCCAGTCTTCTGCATCAGCCATAGCGCCAGGCACGATCACAAGCGTACCCCCGGTGCCTTCTCGAACCAGCGTCGAGACCCGGTTTGCGCGCTCCCAGCGAAAAGCATTCATCTCACCTGATGCGTACACAGGGTGCCCTATGGATGGGAACATTTGAGCATTTTTGATCATGGAAAGTATTATGGAACCGTTTGGTACATAAGTCAAATGGAACTTTCCAGGCATCCGAATACCATAAGCAGATGCTGATAATGATGATGGCCTGCCACCAATCGTACTTATCCCACAGTCACTTTATTCTGCAGAAGCACTCATACAAGCAATACTTGGTTGAGAGCAAGGAACGGGCGTATTCCAGATGCAATCGCATCGCGCCTAAAAAACAGTCCGTCTAAAACAACTTGAGCGGCCCCATTTCTCGGCCTTCAGGCTAATTTTTCAACACAATAGACCCGCAGCGGTCGCTCCTTTCCGTCCATCCACGGACTGGTCATAGCCGAACACCGTAGCTGTTACTTAATAGCTATTGTCAGCTATTGGCCTGTATCGACCGGCTTGTCGATTGCAGCGACCGGCCTCAATGCTTAGTGCAGGAATAAATGAAATGAAGAAATAAAGTCTGTCGATTAATTTAGAGGGGCCGGGCTCTTAGAAAATTTATGCAAAGTCTGTCGACACTCCTTTTCACAGCTTAATACTTAACAAGATTGAACTAAAGTCTGTCGAACTACCTATTCCCGGTCACTCAAGTAATAAGTCACGAACCCGAGCGGACACCTATCAAACGCCGACAGACACTGTTAAACCCCAAGCATCGATGATTTGGTCCAGAGGAAATGGCTTAGTTTCTTTAGACCACTCATGATAAGGCGCGGCAGTCTGGCTATATGGGCCGGGATCTGGACGGTCAAATTGCACCCGCGCGGGTATATGGAAGGCACTTCCGAATACAATCGCCTCACCTGAGGCGAGGATTGTCACCTGGTCGAGCAATCGTCGTGCTTGCATCGGGATGATTCGGCGGAAGTGATCAATATCGTCTGGATTTTGCAACCGATGACTCACAAAGTTGGCGCACTGGCTAATGATTGTCTGACTGATCTCACTAGGCCGCTGGCTCGCGATAATAAGCGAGAGTCCAAATTTTCGGCCTTCCTTAGCAATACGTTCATAGGTTAGTCGAGCTTGACGATGGCCACGATCTTCGTCCGAACGCCCAGGCCGCGCGTAGTTATGGGCTTCTTCCAGTACAAGTACCCAAGGGTGTTTATAGCGGAATGTGGCCGGAAGACGCTCACGGGCCTCTAACAATATGCGTCCAATTACCGCACAAGCATATGGCAGGACCTCATTACTCAGCATTGACAGATCAAGGACAGAAACCTTCGGCCCTGTCGCTTTCCCCAGGCCAAACCGAGAAAGCCATGTCGTCAGGTCGGGGATTGCGATTGCACTCTCCTCATAATTGAGAAAAGCACGCCAACGCTTATCATCCAAGCGCGTCTTCAACCGAAGTTTAAGGGTCGTGAGGTGCGCGTCAATACGGAAGGTATCCTCCTTTGACACCGCTCTATTGATCAGTGAGGGATCTGTCAAAGTCGCCCGTGCGATCGGCAGTGGTGAATCTGCCGTTCTGACCCCCGTTTCCGCGACGCTGCTCTCTCCAATAATCAGCTCGCGGACTGCACTCATCAGTTTTTCAGCCTCAATGGCCACAGCCGCCTGATTGTTCATAACCTCGGTGTTGTACTTGTCCGCTAGGCGATGACTAGTAAATAAATTAGCGAACGCCGAAGTGTCGATTGTTGTGCCATCGAGGTGGCCAATCACTGCATCACAATATGAGCCGGCAGCCTTTTTCTTAATGCTCGTTAGTTCACTGAGCAAAGCATCGAGTGCGCTCATAGCATTCTGAAGCATATGAAGGCCAACCGTATGAGTCGCACTGCTGCCTTTTGCAATTGCCCACCAGTCCTTTAATACTGGCTCCTGAGTCTGCTCAGATGCGCTTAGCCACGCACATATCTCCTCCGCGTTTAGAAACCACAGAGGTATTCCGAACTCCATACCATTCAGATATATGCGATCTGGTTGGCGCACAGTCGCTTTACCAGAGGGAAATGCATTTTCGTACTCGCCGTTGATGTCTAAGATGAAAATATGAGGCTCTTCCACGGCACCATCTAGCGCCTTCATGGCTTTCTGAATCAAACTTGAAACTGAGTAGGACTTGCCAGAACCCGTATTACCGACAATCGCCAGTGGGCGTGAGAACAGGTCGTTGTAGGAAGCACGGACCACATTCCCGCTCTGGCCTGTGGGGTAACCTAGCTGCAGCTCGCAGTCAAAATCCTTTTCGCCATAACCCTCTGGCTGATTTCGACGTGGTGGTATCTCAAACACAGCGCGCAAAATATCCGGAGAGCCAGTCTCTGCTGGCGTATCCAAAGTTGGCAAGACCGAAATACCTGGACTAAAATATGGGTCATTATCAACTCGCTCGATCGTACCAAGCAATTGCACACTCGCCACTCGTCTGGGTTTCATCAACTCGAGGCTCAGTTCATCTCCGCTTGTGGGATCAAAGCTTTCTCGCGCCTCCAGGTCGGTAATAATGCCAATCACGGTTTCTCCGGCGCCAAGCGAAAAAACCAGATAAGCGTTTATAGCAATCGCAGCTTGAACTCCATCTAATGTCGCTCGAAAAGCTGACCGAGTTTCAGGCAAAAGCTCAACCTTCACTCGAAAGCCCTGAACCGCAACGATATGACCAACGATACGGGGACTTTCCATGTCAATCCTCAAGGCCAGGGGTGGACGCCGGTGTAGTCGAAGACGCTATCTGTTTCTCGAAGCGCCTCAAGCGAAGAAAGTCGTCAAGCCATTGAATATCCGGCATTACAGACCGAGCGAAATCGTCAAAGGTCGCATATTTGAACGGCTGAGCTCCGAAGGCTGCGACTGTCGGACATAGAACGAATACGCGCTTGCCAAGATCCTTATAACGACGAATGCGTTCAATCACGGGACTGTCCGGATTAGGCTCGACCACTAGCATGATCAATGACGGATTCATTAAGGCATTTTCAATGATACGACTGACATGGTCGTCACCGAATCCATAACCTAGAACTAGGAGAAAAGTCTGCGGTATCCCTAGACGCACCTGAAAGGAGCGAAATAAATGCGCATATGGCATCGTCAGCGTCTGAGCGAACTTATTAGCCGTGGGGAGAATTCCCACAGATGGTGTGTCAATAGCTAATTTGGCAAGGGTGTTTGCTTTGTCAGCTGCATTCAGATCCCTATAAGCTCGAAAGGGTTCCAAATTTGGATGACGGGCCCGCATCTCGCTATTCTGCTCAAACCAGTGAATGGATCCATGCAATTTGTAAAAATGCAAAAACTTATCGAATCGACGAACCCGCCCTTCAGCGACCTCTCCGGGATAGTAGATATCCAATCCATAAACGGAAGGGTCGAACCGGGCCTGAGCTCGACCGGTAAAACCATCAAAATACTGGATGCCGAGAAGCTCCAACGCCTGTTCAAAAAGCGTGTCATAGTTCAAGGTAAAAAGATGCGTGCGTCCTAGATTACTGTCACGGGCCACTAGCTTTGAGAGAAATGCGAGCTGAGGAGCAATCTCAGTAGCTTTCTTAGCGATGCCCGTATCACGAAGAGATAATGCACATTCGGCCAAAATGCTCATCCGCAGCCGGTCCACGAACCATTGAAGCTCTGCAGCGGTTGGCGCAGGCGTGCTAGGCCAAGTAACACCTTTGAATGGCGCATCCGCCGACTCCGTAACAACGAGAGCATTAGCAACGAACGACAGCCAGGCCTCGAATCCAATAACGGAATCATCAAATATTTCAGCACAATCGACTGCGCCTTTGCGCTCGGTGATGATAGATTTAATCGACTCAGGCAAATCGACAAACGCTTCGATGGTCGCAAAAACCGATGTTTCAAGATCGACCATGGTTTTTCCACCTGAACTGACTGATGTGCCAGACCCTGTAAGTACAACAAGGTTCTCCATCCGAAGCCATTCGGACATTAAGGCCTGCAAACGGACTCGGCCACGCTTCTGATCGAGCCCCAAAAGAAGATCACCAACATCGCCGCTTTCGGTCAAACCTATGAGCTGATACTCCAACAATGTGGCAGATACTTCTGTCATTTTTATTCCCTTTCGTCGGCCGTAGGCACATTGGCGAGTCTTGCTATGTAAATGATTAGCCGACTAGGCCATTTGCAGCTCAGATTATTCTCGAAGATAATCGACATATCTACGCGATCTCATCTGAACTAGTTGGTGGCTCTTCTACTTGACTGAGTTCTGCTTTCTTCGAAGGCATCCGAATCTTCAACAACTTTCTGAGCCTGTCCACGTTAGCCACTACCTCTTCCTCTTTATCATCGAACCCCGCTAGGTACTCATCCTGAATCGAACCGGGAATCGCGGAGGCTGTTTGGTTAAAGTAAAACAGGTTCCGCAGCCGATACTGCAAGTTGTCGATAGTATCTTTCTTCAGCTTCAGCCGGTGGGATGTCTCCG
>Ga0180221_1000375_pt1 | contig 42918 bp, 33 predicted proteins | sample eDN5th37CKraftMG_FD_151339 | JGI IMG/M metagenome (GOLD analysis project Ga0180221, IMG submission 151339) | Enriched Miracle-Growth compost microbial communities from Emeryville, California, USA - eDNA 5th pass 37_C Kraft MG (version 2) (version 2) ...
ACGTTCATTCTCACGCGCCAAATCTGCCTGCGGCGCTGCAACCAGATCACTGGGCCGATACTGCAACACCCACTTGCCAAGCGTCGACTTCCCTATCCCTAAATCCAATGCGACCCGGTCGCGTGGCGATCGATCTTCCTTTCGCCGCTTCTGCGGGTTTTCCGCGAATGAAGCCACGCCCGAGCGTACCGCCTTCGTCAGGTTTCGCAGGCTGCTCGTAGCGCACAAGCTGGATCGGACACTGTTGGAAACCGTGACCATGCAGCTCAAATCCAAAGCGGTGACAGTAAAGACCGGTACCCTGGTTGATGTCACCATCATCGCCTCCGCCAGTGAGGACGATGACGATGCGCTGGGTGAAACACAAGGGAAAGCGGGCTGTTCATGGCTTCAAGGCCCATGTTGGCGCCGATGCCGATACGGCGTTGGTCGAGGAAATCTTGGTCACATCCGCCAATATCAATGACGGCAAGACCGGTCCTGAAGCCTTGCTCGACAATCCCGGTGAGGTTTTTGCCGATAGTGCCTATCGCGGCAATCATTTCCGGGACGCTGTCCGCGCGAAAGGCGGCATCCCCCGGATGGTCGCCACCGGCATGTGGGGCCGCGACGAACAGGAAATCCTGTGCAAGCTCCATGAATGGAATCAGCCGATCCATCGCGTGCGTGGCCGGATCGAGAAGATCTTTGGAACCTGGAAGCGCTGTTACGGCCTTCGTCGGATGCGATGGCGAGGTCTCGCCAAAGCCGCCGGCCAAGTCCACCTCACCGATCGCCTACAACCTCAAGCGCACCATGAATATTCTCGCCGTTCCAGCATGAGAATTGCCTCGGTCTGGCCGAACCGGGGGCAGGCGGAATTAGATGTCACAAAAATCAGTGCATTTTCAAAGCGCTAAGCCCACCCGAGCACAGGTCTCCTTCATCGCTCGATCCGTCGGCAGCCCTAGATCTGGGTTTTGAACGCCTGATGTTACGGCTTTACCTCAGAGCGCGTGTCAAACATGTTCTTGCTTGTCGATGCGGGTGGCGGCATCAACTCCCTGATCACACCCCAATAGCCCCGCGTGATATGCGCGTCCGCCGCATAGGCAGGATCGCTCATCAAATGCGCGTGAAGTCGGCGCAGGTTAGGCCAAGGCACCGACGGGAACAGATGATGTTCCAGATGATAGCTCACGTTGAGGGGCGCGATCAGGAACCGATCTAGGAATGTGGGGATGACTGTGCGCGTGCCGTTGAGCTCCCGCTCGTCGGCGACGCCGTTATGCTCGGCCATTGCCCGAATCCGATTGAAGACATTTGCCCAGATGAATAGCGGGATCATCAAAAGGCCCAGTATTTGCCAGCGGAAGGGCGACCACAGGATCAACCCGTAAAACAACGCAGCCCAGGCCACATAGCGGATGCGCAGAGCCGGGCGAAAATCGAAACCGAAGCGTCTGGGATTGTGAAAATTGGCAAAGGGTGCCCAGACCCGGCTGTCGCGCGCCATACGGTAAAAATTGAGGCCGATCACACTGCGGACCAGCAGCCAAGCCATGGCGATGCCGGTTTTCGGGAAATGTTGATCGGGATCCCTTCGCTGGACGCGATAGTCGCGATCGCGCAGGGTGTTGGTGTAGCGGTGGTGGTGCAGATGGTTGGCGCGGTACAGGTCAATGCTGAAGCCGAGCGGATACGCGACGAAAATGTCGCCAATCAGATCGTTTAGGCGGCGATTGCTGAACAGCATCCCGTGACATGCATCGTGCATCATCACCGCCAGGCACTGAATGCGCGATCCGATGATGAAACCGGCCAGCAGGTAGACCGGGATCCGATCGACGTGGATCGCGATCGCGCCGGCCGCGATCATTATCACCCACTGCAGGACGAGCAGCAGTGCGTTACGGCGGTTGTCGATCACGGAAAGTTCCCGAATCAGCGCCAACATGCCACGCCGCGAATATCGATATCCGGACGGACGCTCCTTGGCGATTTCTTCCATGGAAATATGTCTCCGGCTACCACACAAACATATGATGAACGCTATGATTGGCGCGATCCGACGTCAAGCGTTGTCCCCGATGCGCGCGGGCTTGACAGTGCATCTTTGCGGTCGTCTGGAGTTCGTGAACCGACCGACGCCATTGCGCCGAACCTTATAGCCCGTTGCAGACTTGGTGAAGAAACTCAAACCGCTGCCCTCAGAAGCGGGGGAATACGGGCAAGCGCGGATGGCCATACGGCATATCCATGACGTCGGTTCCGAAGTTTCGACTTTTGCCTATCGCTCCGGAGGAGGCGTATCGCTGCGTTCAAGCAACCTGCAGCGGATATTCGCGACATACATTCCGCTACGCAACATGGTTTGATGCCCGATAACATTTCCAGGATTGCGGCCGTGCAATGCTTGGATGGGTCGGCCCCAACGCACGCTGGACGAGTGTGGGGATCACGGAGGATTGATTTGCCGGCCGATGTTGATCCCTAAGACCGCCTTTGAATCCATCCGGTCCATTCGGCGGGGCAGACAAAACATCCACGCGATGATTTAACGCGCCGGCGCGTTTTTGGCTGGCAGATTGCTTAAATCTGAACATAGATGTACCAAGACATATGTATAAATATATCGTGATGCCTCGGAATGCCCGCTCAGCGCAAGCTTGCGGTGGCAGGGGACCGAGCCAATAGGAAGCCGAAATCATGAGTGTCAGCGACATCGTTCAACTCGAAATCGACGGACCGGTAGCCATCGTCACCCTAAACCGGCCGGAGGCGCTGAACGCCCTTTCACGCGAACTGACGGCCAGGTTGGCCGAGGTCTTTGCCGCCCTGCACTCAAGGGAAGATATAAAGGTGGCTATTCTGACGGGCGCGGGACGGGCTTTCTGTGCGGGCATGGATCTTAAACAACTGTCAAGCGGTGAAGCTCGACTGCAAAGCGCGGATGAAGTCGAGGGCGCGGGTCACCGCCGGTTCGGCATCGCGCCTTTCGATCGGCCCGTTATCGCCGCAGTCAACGGCTTCGCCATCACCGGTGGTCTGGAACTTGCAATGTGCTGCGACATCAGGATCGCCGCCGAAGGTGCGAGGTTCGCCGATACCCATGCGCGCGTCGGCGTGATCCCGGGCGGGCGAATGAGCGCGCTGCTTTCCCGCCTCGTCGGCATCGGCCGCGCCAAAGAAATGTCGCTAGGCGGCAACGCGATCGACGCGGCGACGGCGGAGCGCTGGGGCCTCGTCAATCGAGTGGTCCCCCCGGACGAACTGATGCCCATCTGCCTCAAACTCGCTCATGACATCGCGACTGCCGATATCGGATATATCCGTCTTTACAATCGGCTGATCGAAGAGAATTTCGAAACGACTTATGCGGAGGCCGTGGAGCATGAACATGTCACCTCCCGCAATGCCAATCAAACTTTCGAGCGCAGCCGGGTCGATCAAGACGCGATCGCCAGTCGCGCACGCAGCAGATGACCCTTCACCCAAGCGCCGGAGACTGATTTCATGACCGAATTGATCGTAGAGGATCGTGGACAAGGCATAGTGCTTGCCTCCCTGAACCGGCCGGATCGCATGAATGCGATCGACCGCGGCCTCATCCTTGCGTTCGAGGCGCTGCTCGATCGTCTCGAGGGCGACCTCGAGGCACGGGTGCTGGTGCTGACGGGAGTGGGACGCGCTTTTTGCGCGGGCGCCGACCTCAAGAGCGATTTCGTCGAGAGCGGGGGGCCGGAAAGCACGCTGATGTCGCAACTCAGCCTTGCCAAATTGATGCAGCGCCTGTGCAAGCTGCGGCAACCGGTCATTGCCGCCGTCAACGGCGCCGCAGCGGGAGGAGGCTTCGCCTTCACCCTCGCCGCCGATATCCGGATAGCGGCGAAGTCCGCACATTTTGGTATAGCCAATGCCCGCCTTGGCCTTTCCGCGGGCGAATGCGGCATAAGCTGGCTGCTGCCGCGTGCTATCGGGCTTTCGCGCGCCTTCGAACTGATGCTGACGGGCCGGCGGTTCGATGCGGTGGAAGCCGAACGGATCGGCTATGTGGTCGCAACGGTGGATGACGATGCGCTGATCGACCGGGCAATGGAAACGGCGCGGCTGATCGCCGCCAATGCCCCGTTCGGCGTCTGGATGACCAAGGATATCGTCCGCGCCAATCTGGAAGTCGGGTCGATGGATGCGGCGATCGCCCTGGAGGCCAGGACTCAATTGCTGTGCGGCCAGTCAGGCGATTTTCGCGAGGCGGTAAACGCCTTCCTCGAAAAGCGACCGGCGGATTTTTCCAGAAATGATTGATCCGGCGCGGCTGGCGGAAACTTTGCGCCCGGCGAGCCGGACCTGATCGATGCGGCCTGACGTGCGGGTTCCGCGTCAGCCCCTCCCCTCCCGGCACATGCACATCATGTGCATCCACAAACGACAGAAGGCATGATCATGTTCAAAGACGGATATCTTGCAGGCCAGCGCATCCTGGTTACTGGCGGGGGTACGGGCCTGGGCCGGGAAAATGCGGCGGCGGCCGCGCGTCTGGGTGCGACTGTCTATATCTGCGGACGTCGGCGTTCGGTCCTGGAAGAGGCGGCGGCCGCGATCAATGCCGAAACGCCGGGAACGATTATTCCTCTCGAATGCAACCTGCGGTCGGCCGACAGCATCGAGGCGATGGCCGATCGCATCTGGCAGGACGGTCCGCTGAACGGCCTTGTCAACAACGCCGCGGGAAACTTCATCTCACGGACAGAGGATATCAGCCCGCGCGGTTTCGACGCGATCGCCGAGACGGTCTTTCGCGGAACCTTCCTCGTCACGAACGCATGCGGTCGGCGATGGATCGCGGGCGGCGATAAGGGATCGGTGGTTTCCATCCTGGTAACCTGGATCTGGAACGGCGGTCCGTTCACCGTCCCGTCCGCCATGTCCAAGGCGGGCGTGCATATCATGACGCAATCGCTCGCAGTCGAGTGGGCTCCCAAGGGAATCCGCCTCAATGCCGTCTGCCCGGGAGCCTTTCCGACGCCCGGCACTGTTGGCCGGCTGACGCCGCTCGGCAAGCCCGCGACCTCCACCAATCCCATGGGGCGCGACGGCCGCATGGAGGAACTCACCAACCTCGTTCTCTTCCTACTCTCACCGGCGGCGGAATATATGACCGGGCAAACCATGGCGATCGATGGCGGGGGCTGGCAGGCGACGGGACAGAATTTCGCCGAGTTCATCAACTGGACCGACCGGCAATGGGAGGAGGCACGCGCCGCCGCGCGATCGATCGACGCTGGCGAGCGGGCCAAGCGGGCCGATATCGCGCCGGATAAAATAGGTTGAAAAGACCAGATCCCGGCGTGGGATGAATAACGGTGTCAGGAGCGCGAGCAGGCCGGCGACTTGAGCCGCAGTGCGCCGAGCCGCGAACGGCACAACGTCTGCAAGCTCCTGGTACGGGCTAGAAACCGCGAGGGCAGCCGCCTGCCGATCAAAACCACGTTCCTGAGGAAGGTTTGGATCTTACGTCAGGATCGGCCTTTGACGCGGCAGGCGCCGATACGGAAAACTTCCATAGGCGGAACGGCGAGCGGGCGAACTTACGTCAGGACATGAACGTTCGACCATCGGCATCGAGCGCCCACCGAACGGCGAATAGAAAGGATGGAAGGGCGCTATTGGCTCATCATGCTTTCACGTTCTGCGACAAGCGCGGAGCGGTTCAGCTTCATCACGTCCGTTCGCGGGAGCGCATCCACGAACTCAAATGTCTGCGGAGCCTTGGCCGCCGCGAGCCGGCTCTTGCAATATTCGCGCAGCGTTGCGGGAACAGGTGGCGTCGTGTGATCGACCGGGACGACAATGGCATGGACCCGGCGGCCCCACTCTTCGTCCGGCAGACCGATGACGGCGACATCGCTCACTTCGGGATGCTCAAGCAATGCTGCCTCCACCTCGGCGGGGAAGACGTTGACGCCACCCGTCTTGATCATGTCGCTGCGTCGGTCGGCGATGTACAGATAGCCGTCCTCGTCCAGCCAGCCGATATCTCCAACAGTCGAAAAGCCATCCGCCGTAACCGGCGGCGGCTCCGCCCCGACATATTGGAACAAGGGGCCGCCATCGCTGGTCCGGCGAAGATAGATATCGCCAACCTCTCCCGGCGCCAGAATCTCTCCGTCACGGCCCAGGATGTGGATCTCGGTTCCGGAGCTTACGCCATTGCCGACGCTGCCAGGCTTGCGGATCAGTTCATCACCCGTGATGGAGGTTCCGCCGATATTCTCCGACGCGCCATAGCCGATGAGCAGATGATCCGCGCCGACGAGGTCGATCCATCTCTGTGCGACGGCAGGCGATGTCGCGCCACCCCCCGCGATCACCATCTTGAGGGAGGAGAGATTGCGCGTTTCGATACCCGGTAGCCGCTGGATGCGGTGCGACATCGCGGGCACCAGTCCCATGATATTAACCCCGAACCGCTCAATCAGCGAAACCGCGCGCTCCGCGTCGAATTGCTGCATGACGATCAGCATATCGCCCCGTACCAGGCCCATGACCATCAACGAGAGCGCCTGCGTGTGATAGGGCGGCGAGGTGATGAGCTGAATCGCGTGGTCGCCGTGCACGAGGTTGGCGAACTGCTCTGCGGTGGTGCCGGGCTTGAGGTTGACGATCAGTTTGGGTTTGCCCGTGGACCCCCCCGAGCAGATCGCCCAGACCGGCTGAGGAACGTGGTTTTCGACCGCCGGGCCATTCTCCGCACGTGCGGCCTTGATCTCCTCTGAAGTGAGCGAAAATGTGTGCCCGGCCGATCGGTCGCCGACGAACAGCACGGGTTCGATCAGGTTCATCATTCGGTTGAAATCCCAGTCCGGCTGATCATGCTTAATCGGCACGACGCAACCGCCCAGGCGCCAAGTCGCGAACACGGCGATGAAGAAAGCCAGATTGGTCGGCAGAGCGATGGCCGCGCGCTGCCCTTGCCGGACACCTCTGTCCTGCATCGTCCGTGCGACCTGATCGATCCAGTGATCCAGCTCTGCATAGCTGAGCGCCGTTTCGCCACCGTCTTTCCCGACAAGAAGGATTGCGGTGCGATCCGGCGTCATCGCCGCCGCTCGGGCCAGCGCTTCACCATAGGATAGTGCGGATTCCTCGGTCATGGAACTCTCTCTTCAGTCAGGAACTCGAATAGTCGCCGCGCCAATATATCCAGGGCGATGCCATCATCGGGCATGATGTCCCCATGCGTCAGCGCTGAGAATGTCTGATCGATCTGGAACATCATCAGCAGCGCTTCCGTCATCGTCCTGCTGCGTTCCGCTTCATCGCCGCGCGTCGTATCGAAGCGTCGGTAACGCGTGCCCAGGATCTGGATCGATTCCATGCGTTGATCATTGATCTCGCGGCGCGCATCGCTCTCGTACACCGTGGCGAGACTGAACAGCTGCAGTTGATCCTGCCGTTGCCGCAGCGCAATCACACAGCCCATCAACCAGTCTCGCACCGAACCGAGCGTGCAAGGGTCGAGATCCCTCAACAGCCTCATCTGACGGGCCTGAGGCGCACGGTTCCGCTGGAGGAGCGCGACCAGAATTGCATCCTTGTTGCGGAAGTGAACGTAGAAGGTGCCGCGGCTTACCCCCGCGACGGACGCGATCTGGTCTACCGAGGCGCCGCTGACGCCGGATCGCAGAAAGCAGAGCATCGCCGCCTTCTGTAAACGCTCGCGCGTGGCCTTGGTTCGGGAAAAACGCCCATCCGTTTCAGACTGTGGCGGCACGTGATCGATCCTGCATGATATCTCCGACCTGCTTGGTCACTTCAGCACATCCTGTAGGCCAACGAATGCGCCATCTGCAAATTTCCCGTGGCCGGGAGATGGCCGATGGCTGGCTCCGTCAATCATCCGCGCGCAAGGCTTCGCGCGCGGGCGGCAACCCGAGCGCGAAGACCAGGATCGCGGCGATAGAAACCCCCATATAGGTGATCGCGCGCGATTCCCGGATCTTAGCGGGATCCTTGAGAATGAAATCCGTCACGAACGCGACCAGCATCGGGCCGAGGCACATGCCCATCAGATTATAGGTCATCAGGAAGGCGGCGGCGATGCGTCCACGAAACTGAGGCGGTGTGACCATAACTGAACGTATGTCCGATATCCTACGAGCACCTCGAACGGACTTCAGATATGTGATAAATCCACCGAGCGCCGTCGAACATTGCTGTAAGGACGCGATTTATAGGCATATCTGTGCAAATAGCCGGTGCCGGCCCAAGGAGCGTTCGGCCCATTATTCTGGAATTAGCAGTGACCTTAATTATGCATATGTCCATATTCTTCGATACTTTATGCTGGCCGGAAAGCTTCGCATGATGGCGAATGCGATGTTCGATCTCTCCGGCAAAGTTGCGCTGGTGACCGGCGGCAGCCGGGGCATGGGATTGTCTATGGTACGCGGCCTTGCAGCAGCAGGGGCGGACGTCATCATCGCCAGCCGCAAGCTCGAAGCATGTGAAGCCGCTGCGCGCGAAGTCGAGGCGCTGAGCCGCAAGGGCCTCGGGATTGCTTGCCATATGGGCCATTGGGATCAGGTCGATGCGCTGGTTGACGCCGCCTATGCCGCCTTCGGCAAGGTCGATATCCTGGTGAACAACGCTGGTATGGCGTTTCACACGCCTTCTTCCGACGGCACGACGGAAGCGGCCTTCGACAAGATCATGGACGTCAATTTCAAGGGACCGTTCCGCCTGTCGGCGGCGGTGGCGCGCCGCATGGCCGACGGCGAAGGCGGCTCAATCATCAACATCTCTTCGACCAGCGCGCTTCTCGCCCGGCCGTTCGACACCTGCTACGCTGCCGCCAAGGCCGCGCTCAATATGGCAAGCGCCGCGTTCGCGCAGGAATATGGGCCCAAGGTCCGGGTGAACGTCATCTCCCCGGGTCCGTTCCTGACTGACATTTCCAAGGCCTGGACGGAGGAAACCCGCGCCGCCGTTTCCAACAGCAACGCGCTTCGACGGCCGGCGGAGCCCGAAGAAATCGTCGCCACTGTCCTTTATCTGGCGAGTGGCGCGTCGAGCTTCACGACCGGAGCCTTGATTCGGGTCGACGGCGGACTCTTCTAGTCGACGTAACGCGCCACGGCGGAAGGAGTCACAATGTCGGACATTGAACAATTTCGGATCGAAACCCGCGCCTGGCTCGAGGCGAATTGCCCGCCTTCGATGCGCGCGCGCGTTGTCGAGGAGAGCGATCATTTCTGGGGTGGCCGAACGCCGGCCTTCGCCAGCGACGATCAGAAGATCTGGTTCGAACGCATGGCAGAACGGGGATGGACCGTGCCGCGCTGGCCCACCGAATATGGCGGGGCTGCGCTCCCGGAACAGGAAGCAGCGGTGCTCCGGGAGGAGATGCATGCGCTGGGATGCCGTCTACCGCTGTCGTCGATGGGCATATGGATGCTGTCCCACGCCCTCTTCAAATATGGCACGCCCGAGCAGAAGCGGCGCTTCCTGCCCGATATCGCAAAAGGCCGTATCCGCTGGGCGCAGGGCTATTCGGAACCCGGAGCAGGCTCCGATCTCGTCAGCCTGCAATGTCGGGCGGAGGATCGGGGCGAACATTGGCTGGTCAACGGGCAAAAGATATGGACCAGCTATGCCGACAAGGCGGACTGGATCTTCTGCCTCGTCCGCACCGATCCGGCCGATCGGTATCGCGGCATCAGCGTGCTGATGATGGACATGCGCACGCCCGGTATTTCGACGCGTCCGATACGTCTGATCTCCGGCGCGTCACCCTTCTGCGAAACTTTCTTTGACGATGTGAAGGTGCCCAAGGACCAACTTCTGGGCGAGTTGAATCGCGGCTGGGATGTGGCCAAGCACATCCTTCTCCACGAACGCGAGACGATCGGCGAACTGCTCGGCGGATCGGATTATCAGGCGCTCGGCACCGCTCTGGCCGAACGCTGGGGACCGATCCACGACCCCATCCTGCGGGCGCGCGTCGCGCTGTTCGATGTGGACGCACTCGCCTTTGCGGCGATGTCGGAAAAATTCGCCGAAGAGGCAAAGGCTGGCCGCGCGCACCCCGCCCAGGCATCGATGATGAAATATGCCAGCAGCGAGTTGGGCAAGGCCCGCTACGAGTTGATCATGGCCGTCGCAGGATCGGAAGGCCTTGTCTGGAATGCAGCCGCGAACGGTAGCCCCGCCGATCCGCGCCAGTGGCTGCGCAGCAAGGGTTATTCGATCGAGGGTGGCACGAGCGAAGTGCAGCTCAACGTGATCGCAAAGCGCATCCTCGACCTACCCGCCGCCTGATCTAAGGGATTTTCAGAGCCATGCCTCTTTTCCACACCGACGAGCAGACGATGATCAAGGAGATGGTGGCCCCGCTCCTTGCCGAACAGGGATCGGGCGCGATCCGGGCGCAGCGCGATCTAGGGCCGGAAACCGCCTATTCCTCCGGACAATGGCGCCAGTTCGTCGAGATGCAGTTGCCCGGTCTGCTTGTGGCATCGGCACATGGCGGCGGCGGTCTTGGCCATGTCGAGGCGGGAATCGTCATGGAGGAAATCGGCCGCACCCTCAGCCCCTCGCCCTTCCTGGCAAGCGCGATCGGGGCGGTGACCGCGCTGGGTTTCGCCGACGACGCGCTTCAGGCACGCTGGCTCCCGGCTCTCGCCGGCGGCGCGATCGCAGCTCTCGCAATCGATGAAGGCCTCAAGCATCGGCCAGGCCATGTCGCGCTCAGCGCTAGAGCGGAGAAGGGCGGTTTCCGGCTGAATGGCGTCAAGCGATCCGTCGTCGGAGCCAGCGAAGCAGAGCTATTGATCGTCAATGCGCGCACTTCCGGAGCGGTGAACGACGAAAGCGGCCTCACTCTTTTCGCGCTCTCGCTCCCCCGAGAAGGCGTGCGCGTCGAGAGCCAGCGCCTGATCGACGGAAGCGTCGCGGCGATGGTGCGGTTTGACGATGCGCTGGTGGAAGAGACGGCGGTGATCGGCGAAACCGGCCAGGGCCGGGCGCCGCTTTCCGCCATGGTCGACGCCGTTCGCATCGGCGCCGCAGCCGAATTGGTCGGCGTGGCGTCGGCCGCCGCAGCTCTCGCACTTGCCCATCTCAAGCAGCGCAGCCAGTTCGGCCGCCTGATCGGACAGTTCCAGGCGCTGCAGCACCGCGCCGCTATGGTCTATGTCGAGATCGAAATAGCGCGGGCGGCGGTGCTGAAAGCACAGCATCTCCTCGACGCCGGCGATCCCGCCGCGCCGCTGATGATCGCCGTGGCGAAGAGCAAGGCGGGCGCGGCGTCGCGCCGCGCGGTGCAGGAGGGCGTTCAGATGCATGGCGGCATGGGCATGACCGACGAGCATGATGTGGGCCTTTACATGAAGCGCGACCGCGTCCTCGACGAGATGTTCGGCGATGCCGGCTTTCACGCGGATCGCGTGGCCCAGCTCAACGGCTATTGAGAGGGACGATGTCCGGAGCATCGAGCAAGCCGGCTGCCAGCGAAGGTCCGCTGGCTGGGATACGAGCGATCGAATTCGCCGGCATGGGGCCCGGACAATTCTGCGCAATGCTGCTGTCCGATATGGGGGCCGATGTCGTGCGAATCGACCGGTCCGCGCAGGATGACTAATCCAACCCGGTCATCGATCGCGGGCGGACATCCATCACGCCCAATCTCAAGATCGCATCAGGCCGGACCATCACGCTCAAGGCGATCGAAGGTCGATGTGCTGATCGAAAGCTATCGGCCAGGCGTCATGGAGAGGCTCGGCCTTGATCGCCGCGCTGGGGCTGAGACGCGCCCCCCAGCGAAGGGGCAGAAGCGGCACGCCAGGATCGTCCAACCGATCATTGCCCGCCAATGGGCCGGTCCTGATCACAGACGCGATGACATTGGTTTTCGTCACACGCAGGTGGGACAAAGCCGGCGCGAACGATAGAGCTCGCACAACAGCCCACCGGAGAAAAACAAATGGCCAATGCGAGCGGTCGCACCGCCCTTGAGGAATGGAAATATGGCTGGCCGGTCGTCATTGCGGCGGCCTTTGGCTGCTCCCTTGCCGGCCTTCACATATATTCGACCGGCGTCTTCATCGAACCTCTACAGGCCGCCTTTGGCTGGACGCGCGCGGAAGTCACCAGCGGGCTCTCCATTGTCGCGATTGTCGGCATCCTTCTATCCCCCGTCATAGGCTTCATGGTGGATCGTTGGGGATCGCGGGCCGTTGCAATACCGGGTTCGCTGATCTTCTGCCTCTCGATGGGCGGTTTGTCGTTCGCCGGTCCTTCCATCGTCAGTTGGTGGATATTGTGGACAGTTGTGGGCGTGGCATCCCTGGCGCTGATGCCGACGGTCTGGACAGCGGCCGTATCCGCAAAATTCGTTGTCAGCCGCGGATTGGCGCTAGCCCTGATGCTGTGCGGCACCGGCCTGTCATCCGCCATCTATCCCTTCCTAACCAATGTTCTGATCAACGCCCTGGGCTGGCGCGGCGCATATATGATGCTCGCAGGCATTTCCATCGTGATCATCATTCCGATCCTATGGATCGCCTTTGTGGATGTCCGCGTGCAAGCGGTTGGCGAAACCAAGCCGGCCATCAATGGGTGGATGGTACAGGAAGCCTTGCGAAAACGGCAATTTTACCAGCTCTGCATAACGGCGCCGTTGATCACCACCATTATCGTTGGCTTCGTGGTTCACCTGGTTCCGTTGCTGACATGGAGTGGCGTCGATCGGGATCTTAGCGTCAAGCTGGTGGGACTGATCGGCATCACATCGGTTATTGGACGTCTGCTGATGGGGCATTTCCTCGATCGGTTGCCAGGCCCCCCATTGGGCGTGATCAGCGTGCTGCTGCCGGTCATTGCCGCGATCCTGCTGCTGTCCTTCACGGCATCGCTGCCGATAAAGCTGCTCGCCGTCGTGCTGCTCGGCCTTTCCGTCGGCGGTGAATATGACGCCGTCATCTATTTAAGCACTCGTTATTTCGGCTTGAGGAATTTCGGCAAGCTGTTCAGCATCATCGCCGGACTTATGATGGCGGGCGTGGGGCTGGGGCCATTCGTCGCCGGTGCGTTATATGACGCCAGCAATTCCTATCGGCCTTTCTTGCTATTCGTAGTCCCGGCGGGATTATTGTGCGCGCTAATGATCGGCACGCTCGGGCGCTATCCCGATCATCTTTCTGATCCTAAATGACATATTTTCACGACCTCTTATGTTAAGGCTTCGCGAGTCCCTGCCATTTTCTGGGCCACCTTTCTGAACATGTGTCAATGACAAAAGAGCCTCATAACACGCATATGTTCGATCGGCTGGCACACTGATTAAACGATGCCCCAAAAGCTGTCAGTTTGTATGCAATTCCTGGTTCTCGGTCGGCAGTAAGCTACCGATCGGGCAATGACCGTATGCTACCGGGCAAAAGCACTACAGTGCTGGCCCGCGACGCTAATGAAAACCGGCATAACGATGCCGGAATTATGGATCAGGGAGAGGATTTATGCGTATTAAAGCTGCGCTTGCGCTCGGTTCAAGCCTCGCTATTGCGTATGGAAGCCCGGCATTAGCCCAGGCCTCAAGCGATGCCGCCACGAATAGAGCACCTCAGGCGGAAGAAATCGGCTCCTCCAGCGAAATCATCGTGACCGCGCGTCGTCGTGAGGAAAGCCTTTCGCGCGTTCCCATCTCGGTGTCCGCCTTTTCGCAGGAGTCGTTAAACAACAAATCCGTCACCAGCATCGCACAGGTGGCCCAGTCCACACCTGGCCTGACTTTCGGCAACTCGGGCGGCACGACCAATCCGCAGGTCGTGATTCGTGGCCAGAGCCGCGCCAATATCGGCGATGCCGCACAGCCGGTGCTGACCTATTTCCAAGACGTGCCCCTCCCCTATATCGCCAGCATCATTCCGACCTACGATTTGGCCTCGCTTCAGGTTCTCAAAGGTCCGCAAGGCACGTTGTTCGGCCGCAATTCCACCTCTGGCGCATTGCTGGTCTATTCCAAGGAGCCGACGTACAACCTCGAAGGTTATCTGATGGGCGGCTATGGAAATTATGACCGTCGTCAGGCCGAAGGCGCGATCAACGTGCCTATCATCGACGGCAAGCTCGCGCTCCGTGTGGCTGGCCAGCGCATCAAACGCGACGGCTATACCAAGGTCGTCAATCAGGGCGGGCTCCGTCGCGACGACATCAATGATACCGCCTTCCGCATTTCGTTGCTGGCCGAACCGACCGACTTCATTCGCAATGTCACGGTCTTCGATTATTTCAAGATGAACCGTAACGGTGATGGCGGCATTTTGAATTATGTCTACCCGGACCCCATTCCGGAGAGAAATCCGGGTCTCAATACCTTCTATGACTGCGGCACATCGCCCGATTGCGATATCGACCTGGCGTTGGCACGTCAGCAGGCCGCCGGTCCGCGCAAAACCTACAGCAACGAAGTTCACCAGATAAAGGCGCTGGTAACCGGCCTGTCCAATACGACTACGGTGAATCTGGGATCAATCACGCTGAAGAATATCTTCGGCCTTCGCTTGGCAAAATCGTCAACCACCAACGATTCCGATGCCACGACGATGAAACTGATCGTTGCCGACCAAAACCAGAACATCAAGCAGACGAGCGACGAGTTTCAAATTCAGGGCGACTTCTTCGACCACAAACTGTCGACTATCTTGGGTGCCTTTTATCTCAAGAGCAAGCCGAACGGCCCACAGGGCCTGACGCTGGCGACATTCTACAGTCTCGCTTCTCCGTCGGTCATCATGGCGCACCGGACGCAGACCAGCAAGGCGCTGTTTGGCCAAGCGACCTATGATTTCAGCGATCTGGTGCAAGGTCTAAAGCTTGACCTTGGCGTCCGTCACACCTGGGATGAGACACAGGCCTGCGCGGGCGGCTATCCGGCCAACAACCCGTTCGTTCCCAAAAGTACGCCGCAAACCACGCTGGCACAGTGCGTCAACGGCACCTCGCTGACGGTTAATGGCACGCCGACCTTCGTCAAGGGCGCGCTAACGGAAGATAAATCGGCGGCTTGGACGTGGAATGTGGGCCTCAACTATCAGGCTTCCGACGCGATCTTCCTGTATGCGACATTGCGTCGCGGCTATCGGTCGGGCGGCGTGAATGCCCCGCTCTTCAATCCGTCAGCGCCGAACAGCCTGGCGCCGTTCCAGTCCTATGCGCCGGAAACCGTGACGGACATCGAACTGGGCGCCAAAACCCATTGGCAGGTGGCAGGCATGCGCGGCACGTTGAACCTCGATGTCTTCAGGGGCCGATACAAGGGGTCGCAGCGCGGCATCAATGGCCTGAACGGCTTTGACGGCGACGGCAATTCGAGCAATGATCCGTCGGCCGGCACCATCATCGTCAATGCAGGCAATGCAACGGTGCAGGGTTTCGACATCGATGCCACCATCTCACCGATGGGGGGCCTGACCATCGGCGGCTTCGCCTCGTACAACGACGCCAAATATACCTCGACAGGTATTCCGCCGCTGTTCAATACGCCCACATTCGCGGCCTTTCCCACCACCACGAAGGATACTGCCTTTCCCTATGCGCCGGCTCTGACGCTAGGTGCCAATGTGACCTATGAAGCCAGGTTGCCGGACGACCTGGGATCGCTGGTCTTCAACGCCGACGTGTTCCGCTCTAGCCGGGTCTATTTCGGTCCGTTCAAAAACGACAAGACGCTCAGCCAGGCGGCCTATGCTGTGGTCAACACCCGTATCGATTGGCGGGACATCGGCGGCAGCAGCGTGGATGTGGGTTTCTTCGCCCGCAACCTGTTCAACAAACTGTATCGTGCGGGGGCTGCCAACTCGGCGTCTTCGGCCGGCTTCAATTCGGTCTTCTACGCCGAACCGCGCATGTATGGTGTCGACGTGAAGATCTCCTTCTAATTTACGCACAAGGGAACAGGGGTGACGGTTCACCCCCTGCCCTCTTTTCCGATATACCGTCCCACGGCCCGCACCGTTGAGCAGGACAAGGCGATCGCCTCCAGCTCCACCAGATTGTTGATTGATCCATCTTGCAGAGACAGCTTGATAGCGTCGACAACGACGGCCTGATCGCGCCGGCAAAAAGAGTCCCTCTCGGCCGATGCTGTCGGGAGCGCCCCTTATGCGCCCATGCGACATAGAGTCGGTTCGCGATCTCCTTTGCTTGAGGTTTTGCGGCTCGTCATTTTCACGCAGATGAAACCCGCCGAGGCGCGACAATGGATCTTGATGTCGCCTATCTTTGGCGAATGGGACCATCCGCTCCGATTAGTTAGAGTGATCATTTGAACGGACGTGAACAATCAAATCTTGTGCCTATCAAGCATGACGAGCTATAAATATAGTCATTGGAACTTCTACTGGCAGGATCAGTGAATTGGCTTTCTTCTCCTGGAGGTAAACGCAGCTTGTGGCCTATCTCAAGCCTGTTCATTCTCGGCACGCTGCTCGCCATCGACCTCATTTTCGCCGGAGCGGGATGGATCGGACTCGGCCTGAGTCTGCGCCGGGCGCGCTAGGCCCAGAACAAAAGTAGCAAGGAACACGCCATGTCATCGAAACGGCTGGAAGGCAGGATCGCCATCGTTACCGGCGCGGCGCGGGGCATCGGGCGGGCGACCGCCGTGGCATTCGCGCGCGAGGGCGCGGCGGTCGTCGGGATCGACATCGCGGGGCCGGTCAGCCGCACGCTGGAGGTGGAGCCCGCCACGCCCGCCGAACTGGATGAAACGGGGCGGCTTGTCGAAACGGCGGGCGGCAGATGGGCGGCGCGCCAGCTCGATCAGCGCGATATCGGGGCGTTGCACGATGCCGCCGCATGGACGGCCGAGACTTTCGGCAAGATCGACATTCTCTTCGCCAATGCGGGTATCCAGGCGTTCAAGCCGATCCTGGAGATGGAGGACGCCGACTGGCACGATCAGATCGACGTCAATCTGAGCGGCACTTGCAACGCCATCCGCGCCGTCGCGCCCTGGCTCGTCAAGAACGGCGGCGGCCGCATCATCGTCACCTCGTCCACGCAGGGCCAGCATGGCACCAAATACGGCGCGGCCTACTCGGCGTCGAAATGGGGCATCATCGGCCTGATGAAATCGGCGGCGCTGGAGCTGGGCCAGCATGGCATCACGGTCAACGCCGTCATTCCCGGCCTGATCGACACGCCGCTCACCCGCCATCGGCAGCGCTATGCGCAGGCGATCGACGATCTGACCAATTCCGAACCGCTGGAGAAGCTGGAAGCCGAGGCGAAGCGGAAGCTCACCGCCAAATCGCCGCTCGGCGTACCCTGGCTTCCGCCCGAGTCCATCGCTCCGGCTGTCGTCTTCCTCGCCAGCGACGACGCCTCCATGGTCTCGGGCACGACCTATGCCGTGACCGGCGGAGACAGCGCCAACATCACCGCCTGATCGACCGCCGGCGGGTGGCGGGGGCAACACATCGCGTAGAATGGCTTGAAAGGACAAGAAGGTGACAGGCACCACAAGCGAGACGGGGATAGTGACGAGGGGGTGGCTGATCCTGCTCGGCGCCGTCATAACATTGGCCGGCCTGTTCTTCGCGATCGGCGGCATCAGGCTCGTGACGCTCGGCGGGAGCTGGTATTTCCTCATCGCCGGCGTCGCCCTGCTTGCGTCCGGCGGTCTTATCCTCACCCGCCGGCCGGCGGGCGCGGTCCTGTTCGGCGTCACGTTCCTCGCCACCATAGCGTGGGCCTTGTGGGAAGTCGGCCTGACCTTCTGGCCGCTCGTCTCGCGCCTGCTGGCGATGGGCGTGGGCGCGACGGTCGTTGCGCTCTCCTACCCGCTGCTGCGCCGGGCGCGTGGCCTTGCGCCATCATGGAAGCCGGCGCTCGGCGTCGCCGCCGTGCTGGCGGCCGGTTGCCTCGTCGGCTTCGTCGGGATGTTCCGGCCGCACGATCCCGTCGCCTTTTCCGGTACGCCGGGCGCGCTGATCCCCGTCGCCGCGGGCCAGGCGCAGAAGGACTGGGCCTCCTACGGCAACGATCAGGACAACACCCGCTTCGCCGCGCTCGACCAGATCACCCGCGACAATGTGAAAAAGCTGAAGGTCGCATGGACCTATCGCACCGGCGACGTCGCGGTCAGCGACGGCAACGGCGCGGAGGACCAGGACACGCCGCTCCAGATCGGCGACACGGTTTACGTCTGCACGCCTCACAACAATGTGATCGCGCTCGACGCCGATACCGGCCGCGAGAAATGGAAGGCGATGATCAACGCGAAAAGCCAGGTGTGGCAGCGTTGCCGTGGCCTCGCCTATTTCGACGTTCACGCGGCCCTGCCGCAACCGGCCGTGCCCGGATCGACCCCGTTGACGGCGGTGACTCTTCCCACGGATGCGCCCTGCCAGCGCCGCCTGTTCGTCAACACGATCGACGCTCGCCTGATCGCGATCGACGCCGATACCGGCAAATTCTGCGCAGGCTTCGGCACCAACGGCGCAGTCGATCTCAAGGCCGGGCTGGGCGCAGCGCCCGATCCGCAATATCAGCTCACTTCCGCGCCCACCATGGCGGGCACCACCGTCGTCGTCGGCGGCCGGATCGCCGACAATGTGCAGACCGACATGCCGGGCGGCGTGCTGCGCGGCTTCGATGTCATCACCGGCAAGATGCGCTGGGCGTTCGATCCGGGCAATCCGAACGACCGCGATGCCCCGGCGGAAGGCAAGACCTATGCCCGCTCCACCCCCAATTCATGGGCCGGCATGACCTATGACGCCGCGTCGAACACGGTGTTCATCCCCATGGGCAGCCCCTCGGTGGATATTTACGGCGTTCCGCGCACGCCGCTGGAGCACAGATATGGCGCCTCGATGCTGGCGCTCGACGCCACCACCGGCAACGAGAAGTGGCATTACCAGACCGTGCGCAACGACTTGTGGGATTTCGACTTGCCCATGGCGCCGACGCTGATCGATTTCCCGGCCGCCGGCGGGCGGGTGGTGCCCGCTTTGGTGTTCGGCACAAAGGCGGGGCAGATCTACGTGCTCGACCGCCGCACCGGTCAGCCGCTCACCAAGGTGGTCGACGTGCCGGTGAAGCCCGCCAACATTCCGGGCGAGCCTTATGCGCTGACCCAGCCGCGCTCGGTCGGGATGCCGCAGATCGGCGCGCAGACGCTGACCGAGGCGGATATGTGGGGCGCAACGCCGTTCGACCAACTGCTGTGCCGCATCGCCTTCAAGGGGATGCGCTATGACGGTCTCTATACCGCGCCGGGCACGGACCTCTCGCTCAGTTTCCCAGGATCGCTGGGCGGCATGAACTGGGGCGGTCTGTCGATCGATCCTCATAGCCAGACGCTCTACGCCAACGATATGCGGCTGGGCCTGTGGTCGCAGATGATCCCCCAGAAGGCGGAGGGTAACGCCAAAGCGGACAGCAATACCAAAGCAGGCAATGGCGGCGAAGCGATCAACACCGGCATGGGCGCAGTCCCGATGAAGGGCACGCCTTATGCGGTGAACAAGGACCGTTTCCTTTCCGCACTGGGCGTGCCGTGTCAGGCGCCGCCTTACGGCACGCTCACGGCGATCGACCTCGCGACGCAGAAGATCAAATGGCAGGTGCCGGTCGGCACGGTCGAGGATACCGGACCGATGGGCATCACCATGGGCCTGCCGATCCCGATCGGGATGCCGACGCTGGGCGGCACGCTGACGACCCAGGGCGGCCTCGTCTTCATCGCGGGGACGCAGGATTTCTATCTGCACGCCTTCGATTCGGCGACGGGCAAGGAAATCTGGAAGGGCCGTCTGCCGGTGGGCAGCCAGGGCGGACCGATGACCTACCTCTCGCCCAGGACCGGCAAGCAATATGTCGTCGTCACCGCCGGAGGCGCGCGCCAGTCACCCCAGCGCGGCGATTATGTGATCGCCTATACGCTCTGACGGCGGTTCCACGCCCTCCCCCCCAATCGCCGCCCGGATGCATCGAATGCATCCGGGCGGCATATGGATTATGATCTTGGCCATCATCCGCATCGCCCTTCTTCCGCTTCTTGCAGGCTTGTCCGTTCTGGGCATCGCGCAGACTGCGCTTGCGGACGATCTGGCACCCACGGACATGCTGGCGACCGCATCCCCGGCCGTCACCGACTCCATGCCCATCGACGGACCAAAGCCCGCCGCCGCTGCCCAGCCGCACGCCGCCGCGTCGAACGATCGGGACACCCTCACTGGCGACTGGGGAGGACTGCGCCCGCGCCTCGCCGCCAACGGCATCGCCTTTCGGGCCGATTATGTCTCCGAAGCGTTCACCGTCGCGTCGGGCGGCCTGCGCAAGGGCACAGCCTACACCCAGCAGATCCGCGCCAGTGTCGACCTCGACATGGACCGGATAGCCGGGTGGAGAAGCGGGACGTTCCACCTCACCATCAACGACCGGCGCGGCCACGGGATTTCCAGCGACTTCGTGGGCAACCGCCTGCCGATCCAGGAAGCCTATGGCGGCCAGTTCACCAAATTGTCGGAACTGAGCTACGAGCAGGATTTCGGCCATGGCGCCGTCAACATGCGCATTGGTTATTTCGCGATGGGCAACGATCTGGGCGGCATTTCCGCCGGCTGCAACTTCGTGAACGCCGCTTTCTGCGCGCACCCGCTTTCCATGTCTGGCGACAGCAGCTGGTATAATTATCCCAACGCCCGCTGGGGCGCGGCCTTCCGCATCCGCGCGCGGGACAATCTGTTCGTCCGCACCGGCATCTATCAGGTGAACCCCGCGCTGGGGTTGGAGAAGAACGCCTTCCGGCCCTTCGCGGGCCACACCAGTGGCGTGATCCTGCCGATCGAGATCGAATACACCCCCGGCCAGCGCCCCGGCGATCATGCGCTGCCCGGCAGTTACAAGCTGGGCTTCTATTACGACACCGCCGATGCCGCGCGCACGGGCCGCAGCAGCACCGTCAGCGGGCGCATGGGTTATTATTTCCTCATGAGCCAGACCATCCTGCGCGAAGGCACAGGCAAACGCGGGCTCGCGGTGATCGGCGCCTATACCGTCAACCCGCGCGTCGCCGCGCAGATCACTCGCTGGTATATGGCGGGCCTGATCCAGACCGGCACCTTCGCAGGCCGTGATTCCGATACGATCGGCCTGGGGCTGGTGCATGCGGTGCTCAACCCGCGCCTGCGCGAAGCCTATGCAGAGATCAACAATCCGATGAGCGGCATGGATGCGCTGCCGCAGGGTGAAACGGCGATCGAGCTGAGCTATGGCCTCCAGCTGACGCCCTGGCTGATCCTGCGCCCCGACGTGCAATATATCGTCGAGCCGGGTGCCTTCAGCTACGCTGCGCGCAAGGACGCCGTCGCCGTCGGCGGCCAGGTGAAAATGCAATTCTGAGGAGGCGTGACTGCTTTAGTGAATAATCGCACGCGCAACCGCTCTCCCGCGCTGCCAGCGCCAGAGGGCACATCTCTTGAACAGTGTCTTAGACTGATGCGACCCCAACCGAGGGAACTCATCGAAAAGGCGGCGGTTCAGCGCACTGGATTGCCGTTCGCGTTACGCCCCGCTAGGGGAAAGACTATTCGCAAGGACCCGGTGAAATTCCGGGTGGCTATTCCGGCCGCCGATCCGCCGGACAACGCTCGTCGCAGGCCGATATCCGCCAGTTCCAAACCACGCCATCCTTGCGACTTTCGCCGGTTAAAATCATGAACAGCAGTGCTCTTTCGCGCTATCGCGCCGAATGGTTCAATGGCGCGGACAATGCCCGACGCGACATATTGGCCGGTATGGTCGGCACTTTCGCCCTGATCCCGGAGGTTATCGCCTTCTCCTTCGTAGCGGGCATTGACCCCGAAGTCGGCCTGTTCGCCTCCTTCATGATCGGCATTGTGATCGCCTTCACGGGCGGCCGTCCCGCGATGATCTCCGGCGCGGCGGGCAGCGTGGCGCTGGTCGCGGCCGCGCTCGTCCACGCGCATGGCCTGCACTATCTGCTCGCTGCCACCCTGCTGGCCGGACTGTTCCAGATCGCCTTCGGCCTGATGAAGCTCGACGTGCTGATGCGCTTCATCTCGCGATCGGTGCGGACGGGCTTCGTCAATGCGCTCGCCATTCTTATCTTCTCGGCGCAAGTGCCGCAGATGCTGGACGTCAGTTGGCACACATATGCCATGATCGCAGGGGGGCTTGCCATCATCTATCTGGCGCCCCGGATCACGACGGCCATCCCCTCCCCGCTCATCTGCATCCTCGTCCTGACCGCGATCAGCATCGCTTTTCCCATGCCGATCCACATTGTCGCCGACCTCGGCCGCCTGCCGTCCTCGCTGCCGTCCTTCACGTTCCCCGCTGTTCCGATCGATTGGCAGACGCTGCGCATCGTGACGCCCTACGCACTGGCCATGGCGGCCGTCGGCCTGCTTGAGTCGATGATGACCGCCAGCGTCGTGGATGACCTCACCGAAACCACCAGTTCCAAGGCACGCGAATGTACAGGCCTTGGCCTTGCGAACATCGCGGCGGGTCTGTTCGGCGGCATCGCCGGGTGCGGGATGATCGGCCAAACGGTCGGCAATGTGCGCTATGGCGGGCGCGGGCGCCTGTCGACGCTGGTTGCTGGGCTGTTCCTGCTTCTCGTCATGGTGCCGTTGCGCCCCTGGGTCGCGCAAGTGCCGGTGGCGGCGCTCGTCGCCATCATGATCATGGTGTCGATCAGCACTTTCTCCTGGGGATCGATCCGCGACCTTGCCAGGCATCCCAAGGTGTCCGGTATCGTCATGCTCGCGACGGTCGCCGTCACGGTCGCGACGCATGACCTCTCAATGGGCGTCGCGGTCGGTGTGCTTCTGAGCGGGGTATTCTTCGCCTTCAAGGTCACGCGCCTGATGGAGGTCGCCATTGACTATGATGCAGCGACGGACACGCGAACGTACAGGGTATCCGGCCAGATTTTCTTCGCCAGCGCGGACATCTTCGCCGATCGGTTTGATCTGCGGGACACGGCCTCATGCGTGCGCATCGACCTGACGGACAGCCATTTGTGGGATATCACCGCAGTAGGAGCGCTGGAGGACATCGTCACCAAGATGCGGCGCCATGGCATTATGGTTGAGCTGATCGGTCTGAACGAAGCCAGTTCCATCCTGGTCGACCAACTGGCCCCCGCTGTTGGAAGCGCGATCTCGCAAGTTCCTGGCGACAGCCAACTGGCGCCGAGATAGCTGAACGAACTCAATCGGTAATGAGCTTTCCGGACCTCCACGGGAAGAGAGCGTCGCGGCGATACCATCTGATACATTTTTTGGAGTGACCCCAATCGGCTGCTCGATTATTCGTTGGAAATGACGTCGGCACGACAGCCCCTTGGACATGAACAACCTTGACATCCGCTTCCTCCATTTTCCGGTGCAGACCGGCCTTCTCCATACTGCTTTCCGCCGTTCTGGTCGCTTCCTGTTCGGGGAGCGGCAAGGACGCCAAGCAAGGCAGTGGCCGCGCGGCCGGCGAGCCTGCCCAGGTGGGCTTTGTCGTGCTAAAGCCGACCAGCGTGCCGATAACCACGGAGTTGAACGGGCGCGTCACGCCCTATCAGATGTCGCAGGTTCGTCCCCAGGTCTCTGGCATCCTGCGCAAGCGGCTCTTTAAGGAGGGGGCGATCGTCCGCCAGGGACAGACACTCTATCAAATCGACCCCAGCCTCTATCGCGCTGCCGTGGACGAGGCGCAGGCCAATCTTCAGAGTGCGCGCGCCAATGCCGAGGCGACGCGCGCCCGGGCCGATCGTTTCCGGCCGCTTGCAGAGATCGATGCCGTATCGAAGCTGGATTATACCGATGCCGCGGGAGCGGCACGACAGGCGCAGGCAAGCGTGGCCCAAACCAATGCCCAGCTTCAGACGGCGCGGATAAACCTGCGATTCACGGATGTCCCTGCTCCGATTACCGGCAGGATCGGGCGTTCGCTGGTTACGGAAGGGGCGCTGGTCACCGCCAACCAGGCCGATCCACTGGCCGTCATCCAGCGCCTTGATCCGATCTTCGTCGACATCCAGCAGTCAAGCGCCGACCTGCTGGCGCTGCGCCGCGCCTTGAGCGATGGCGGCAGCGAACCCGCCACCGCCACGGTCCGGCTGAAACTGGAGGACGGCTCGGAATATACCGAATCCGGCACGGTCGAGTTTTCCGAAGTCATGGTCGACCAGAATACCGGCACCATCACGTTACGCGCCCGTTTCCCGAATCCGCGAGGAACCCTCTTGCCTGGCATGTTCGTTCGGGCGGCCTTCGCACAATCCATAGACACACGCGCATTTCTGGTGCCGCAACAGGCATTGCTGCGCGACGCCAAAGGACAGGCCAGCCTGTTTCTCGTCGGCCCCGATAACAAGGCAGTGCAGCGCAACGTCACGGCCCAGCGGGCCCAGGGGAGCAACTGGATCGTGACGCAGGGGCTTAACCCCGGCGACAAGGTGATCGTACAGGGCGGCGCCAGCGTCCTGAGGCCCGGCGCGGCCATCCGTCCGGTTCCCGCCAACACGCCGCAACGCATCGCATCGCCCCAGCGCGGCAAGGACGCCGTCCCGGCCAAAGGCGACTAGTTCCATGTCACGCATCTTTATCGACCGCCCCATCTTCGCATGGGTATTGGCCATCATCGTCATGCTGGGCGGGATCGGTGCGATCATGGGCCTGCCCGTTGCCCAGTATCCCGATGTCGCGCCACCTCAGGTGAATGTACGGGCCAGCTATCCCGGAGCTTCCGCGGAAACGATCCAGAACAGCGTCACGCAGGTGATCGAGCAGCAACTGACAGGCATTGACGGCCTGCTTTACTTCAGCTCCTCGTCCAGTTCACGCGGCCAGGTGACGATCAGCGCCACGTTCGAAAAGGGCACCGATCCGGACATCGCCCAGGTTCAGGTGCAAAATCAAGTGCAGCAGGCGCTGACCCGCCTGCCCAACCAGGTGCAGCAACAAGGCTTGCGCGTCACCAAGTCGAATCCGGACCAGCTCCTGGTGGTCGGCGTCTTTGACCAGACGGACCAGATGACCAACCAGGACGTATCCGACTGGATGGCGTCGAACATGCAGGACCGTCTGGGTCGCGTGGAGGGCGTTGGCGAAAGCAACGTCTTTGGCTCCCCTTATGCGATGCGTATCTGGCTCAACCCTGATCGCCTCGCTTCTTATGCGTTGATGCCCAGCGACGTCGTCACTGCGATCCAGAATCAGAACACCGAAGTCGCCGCCGGCGAAGTCGGTGGCCAACCCCAGCCGCGCGAGCAGATGCTGAACGCGACGATCACGGCCCAGTCGCGCCTGCAAACGCCTGCCCAGTTCGGCGCGATCATCCTGAAGACGCAAACCAACGGCGGCAGCGTCCGGGTGCGCGACGTAGCCAGGGTCGAGCTGGGCGCGGAAAACTACAATGCCGTCAGCCGGATCAACCAGCATCCTGGCGCCGGCATCGCAATCTCGCTCGCTCCCGGTGCCGACGCGCTCAAGACGGCGGAATTGGTCAAGGCTGAGGTTGAGGCCATTGCAAAGACATTCCCGCCCGGCCTCGCCTTTGCCTACGCGAACGACACCACCGACTTCATCAAGCTTTCTGTCGAGGAAGTGGTCAAAACCCTGATCGAGGCGATCATGCTGGTGGTGGTCGTGATGTTCGTCTTCCTCCAGAGCTGGCGCGCTACGCTGATTCCCGCGATCGCGGTGCCGGTGGTGCTGTTGGGAACGCTGGGCATCCTCTATCTGCTGGGCTTTTCGATCAATACGCTGACGCTGTTCGGCATGGTGTTGGCGATCGGCCTGTTGGTGGACGATGCGATCGTCGTCGTGGAAAATGTCGAGCGTCTTCTGGAAGAAAACCCGGAGATGACGCCGCGCGAAGCGACGATCCAGTCAATGAAGGAGATTCAGGTCGCGCTGGTCGCGATCGCCCTTGTCCTCTCGGCCGTTTTCCTGCCGATGGCCTTCTTCGGCGGGTCGACCGGCGTCATCTATCGCCAGTTCTCCGTCACGATGGTTTCGGCCATGATGCTTTCGGTTCTGGTCGCCCTGATCCTCAGTCCGGCGCTGACGTCGACGCTGCTGAAGCGCAAACAGGATGCGACATCGCCTGACGATAGCTGGCTTGGCCGACGCTTTCCCCAGGTCGGGCATTTTTTCACCCATGCCAAGGACAAGTTCAATCATGGCTTCAATCGCATGATCGAACGCTATGAAAACTCGGTGAGCATCGTTGTCGACCGCAAATGGCTGTTCGTGGCCCTCTATCTGGTCGTCGCGGCCCTGCTGGTGCTGATGTTCGTCCGGCTCCCCACGGGCTTCCTGCCGACCGAGGATCAGGGCGCGGGCAGCATCCAGATCCGCCTCCCCGCTGGCGCCACGCAAGGCCGCACGATTGAAGTGCAGCAGCAGATCGAACGCTATTTTGCTGAGAATGAGAAGGACAATGTGCGCACGCTGTTCACCGTCGCGGGCGGCGGAGGAGGAGGAGCCAGCGGCCAGAATACGGGTCAGGGTTTCCTGAACTTCACCGACTGGGCGCGGCGCAAGGGCAAGGAAAACAGCGCCGATGCCATCGTCGGGCGTGCCAGCGCCGCTTTCAGGGGCATACGCGACGGACAGGTTTTCGTGCTGGTGCCCCCCGCGATCCGCGGCCTGGGCCAGTCCAACGGTTTCACCATGGAGCTGCAGAATAACAGCGGGATGCCCAACGCACAATTCCTTGCCGCCCGCGACGCGTTGTTGGCGCAGGCATCGAAGGATCCGATCCTTGCCTCGGTCAGATTGAGCGAGCTTCCGGACGTCGCCACGCTGAAGGTGGATGTCGATCAGGAGAAGGTGACGGCCCTGGGACTGACCCCTGCGGACGTGAACAATACGCTCTCCACCGCTTATGGCGGGCGCTACGTCAACGACTTCGTCGATCGCGGCCGTGTGAAGCGCGTCTATGTGCAGGGGGACGCCCCCTTCCGGGCCAATCCGCTCAATATCGACGAGTGGTTCGTGCGCGGCGGCGACGGGCAGATGTCGCCCTTTTCGGCCTTTGCGAAGACCTCATGGTCGACCGCGCCGACCACCTTGTCACGCTTCCAGGGCATACCTTCGTTCGAGTTTCAGGGTCAGGCCGCTCCGGGCCACAGTTCCGGCGCGGCGATGCAACGTATGGAGGAACTGGCGGCACAGCATCCCGGCACCAGTGTCGCCTGGGCGGGCCTGTCCTATCAGGAACGGCTGTCGTCCGGTCAGGCGCCGCTGCTTTACGGCCTGTCGCTGCTGATTGTGTTCCTGTGCCTTGCCGCCCTCTACGAAAGCTGGAGCATCCCGATCGCGGTCATGCTCATCGTGCCGCTGGGTCTGGTCGGCGCCATCTCCGCGGTGACGTTGCGCGGGCTTGAGAATGACGTGTATCTCCAGATCGGCCTGCTGACCACCATGGGACTGGCGGCGAAGAACGCGATTCTGATGATCGAGTTCGCCGATCAGGCCGAAAAGCAGGGGAAGCGCGTGATCGAGGCGGCAATCGAGGCCGCGCGCATCCGGTTGCGGCCAATCCTCATGACCAGTCTCGCGTTCATCTTTGGCGTGCTGCCGCTCGCCATCTCCACCGGCGCGGGCGCGAATAGCCGTATAGCGATCGGGACGGCGGTGATCGGCGGAATGTTGACGGCGACCGCGCTGGCGGTCTTTTACATCCCGCTATTCTACGTGATGGTTCGCCGCACGACGCGAGACGCGCTGAAACATCTTCATCACACGCCCAAGCCGGAGGCCCAGGCATGAGGCACGCTCTGATCCTGGCCGCCCTTCTCGCCACGACCGCCTGTTCCATGGATCCAAAGGCGGTGGAGCAGACGCTGCCGGTGCCGCCTTCCTGGCCCATTGGCGATGCCTATCTCCGGCAAAGCGAGGCTACCCTGCCCGGCATCACCTATCGCGATATTTTCCGGGATTCGCGGCTTCGGGGATTGATCGAACAGGCGCTGGCCAATAATCGCGACTTGCGCGTCGCAGCCGCCAACATCGCGGCGGCACGGGCGCAATATCGGATTCAGCGCGCCAGTCAGTTGCCGCAGATCGATCTGGGTGGACGCGCCGGCTATACGGACAATGGCAATAATGACGCCGGGACTGGCGGCACCGGCGCTCGCGCTTCGGGCGGCCGCGCCAGCTATTCTGCCGATGTCGGCATAAGCGGATTCGAACTGGATCTGTTCGGCCGCCTCGCCTCGCTTACTCGCGCCGAACAGAATCGCTATTTCGCGACCGAGGCGGCTGCGCGGGCAACCCGGCTGACGCTGGTCGGCGACATTGCCGACGCATGGCTGACCTATGCCGCCGATGCGTCGCTGCTCAGGATTGCCCAAGATACCACCGCCAGCGCCGAACGCAGCGTGGGCCTTACGCGCGCAAGGCTGCGAGGCGGTATCGCGCCGCGCACAGACCTGCGCCAGGCCGAACAGGTGCTGGCGACCGCACAAGCCGATCTTGCAGAACAGCGCACGGCGCTGGCGCAGGACGTCAACGCCCTTCAACTGCTGGTCGGCGCACCGATCGACCCCACATTGCTGCCCGCATCCATCGAGGAAGCAGCAGAGACGATCGCGGAACTTCCCGCAGGACTTGATTCACGCATCCTGCTGCGCCGTCCGGATGTGGTGCAGGCCGAATATGCCTTGCGTGCGGCAAATGCCGAAATCGGCGCGGCGCGCGCGGCACTCTTCCCCACCATTTCCCTGACGGGGGCTTTGGGTTTCGCCAGCTCGGCGCTTTCCTCGCTTTTTTCAGGTGGAGCGTTCAACTGGTCTGGCAGCGGCAATGCCGCCTACCCCATCTTCCGCGCAGGCGCCGGGCGTGCTGGCGTAGCGCTCAGCGAAGCACAACGCGACGCCGCGCTCGCAACCTATGAAGGCTCGATCCAGGCCGCCTTTCGCGATGTGGCCGATGGGCTGGCAAGGCGCGGCACGATCGACGAACAGTTGCGCGCCAACGAACTCCAGGCGCGCGCGACGGCCGACAATTATCGACTGGCCGAAGCCCGATACCGCGGCGGTGTCGATGGATTCCTGAGCAGCCTGGACGCCCAGCGGTCGTTATATTCAGCACAACGGACTCTTGTGTTCACACGTCAGATCCGTGCAAGCAACCTGGTCACCCTCTATCGCGCGCTGGGAGGAGATATGATCCTGGCTCTAGATACCCCCACCTCCTAAGCAATGGCTAGCGCGGATTAACCCATTCGAGCGCCAGCAGCAGCATCTTGAAACCGATAGCGATGGCGGTCGATGCCTTGGCAATGGGATTGGGCGCATAATAGCAGAACGCGATCGCGTCGGCCTCGATTTTGAAATTGAAGCGGCTTGTGCTAATAGCGGTTTGCTGAACGTCGCGTTTTGACGGATATCGGGCCGCTTCGGCTCTCCTTTGTCCCCATATTTGCCTCTCAAAGCCGGGATGCGCGGATTGTCGCGCGTGCCGTGGACTTGCGACAAGGAGACATCCTATGATCACCGGAACAGTTAAATTCTTCAACGCCGACAAAGGCTATGGCTTCATTGCCCCTGAAGCGGGCGGCGGTGATGCCTTCGTCCATATTTCCGCCATCGAGCGCGCTGGTCTGCGCACGCTCGAAAAGGACCAGCGCGTGACCTATGATCTGGAAAAGGATCAGCGTGGCAAGATGTCGGCAATCAACCTCCAGGCAGTCTGACAAGGGCTGGCCGGGCAGCCCAGCTGCCCGGCCCCTTTCGGCATGCGCTTAAAACAACAGGATATTTCTCTGCATGAAAAGATATAAGGAACCACAGTTTCAGGAGCGTATTGCTGCGGCGGCGCGCGCCCGGACGACGGTTCTCGAGCAACTGCGTGATAAACCGCCGGTGGACGAAACCGCAGCGGTCGAACGGGCCGAGCGGCGCCTCGCGAGGGAAGCGGCGGCGCGGGAAAAGCGCCAGAACGCCATTCTCGCGGCCAAGGAACAGAAGGCCGCCCAACGCGCGCGGGCGCTTGAGACGGCGGCTGCGAGCGCCGCAGGGCAAAAGCCGGTGCCGCCGACCGACGCCGAACGCAAGGCCGCGCGCGACGCGCGCTATCTCGCGCGAAAGAACCGGGCCTGATCTTGAAGAGGCGTGGCGCACTTCTACCGAGCAGCGGCAGTCCGTGGAAAAGTCCCGCAACTGCTCGCGCTGTGGGAAGGCACGCACATACCGCCTGTAAACAGAACACGGCACAGGGCGCGGGGACGTATATATGAACATCATTCTCCAAATCCCCAGCCGTCCGACCTTTCGCCCGCCTTCCGGCAGGACGACGGAACGGCCCGCCACACCCGCTGCCGCGACCTTGTCGATCGGTGAATTAAAGCAAATTGTCGCGGCAATGCTGGGCTGACCATTACAAGCCCGCAGGCCATGTGCCTTGTAGGCCTTTCAACCATATGAGGAACATCCATGAGCCGAGAAACAATTCGTCCCTTTTTGATCACCAAGGATGAGGAAGGGAATTTTCGGCTCACCGTTCGTGAAATCCATTATAATTCTCAAGGCTATCCGCTTGTGACATCTCAGTTGCAGGAAGAAATTTTCAAGTCGGCGGCAGCTGTGCGCAATTTTGCGCGCGACACGTTCAAGGCGCAGCCCGGACAATATGCCACCCAGTAAAAAGTGGATATAGCTAGTAAAGGGGCTTTTTTTGGCCATAGCTGCTGAAGTTGCGACAATTCCGGTTGAACTGATCGATACCGCCGATCTTCCCGATGGAGGAACACTGCGCCTGTTGCGGCGGGGCGATGATTATTCGATACGCTTTCGCGACAATGAACTGATGGGCAACCAGGTTCGACAATCCGAAGAGGCGCTCGCCATCCTGGCATGCCAACGGCTGCCACATCATGACAGCCGGGTCCTCATCGGGGGACTGGGCATGGGGTTCACGCTGGGCGCTGTGCTGAAATCCCTCCCCGCGACCGCAGCCATCACGGTATCGGAACTCGTCCCCGCAGTCGTGGAATGGGCGAAAGGACCACTGGCGCACTTGTTCCATGATTATCTTGCGGACGCCAGGGTGTCGCTTGAAATGGGCGATGTCCATGATGCCATCGTCAAGGAGACGGTGGGATATGACGCGATCCTGCTGGATGTCGATAATGGGCCTGACGGATTGATCCATCTTGCCAATGAACGCCTCTATTGCAACTGGGGATTGCGCGCGGCACATGCTGCCTTGCGACCCAAGGGTATCCTCGCAATATGGTCGGCATATGCCGACGACGACTTCGTGGCCCGCCTCGAACACGCCCGTTTCGATGTCGACGAGGTCCAGGTGGCGGTGTTGATCGACGGAGAAAATACCACACACAGGATCTGGTTTGCGACCCGGCAGGAATGATGCGGGCAGGTGGCCTTCCTGCCGCAAGGACAATGTCACATGCGGTCAAGCGCGCCCCGACTAGGGGCGGACGGTGCAGGTAGTACTCTACAGCCAGCACATCTCGATATCATGCCATCACCGGCGGGCCGAACTGTTCGAGAATTCCCATTATATGGTCAGTTCGCTGCTGGTTTCGACGGCGGCGATCCGTGACGTCTTTTCCGAGTTCCAGCGCCGCCGCAGGCACTGAAACGCTATTCCAGCATCAATATCCATAATGCCGGAGCATAGCCAGCCTTCGGCTGCGAAGTGATTTGCCTCTTTGCTCGGGAGAAATCCTAGGCGTATCTGCCGGAAGAAAATCGACAATCTTGCGCTTATCCACCACCCTGGTTTTCGGAAGAGGAACTACGGCATCGGTGAAATATTGCCGGAACTGGATGATGCCCAGTTGATTGTCGACGGAGTCCAGCCAATTAGGAACGCCCGGATCTTGCTTTGACAGCACGATGCGGATCTTGCCGTCTGCGCTCCGCAGCGCCTGGTGGCCGTTCAGGCTCGACTGATGATAGATCGCGTCGGTCGAGCGCAGATAAACGTCGCCCAACTGGATGCCCCAGTAGAGTCCGGTCGGCGCATCGAACTCGATCAGCAATGCTTCATCGTCCGCCAGATCGTAGATGCAATTGGCATAATTGGCGTTGGGATTGGTTCCCGCACTGCTCGGCAGCTTCTGCCAGCCGAAGCGGTTGCGCTGCCCCTCCGCCATCCGGAGCGTCAAGTCGACCAGCATCATGCCCCAATTTTCGGCGATGTAGCCGACCATATCGCCCACGACCTCCAGTCGCTGCAGGAATTCCTGCTCACTCAGCAGCGGGCCGGGCAGCGGTTTGTCGTCCTGGACCTCGATATGCAATTCGGTGAGCGTTTCATGCTCCCAATCATACAGTGCCTCGCGCACGCTGATGGCGACGTGGGGGGCGCTGCCTGGCAGGGCGATCCAGTTACCGGGATGGGGATCGGCGCTGGCGATGATCTCGAAGCGGCCGTCCGACCCGGCCTGAAAATTGTCGAGCCGGTAGTTTTTGGGTTCGCTCTTCGGGCCGCTCCGGCCGTCGGGCGCGACGTCCACCTGGAAATCGAGAAATCGGGTCGTGCCCCTGCGTCCCCAGATGCGATAGGTCCGCGCGCCATCCACCGTCGCGCCCCGATAGCGGAAATCGGGGTTTAACAGACCATAGCCGAAGATTTGCGGCTCGTATCGGCTATGCACGTAAAAAAGGGGATAGGCGGAACGCGGTGCCATGAAGGTGGTGTAAGCAACCGCCTGTAGCGACAGGAAATATTCGTTGGCGGCGCGCTGCACGTCGGGGCGGCCGCTGAAGCGGCTGGAATAGATCGCCTGCCGGGCGCGTTCGACCTTTTCGTAATAGAGTTTCCAGGCGGCATCGACCGCAGGCGAAATATGTACTGTCCCGCCGGTCTGGCGTTCGCCGGGCACCGCCGCCGAGGTGCCGGACGCTGTCGCTGCGAGACTCACTATCGTACTCGCCAGCCAGTCGCGCCTGGTGATATCGTGCATGCTGGGCCTCTTTCGTTATTGCCTGGATGACGACCGCGCGGCTCGGGCTGGAGCCGTGTAGGAAATGGTGCGAAAACCGATATGCGACGCGCCTAGATCATGCTCCTGTGCCTGAAAGGCGGCGGCACGGAAATTGGAGCAGTAATTGCGGGCACAAAGATAGGAGCCGCCCTTGAGCAGCCGGCTACCCGATCCACCGCTGGACGCATCGCTGGTCGTCCATTCCCAGACATTACCGATCATATCGTGAATACCGAAGGCATTGGCCGGAAAACAGCCAACCGGAGCGATGCCCTTGAACCCGTCGCCCCCTGTGTCGGTGATCGGGAAGACGCCCTGCCAGCTATTTGCTATCGGCTGCCCGTGCGAGCTATAGGCCCATTGGGTCGGTGCGCGCGTCGTTGTCTGGTCGGATCGCGCCGCGCGTTCCCAGTGGATGGCATCGGGCAGCATCCGCCCCGCCCATCCAGCGTAGGCGAGCGCATCGTCATAGGTCACGTGGACGACCGGATAGTTGGCCTTGCCGGACAGACCGCTCTCCGGCCCATCGGGATGCCGCCAGGAAAGCCCCTTGGCATAGCGCCACCATTGCGCGGGGTCGGCGCTGGAGACGGAGCCAGGCGCCACGAATATGGCGGAACCACCTTCCCGCTCGGCCTGGGTTCGATAGCCGGTCGCCGCCACGAACACAGCGAACTGCCGGTTCGTCACTTCATGCCTGTCTATCCAGAAAGCGGGGACATCGACCCGTCTTCCTTCCCGGCCCGGCCCGTCCTCGCCCAGCAACACCACGCCAGCCGGAACGTAGGCCATATTATCATCGACACTGCATTGTGGAGGCGCGGCATCGTCCTTGCGCGCCACCGCTGCACCGATTGAGCCGAAGAGGGCCAGAAACAGGAGGGAGAGCGTCAGCCTGCTCATTTTTCGAGACCGCCGGTGGCATTGCGACGGGTGGGGTCGATCTGCCCTACGGGCGCCCCAGCCTTTGGCACGATCACCCCCTTGGCCTTCGCATAGGCGTCCCAATCCTTTACCAATTCGGCGAGTTTGGCGGGCTCGCTAGCAGCCAAGTCCGTGGTTTCGCCAGGATCCTTGCGGATGTTGAACAGCAACCAGCGGCCCGCAGGCAGGGAAGGATCGATATTGGTCGCCATGTCATTGAGCCACAGCGCCTTGTAATCGCCCTTGGTCAGGTTGCGGCCGCCGAAGAGTTCGCCGCCTACAGCCACATTCGGTCCGCGCACTACCTTGACCTTGCCTTCAAGCAAGGGCTTCCAGGACAGACCTTCCACCGGCAGACGTCCAGGCGGACCCAAACCCTTGCCGTCTGTAGGCAAACCGGCAAGATCGAGCGCTGTCGCCGCAATATCGGTCACATGCGTCAGGCTGCCGTTGACGAGACCGGGCTTCACGCCCGGGCCATTGACGATGAGCGGCGCGCGCAGGCCGCCTTGGCCAGAGAAGATCTTGAACAGGAACAGCGGCGCGGTGCCGGCTTGTCCCCAGCCCGGTCCGTACCAGACCATTGAATTGGCCTGACCCAGATTATCCAGGCTGTTATCGAAATTGTCAGCGATTAACTTCCCGAAGTCCTTGTCGAATGTTCCTACTCGGTCATAGGCACTGCCGGCCGCTCCATTGTCCGAAAGGAAGATGACGATGGTATTGTCATATTTGCCATTGGCCTTCAGCCAATCGACGACACGGCCGATATTGACGTCGATCCTATCGATCATCGCCGCATAGATTTCCATCTTGCGCGATTCCAGCGCGCGCTCGTCCGCGGTCAGATCGGCCCAGTGCTTGGCACCAACAATGGGGTGGGCAGGCACATCGCCCAGCAGCCCGAGCGCCTTTTGCCGCGTGATGCGCTGTTCGCGCAGCGCTTCATAACCGGCGTCATATTTACCCTTATATTTGGCGATCACCTCCTTGGGCGCCTGTAGCGGCCAGTGCGGTGCGGTATAGGCCAGATAAGCGAAAAAAGGCTTCGCGGCGTCTTTATTCTCATTCAGCAACTTCAACAAATTGTCGGTGAAATAGTCCGTCGAATAGACCCCGAGTGGGCGCTGGATCAACTGATGATCCTCGGCGTATTTAGCGCCCTTGTGGAACACGGTGGTCGCACCGAAATGATTGTCGCCGCCGGGCAGCAGAACATAGGACCGGTCGAAACCGCGATCCGCGGGCCATTGCCCCGCCCCTTGACCCAAGTGCCACTTGCCCGATAGAATAGTATGATAGCCACCATCGCGCAGGCGCTCTGCAATCGTAGCCACGCGATCGTTCAACCGCCCTTCATAACCCGGTTGCCCACGCTGCTCCGGAGTTAGCAGTTCAGCCATATTGCCGACGCCCGCATGATGATTGTCGTTCCCGGTGAGGATCATCGACCGCGTGGGGGAACAGGTGGGGGATACTTGGAAATTAGTGAATCGTGCGCCCCCTTTCGCTAGCGCATCCAAATTGGGCGTATCGATTTCGCCGCCGAAAGCGCCGATGTCGGAATAGGCCATGTCATCGGTGACGATTACAAGAATATTGGGCTTTTCCGCTGACTTGAACACGGGAGGTGCCGCCGCCGCCTGTGTGTTCAGGGCCAGGGCCATCGCCAATCCCGCAACAAAGCGCGTTTTTCCAAACAGCATCGTTTTCCCCTGTTTCCTGTTAAGTCCCGGAATAGGCCTTCAGGCGATCTCTGATCCTTGTCTACTAAATCAGTCGACATAATAAATCTATTGTCTACCAAATTAATTGTATATAGCTTCGGACAAGCTCCCGCTTACAGAGAGCCATGCCTACAGACCCGATCACGGGATAGCCGGCGGCTATTCATCGAATATGTATCGGGGGTTCCATGCCATCTATCATCGCGCGCGCTGTCACAGCCCGAATTGCAGGGGAGCCCGGCAGGCGCAAATCCGTCCTGGCCTTGCTCGCGGCCAGCACGCTGGCATCAATCGCTGCTCCGGTGATGGCGCAGCAAGATTCGACGGATACAAGCGCGGAGGACCGGGCGGAGATATTGGTGACGGCGCGCAGGCGTGCGGAGAACATCCAGAATGTGCCGATCGCCATCAGCATCGTGGGCGGAAAGGCGTTGGAGCAAACAGGCGCCCGCGGTCTCGATCAGATCAAGCAGTTGGTCCCAAGCTTGCAGATATTGGGGAGCAATCCCCGAAATACGAACATCAACATCCGTGGTCTGGGCACCAGCGTCGGCACGTCCAACGATGGCCTGGAAAACGGCGTCGGTGTCTATATTGATGATGTCTATTATGGCCGACCTGGCCAAGCGATGTTCGACCTGTTCGATATCGATCGCGTGGAAGTGCTGCGCGGCCCGCAGGGCACGCTGTTCGGCAAGAACACGACGGCCGGGGCGATCAGCATCACCACCCGTGGCCCGTCTTTCGATACGGAGGGCAATGCGGAGGCCAGCCTGGGCGACGATCAATATCGCCGGATTCGAGCCTCGATCGCCGGTCCGCTGGTCGACGGCGTGCTCGCCTATCGGGTTTCGGGTAGCTATACGAAGCGAGACGGCCAGTTCTACAATAGCCGGTTGAACGAGGATACGAACGACCTTAACCGCGCATCCGGCCGGGGGCAGCTTCTCTTCACGCCCAGCAGCAATTTCAAGCTGCTCATCGGCGGCGACTATAGCTGGCAAAAGGAAAATTGCTGCGCCACGGTCTTTGCCGGTGTCGCGCCCGCCCGAATCGATGGCACGCCCATTCCCAATAATTATTACGACCGCGCGACGCGCGCGGGCTATATCAGCCCGCCGGTCGATCCTTTCGCGTTGCGGACGGATACCGACGTCAACTCGCATTTCCGGATGTCGCAAGGCGGCGCGTCGGGCAAGGCCGACCTAGATCTGGGCAGTGCGACGCTGACCTCCGTCACGGCGTTTCGCTACTGGCATTGGGATCCGGTGAATGATGGCGACAGCATCGGCCTGCCGATCCTGTCGATCGCCCAAACCAGCAACCGGCAGAAGCAGTTCAGCCAGGAATTGCGGATCGCCTCCAACGGAACCCGCACGATCGACTATGTCGCGGGTCTTTATTATTTCCATCAGCGCATCGTCGGTAGCAACATAACGCAATATGGTTCCGCCGCCCCGAACTGGGTCCTGGGGTCAAATTCGGTCGCGAATGTCGCCGCCATCGACGGCTTCACGACCTTTAACGATTCCGCGTCCACGACCGATAGCTATGCCGGTTTCGGTCAGGTCAACTGGCATATTTCGCCGGCCCTCAGTCTGACCGCGGGCCTGCGCTACACCCACGAGAAAAAGTCCGGCGATTTTGCTCAGACCGTGTCCGGCGGGGCCGATCTATCGACCCTTCCGCTCGACGTTGCCGCCGCGGCGCTCGCGTCCCGCAACAGCCTGGGTCGACCGCTCAGCTATGATGCGCGGGAAACCGACAACAGCCTGTCCGGCCTTGCGACGCTGTCCTATCAGGTAAGCGACGATGTGCTCGCCTATGCCACCTATTCGCGCGGATCGAAATCAGGCGGCCTCAATCTGGCGGCTCTGCCGACGGTGGAAGCGACCGGCGCACTCCAAGTCTCGCCGGTCGTCAATCCCGAGAAAGTGACCAATTACGAAGCAGGCATCAAATCCCAGTTCCTTGACCGAAAGGTCACGCTGAATCTCGCCGCCTTCTGGACCGAGAGCAAGGATTATCAAACGACCGTCCTCACCAATACATTCACCTACATCTCCAATGTCGGCAAGGTGAGAGCGAGAGGCGTCGAGTTCGATCTGCGTGCACAGCCGGCGGAAGGCCTGACCTTCTATGGTTCAGGTATCTACAATGACGCGAAGATCCTGTCTTATCCCAATTCGCCCTGTCCGATCGAATATCGAAGCCTGCAGACGGTGTGCGATCTGTCGGGCAAGCGGTTGCCCGGCACGTCGAAATGGTCGCTGTCCGCGGGAGCGGACGTCAGCATACCGGTGGTCCTCGGGCTCGGCGAGACTGCGGCTTATGCGGGCGTCGACTACAGCTATCGATCATCCTTCTTCAACAGCAACAATGATTCCATCTATTCGATCATCCGCGCATATAGCATCGTAAACGCACGTCTGGGCATTCGAGCGGACAATCGCGTGTGGGACTTGTCGGTCTGGGTCCGCAATCTGTTCGACGAACATTATTACGAGAATTTCCAGCCTGGCAGCTTCAATTCGGCTGTGCTGCAGGGGCGCCCCGGCGATCCCCGAACGGTGGGCGTGACGCTGCGATCCACTTTTTGACAAGCATCAGATCGAAAAAAGAGGAGAAGCCGATGTCCTTCAGTCTCCAAAGGCGGGGCGGCCTGACCGCCCTCGCGCTGGTTATGTGCGGCCCCGGCGCCATATCGATCGCAAAGCCGGCAACGGGGCTCCCGGTCTTAGCGCGAGCTACGCTCGCCACACCGGATCAGATCGCAAGCGAACAGTTGGCGCTGCAGATATTGGCGGCGCCGCAGATCAAGCAGGCTAAGGCGCAAATATTGGAGCGGCTGCTTGCCGATGCAGATGTCCAAGGATCCACAGGCAAGGATCAGGCTAGGCGAGTGCTCGATCAATGGACGACCTATCTGGCATTCAATGCGGCATTCAGCGACACGCAACGGCCACGTGTCGTCACCGTCACCGACAATCGCCCGCACAGCTGGTCGGGCCAGCCCTTTCCCGTCTCTGCCCTGCCAATTTCCAATCCGGACAATATCTATCGATCAAGCCTGATCGACGGCGAAAGCCGCTATGCATTGCATGGCCATTTCGGTAATCCGCGCGCCGGTCAATTCAGCATAGAACTGAGCCGCAAATCGATCGAAGGGGATCTTTCCAAGCAGTCAAAGACGTTCGGGGATATGGGCAATCAGGTCGTCATGATTACGGACGACACCATCCGCACGGAGCCCGATGGAAGTTTCACCATTTTAATCGATCCCGATCCTTCCAATGGACGGGCGAACCATATCCAGACGGTGCCGGGGCCGCTGCTGCTCCATTATCGCGATAGCCTGTCGGATTGGCGGCAGGAACCCACGCGGCTTGTCATTCGGAATGTCAGCGCGCCGGACCGGGCCGCGCCAACCCTGTCGTACCTCGTGAAGAGCACAGCGGCCAAGCTTCCCGATTATGTGACATTTTGGCAGGACTTCAAGAACAGCTTCCTCGGCACGCCGGATTACAACACACTTGCAGGTCCCTATCGGCGTGATGGAGGATGGGGTTATTCCGCAAGCGGCCGGTTCCAGATTGCCGCGGATGAGGCATTGGTGGTCATCGTCCACAATGACCGTGCCGCATATACGGGTTTCCAGATCGCCGATCCGTGGATGGTGACGCCCGATCCGTCCAAATTCCTCATCAGCCGCAACAAGGCGCAGTCTGTTCCGGACGGGGACGGCCGTTATACCTATGTCGTCTCGGCGAAGGACCCCGGTGTGGCCAACTGGATCGAGACTGCCGGCTTGTCGCGCGGCTGGCTCCAGATCCGGTGGCAGGGCGTGACTCCAGGCAGCAACGGCAAGGGATTTCTGGAGAGCGTCGCGCTCGTGAAGTTCGCCGATCTACACAAGACAATCCCGGCCGATGTCGCCAAGTCCGCACCGGAGAGGCGAAGACGCGAGCGAACTGAACGTGTAACGACCTATCCGATACGGTAGAAGAGATATGCAGACGCGCAAGAGCGAGAGGTACGTGCGGTCTATTGCCGATCGTCTCATCGCTCTCGTCTCGGTCCCGAGTCCCATGTCCTGCTGATGTCCCCTCAAAGAGGATAAAGGATATTATGTTGCCAAAGCAATCGTTGCCTATTGAATGGAATGGGAACTCACGCTAGAGGGAGAACATGCTGGCTCAGCACACCGATTCCCAGGCGATGGCCCTCCTCGATCTCACCAACGCATTACAACCGATCCGCCGCGTGTGGGTGCAGGCGGCAACATTGGTTCTTGCGGATCTGGGACTACCCAGTTCGCTCGCGACCGCGGTCATTCTGACGTCACGCTCTGGCAACGCGGGGATCAGGCAAACGGCCCTGGCTGAAGAAGTCGGCGTAAACCCGGGGGGAATGGTTCGTATCCTGGATCAGGCGGAAGCTGCCGGGCTACTCGAGCGGCGGGATTCATCTGAAGATCGCCGGGTCAAGACGGTCCATGTTCTTCCAAAAGGACGCGAACTTGCCGACAGGATGGAAACAGCGATCACCCGGCTGCGGGAAGCGTTGCTCGGTGACCTGCGCCCGAAGACATTGAGACCGCCACGCGCGTCCTTCGCCTGTTTGAAGAGAGGATCGGCGCGTTCCTGAAGCAGGAGCGTGCAAACCGGTGAAGCTCACGGCCCATCAGTTACTGTTCTCGGTCAAGCTGTTCATCGCAGCGATGATTGCCTTCACCCTCGCCGTCCGGATCGGCCTGCCCCAGCCTTACTGGGCTCTGGTGACCTGCTGCGTCTGCATGAATCCGACCACGGGCGCGATCCGGTCGAAGGCGGTCTATCGCTTCACCGGCACCCTATGCGCGGGCCTGGCTACACTGGTCATGGTCGCCCTGTTCGCGAGCACACCGCTGCTCCTGATCGTCGTGGCGGGATTGGTGGCCACCGCCGCTTTTGGCGCTTCCTTCCTCGATCGCACCCCGCGCAGCTACGGCTTCCAGCTTTTCGCCATCACGCTGATGCTCGTCGCGGTTGCGGGCGTGGACCATCCCGAAGTGGCCTTCGATACCGTTGTCGCCCGCGTCAGCGAGATCGGGCTCGGTATCGTCGTCACCACGCTGGTTGACAGCGTCATTGCCCCGCGCTCGCTTGCCGGCACGCTTCGCTCCGGCCTGCAGCGCTGGCTTCCGGGAATGGAGCGCTGGGCTAACGACGTCTTTGACGGCCATGAGCGTGACGCGAAGGAGGAGCACGATCGGTTGAAAATACTGGCGGACATCAGCGCGCTTTCACAGATGACGGCGCTGCTGCGCTATGATCCGACGATCGCGCGCGGCGAACTACGCCAGACGCTCGCCATTCAGCAGCGGCTTTTGAGAATGGTGCCGCTCCTCTCCGCGATCGCCGATCGGATCACCGGTCTTGGCGCGGAGGAGCGCGAAGCGCTCGTCCCGTGCCTCGCCGAGGCCCGCGCCTGTCTCGCCGCGGGCGCTCCGCCTGAGGGTGGACTGGCCGACCGCGTGCGCCATCTCCCAATCGGCACCGGCCAGGAGCGGCCGTGGCATCAGCTCGTCCACGATGCGCTGGCGGCGATGCTGGTCGAGGTGCTGACGCTGTGGAACGAGGTGAAGCGGATCGACTCTGCGCTGATGGGCGAGGCCAGGCTCGACCGGGATCTGGCCCGCTCGGTTCGCGGCACGGCCGCCGCGCCGCTGCCTCCCGATTTTGGTCATGCTTTGCGCATGGCGGCGGGCATCGGCGTTGCCTATGTCCTGCTCTGCGGCCTCTGGCTGGCGACCGGCTGGCATCAGGGGCCGAACGCCGTGCTGATCGGCACCGTGGCGCTCAGTTTCTTCGGCGGCGGAGACGAGCCGGGGGAGGCGATCGCCATGTTCGGCCGCTTCGCCGCCCTCGCCCTCACGCTGGCTGCCATCCTCTGCTATGCGCTGCTTCCGCTTGCGAGTGATTTCCCGACCTTCGCGATGGCGATGGGCCTGTTCATGCTGCCCATCGGCACCTGGGCGGCGGTTAACCCGATGGCTACCCTCGTGCTCGCCTTCGGCCTCAGCAACATCAACCTTCAGGGCGCCTACGCACCGATGGATTTCGGGGCATTCCTCGAAGCCTCCTTTGCCAGCCTGCTCGGCATCTTTGTCGCGTTTCTGGGAGCGGGCCTGTTCCGTACCTGGGGCGCTGGCCATCAAATCCAGCGATTCCTGCGCATGGAAGCGCGGGAGATCGCGCGGCTCAGCCGATCCGCAACACAGCGGCTTCGCGAGATCTATATCCAACGCGCCCTCGACCGCATCTCGGTGATGACGGCGCGGCTCGCCGCGACCGGGCAGGTCGAGCGAAGCGCGCGGTTGATTGCGCGGCTGCGGGTCGGCGTCACTGTCGCCGACCTTCGAATCCTGGCGAAAGCGCTCGATCCTGATACGCGGCAGGCGACCGAACAGTTGCTCGATCGATTTCGCCGCGAGTTCGACAAGCCGCAACCATCACCCGAGCTGCTTTCGCTTATCGACCGGGCGCTTGACTATCTCTGGTCCGCCAGACGGGAAGGATCAGACGTCCCGACCGACCGCGCGATGCATTCGCTGGCCGGCTTGCGCATTGCGCTGTTCGGACATGCACCCGCCTGGATACCCGCCTCATGATCGGCGAGATCGATATCGCAGGCATCTTCATCTCACCGCTTCTGCTCTGCATGATAGTGGGATTCGCTGTCCGCCTGCTGCTTTCACGGCTCCTTGAAGCGGCCGGTTTTTATCGGGTAGTCTGGCAGCGGCCGCTGTTTGACACCGCCCTTTTTCTCATCCTGACCGGCGCCGCCTTCATCGTGCTGCGCCTGGTCACGCGCAGCTGAAGACATTGCCATGACATTCGACCGCGACACCCTGCTCCGCCTGCTCAAGCCGCTGCTGACCCTGCTGGTCGCGCTGATCGCCATGCTCGTGCTGTGGCACCTCTACAGCTATTACACCTATGCGCCGCAGACCCGCGACGGGAAGATCCGCGCCGATGTCGTGCCGCTCGCCGCCGATGTCTCCGGCCGCGTCGAGGAGGTGCATGTCCGCGATAATCAGGCCGTGCATAAAGGCGACCTGCTCTTCACGATCGATCATGTCCGCCTGCGCAACGCGCTGGCACAGGCCGAGGCGGCGGTGGCGACCGCGCAGGCCACGCTCAGCGCCGCCGAGCGGGAGAACCGGCGGTATCAGGGCCTTGCCGATATCGTCTCGGGCCAGCAACGCGACGACCGCCGTTCGCAGGCCGAGGAGGCGCGGGCACGT
>Ga0180221_1000377_pt1 | contig 42875 bp, 33 predicted proteins | sample eDN5th37CKraftMG_FD_151339 | JGI IMG/M metagenome (GOLD analysis project Ga0180221, IMG submission 151339) | Enriched Miracle-Growth compost microbial communities from Emeryville, California, USA - eDNA 5th pass 37_C Kraft MG (version 2) (version 2) ...
GTCGGCCCGGATCCGGCCGACGTAGCTCGGGTCGGTGCCCGCAGCCTGCAGCGGCGTGGGCACGTCCTCCAGCTGCACGCCGGGAGCGCCGGCGAGCAGCTCCGTGGCGCGCTCCGGGCTGAGCTCCCGCTCGAACTCCGCATTGATCGACAGGGAATGCCCGGTGAACACCGGGACGCGCACGCACGTGCCCGAGACGAGCAGCTCGGGCAGCTCCAGGATCTTCCGGCTCTCGTTGCGCAGCTTCTTCTCCTCGTCGGTCTCGCCGAGGCCGTCGTCGACGATGGAGCCGGCGAGGGGCACCACATCGAAGGCGATGGTGCGCACGTACTTCTCCGGCGCCGGGAAGCTCACGGAGGAGCCGTCATGGACGAGGCCGAGCACGTCCTGCTGCGCGGCGGCGCGCACCTGCTGCTCGAGCTCCCTCGCCCCGGCCAGACCGGAACCGGAGACGGCCTGGAAGGTCGTCACCACGAGTCGGCGCAGCCCGGCCTCCCTGTCGAGCACCTTGAGCACGGGCATGGCCGCCATGGTCGTGCAGTTCGGATTGGCGATGATGCCCTTGCGCGTCTCAGCGAGCGCATGCGGGTTGACCTCGCTGACGACCAGCGGCACATCCGGGTCCATCCGCCAGGCGCTGGAGTTGTCGATGACGATCACGCCGGCCTCCGCGAAGCGCGGCGCGTGCGCGCGCGAGCCGGTGGCCCCAGCCGAGAACAGGGCGATGTCCAGCCCGGAGGGGTCTGCCGAGGCGACGTCCTCGACGAGGATCTCCCGCCCGTCGAACTCCAGCGTCGTGCCGGCCGAGCGTGCGGTCGCGAAGAAGCGGATCTCGGCGATGGGGAAGCCGCGCTCCAGCAGCAGGCGGCGCATCACGGCGCCCACCTGCCCGGTCGCGCCCACGACGCCGATACGGAAGCCTGCCTGATCCATGTCTGACACTCTAGTTCGCCTTCCGCTCGGCGCCCCCGGCGGCGCAGGCACGCGCACGCTGGACGAGCGGCACACCCGCGGCGCACGAGCACGGGAGGGGGCGGTCTCCCCGGACTGAGCCCGCCGCATCCCGCGGGATCGGGCGCTGCCGCCCGATTCCCGCCGCCGGGCTACTCAACTTCGCGCCGTCCGCACCCAGCGGCCTCCCCGATCGCCTGTGATCGGGAAGGCGGGCGATGGAGCTCGCAGAAGGCGGTGTTCGGTGGCGGGGACAAAGGTGCCGAAGCGGGCGGCGCTGCGCTTCGCGGTGGCGGCTCTGGCGGGCCTCGTCGCGCTCTCGGGCTGCGCGGCACCCCAGGACAAGGGTGGGGGCGAGGCCGGTGCGGACTGCTCCGCCTACGAGCAGTACGGCTCGCACAGCGGCAAGACCGTCGAGGTCTACACGACCATCCAGGGGGTGGAGCTCGACCAGCTCGCGGAGACCTTCACGACCTTCCAGGCCTGCACCGGGATCGCCGTCGACCTCGTCGGCACGCAGGAGGCCGAGACGCAGATCAACGTGCGCGCCGCAGCCGGAGACCCGCCGGAGCTCATGATCATCCCGCAGCCGGGACTGCTCACGCGCCTGGTCGAGGACGGCCATGTGCTGCCCGCGTCGAAGTCCGTGGAAAGCAACGCCGACCGCTTCTGGTCCCCGGCGTGGAAGGCTTACGGAACCGTGCGCGGCACCTTCTACGCCGCACCGCTGATGGCCAACGTCAAGGGCTGGGTCTGGTACTCGCCGCGCGAGTTCGCAAGCAAGGGCGTGAAGGTGCCGCAGACCTGGGGCGAGCTGCTCGCGCTCACCGCCACCCTCGCCGAAGGCAACACGGCCAGCTACCGGCCCTGGTGCGTGGGCTTCGGCTCCGGAGACGCGACCGGGTGGCCGGGCACGGACTGGGTCGAGGATCTCGTGCTGCGCAACGCCGGTCCGGAGGTCTACGACCGCTGGGTGACCGGCGAGGTGAAGTTCTCCGACCCGCGGATCAAGGCGGCCGTCGACGAGGTGGCGAAGATCCTGCTGAACCCGGACTACGTCAACGGCGGATTCGGCGGAGTGGAGTCGATCGTCTCCACGACCTTCAACGACGCGGGCCTGCCCATCCTCGACGGGAACTGCTCCCTGCACCACCAGGCGTCCTTCTACGAGGCGCAGTGGCCGAAGGGCACCGTGGTCGGGCCCGACGGCGACGTCTGGGCGTTCCTCACGCCCAAGGCCGAAACAAGCGCGAAGGACTCGGTCACCGGAGGGGGCGAGTTCGTGGCGAAGTTCGTCGAGGGCGAGGCGGTGGACGCCGTGCAGACCTTCCTCGCGAGCGACACCTGGGCGAACCTGCGGGTGAGCCTGGGCGGGGTGATCAGCGCGAACAAGGGGCTCGACCCGAGCAAGGCCCGCAGCGACCTCGGCCGCGCCGCGATCCGCATCCTGCAGGGCGAGGACACGGTGTTCCGCTTCGACGGGTCGGACCTCATGCCCGCCGCCGTGGGCACGAGTTCCTTCTGGACCGGCATGAACGACTGGGTGACCAGGACGGTGGACACCGAGCAGCTGCTCGCCTTCATCGACAGCACCTTCCCCTAGGCGCGGGGCAGCTCCGTGCGCGCCGATTTCTGGGGCAGCCTCGCCGAGAAGGCGGCGATCTTCGCGATCGGTATCGCCGCCTTCGTCGCGGCGCTCGGGCTCATCCTCTTCCTGGCCGACCGCGCGCCCCGCCGCGGCCGCGACATCGCGCAACTGCTGGTCTTCCTGGCGCCTGCGCTGATCCTGCTGACCGTCGGGCTGGTCTACCCGGCCCTGCGCACCGGCTATCTGGCCTTCACCGATCGCCGCGGCGACTGGGTCGGGCTGGACAACTTCGTCTGGATGTTCACGCAGCCCGGAACGCTCGTCGTCCTCGGGAACACGCTGCTGTGGGTCCTGCTCGTGCCCGCCGTATCGACGATCGTGGGCCTGGCCTACGCCGTGTTCGTCGACAGCGCGGCCGGAGAGCGGCTGCTCAAGTCCCTCGTGTTCATGCCCATGGCGATCTCCTTCGTGGGCGCGGGAATCATCTGGCGATTCGTCTACGAGTACCGCGCGGAGGGCTTCGAGCAGATCGGGCTGCTCAACCAGCTGCTCGTCTGGCTGGGCGGCCAGCCCCAGCAGTGGCTGATCGGCTCGCCGCTGAACAGCGTGTTCCTCATCGTGGTGATGATCTGGATCCAGACGGGGTTCGCGATGGTCCTCCTGTCCGCCGCGATCAAGGCCGTCCCGGCGGAGCAGCTCGAGGCGGCCCGCCTGGACGGGGCCGGCGGCTGGCAGCGCTTCGCGCATGTCACCCTGCCGAGCATGCGCGGCACCCTCGTCGTCGTGGTCACGACGATCACGATCGCCACGCTGAAGGTCTTCGACATCGTCCGCGCGATGACCGGCGGGAACTTCAACACGAGCGTCATCGCGAACGAGATGTACACCCAGGCGTTCAACCGGGGCGAGTTCGGGCAGGGCTCGGCGCTGGCCGTGGTGCTGTTCATCATGGTGCTGCCGATCGTCGTCTACAACGTCCGGGTGCTGCGCAGGCAGAGGAAGGCGCGATGATGGGCGGGTTCGGCGCGGGAGGCGGCGCAGGGGCGGGTGCGAGCAGCCGGCGGGTGCGCACGCGCCTCACCTCGCGCTGGGCCACGGCGGCGGCGATCGCGCTGGCTGTGCTGTGGACGGTCCCCACCCTCGGCCTGCTGGTGTCCTCGTTCCGACCGGCGGACGACATCCGCAGCAGCGGCTGGTGGTCGATCTTCTCCCAGCCGCGCCTGAGCCTGGAGAACTACGCCGAGGTGCTCCTCGCCTCCGGGGCCTCCAGCGCGAACCTGGGCTCGTATTTCGTGAACTCGCTGATCATCACGATCCCGTCCACGCTGTTCCCGATCGTGCTCGGCGCCATGGCCGCGTACGCGATCGCGTGGATCCCCTTCCGCGGTGCGAGCTGGCTGTTCGTCGGTATCTTCGCCCTGCAGATCGTGCCGCTGCAGATGACGCTGGTCCCTCTGCTGCAGATCTTCTCGCAGCTGCTGCACATCAGCGGGAGCTTCCCCGCGGTGTGGCTCGCGCACACGATCTTCGGCCTGCCGCTGGTGATCTTCCTGCTGCACAACTTCATCTCGGAGATACCCGGGGAGATGATCGAGGCGGCGCGGATGGACGGCGCCGGCCACGCCCAGATCTTCTTCCGCATCGTCCTGCCGCTCGCGGTGCCGGCTCTCGCCAGCATCGGCATCTTCCAGTTCCTCTGGGTGTGGAACGACCTGCTGGTCGCGCTGGTGTTCTCCGGCGGCACCGTGGACGTGGCCCCGCTCACCCAGCGCCTCGCGGAGATGGTGGGGAACTTCGGCCGGAACACGCACCTGCTGCCGGCGGGCGCGTTCGTCTCTCTCGTCGTGCCTCTGGTGGTGTTCTTCGCGCTGCAGAGGTACTTCGTGCGCGGGCTGCTCGCCGGCTCGACGAAAGGCTGAGGGCGGCGGAGGTCAGCGGCCGGTGCCGGCGTAGACGGTCGCCTCGCCGTCCGCGTCCAGCTCGAAGGCGGTGTGCAGAACCCGGGCGGCCTGCACGAGCGTGTCCGCGCGCATGACGACGGAGATGCGGATCTCGCTGGTGGAGATCATCTCGATGTTGATGCCGGCGTCGCTCAGGGCGGTGAAGAGCTTGGCGGAGACGCCCGCGCTGGAGCGCATGCCCGCACCGACGACGGCGAGCTTGCCGATCCCCTCGTCGTAGCGCAGCTCGGAGAAGCCGATGTCCGCCTTGCGCGCCTCCAGCGCCGCGAGCACCTTCTGGCCCTCCGCCTTGGGGAGGGTGAAGGAGATGTCGGTCAGCGCGGTGGCCGCGGCCGAGATGTTCTGCACGATCATGTCGATGTTCGCGTTCGTGCCGGCCACGATGGTGAAGATCTGCGCGGCCTTGCCGGGGATGTCCGGGACGCCGACCACGGTGACCTTCGCCTCCGAGGTGTCGGTGGAGATTCCGGTGACGATGGGCTCCTCCATGGGGCCTCCTTCCGGGGTGACCTTCGAGGGGTCGTAGACGAGCGTGCCGGGATCGTCGCTGAACGACGAGCGCACGCGCAGGGTGACGCCATGCCTGCGGGCGAACTCCACCGCGCGGATGTACAGCACCTTGGCACCGGCTGCGGCCAGCTCGAGCATCTCCTCGAGCGTGACGTGGTCCATCTTGCGAGCGCGGGGCACGATCCGCGGGTCGGCGGTGAACACGCCGTCCACATCGGTGTAGATCTCGCACACCTCGGCGCCGAGCGCCGCCGCCAGGGCGACGGCGGTGGTGTCCGAGCCGCCTCGGCCCAGCGTCGTGATATCGCCTGTGCCGCGGTTGAAGCCCTGGAAGCCCGCGACGATGGCGACGGCCCCCTGGTCGAGCGCGGCGCGCACCCGCCCGGGGGTGACGTCGACGATGCGCGCGGAGCCGTGTGTCGCGTCCGTGATCATGCCGGCCTGGCTTCCGGTGAACGACAACGCGTCGCTGCCCAGGCTCTTGATCGCCATCGCCAGCAGCGCCATCGAGATCCGCTCCCCCGCGGTGAGCAGCATGTCCAGCTCGCGCGGCGCGGGGAACGGCGTGACCTCGTGCGCGAGGTCGACCAGCTCGTCCGTGGTGTCCCCCATGGCGGAGACGACCACCACGACGTCGTTGCCCGCGGCCCGGGTGTCGACGATGCGACGCGCGACCCGGCGGATGCTCTCCGCATCCGCCACGGACGAACCGCCGAACTTCTGGACGATGAGGGTCACGCTCGGTACTCCACAGGGCAAGGGGATGGGCGGCGCGGACAGCCGCCGTGGTCGGGGGCTTCGCTGGCGACCCTGAGCTCAATCCTATCGGTGCGGCCGGACGCGGCCGGACGCCCCGGATCGGCCGGGGCGGTCAGGCTGCCGGCGGTCGACCCGTCACGGTCAGACCCGCCGCCGGCCTTCGAAGGCGCGACCGAGAGTCACCTCGTCCGCGAACTCCAGATCGCCGCCGACCGGCAGGCCGGAGGCGAGCCGCGAGACGGGGATCTCGAGGGTCTTCAGCAGCCGGGAGAGGTAGCTCGCCGTCGCCTCGCCTTCCAGGTTGGGGTCGGTGGCGATGATGACCTCCTGGACCGTGCCGTCGGCCAGGCGCTGCATGAGCTGCGCGATGCGCAGCTCATCGGGGCCGATGCCGTCGATGGGGCTGATCGCGCCGCCGAGCACGTGGTACAGGCCGCGGAACTCCCGGGTGCGCTCGATCGCGGAGACATCTTTGGCCTCCTCGACCACGCAGATGAGGCTCTGATCGCGGCGGGGGTCACGGCAGATGGCGCAGAGCGTCTCCTCGGTGACGTTGCCGCAGCGCTCGCAGAACCGCACGCGCTCGCGCACCTCCGCGAGCAGCTGCGCGAGCCGGCTGACGTCGAAGCCGGGCGTCTGCAGGATGTGGAAGGCGATGCGCTGGGCGGACTTCGGGCCGATCCCGGGCAGCCGGCCGAACTCGTCGATGAGGTCCTGGACGATGCCGTCGTACACGACTACTCCTCCGGCCCGAAGGATGGCGAGCCAGGCCTCGGGGCGCCGGCCGGCGGCTCGGCCTCCGGGCCTTCCGGCGCGTCGGCACGCGACGGCTCGGTTGCCGGGACCTGGTCGCGCAGCGGCTCGGCGGCAGCGATCCGCTCCTCGGCGAGGAAGGTGGCGCCGAGGATCTCCCGCACCACCGCCTCGCCGTACTTCACCGTGGGCGGAAGCACTGCGGCGATGTCGGCCGGCTCGGCCGCCGGTGCGAAGCCGGCCGATGGCCCGCCGAGGTCCTCGGCCTGCGGCGCCGCCTCCTCGGGTGGCGGCTCGAAGGACCGCTCGTCGAAGGGCGGCTCGTCGAAGGGCGGCTCATCGGCCCAGGGCTCACTCGGCGGCGAGTCCGTCGATGAAGGCCGCTGCGTCGACCGCTCGCCCTGCGCCGAGGGCCGGCTCCGCGCCGGCTGCTGCGACGTGACCTCCGGGGACGCGGGCTCGGCGCCGTCGACGGTCGTCGTCGGCGCAGCAGCCTCGGCCAGGACCTCCGCCTCTGCTGTGGCAGAAGCCGAGCCGGGGATCGCGACGGTCTCCCATTCGGTCACGAGGACGGCCGCGGCATGCGCCGCCGAGCCGGGCTCCGGCACCGCCCGCGCTCGGGCCGGGACGACGGCGGCGGCGCTGACCGCGGGAGCCGGCGGCGCGGAGGCGGCGGGAGACCGCGGCGCGGAGGCTGATCCCTGCGGCGCCGAGGAGGGCGCGGGCGGCGCAGCTGCCGCTTCGGCCGCCGGCGCAGCTGCCGCTTCGGCGCCCGGCGCATCGGGCCCCGCCTCGCCGGCGGCGGAGGACGCGGGAGCCTCGGCGGACCCCGCGGCAGAGGAGGCCGACGGCGCGGCGGGCGCTTCGACGGCTCCGGCCGGAGCGGCCGCGGATGCACCCGCGACGCGAGCGAGGAAGCGCACCCGCAGGCCGATCACGTCGATGATCGCCGTCCTCAGCGCCTCTACCACATCCCGGCCGGGCCCCGACGCGGCCTTGAACTGGTCCGCCATGGAGAGGGTCGGGAAGGCGAGGGTCAGCACATCGCCGGACAGCGAGAGCACGGTCGCGTTGGACGCCACCATCCACGCCGAGCGGGCTCGGCCCGACAGCAGCTCGATGACCTCGGGCCAGGCGTTCGACATCTGCTCCGTCGTGACCTCGCCGGCCTCACGCCGCGTGCGTGCAGCCGCGCCGTCCTGACCGGCCGACTCGGCGACGGGGGCCGAGGCGGAGACCTGCTCCGGCGGCTCTGCACCGGCAGGGGCCGGCGCGGCAGGGGCGCGGGCGGCCTCCGAGACCGCCGGCGGCTCGGGAGCGGCCAGGGACTCCTCCAGGGCGACCGCCCCAGAGCGCGGGGAGGCGGCCGAGGCGCCGCCCTCGATGCCGATCCGGCGTTCCAGCCGCTCCACCCTGCTGAGCGCACCGCGGGCGCTCTCATCCACGGCAGGGACGAGCATGCGGGCGATCATCAGCTCGAGATGCAGCCGGGGCGAGGTCGCGCCGACCATCTCGGTCAAGGTGTCGTTCGCCAGGTCGGCGATCCGGGACAGCTCGGCCGCGCCGAAGGCGCTCGCCTGGGCGGAGAGCCGGTCGAGATCATCGCGGGACGCGCTGCGCAGGACGGCGACGGCGCCGTCCGGACCGGTGGCCGCGACGACGATGAGATCGCGCAGATGCTCGAGCAGGTCCTCCACGAAGCGCCGCGGGTCCTGCCCTGTCTGCACCACGCGGTCGATCGCGGCGAAGGCTCGGGCGCCGTCGCGATGCGCGAGCGCGGTGACGACCTCGTCGAGCAGGCTCGCGTGCGTGTATCCGAGCAGCGCTGTGGCGCGCTCGTAGGAGATCCGCCCGTCGTCGGAGCCCGCGATGAGCTGATCGAGCACGGAGAGCGTGTCTCGCGCTGAGCCGCCCCCGGCGCGGACGACGAGCGGGAGCACGCCCGCCTCCGCCTGCACGCCCTCGCTGCCGAGGATCTCCTGCACATAGGACAGCAGCATCGAGGGCGGGATGAGCCGGAAGGGGTAATGGTGGGTGCGCGAGCGGATCGTGCCGATCACCTTGTCCGGCTCCGTCGTCGCGAAGATGAACTTCACATGCTCCGGCGGCTCCTCGACGATCTTCAGCAGGGCGTTGAAGCCCTGCGGCGTGACCATGTGCGCCTCGTCGAGAATGAAGATCTTGTACCGGTCACGGGCGGGCGCGAAGACGGCTCGTTCACGCAGGTCCCTCGCGTCGTCGACGCCGTTGTGGCTCGCTGCGTCGATCTCCACCACGTCGAGCGATCCGCCGCCGTCCCGCCCGAGCTCGACGCAGCTCGGGCAGCGCCCGCACGGCGTGTCCGTCGGGCCCTCGGCACAGTTCAGGCACCGCGCGAGGATGCGGGCCGAGGTCGTCTTCCCGCAGCCGCGCGGGCCGCTGAACAGATAGGCGTGGTTCACGCGATTCGAGCGGAGCGCGGCCATGAGCGGCTCGGTCACCTGCGATTGACCGATCATCTCCGAGAACGCCTCGGGCCGGTACCGGCGATAGAGGGCGATGGCCACGCCAGAAGCCTAGCCGCCGCCTCGGACATCGCCGCCCGCCGGCGAGGGCGCTGCTGGGGACGTCCCCCGCCTCAGTCGCGGCCGGTCCCCCGCCTCCGTCGCGGCCGCTCGGCGGGGCGTTCAGGCCCGCTAGGCGGGAGCGACGAGCCCGAGGGTCTGGCGGGCGATCTCGACCTCCTCGTCGGTGGGCACCACGAGGACCTCGACGGCCGAGCCCTCCGCCGAGATCCGGCGCAGTCCGCCGCCGGGCAGGGCGTTGCGCTCCCTGTCCAGCACGATCCCGAGGTGCTCGAGCCCGGCCATGGCCAGCTCCCGCACCCGTGCGGCATGCTCGCCCACGCCCGCCGTGAAGCAGACGACGTCGAGGCCGCCCAGATGCACCAGGTACGCGCCCAGGTAACTGCGGATGCGGTGCGCGTACACCTGCAGCGCGAGCGCCGAGGCGGCATGCCCGGCGTCCGCGGCGGACTGCACGTCGCGCATGTCCGCGTGGCCGGACAGCCCGAGCAGTCCGCTGCGACGGTTGAGCAGCTCGTCCAGCTCGTCGAAGCCCGCGCCGAGCCGGCGGTGCAGATGGAAGACGATGGCGGGGTCGAGGTCTCCCGACCGCGTCCCCATGACGAGACCCTCCAGCGGCGTGAGCCCCATCGATGTCTCGACCGAGCGCCCGCCGGACACCGCACAGGCCGAGGCTCCGTTGCCCAGGTGGAAGACGATCTGCCGCAGCTGCTCCAGCGGCCGGCCCAGGAAGGCCGCAGCCGCCTCCGAGACGTACTTGTGCGAGGTGCCGTGGAAGCCATAGCGGCGGATCCTGTGCCGCGCGGCGACCGTCGCGTCGATCGCGTAGCTGTAGGCCTCCGGTGGCAGCGTCCTGTGGAAGGCGGTGTCGAAGACCACGACGTGAGGGACGTCCGGGAAGGCGTTCTCGGCGGCGACGATGCCCTGCAGATTCGCGGCGTTGTGCAGGGGGGCCAGCTCGCCGAGCTCCTCGATGTCCCGCTTCACCGCCTCCGTCACGAGGGTGGGCTCGAAGAATCGCTGCCCGCCGTGCACGACCCGGTGCCCGACGGCCACCGGGGGCTTGCTCTCCAGCGACGGCCCGAATCGCCCGAAGGCCTCGAGCATGAGCGCGAATCCTTCCGAGTGGTCGGGCACATCGCGCTCGATGCTCTGCTCCTGGTCACTGTCGCGGCTCTCGCCCCGGTGCGTCAGCACCGATCCGGACGCCCCGATGCGCTCGATCAGGCCCGCCGCGAGCGTGTGCTCGCCGTCCATCTCCAGCAGACGGTACTTGATCGAGGAGGAGCCGGAGTTGATCACCAGGACGACGCTCACGATGCCGGGCCCTTCCCGCTCAGCTCCGGCCCGCCCTGCCGCTCCGGCCCGGTGGACGCCGCGCTCTCGCCCTCCCCGGCGAGCCGCTCGGCGGGCTCGGCGCCCTGCTCGGCCTGGATCGCGGTGATGGCGACCGTGTTCACGATGTCCTTGACCAGCGCACCCCGGGAGAGGTCGTTGATCGGCTTGCGCAGCCCCTGCAGGATCGGCCCGATCGCGACGGCGCCGGCGGACCGCTGAACCGCCTTGTAGGTGTTGTTGCCCGTGTTCAGGTCGGGGAACACGAAGACGGTCGCGCGGCCGGCGACGAGCGAGCCGGGCAGCTTCGCCGCGGCCACGACCGCGTCGGCCGCCGCGTCGTACTGTATCGGCCCCTCCACCAGCAGCTCCGGGCTGCGCTGCCGGACGAGGGCCGTTGCCTCGCGCACCTTGTCCACGTCCGCGCCGCGTCCGGAGTCGCCGGTGGAGTACGACAGCATCGCGACCCGGGGCTCGATGCCGAAGGCTCGGGCCGTCTGGGCCGAGGAGATCGCGATGTCCGCGAGCTGCTCGGCCGTTGGCACCGGGATGACGGCGCAGTCGCCGTAGACGAGGACCCGGTCCGCCAGGGCCATGAGGAACACGCTGGAGACCACCGTCGTGCCCGGGACCGTCTTGATGATCTCGAAGCCCGGCCGGATCGTGTGCGCCGTGGTGTGCGCGGCGCCGGAGACCATCCCGTCGGCCATCCCCAGATGGACCATCATGGTGCCGAAATAGGAGACGTCGGTGACGATCTCCCGCGCCCGCTCCACCGTCATCCCCTTATGCGCGCGCAGCCGGGCGTACTCCGCCGCGAAGCGCTCGACCAGCTCGGGGTCGTGGGGGCTCAGGATGGTGGCGGAGGACACGTCGACGCCGAGCTCCGCCGCACGAGCGCGCAGCTGCGCCTCGTCCCCGAGGATCGTCAGCCGCGCGACGCGACGGGCGAGCAGCGTGCTCGCCGCGCGGAGGATCCGGTCGTCGCCTCCCTCGGGAAGGACGATGTGGCGATCCGCCCGGCGGGCCCGCTCCAGCAGGGTGTACTCGAACATGAGCGGCGTGACGACGGAGGTCCCGGCGAGGCTGAGGATCGCGTCGAGCTCCTCCTCGTCGACGTTCGCCTCGAAGATCGCGCGGGCGATGTCGAGCTTGCGTGGCGAGTCGACGGCGAGACGGCCTTCCGTCGCCATGATCCGCAGAGCCGTGTCGAAGGTGCCGTGGGCGTTCCTCACGACGGGCAGCGCGGAGCCGATGCCGTCCAGCAGCGTCTGCACGGGCTGGGGGATGTCGAAGCCGCCGTTGAGGATGACCGCGGACAGTGCGGGGAAGGTCGGGGTCTCGTGCGCCATGACGAGCGCGAGCAGCACGTCGGGGCGGTCCGCCGGCGCAACCACCACCTGGCTCTCCCGCAGGCGCGCCAGCACGTTGACCATCGACATCCCGGCGACGAGGACCTCCAGCGCCTCCCGGGAGAGAAGGTCCGGGTCGCCGGCGACGAGCTGCCCCTCCAGGGCCTCCATGATGGCGCGCACGCTGGGCGCCACGAGATAGCGGTCCTCCGGGATCGTCCAGACGGGCACGGGGTCCTTGTCGGCGACGACGCCGCGCACGAGCCCGCGGATCGCCAGCAGGGCGTCCGGGTCGGCGCGGTTCACCACGATCGCGGCGAGCGCGGCGAGCTCCTCGCGCAGCTGCCCGACGGCCGCCTCGGCGATCTGACGCAGCTCCTCGGGGCTGCGCGGCTCGGACTGCCCGAGAACCTCGGCCTGGCCGCGGCCGGTGCGGCCGCCCAGCACGAGGACGACGGGAGTGCCGAGGTTCGCCGCGACGCGCGCGTTGAAGCCGAGCTCGGTGGGCGTGCCCACATCCGTGTAGTCCGACCCGAGCACGAGCACCGCGTCGCAGCGCGCCTGCACGGCGCGGAAGCGCTCGATGATCGTGGTGAGGGCCGCCTCGGGATCGTCGTGCACCTGCTCGTAGCCCACGCCGACGCACTCCTCGCGCGGCAGCCCGGCGGTGGCCGAGCCGAGGAGGAGGTCGAGCACGTGGTCCGTGCCGTCCGCGGAACGGGCGATCGGCCGGAACACCCCGACGCGCGGGGTCGAGCGCACCATGCGCTCGAGGATCCCGAGGGCGACGGTGGACTTGCCGCTGCGCCCCTCCGCGGAGGTGATGTACAGGCTGTGCGCCACGGCTCCACCCTATTCCGGGGCCTGCACGGGCAGGCCGGCGTGCACATGGGGCGGAGGTGAACAGCTGGTGGACTAGCCTGACGGGGTCCGGCCGATGCAGCCCGGAGGGGAGACGCGATGACGGGGAGCGAGCTCAGCGCGGCTGGGGCGCACTCACCCGACCCGCATGCGGGGCTGCGCGAGCGCCTGGACGCCCAGCTGGAGGCCTTCCTCGCCGGCGGCTCGCTGCGCAGCTGCCTCGACGGCATCGCCGCCCTGGTCGCAGCGGAGGCCGCCTTCGACGCGTGCTGGATCATGCTCCTCGACGATCGGGGGGCGCAGGCCACGGGCGGCAGCTGGGGCATGGACGGCTACGACGAGAAGATCAACTCGGTGCCGATGAGCGAGGCGGAGCTGCAGCTGCGCAGCCCCTCTGTCCGCGCCGTGCATCTGCGGGAGCCCGTCGTCGTCGCGGACCTCGACGCCGATCCGGCTTTCGCCGCCTGGCGCGACGTCGCCGTGGGCTACCACTTCCGATCCGTCGCCGCGATCCCCCTGCTCATCGCCGGTGAGGTCCGCGGGGTGGTGAACGGCTACAGCTCGGGGCCGCGCAGCTGGAGTGCGGCCGAGCTGGGGATCCTCCGTGCCACGGGTCATCACGTCGCCGTGGCGATCCACGTGGCCGCCCTGCTGGACCGGCAGCGCGAGGCGATCGAGGAGCTGGGTGCCGCGAACGGCCAGCTCGCCCGCCAGGGCGCGGTGCTCGAGCAGGCTGCCGAGATCCACAGCGAGCTCACGGAGGTCGTCCTGGACGGCCTGGGCTCCGACGACGTGGCAGCGCGCCTGGCCGCCCTACTCGGCCGACCGGTCGCCGTCTGGGACGAACGCGGACAGCTCAGCCATGGCGCGCCCGCGTCGGACGCGGCCGCCTTCGCCGCGCTGCGGCCCGCCGTCGCGCCGTCCCCCACCGCCCGTCCCGCCGCACGCGGCTCTCGTGTGCCTTCCGGCGTGCTGCAGGCCGAGATCGTCGTAGCGGGCCGCCTGGCCGGATACGTCACCACGGAGGCGCGCGAGGACGACGCAGGCCTGGACGAGCGAGCCCTGCAGCACGCCGCGACCGTGCTCGCCCTCGTCACCCTCAACGCGCGCGTCGCCGCGCAGACCGAGGAGCGCCTGAGGGCCGACTTCGTGCACGAGCTCGTCACGAGCACCGCGCCCCGGCACGCCTGGGCGGCCGAGCGCGGTCGCCGCTACGGCTTCCGCGCGGGGGCGCCTCATCGCGTGCTGTGCGTGGAGCTGACGACGCCGACCGGCTCCTGGTCGCGGGAGAGCGACGCTCTCGGCGAACGACCCGCACGGGAGCGCGAGGAGGCGCTCCGCAACGCCTTCCTCGTTCTGGAGAGCCGCCTGCCCGGCGCACTCGCGTCGGGCTCGGGAGAGACCCTCGTCGTGCTCGCCCCGGAGCCGGAGGAGGGCATCGCCTCGCGGCTGCGGGATGCGCTGGCCCGCCTGGAGGAGCTGTGGGCAGCGGAGCGGCCGGGGCTCGGAGTGCGCGTCGGCGGCGGGTCCGCCACCGCAGAGCTCGACGCCCTGCACCGCTCCTACGGCGAAGCCCAGCGCTGCCTGCGGATCGCGAGGGCGCTGCGGGCGCGCCGGCGCGTCCTCCTCGCAGAGGAGCTGGGCGTGTACGGCCTCCTTCTGGACGCCCGGGATCCGGCTGCCCTCGACGGGCTCGCGGACCGGCTCCTGGGTCCCCTGATCAGCTATGACGCGCGCGGCGGCGATCTGATGCGCACCCTGCGCGTGCTGCTGAACGGGGCTGGCGCCCCCGAAGAGGCGGCCGCCGCTCTGCACGTGCACGCGAACACCGTCCGCTACCGCCTCCGCCAGATCGAGGAGCTGACCGGCCTCGACCCGCGCTCCGCACAGGACCGGCTGGAGCTGGCGCTCGCCGTGGCCATCCAGACGCTGCGCTCCGGAGGCCCGACAGAGGCGACGGCGCTCTTGAGCGAGTCCTCTCCTCAGCGACGCTCCTGACCCTCGCTGTCCGATGCGCCAATACGGACCAGCAGCGTTGGAGGCTTCTCCAATGACGCGCGGCCTGCCCAGCCCACACTCTGGGTGCCGGGCCCTGCACCGGGGCCCTTCCAGACGAAAGGGCGCACATGCGTGTCGGCATCCAGCTGATCTTCCAAAACCTCCACGAGAGCCTCAGCGACGCGGAGATGGTCCGTGGCGAGGTGGCGCTCGGCGAGCTCGCGGACCGCTCCGGCTTCGACTTCCTCGGCCTGCCGGAGCACCACTTCGACGCGTACTCGATGTCGCCCGACAACATCCAGACCCTGACCTGGCTGGCGGCTCGCACGACATCGATCCCGCTGCTGATCAGCGCCGCGATCATGCCCTGGCACGATCCCCTGCGCGTCGCGGAGAAGACGATCCTGCTGGACATCCTCAGCGAGGGCCGTGTGCTCTTCGGCGTGGGGCGCGGCCTGGCCCGCATGGAGTACGAGGCCTTCAGGCAGGACATGGCCGAGGCCCGCGACCGCTACAACGAGTCGACGGCGATGGTGCTGCAGGCCCTGGAGACCGGCGTCATCCGCGGCGAGGGCCCCTATTACGTGCAGCCGGAGATCGAGCTGCGGCCCAGGCCGATCGCCTCCTTCCAGGACCGTGTCTATGCGGTGGCGGTCTCCCAGGACTCCGTGGAGTCCGCCGCGGACATCGGGGCGGTGATGATGACCTTCACGCAGAAGGGCCCCGAGCATCACCTCCCGCTCATCCAGCACTACCGGGAGCGCTTCGAGAAGGCGCAGGGGAAGAAGCCGCAGCCCCCGGTGCTCATCGACTTCACCTACTGCAACGAGGACGCGGACGTGGCCGAGGAGGTGGTGCGCAAGCACCTGCTGGCCAACTACGTGGCGACCCACCACCACTACGACATGGGCGGGGAGCACTTCCGGCGCACCAAGGGCTACGAGAACTACCAGGCCCAGGCCGAGGAGGTCCGTGCGCTCGGGCTGGAGAAGGCCGCGGAGGAGTACATCAACGCGCAGATCTGGGGCACCCCCGGCCAGATGGTCGACAAGTTCCGCAAGCGGGCCGAGGCGCTGGGACCTTTCGCCTCGTCGCTGGCCATCAGCTACGGCGGGATGCCTTTCGAGACGGCGACCGAGAGCATGCGGCTCATCGCCGAAGAGGTGCTGCCGGCCGTGCAGAGGATCTGACCGGATGCGGCCGCGCCGGCGACGGCGCGGCCGCATCGGCCCGCAGGCAACCGAGCGCGTTCACGAAGGAGTGAGAGGGCAATGACACAGACGAACCGGCCGACGCTCATCACCGGCGCCACGGTGGTCACCGGCGACGCGCACCTCGGGGTGCTCGAGGACGCCGACGTGCTCATCGTGGGCGAGGACATCGCCGCGATCGGGCGCGGCCTGGAGCATCCGGACGCGGAGCTCGTCGACGCCGGCGGCATGATCGCCATGCCCGGCTTCGTCGACACCCACCGGCACACCTGGGAGGCGCCCTTCCACGCGATCGGCGCCGATTGGAACACAGGACAGTACCTCACCGGCATCCATCTGGGCCTGAGCAAGTACATGCGGCCGGAGGACACCTACAACGGGATCCTCATCGGCGCCCTGGACGCCCTGGACTCCGGCATCACCACGCTGCTGGACTGGTCCCACAACATGGAGACCCCCGAGCACGCCGACGCGAGCGTCGCGGCCCTGCGGGATGCGGGACTGCGGGCCGTGCTCGGGCACGGCGGCGGCTACACCATGTGGACGACGCCCAGCGAGATCCCGCACACCCGCGATGCAGTGCGGATCCGCTCGGAGTACTTCTCGGACAACGACCCGGCGCGCAACCTCGTGACGATGGCACTGGCCACCCGAGGCCCGGAGTACTCGTCCATGGCAGCCTCCGTGCAGGACTGGGCGCTGGCAGCGGAGCTCGATCTGCGCGTGACGACGCACCTGGGGGCAGGCGAATACGGCCGGGCGCGTCCCGTGGCGCGGATGCACGAGCGCGGCCTCACCGGGCCCCACGTCACCTACATCCACTGCAACCTCCTCGCGGAGGACGAGATCGACATCATCGCGGACACGGGCGGCACCGTCTCGATCGCCAGCGACGTGGAGATCGAGATGCACATGGGCTTCCCGGCCGCGGGCCGCATGGTGGCGCACGGCATCCGCCCGAGCCTCTCCCTCGACGTCGTGGTCACCACGGCCGGGGACATGTTCGGCGCGATGCGGACGACGCTGCAGATCGAGCGCGCTCTGCAGTACCAGCCGGACGAGTTCAGGCGCGCCGCGCTGTCCACCGCGGATGTCTTCGACTTCGCCACCCTCCAGGGCGCCCGCACGCTCGGCATGGATCATCTGATCGGGAGCCTCACGCCGGGCAAACGCGCCGATCTCGTCCTGCTGGACACGCGCAATCTCGCGCTCACGCCGATGAACCATCCGGTGGGCGCCATCGTGCAGGTCGCGAACCCCGGCCACGTGGACAGCGTCTTCGTGAACGGCAGGGCGGTGAAGCGCGGCGGCAGGCTCCTGCGCGACGATCTCGACCGGATCCGCGCGGAGGCTGTGCGCACCCGCGACCGGGTGATGGAGCGCTCGCGGGACGACCCTGGCCTGAACGGCGCACGCATCGGCGGGGCCTGGATGCCGCCGGAGCTGCTCGCACCCGAGGAGTTCCACTGACGACGGGCCCGCAGGAGCTGTGCCTGCGCGACCGGGACGGCGTCTGCATCGTCTTCGATCGCTGGCCGGCCGAGCGGCCGCGCGCAGTGGTCCAGCTGCTGCACGGCATCGGCGAGCACGCCGGCCGCTACCGCGGCCTCGCGGAGCGCCTCGTCGAGGCCGGCTATGCCGTCGTGGTCGCGGATCTGCGCGGCCACGGCCGCACCGGTCTGCGCCAGGGCCGGCTGGGCGAGCTCGGACCGCGCGGAATGCACGGGGTCCTCGACTCGGTGTGCACGATGTCGATGCATCTGGAGCACTCCGAGGGCGGCCTGCCGCTCGTGCTGCTCGGGCACAGCTGGGGCTCCTTCCTCGCGCAGAAGGCGGCGGCCCGCTTCGACCGCTATGCCGCCCTGGTGCTCATCGGCTCGACGTTGCGTGTGCCCGGCCATATCGCCCGCGGAGATCTCAACGCGGGGATCGCCGACCCGCGCACGCCCTATGACTGGCTCTCCCGCGATCCGGTCGTGGTGGACGCGTATCTTGCCGACCCGTGGACCGGGCACACCACGGTGGCCGGACTTCCCGAGCGGGAACGCGCCGTGATCGACGGGGCGCCCGAGCCCCTGCGGCGCGAGCTGCCCGTGCTCGTGCTGGCCGGCGCCGAGGACCCGGTCGGCGGCGCCTCCGGGAGCACGGCGCTGGCGGAGGCCCTGCGTGCCGCCGGCCCGGAGCGCGTGGACCTGCGCCTCTACCCGCATGCCCGCCACGAGCTGCTCAACGAGCCCGAGGGCGAGCAGGCGACAGCGGATCTGCTCGCCTGGCTGGACGCGACCGTCCCGCGATCGCGCTAGCCGGCTGCCGGGGCGCTGGACGAAGGGCTCAGGGTCTGAGAGGGTGCGCTGTCCGCGGATGGGGCGACGGCCTCGACGCCGTGCTCCTGGACGAGGATGCGGCGGGTGCGGGCCAGCTCCTCCTCCAGGCGCTCCGGCGACCAGCCGAGGGCCTCGGCTGCGATGGCGCCGACCTCCTCCACGACCCGTCCGTCGCCGATGCCCAGGAAGGCGATGAGCGTGCGCCGCAGCAGCAGGTCGTCCAGGTGCACGACGGACTCGCTGGTGCACAGATGGCGGATCTCCGCGACCGTGTAGCCGGGCGCGCCTGCCAGCGGCGCGTCCTCCTGGCCGCCGTGCTCCTCGATCGCCTCGATCACCGCCGCAGCCACGGTGCCGTAGCGCTCCAGCAGCTCCGCTGCTCGCTGTGCGCCGACCTCCTCGCCGTGGCGCGCCGCCCACAGCCGGGCCCCCTCGGGGGTCATCGGGAAGTCTGCGCCGCCGCCGATGGGCATGCCCCAGGTGCCGACGGCGCGCTTCCTGCCCAGCCGCACCAGCACGGCATCGGCCAGGCTCTCGCCGAGCGCACGGAAGGTGGTCCATTTGCCGCCCACGAGGCTGAGCAGCACGGCATCGCCGCCTCCGACCGTGTCCGCCACGATCCGGTAGTCGCGCGAGACGAAGCCCGGCTTCTCATCGCCGTGGCTGGGCAAGGGGCGCACCCCGGCGAAGCGGTACACGATGTGGGAGCGGTCCACCCTGATGTGCGGGAAGACCCGCGCGACGAGGTCGAAGAAGTAGTCGATCTCCTCCTCCGTGCAGCGGATCGGCTGCGCCATGTCGTGCTCCAGATCGGTGGTGCCCACGAGCACGCGCCCGGCGAGGGGGTAGATGAGCACGATGCGGCCGTCGCCGTGCTCGAAGAAGATCTCGTCTCCGCGGGTCGCTGCGAGCAGCTCCGGGTGGTCCAGGACGATGTGGGAGCCCTTCGTGCCGCCCAGGTAGGAGGTGGGCAGGCCCAGCGCACGGTTGGTGAGGTCCGTCCACGGCCCTGACGCGTTCACGACGACGCGCGCGGCGAAGTCGAACTCCTCCCCGCTGAGCACGTCGCGCAGCCGGACGCCGCCCTGGCCGGCGCCGACGGCCTCCACATAGTTGGCCGAGCGCGCGTGCGCGCCCTTCGCCCTGCCATCGGCGAGGACGTCGAGGGCCAGCCGCTCCGGGTCGACCATCGCCGCGTCGTAGTAGGTGGCGGTGTAGCGGGTGGACGCGTCCAGATCGGGGAAGCGCCGCAGCGAGGCCGCCCTGCGGTGGAAGGAATGCCGGGGCACACTGCCGTGGTCGCGGGAGAAGGAGTCGTAGAGCGTCAGCCCGATCTTGATGAGCGCTGCGCCCCGCTCGGCGGGCTTGCCCTTGCGGTGGGTGAGGAAGCGCAGCGGAGCCCCGATCACGCCGGACCACAGCGAGCGGATCGGAACCGTGGTGCGCAGCCGCTTGACGTAGTGCGGGGCGGTGCGCAGCAGGTGGTTGCGCTCGCGCACCGACTCGCGCACGAGACGGAACTCGCCGTTCTCGAGGTACCGCACGCCGCCGTGCACCATGTGCGAGGACGCGGCCGACGCGCCCGAGCAGTAGTCCGAGCGCTCCACCAGTGCGACGTCGACGCCCTGCAGGGCGAGGTCGCGGAAGGCGGCGAGGCCGTTGATCCCGCCGCCCACGATGAGGACGTCGGCCTGGGGCCGGTCCCGGAGCAGCTGCAGGTCTCGGCCGATCCGCGCTCCGGCGGCGCTCTGGTGGTTCTCGCTCATCGTGCTGCGGTGTGCCTTTCCGTCGTCGTGGGACCGTCTCCGACAATCCTAGACATATTTGCATGCCTGGTGAACATATGTGCATAAGGGGCTCGCGGCGCTGGGTGCGCCGGCCACAGGACGGCGTCTTGGAATTGGCACGGATGTGGACGCGCGCCCAGAATGTGAGGATGACCCCCACACCGGATCGGCGGGAGCGCAGTCAGGTCAACGACGCACTGACTGCCGCCCACCTCTATTACCTGCAAGGGCAGACGATGGAGGTGATCGCGAAGGAGCTGGGCACCTCGCGCTCGACCGTGTCGCGGCTGCTGAGCTTCGCGAAGTCCTCCGGCCTGGTCGACATTCGCATCCGCTCCCCCTTCGACGGTCCCAAGCGCCTCGAGGGCGAGATCCGGGACCGCTTCGGCATCGCCGCGCATCTCGTGCCGGCGCCCGACAGCACCGCCGAGGTCGACCGCCTCGAGCGCGTCGCCGTCGCCGCGGCGCGCGTGATCGACCAGCACGTGGACTCCAACATGACGATCGGCGTCGCCTGGGGCTCGACGGTCGGAGCCGTCAGCCGGCACCTGATCCCCAAGAAGACCCACAACGTCGTCGTCGTGCAGCTCAACGGATCCGGGAACACCCGCACGACGGGCATCCAGTACGCGAGCGAGATCCTGCAGCGCTTCGGGCAGGCCTATGAGGCCACCGTCGAGCAGTTCCCCGTGCCGGCGTTCTTCGACGACCCGGAGACGAAGCGCGCGCTCTGGCGCGAGCGCAGCACCAAGCGCATCCTCGACATCCAGAGCCAGATGGGCCTGGTCGTGTTCAGCGTCGGCGCCGCGAACGCGGACGTGCCCAGCCACGTCTACGCAGGCGGCTACCTGGAGCACGCCGACCTGCGTGCGCTGGCGGCGGACCGCGTCGTGGGCGATGTCGCGACCGTGTTCTACCGCGCGGACGGGTCCAACGTGGGCATCGAGCTCAACGCGCGCGCGAGCGGCCCGGACTTCTCCCAGCTCCGCCTCGTCCCGCGACGCATCTGCGTCGTCGCGGGACGGGCGAAGGTCGAGAGCCTGCACGGCGCGATCCAGGCGGGCCTGGTGACCGATCTCGTCATCGACGAGCCGACGGCACGCGAGTTCCTCGCCGCCCACCGCCGCGCCTGAGGCCGGGCGCGACTCGATCGGGCGCATCGCGGCGTCGACCCCCCTGCGCGGCCTCAGGCCGCGGCCGCCACCGGCCGCCGGCGGAAGCGGCGCAGGATGCTGCTGCGCTGGTCCTTCGACAGCGCCACCGCGATGATGAGGACGACGCCGTTGAACAGGTCGGGGATCCAGAACGGCGCCCCGACCAGCTGAAGGCCTTTCACTCCGGTGGCGAGCACGTACACCGAGATGACCGTGCCCCAGATGTTCGGCGTGCCCGAGCGGAACTGCGTGGAGCCGAGGAACACGGCAGCGAACGCCGGCAGCAGGTACTGCGGCGCGACCGAAGGCGAGCCCGCAGCGGACTGCCCGGCCAGCAGCGTGCCCGCGATGCCGGCCATGAGGCCGGCGATGACCAGGCTGGCCACGACGATCTTCTGGGTGGGCAGGCCGGAGAGCCGGGCCGCTTCGTAGTTGCCGCCCGCGGCGTAGAAGTAGCGGCCGGCGGGAGTGTGCGCCATCACGTACCAGAGGATCAGCGCGAGGATCACCATGTAGTACACCGGCAGCTGGATGCCGAGGATCTCGGTCGTCGCGATCTTCTGGAAGGGCTGCGGCAGGCCGATGATGAGCTGGTTGTTCGACAGCCACAGCGTCAGCGCGAAGGCGACGGATCCCATGCCGAGGGTGGTGATGAACGAGTCGACGCCGAGGCGCGTGACGATGAAGCCGCTCACCAGCCCGACCACCGCTCCGGCAAGGATCGCGATGAGCACCGCCAGCGCGATGGGCACTCCCCACTGGGTCAGCATCACGGACACGAGGATCGTGGACAGGCCGAGGGTGTAGCCGACCGAGAGATCGAACACGCCCGAGGCCAGCGGGACGGTGAGCCCGATCGCGAGGATCGCGGTGATCGCCTGCTGGTCGAGGATCGTGCGCAGGGTCGTCTCGGACAGGAAGGTGCTCGGCGTCCAGATCGCGAAGACGATGAAGATGACGATGAAGGCGTAGATCGCGCTGATGCGCTTCGGGCTGATGGCGGCCCAGAAGCGCCTGCCGCGGCCGGGGCGGCGGACGAGCTCGGGCGCCGCGACCACGGATTCCTGTGTGCTCATTGGTGACTTTCCTTGATGATGGCTTGTTCGGTGAGGGCGTCGCCCTGGAGATCGGCGGCCACACGGCCGTCGCGCAGCACGAGCACGCGCGAGCAGATGCGGCTGAGCTCCTGCTCGTCGCTCGAGCAGATGACCACGCCCGCGCCTGAGGCGGCGATGGAGGCGACGGCGGCGTAGATGCCCTCCCGTGCGCCCACGTCCACGCCCTGGGTCGGCTCGTCGATGACGAAGACCTTCGGCTGGCGCCGGATCCATTTGCCGATGGCGACCTTCTGCTGGTTGCCGCCGCTGAAGCTGCCCACCGGCTTCTCCGGGTCGAGCGGCCGCACGTCCAGGCTCGACATGAGCTCCTGCGCGTCCTGCGTCTCGGCTCCCGTGCGCAGTGCGACGCCCCGCCAGTAGTCCCCGATGTGGGTGAGGGCGAGGTTCTCCCGGGCGGTGAGCTTGCCCACCACGGAGAGGCTGCGCTTGGCGGGGACCATCGCCAGGCCCGCGCGCATCGCGGCCTTGGGGGTGAGCTCCCGCAGCTCGCGGCCCGCCACCGTCACACTCCCCGCTGCGCGATCGGTGGCGCCGAACAGCAGCGAGGCGAGCTCATCCCGGCCGCTGCCCTGCAGGCCCGCGACGCCCACCACGCCGCCGGCGGGCACGTCGACCGCGAAGTCGCGCAGGGCGGTGCCGGTCAGCCCCTTCACGGAGAGGACCACGGGCCCGTCGCCGTCCGCCGGGCGGTAGCTCCTGCGCTCGAGCTGCCGGCCCGCGATCGCGGAGGCGAGCGCATCGATGGACTGGGTGGAGGTGTGCTCGACCGAGATCAGAGCGCCGTCGCGGAGCACGCCGACCCGATCGCAGACCTGCAGCACCTCGTCGAGCCGGTGCGAGATGTACATGACCGCGTGACCGGACTGCGCGGTCGCCCGCACCGCCCGGTTGAGCACCTCGGCCTCGGTCGGGTGCAAAGCGGCGGTCGCCTCGTCCACGACGAGCAGGCCGGGGACGCTCTCGTCCCAGCCGTGCAGGGCCCGCGCGATGCCGACGACCGCCTGCGCGCCGGTGCTCAGGCGCGCGACCGGCTCGTCGACATCGATGTCCAGGCCGTAGGCGCTGAGGACGGACTCCGCGTACGCCCGCTGCCTGCGCCAGGAGATCGAGCCGACGCCCGAGCGGCGGTAGCCGGCGACCAGGCCGATGTTGTCCGCCGCCCCCACCGTCGGGATGAGGCCGAGGTCCTGATGGATGAAGCGCAGCTGCCGCAGACCGGGGCCGTGCACTCGCTCGGAGTCCCAGCTGTGCTCGCCGACGGTGATGATCGACCCCGGGTCGGGATCGTGGTAGCCGGCGAGGATCTTCACGAGGGTCGACTTGCCGGAGCCGTTGTGCCCCAGCAGCCCGAACACCTCGCCGCCGGCGATGTCGATCGTGAAGTCCTTGAGGACGCGGCTGCTGCCGAAGGTCTTGGAGACCGTCCTGAGACGGACCAGCGGGTCGGGGCGCGAACGCCCCGACCCCTGGCCGTCGCTCTCGCGAAGCGTCAAGAGACGCCCCAGAGCTTCTTGAACTCGGCCACGTAGTCGCTGCCGAACGGCGCGGGCTGCGACGGGTCGAAGGTGAGGTTCTGCTTCGTGAGGATCTGCGTCGGCACCGGCGGGACCGTGAAGCTCTGGCCCGCGAGCGCACGGGCGACGATGTCGGCCGTCTGCCAGAAGGTGACATCGAGGAAGTTCACGATGTCCGCGTAGGACGTGCCGTCGGCCACGTACTGGAAGTTCACGTTCGAGCCGTTGGCCGAGATGAGCTTCACGTCCTTGATCCCGGAGGCCTGCACGGCCTGCGGCACGCCGACCTCCAGGTCGCCGAACTGCGTCACCACGTACTTCACGTTCGGGTGCGACTGCAGGTAGCTGACCACCTTCGGTCCGACCCCCGTGCCGATCTCGTTGAGGTTGATGTCCAGAGTCGACACCGTGCAGCCGGAGCAGAGCTCGCCCATGCGGTCCTTGAAGCCCTGTGTGGTGGCCAGCAGCGCGGGCAGCTCAGGCGTGTTGACGTAGAGCACCTCGCCGGGCGCGCCATTGCTGTCGGCGTAGATGAGGTTGGCCATGTTCCCGCCGAGCGTGGTGAACACGGACTCCGGGAACACGAGCGCCGTGAGACCGGAGATGCCCGGGTCGGTGGTGGCGTACAGCACGACCTTGGTGCCGTTCGAGACGAGCTGCTGCAGCTGGCTCTGGAACAGCTCCGGGGCGATGGCACCGGAGATCAGCGCGTCAGGGCGCGCCGCCACGGCCTGGTCGAAGGCCGAGGCCACCTCGTTGGGGGCGCTGCCCACGTGGATGGAGCTGAACTTCATGCCCAGGGCCTGGGCGGCCTGCGCGTAGACCGGTGTGGTCGCGACGCAGATCGGCGTGTCGCACTCCATGAACAGGAGGGTCTTGCCGGTGGGCAGCGCCTTCAGCGGCTCGGTGACGCCGATGTCGGTCGGCGGCTTCATGAGCGCCTGGACGTCCGCCTGCACCTTGGCGAGGGTGGCCGAGTCGGCCGTCGCGGTGGAGGTGGAGCCCCCTGAGCTCCCGCCCGAGGAACATGCCGCCAGGGCGGCCGCGAGGACCACCGGGACGGCGACCAGGGCGAGTCGCCTGGCCGAGGACTTAAGACTCATCGTTGAGGTTCTCCTTTTGGTGCGGTTATTCGTGCAACGGTGTTGGGCCCCGCGTTCCAAAATTCCGCAGGGAACGCTGTGCGGGGGTCTTCACCCTCGGCCGGCCGTATGGTCGGTTCGAGCGATCGCAGGGGTGCAGAGGTCCCGTCACTGTCGCGGGATCACGGCGATGTCGCGGAGGAACCGGCGCCTGCGCCGGGCTCGTTCCGCAGGCGACCCCCTGCCGATCATCGCCCCATTGTGCACGTTTGTGCACCAGCGTTGCAACAACATTAGAAAATGGGCCACGATGAGTCGTCCGCGCAGTCGCGGACGACATGGGCGCGCCTGCGGGCGCGGGGACGGGATCGGGGCGCTGTCGCCCCTCGAAGGAGAGCAAGGATGCCCCAGACGCTTGACGCGGAGAGAACGAGCAGCGAGCGAGCGCAGGAGCTCATCGCCGCGGCCCGGGCGCTGGGCCCCGAGTTCGAGGCCGCCGCTCGCCAGGCGGAGACGGAGCGCAAGCTCCCGCTCGAGCTCGTCGCGAAGATGCGCGAGGCGCGGCTCTTCTGGATGAAGAGCCCCCTCGAGCTCGGCGGCTCGGAGCTCGACCCTCTGGACTTCTGCGACGTGGTGGAGGAGATCGCCTACCATGACGCCTCCGCCGCATGGGCGACGATGATCGGCAACGGCACGACCGGCACGATCGCCGGCTGGGTGCCCGAGGAGGGGATCCGGGAGATCTTCGGCTCCGAGCAGCTGCCCATCTTCGCGGGGCAGTACGTTCCGCGCGGCAAGGCCGTCCCCGTGGAAGGCGGCTACCGTGTGACCGGGCGGTGGACCTTCTGCAGCGGCATCCCTCATGCGGACTGGGTGGTGGGCGGTGCCAGGGTGGAGGGCAGCAGCGAGATCCTGCTGATCACCGCGCCCAAGTCCGCCGCGACGGTCTACGACACCTGGTTCGTCGCCGGGCTGCAGGGAACCGGCAGCAACGACTTCTCCCTCGAGGACGAATTCGTGCCCGCCCACCGCACGATGCGTCTGGTCGGCGAGACGCCCAAGCGCGGCGGCGCGCTCTATCAGCAGCCGCAGCTCGTGTTCCTGTCCAACGAGCTGCCTCCCATCGCGGTGGGGATCGCGCGCCGGGCGCTGGACGACATGCTGACCATGGCGAAAGGCACCGCCCGCCAGATCGGCGGAGCATCCCTCGCCGACCGCGCGGCCTTCCAGAAGACGATCGGCCGGGTGGAGGCGAAGTGGCGTTCGGCACGGCTGCTCTACCGCGACGCGGTCGCCCAGTCCTGGGATCTCATGCGTGCCGGCCTGGACATCGACGACGAGCTGTCGGCCGCCTTCAAAGCGCGGCACACCTTCGTCGTCGAGACGTGCACCGAGGTGGTGGCCGAGGTCTTCCGCTACGGCGGCGGTCGCGTCCTGTCGCTGGACAACCCCATGCAGCGGCACTACCGCAACCTCATCGCGGCGACCCAGCACGTGTATCTCACGGAGGAGAACTTCGAGCTCGCCGGCAAGGCGACGCTCGAGCACCTCTCCCCCGAGCTCTGACACCGACCGGCCGGGCGGCGCCCGGCATCCCGAACCCGCCGACGCAGACGAGAAAGGCTCCGAGAATTCGATGACGACCGAGAACGAGCTGGACGTTTCCCCCATGTTCGAACCGCTGACGATCCGCGGCATGACCCTGCGCAACCGCTTCGTCATGCCCGGCATGCAGCGCACGTGGTGCCGCGATGGTGCGCCCGTGCCGCACCTGGTGGAGTACTACCGCCGCCGGGCTGCGGGAGGCACCGCGCTCGTCATCACGGAGACCCTCGCCGTCGACCACCCCACCTCCACGCAGGTGCCCCAGTACGGCTGGATCCGCGAGGACACGAAGGCCGGCTGGAAGGAGTGCGTCGACGCGGTCCGCAGCGAAGGAGGCAACTTCTTCATCCAGCTCTGGCACGAGGGCGCGATCCGCTCCGAGGGCGGGGACGGCCCGCTCGCGCAGCACCCCACTCTCAGCCCTTCCGGGCTCGCCTCCGCCGAGAAGCCGAACGGCCGGGCGATGACCCGTGAGGAGATGGAGGAGATCAAGGCCGCATTCGTGCGCGGCGCTCTCATGGCACAGGAGATCGGCACCGCGGGCGTCGAGGTGCACGCCTGCCACGGCTACCTGCTGGACCAGTTCCTCTGGAAGGAGACGAACCGGCGCGAGGACGGCTACGGGGGCGACGACATCCGCGACCGGGTGCGCTACCCCGCGGAGATCGTCGCGGCGATCCGCGAGGCCGTGGACGACGACTTCGTCGTCTCGCTGCGCTTCTCGCAGTGGAAGGAGGTCGACTACGACGCGAAGGTCGTGGAGACCCCCGAGGAGCTGAAGATCATGCTCGACGCCTTCCGAGAGGCGGGAGCGGACATGATCCACGCCTCCACGCGTCGCTTCTGGACGCCCGAGTGGCCGGAGCTGGACCCGGACCTCGGTCTGGCCGGCTGGGTGAAGAGGTTCACCGACCTCCCGGTGGCGGCCGTGGGCAGCCTCGGCCTGGACGTCGACGTCATGTCGAACCTCCTGGGCGAGGAGGCGCACGCGACCGGGCTGCCCTCCTTCCTCGAGCTCATGCGCCGTTTCAACAGGGGCGACTTCGACATCATGTCCGTCGGTCGGGGCCAGATCGGCGACCCCCAGTGGGTGAGCAAGGTGCGCCGCGGGGCCATCGACGAGATCCGCTCCTTCACCAAGGAGGACGTGCTCATGGACCTGGAGATCCCCGACCTGGTGGCTGACGCGCACCGCTGACAGGACGACCCGCTCACACGACGCGCAAGGGCGACGCCCGCCGCAGGAGACCCCTTGCGGCGGGCGTCGCCCTGATGGGGCGGCAGTGGCCCGTGCGTGGCGATGAGCCCTCGGCCGTGCCCGCCGGATCGACGCGACGCGCGGCACATCGCCGCGGAAGAATGAGACCCCCCGCGCACCCGTCAGAGCCCGGTTACCCTTGCTGCGTCTCCGCCCTGGGGGAGTTGGCCAGGATGACGCCGCGCGAGGGGCTCCCTGAAGTCTAGCGGCTCCGCTCGCCGGCCGACGGCCGGTCCTAGGCTGACAGCGTGAGCACCGCTTCCCCGCTGCAGCGCGGGGGCCTCGCGCGCTTCGCCGTCGCCTCGGGAGTGGCGATCGGCGTCATCTACCTGCCCCAGCAGCTGCTCACCCTCATCGGCGAGGACTTCGACGTCGACCCCGCGCTGGCCAGCGCGACCGCGACCTCGATGCAGATCGGCTACGCCCTCGGCATCCTCCTGCTCGTGTCGCTCAGCGACAGGGCGCCCACGCGGCGGCTGGTGGACATCATGTCCCTCGCGACCGTGGCCCTGCTGGCGCTCGCCGCGCTCTCGCCGGCGCTGCCCGTGCTCTGCGTGCTGCTGGGGGCCGCAGGAGGCACCACGACGATCGCGCAGGTGCTGCTGCCGACGGCCCTGCGGGCGGCCTCGCCCGGCCATCGCGGCCGGACGACCGGGATCATGCTCGGGGCCTTCATCATCGGCATCTTCGGCACCCGCATCGTCGAGAGCTGGGTGGCGGAGGCCGTCGGCTGGCGTCTCACCCTCGTCGTCTTCGCGGCCGCGATGCTGGCCGCCGCCCTGCTCGTGCGGGGCGCCGTCCCGAAGACGCGCCCGAACGCGCGCGCAGCGCCGTACGGACGCATCCTGCTGAGCCTCCCGCGCCTGTTCGCCACCGTCGGACCGCTGCGCCTGGGCGGACTCACCCAGTTCTTCATGTTCGCGGCCTTCCAGGCCGTCTGGGTGACGCTGGTGCTGCACCTGACCGCCCCGCCGCACTCCTGGTCGATCAGCCAGGCGGGCCTTGCGGGGGGCGTGGGCATCCTCGCCGGACTGTGCACCATCGTCATCGGCCCCGCCGTCGACCGGTTCGGCTCCGGCGCCGTGGTGCGCGTGACCCTCCTTGCGGGCATCGCGGGCGCGGCGCTCATCCTGTTCGGGGCGGACGCGATCCCTCTGCTGCTGCTCGGGCTGTTCGCTCTGACCCTCGCGAATCAGGTCGGGCAGGCGGGGAACCAGGCGGCCGCGCTGACCGCCTCGGGTCCGGAGCGCTCGGGCAGCGCGAACACGGTGTTCATGTTCCTCACCTTCCTGGGCAGCTCCTTCGGCTCGGCGGCTGCCCCGATCGCCTTCGGCTGGGGACGCCTGGAGGGCGTCGCCCTGTTCGGGATCGCCTGCTTCTGCGCCGCAGGGGTGCTCCAGGGCCTCGCCTGGGCACGGTTCCGGCGGACCCGCTAGGATAACGGAGGCCGAGCGCGCGACGCGCGGACGGCCGCCCGGAGGATTCGCCTAGTGGCCTATGGCGCACGCTTGGAAAGCGTGTTGGGTGAGAGCCCTCGGGGGTTCGAATCCCCCATCCTCCGCCACAGCGTCAGGCCCCCGGCGCCCGAGCAGGGCGTTAGGGTGGCCGCATGACATGGAGAGCGCTGCACCTCTCGCAGCCCGTCGAGCGGGATTTCGGCGAGGTCGCCGCATTCGCGGGCGATCCGCGGAAGCTGCCGCTTTGGGCGGCGGGGCTCAGCAGCGGCATCCGTGAGGAGGGCGGCCGCTGGGTCGCCGACTCTCCCATGGGGCGCGTGGAGGTCGCGTTCACCGGCCCCATCGAGCACGGCGTGCTGGACCACGATGTCACGCTGCCGGGCGGCGTCATCGTGCACAACCCGCTCCGCGTGCTGCGCAACGACCAGGGCAGCGAGGTGGTCTTCACGCTCTATCAGCGTGCGGGGATGAGCGAGGAGGAGTTCGAGAGCGACGCCGCCCTGGTGCGTGGCGACCTGCGGCGCCTGCGCGAGCTGCTCGAGTCCGGCGCCGCCGGCTGAGCGGCCGCAGGCACGCGCGTTCACGCCTCCGCTCCGCCCATGAGCGCACGCAGCGCTGAGCGCGCCCGGCTGAGCCTCACCCATGCCGCGCCCGCCGTGCAGCCCAGGAGCGCGCCGGCCTCAGCAGCGGAGAGCCCCTCCCAGTAGCTCAGACGGAGCAGCAGCGCATCGGAGGATCGGAGGCGCGCCATCGCGCACCTCAGCTCCTCCGCCTCACCGGCGCGCGCCCGCGCGGCCTCCTTCTCCAACGCGTCCATCGCCGCGCGTCGCGTCCGCTCCTGCGATCGTGCACGCCGCTGATATTCGTTGCCCACGAGGTTGCGCGCCGTCCGCAGCAGCCAGGGGACCGTGATCGTCGTTCCCGCGCGGCTCTTCGCCCATGCGCAGGCGAACGTCTCCGCGGTCAGGTCCTCGGCAAGCGCCGGGTCGTCGACCCGCAGGAGGATGTAGCGCAGGACAGCCCGGTGGCTCGTCCTGAAGAGCGCCGTGAACGCCTCCTTGTCCGGCTCCACCTCGCCTCCCCGTCCTCGGGAGATCACGGTCGTGGCGGCTGCCAGGATGGAGCGCTCCTTCTGAGCGCCCCGCCGATCCCTGCGCCGTGCCGTGTCCGCTGTAAGGATCGCGCGCGCCGGCAAACTTCACCGTCGAGGGCAAGAGCCCTGTGGATGGCCGCGCCGAGCTAGCCGTCCAGCCCTTCGACTAAAGACGAGCGAGGTACCGACGATGATCCGTGCGACGCGCGCGGTCTGGAACTACTCCGGCGACCAGCCCGGCATGCCCAGCGGTTACGCGCGGCGGGGGTGATGCCGGACGGCGAGCGGCACGAGACCCTGCGGCTGTCGCATCTCGCATTCGACTACCGCGGCGCTCCCGCGCTGCGCGACGTGACCGCGTCGTTCGCGACTCGGAGGATCGCCGTGCTCGGTCCCAACGGCGCCGGGAAGTCCACCCTGATGGGGGTGCTCAGCACGAGCAAGCGCCCGTGCCACGGCACTTTCTCCCACTGCGGTCTCGCACCGCTGGAGGGAGGGCTCAGCGCCTACCGACGACAGCTCGGCGTGGTGCCTCAGGCGCTCGTCGCGCTGCCTGGCTACAGCTGCCGAGAGCTGCTGGACTATGTGTGCTGGCTACGGAGGGTCCCGGGCGTGCACAGGCGCGAACGCGTCGAGGCGGCGCTCACGGCGGTCGGCCTGCATGATCGAGCAGGCACCCCTCTGCGCCATCTGTCGGGAGGCATGCTGCGACGCCTCGCCGTGGCACAGGCGCTGGTCAACCGGCCCGCGCTCCTGCTCATGGACGAGCCGACCGCAGGTCTCGACCCTCAGCAGCGCGTCAGCTTCCGCACCCTGCTGGCGGGCCTGCACGAGACGACGATCGTCTTCGCCACCCATCTCGTGGAGGACGCCGCCGCGCTGGCCGACGAGCTCGCCGTGCTGCACGAAGGACGGCTGCTGTGGAGCGGACGCGCCGAGCAGTTCGTGCACCCCGACCAGATCACGGCCGCCGCCGTCGAGAGGCGGTATCTCGAGCTCGTCGAGCAGGCGCCGTGATCCGGGCCTGGTGGGCGGAGTTCCGCCACGGCGCGCCCCTGGCTGCGGGATTGCTGACCCTCCTCGCGGGGGTCGCGCTCGGCGCCACGGTCGGTCGTCAGCCGATGCTGCCCGGCTGCGCGGACCCGCTGAACGCCGGTCTCGTCCTCGGCGTCACGGTCTCTCCCCTCGCGCTCGGCGCGGCCGCCGTGCACGTGGCGAGGCTCCAGAACGGCAGGCTGCTCGCACTCGCCGGGACGTCCCCGCGCGGCCGAGGCGGCACGCTGCGTCTCGCCTGGGCGGCCATCGCCGCCTGGCAGCTGCTCGGATACGCGGGCGCCCAGCTGTTCATCCTCGGCAACACGAGCCTGCACGGGTACTGCTCACCGGCGATGCTCGTGCTTCCCGCAGCAGGCATGGGGTTCTCGATCCTCATGTCCGGCATCGGGGTGCTGCTCGGGGCCATCCGGCCGCACTGGGCGACCGGGGCGATCGCTGGCGCGATGGCGCTGTTCGTCGTGCTGGGGATCCAACGGCTGGAAGGACCGGCCGGACGCCTTGTGCCGACCTTCATCTTCACGTACTACCAGCCTTTCCTCGACCCGAACGTCGCGCTGAACCTCGCCCACCTCGCGTTCTATCTCGCCGCCGGGGCGATGATCTGGGCGCTGCTGCCGATGCGCCGAGGGGCGGGCCTCGCCGTCGTCGCCGCAGCCGCCGCTGTGCTGGGCAGCGGCGTGCTCGCTCACGTGGTGGACGGCGACCCGGTGCAGCACCGCCGGCCTGAGCTTCGCCGCTGCCTGTCCGCGGATGGCGTGCAGCTGTGCGTGTGGCCGGAGTCGGAGGCTGCGCTGCACCCCGGTCTGGTCGCGATCCAGCGGAGCAAGGCCGTCGTCGGTGACCGCCTCCCTACGCCGAGCACCTTCCAGCAGGAGGGACTGACCGGACCCGCCGGTTCCTCCACCCTCCGCTTCGACGCGCGGGAGATCACCACTGCGGAGCTCCAGCATGCCGCACATCGAGCGATGGTCCCTCAGCCGGCGTGCCAGGCAGGCCTCGAGGCCTGGTTCTCACTTCTGGACTGGATCGTGGCCGGCTCCGAACCGGGATACGCGGCGCCGGAGGCCCTGGCCATCCGGAGCCTGCCCGACGGGCAGCAGCGCACCTGGCTTGCCGCTCGCTACACAGCCGCGACCACGGCGTGTCGCTGAGGAGAGCGACCCTGGATCGCCTCCGCACCGCGTGGACGCTCGCACGCGGCTGGTCTCTGCTCCCTGCCGCACTGGCCGTGGCCGGCGCCGGCGTTGCCGCGGTGCTCGATCCGTCCGTCCCGTTGCCCGCATACTTCGCGCCGCGCGGCTACGCGGTGCCGCTGCTGCAGCTGCTGACCTTGCCCGTCGCGGTGACCGCGGTGCTCTGCCTCGAGGAGCCCGCCCACGAGCTGTGGCGGACCAGCGACCGGCCGATGCGCGTGATCGCCGCCGCCCGCGCCCTGGTGCCTCTCGCGCTCACGACCCTGGCGGCGCTCCCCCTGGGCCTCACCCGCGCCGTGACGATCGCGGTCGTCCTCGCAGCTCTCGCCGCCGAAGCGCTGCTCCTGCGCCGCTTCGCCGGGCCCGGCCTGGCCTGGATGCTGCCCGCACTGCACGTGGCCGGGGCGAGCGTCTTCGGCGTCACCGACGAGGGCGTCCAGCTCTGGGCGTGGCCGGTCGCCGTGGAGCCAAGCCCGCCGCAGCTCGTCCTCGTCGCGGTCACCATCACGGCCTGCCTCACCGCGGCGCACCGCCGGCGCCGCGGGGCAGGGCACCGGTAGGGTGAGCCGATGCTCTCGTCGAACGACCGCGACGGCCGCGCGCGGGCGGCCGCTGCCCTGGCATCGCGCCTGCGGACCGCCGGCTGCGTCTTCGCAGAGGACGAGGCGGCGATCCTCCTGGACGCCGCAGGCGACGACGTCCAGCTGGAGGCGCTCGTGCGGCGACGGGAGACGGGCGAGCCGCTGGAGCAGCTCGTGGGCTGGGTGGACTTCGGCGGACTGCGGCTGTCCACGGGGACCGGCGTGTTCGTGCCGCGCCAGCGGACGCTTCTGCTCGCGCGCGCGGCGCTCCGCGTGCTCCGCACGCAGCGCGAGCCGGTGCTGCTCGAACTGTTCTGCGGTGTGGCTCCGATCGCCGCGACGGTCGCCCGCGCCCTGCCGGAGGCGGAGCTGCACGTCGCCGACATCGACCCGGCGGCCCTTGTCCATGCCGCGCGGAACCTTCCGGCCTCGGCCGGGTTGCACCTCGGCGAGGGCTTCGCGGCGCTGCCGGCGGCGCTGCGCGGCAGCGTCACCCTGATCGCCTGCGTGCCCCCGTACGTCCCGGCGCGGGAGGCGCACCTGCTGCCCCATGACGCCTTGTCCTTCGAGCCCGAGCGGGCCCTGCTCGGCGGCGAGGACGGGCTGGAGCACATCCGCGCGCTCGTGGACGCAGCGGGGCGCTGGCTCGCCCCGCAGGGGCGCGTGCTCGTCGAGCTGAACAGGGGCCAGTACTCCTCGGCAGCCGCGCATGCCCGCCGCCTGGGCTATCGCACCGCCCGCCACGCCGGCGCCGACGGGCAGACCGTGCTGCTCGGCATCCGTCGCTGAGGCGCACGTCACCTCCTGCGGAAGGCGGTCGCTCCTGCGCGCCCGGCCCCCGCGCGGCGCTCAGACGTCGCTGAGCTCCTCCGCCGGCTGCTCCAGCCGCGACAGGCCGCCGAGGCTCCCGGTGCTCGGCTCGGCCGCGCGGTGCGGGAAGCGGCGCCCGACGAACACCGAGGCGATCGCCCCGATGAAGGACATCGCTGCCGCGGCGACGAACACGATGACCAGCCCGTCGTGGAAGGGCTGAGAGATGAGGTTGGGGAAGAAGGACTGGCCCGTGAGCGCCTGAGCGTCGGCCGCGGGGAGGGCGTCGAGCGCCCCGGTCGGGCCGAGCAGCGATGCGATCGGGTTGTAGCCGAGGAAGGCGGCGAACAGGCTCCCGACCGGCGGGATGGAGGCGAACTGGTTCGCCACGTCGGCAGGGACGTTGTGCGCGGCGAGGCCGGCGCTCATCGTCTGCGGCAGCGTGCTGGCCAGGCCCGCGATCATCAGCGAGAAGAAGATGCCGATGGACAGCGAGTTGCCGGCGTTCTGGAAGGTGCCTGTCATGCCGGAGGCCGCGCCGCGCTGGTCCGCGGGGACCGAGTTCATGATCGCGGTGCGGTTCGGCGCGGCGAACATGCCGGAGCCCAGGCCGTTCGCGAAGGTCAGCAGGGCGAAGACCCAGTAGTCGAAGTCGACCGGGATGGCCAGCAGCAGCACGAAGGTCGCCGCACTGACGAGGAGGCCGATGGTCGAGAGCGCCCGTGCGCCGAAGCGGTCGGAGAGCACGCCGGAGATCGGGCCGGCCACGAGGAAGCCGACCGTCAGCGGCAGCATGTAGATGCCGGCCCAGAACGGCGTGCTCTCGTATGAGTAGCCGTGCAGGGGCAGCCAGATGCCCTGCAGCCAGATGATGAGCATGAACTGCAGGCCGCCGCGGCCGATCGAGGCGAGCAGGCCGGCGAGGTTGCCCCAGATGAACGCCTTGATCCGGAACAGCCGGATGTTGAACATCGGCTCCCGGACGCGCAGCTCGACGACGACGAACACGGCCAGCACCACCAGGCCGCCGATGATCGCGCCGAGCACCCAGGGGCTGAGCCAGCCGGTCGGCTCGTCGCCATAGGGCTGCACGCCGTAGGTGATGCCGGTGAGCAGGGCGATGAGGCCGACCGCGAAGAGGATGTTGCCCCACCAGTCCGTGCGCCCGCGCGAGCCGGTGTGGCCGACCTCGTGCAGGGACAGGTACGACCAGATCGTGCCGACCACGCCGAACGGGACGCTCACGAGGAAGATCGCCCGCCAGTCCAGCGTCGCGAGCATCCCTCCGACGATGAGGCCCAGGAAGGTGCCCGCGATCGCGGCGATCTGATTGATGCCGATGGCCATGCCGCGGCGGTTGGGCGGGAAGGCGTCGGTGAGGATCGCGGTCGAGTTCGCGAAGAGCATCGAGCCTCCGACGGCCTGCAGGATGCGCCAGCCGATCAGCCAGATCGCCCCGGCCCCGCCGGTGAAGGGATCGAACACCAGCGCGATGGCGGCGATGGTGAACACGACGAAGCCCAGGTTGTAGATCCGGACGCGGCCGTACATGTCGCCCAGCCGTCCGAAGGTCATCACGAGGACGGCCGTCACGAGCGTGTAGCCCATAAGCATCCACAGCAGGTAGCTGACGTTCGCCGGGTCGAGGGGGTCGACCTGGATGCCGGCGAAGATCGCCGGCAGCGAGATGAGCACGATCGAGCCGTTGATCGTGGCCATGAGCATGCCGAGTGTGGTGTTGCTCAACGCGATCCAGCGATATCGGGGATGGTCGGCCGCGATGAATCGTGTCTTCCTGCCCGTGCCCGCTGCCGCTCTCGCCACTTCTCGACCCGTCCCTCACCGTCGGCGGGCGCGCGCTGCAGGCGCCCACCGGCACCATCGCACTCAGTTGTGGAATTGCAACCATTCTACTCCGCGGGCCGAAGCGCGCATGACAGGGCTCGACTGCCGTGGCCCGAGAGCGGCACGGACCGCGCGAGGGCGGCCGCGGCATCCCTGGACAGCCCGGGACCGCGGTAGTGCAGCGACGCCGATGGTCCGGGCCGCAGCGGCGGCGACCCGGACCATCGGCGTCAGGGAATCAGCGCGTCAGCGCTCGGCGCATCTGTGCGTCAGAGCAGGATCGACAGCGGGTTCTCGATCCGCTTGACGAAGGCGGCCAGCCACTCGGCCCCCACCGCGCCGTCCACGACCCGGTGGTCGGCGGACAGGGTGACCGTCATGATGTTCGCCACGGCGAGCTGACCGTCCTCGACGACCGGACGCGGGCCGGCGGCACCGACCGCGAGGATGCCCGACTGCGGCGGGTTGATGATCGCCGCGAACTCCTTCACCCCGTACATCCCGAGGTTGGAGATCGCAAAGCTCCCGCCCTCCAGCTCGTCCTGCTTGATCCTGCCGGCGCGGGCACGCTCGGCCAGGTCGGCGATCGTCGCGCTCACGGCCTCGAGGCCGAGGGTGTCGACGCCGCGGACCACCGGCGTGAGCAGGCCGCCGTCGGTGGCGACCGCGACCGCGATGTCCACCCCGGAGAACCTGCGGACCGAGTCGCCCAGCCAGATGGCGTTCGCGGCAGGAACGTCCTTCAGCGCCGCCGCGACCGCCTTCACGACGAAGTCGTTCACCGAGATCTTCCGGGAAGCCGCCGCGTTGACCTGCTGCCGCAGCGCGAGGAGCGCGTCGACCTTGCAGTCCGCGGTGAGGTAGAAGTGCGGGACCGTCGACTTGCTCTCGGTGAGCCTGCGGGCGATCGCCTTGCGCATGCCGCTCGCCGGCTCGTCCACGTAGGCGGCCGAGCCCGGCGCGGAGACGCTGGGGGCGGCAGCCGCTGCGGCCGGTGCCGCTGGAGCCTGGGCTGCAGGAGCAGCCGGCGCCGCCGGGGCGGCGGGCAGGCCCTCGATGTCGCGCCGGACGATGCGGCCGCCCGGGCCCGTGCCGGTGACGCCCGAGAGGTCGATGCCCCGCTCCCGGGCGAGCTTGCGCACGATCGGGCTGGCGAAGAGACGGCCGCCCTCGCCGGAGGCCGGCCCGGCCGCGGCCGGGCTAGCGGCAGGCGCCGCAGCGGGTGCCTCGGCGGCGGCCGGGGCCGTCACAGCCGGCGCCGCGGGGGCCGCCGGCGGTGCCGGCGTCTGCGGCGCAACGGCCTGCTCGACCTCCTCGGCGGCCGCGAGAGCCTCCGTGGACACCCCGCTCGCCGCGAGAGCCGCGTCGATGGCGTCCGCGCCCTCGCCTGCGCCGAGCAGCACGGCGATCGGCTCGCCGACGCTCACCGAGACGCCCGGCTTCACCAGGAGCCTGCCGATCGTGCCCTCGACCTCAGCCGTGAACTCGACCATCGCCTTCTCGGTCTCGATCTCGGCGAGCGGCTGGCCGACCGTGACGGTCTCGCCCTCGTCGACGAGCCAGTTCTGCAGCGCGGCCTCCTCGACGCCCGCGAGCACCACGGGCATCCGGATCAGCTCGGCCATCAGCGGCCTCCCATCGCCTTGCGCACGGCCTCCAGGCCGGCGATCGTCTCCTCCGTGCGGGCGATCGCCGCACGCTCGAGCACCTTGGAGATGCTCGGGCTCGCCTCGCCGCCCGTGACGCGTGCGACGGGCTGGTCGAGGTAGTCGAAGAAGCGCCGCTGGATCTCGTCGGCGAGCCAGCCGCCGTACGAGGTGCCGCGGGCGCCCTGCTCGACGATGAGCACCGCGTTGGTCTTCTTGATGCTCTCGCCGATCGTCTCCCAGTCCAGCGAGGCGCGGTCCAGCCAGCGCAGGTCGATGACCTCGCCGTCGACGCCGGTCTGCTCCACGGCCTCCAGCGAGTGCTTGACCATCGAGAGGTAGCTCAGGACGGTGACGTCCTTGCCCTCGCGGCGCACAGCGGCCTTGCCGAAGGGGACGATGTAGTCCATGTCGCCCACGGGGATCAGCTGCTTCTCGCCGTAGAGGTCGATGTGCTCGATGACGAGCACCGGGTCCTCCAGGGCGAGCGCCGCGTTCATGAGGCCGATGTAGTCCGCGGCCGTCGAGGCGGCAACGATGCGCCAGCCCGCCGAGGTGGCGAAGATGCCCGCCGGGTCCATGAGGTGCTGCGATCCGTAGCCCGAGCCCATGGCGACCTTCGTGCGCAGCACGAGCGGGACCGGGTTGGTGCCGCCGAACATGTGCCTGGCCTTGCCGATCTGGTTGAACACCTGGTCCGCCGCGACCCAGAGGAAGTCCGGGTACATGAACTCGACGACGGGGCGGAAGCGCCCGTCCATCGCCATGCCGCCGCCGAGGCCGGCGAAGGCGTTCTCGCTGATCGGCGTGCCGAGCACGCGGTCGGGGAACTGCTTTGACAGCCCCTTGGTGGCGCCGTTGGTTCCGCCGCCGAGGCGGTGGATGTCCTCGCCCAGCACGACGATGCGCGGATCCTCCGCCATGCGCCGCCCCATGACCCCGGCGACCGCGTCGACGAACTTGACCTCCTCGGTCTCACCCGTGTAGCTGGCCGGGTCGAGGGTGCGCAGCCCGCTCAGCTCCGAGGCGTCGCCGCGGATGCCCACGTCTACGAAGGACGGGTCCGGCCACAGGGACGGGATGATCCGGCGCTTGCCCGGACGCTCCGGGTCGGCCTCGATGAGCTCGCCGACGGCCGCCTGCATCGCGGCCTGCGCCTGCGCACGCACCCCGTCGACCTCCTCCTGGCTGAGGATGCCGAGCTGCACGAGCTTCTTGCCGACCAGCAGGATCGGGTCCCGCTCGCGCCAGGCCTGCTCCTCCTCCTTGGTGCGATAACCGAAGGCGCTGCCCGGGTAGGGGCCGTTCTGGTGGAAGTAGCGGTAGACCTCGGCCTCGATGACCGCGGGGCCCTCGCCTGCGCGCAGGACCTCCTCGGCCTCCTTCGTGGCGAGGTACACGGCGAGCGGGTCCATGCCGTCCACCCGCCAGGACGGGATCGCGAAGCCCAGGCCGCGCGCGGAGAGGCGGGGTTCGGCCGTGACCTCGTTGACGTTCGTCGAGACGGCGTAGAGGTTGTTCTCGATGAAGAAGACGAAGGGCAGCTTCCAGGCGGCCGCGAGGTTCATCGACTCGAGCACCGAGCCGATGTTCGTGGCGCCGTCGCCGAAGTAGCTGATCGTGATGTCGCTCGTGCCCGCGTGCTTCTGCGCCCACGCATTGCCGGCGCCCAGCGGCACCCCTCCGCCGACGATCGCGTTGGTGCCCAGGCAGCCGGCCTCCAGCCACTGCAGGTGCATGGAGCCGCCGCGCCCGTGGCTGAAGCCCTGGTCCAGGCCGAGGATCTCGGCGAGCGTGCGCTGCAGGAGCGCCTGCACCTCGGGGGTGACCAGCTGCGCGGCGTCGAGACGGCCGCCGGAGACGTAGCTCAGGGCCTTGCCGAGGAACTGGTGGTGGCCGCGGTGCGAGCCGTTGACGGCATCGCTGGGGCGCAGCCCGACCGTCGAGCCGACGGCGCCGCCCTCCTGGCCGATGCTGGAGTGCGCGGGGCCGTGCAGCAGCGTCTCGGCCGCGAGCTCGAGGGCAGTCTCCTCGAAGGCCCGGATGAGGTTCAGCTCGCCCAGCATGGTGACGAGCAGCTGAGGATCGGCCTCTTTCCAGTCGGAGGCGGTGGTCGAAAGCTCCACCCAGGGCTTGGACGGGTCTAGACGCCGGTGTCGGGCCATCGTCGAGTCATCTCCATCGATACGCAAGCCGCGGCGGTGTCCGCGACCCTGAGAGCATACCTTTGATTGAATCCAATGACAAGAAGTCCTCCCCCGCTCCTCTCGCTTTTTTTGCGCATCCGCCGTATCTTTGTATCCAATCGCGATCCATCAGAGAGGATGCAGATCATGGGAATCCCCGGAATCCGCGGAACCGACCACATCGGCTTCACCGTCCCGGACCTCGACGAGGCCGAGCACTTCCTCGTCGACATCCTCGGCGCCGAGCGCTTCTACTCGCTGGGCCCCTACAAGAACGACGGCGATTGGATGCAGACGAACCTCGGCGTGCACCCGCGCACGGTGATCCCCGAGCTGCGCTTCTACCGGCTGGGCAACGGCGCGAACTTCGAGGTCTTCAAGTACGACGCGGCCGACGAGCAGCGCCCCCAACCGCGCAACAGCGACATCGGCGGTCACCACATCGCCTTCTATGTCGACGACTTCGACGCGGCGCTGGCGTATCTGCGCGAGAAGGGCGTGGAGATCATGGGCGAGCCGACCAAGAGCACCGGCATGCACGAGGGGCAGACGTGGGTCTACTTCCGGGCGCCCTGGGGCATGCAGTTCGAGCTGGTCAGCTCCCCCAACGGCAAGGCCTACGAGAAGGTCATGGACAAGCGCCTCTGGCACCCCGCCCGCCCCACCGAGTGAGAGCGGGACGATGACGGACCTCGCGACCTCCTCCGGGCCCCGGGACGGCACGGCGGGCAAACGCGTCGCCGACGCCCTGCGCGAGGCCATCCTCGGCGGCCAGTACCCGCCCGGGGCGCGCATCCGCCAGGAGCAGATCGCGGAGGAGTACGGTGCGAGCCGGCTGCCCGTGCGCGAGGCGCTGCGCACCCTCGCGGACGAGGGGCTGGTCACCCTGGTCGCGAACACCGGCGCCTGGGTCTCGCATCTCAGCCTCGCCGAGTGCGAGGAGCTCTACCAGATCCGTGAACGCATCGAGCCGCTGCTGCTGCGCTACAGCCTCCCGGGGCTGGACGAGCCGACCGTGGACCGCCTGCAGCAGCTCGTCGACGAGATGGAGGCCAGCACCGACCTGGAGGCCTTCCTGCGCCTGGACCGCGCCTTCCACGCGATGAGCTACACGGGCGCGCGCACGCTCCTGCTCGGGGAGACGGTGCTGAGGCTGTGGAACTCCACCCAGCACTACCGGCGGGTGTTCACGGGCCTGTTCCGCGCGGAGGGGGACCGGACGGTGCATCACGAGCATCAGCTGCTCGTGCACGCCCTCCGGCGCGCGGACGCCGACGACGCCGAGAGGATCCTGTACGGGCACATCCGTCGCACGCGGCTCGAGCTCGCACGGCACCCCGAGCTGTTCGCCTGAGGGGTGCGCCCGCTCCGCGAGGCGGACGACCTGGCGTCGGGTGCGGGAGCTCAGGCGGAGGGGTTGCGGGTGACCTCGGACACCGAGGACCAGTCGAGGTTCGCGTAGCCGCGCGCCAGGGCCTCGTCGAAGATCTTCACGAGCTCGTCCGCGACCGGGACCGGGATGCCGGCCGAGTGGGCCGCCTCGACCGCCAGTCCCAGATCCTTGCGCGCGAGCGCCATGGAGAACTTCACCGGCTCGTACTCGTGCCGCGCGACCATGTCCCCGTACACGCCGTAGATCGGCCCGGGGAAGGGGCCGTCCGCGATGATCGGCACGAGCCGGGTCGCGTCCACGCCCTTGCGCTCCAGGATGACGATCGCCTCCGAGAGCGCCTGGATCGCGTGCATGGAGAGCAGGTTCACGGCGATCTTCATCGAGTTGCCGTCGCCGGCGTGGGGCCCGATGTACTCGATCACCCGGCTGATGTCGGCCAACGCCGGCCGGGCGCGCTCGATGTCGGACTCCGAGCCCGAGGCGAGGATCGCGACCTTGCCTGCGCGGGCGATGGCGATGCCGCCGAGCACCGGTGCGGCCACGTAGCCGACGCCGGCCGCCGCATGCGTGGTCGCGAGGCGCTCCGCACCCTCAGCGCTGATCGTCGCGAGGTTCGCGTGGACCGTGCCCTCGGGAGCGGCCGCCAGCAGCTCCGGTGTGAACACCGCGCCGACCACCGCGTCGTTCGGCAGGCTCGACAGCACGATCCCCGTGGCCACAGCCTCCGCCGGATCGTCGACCACCGTGACGCCCGCCGCCTTGGCCTGCTCGATGAACTCGAGCTCGATCGGGTCGACGGCGCGGTTCCAGCCGATGACCTCCCAGCCCTGCTCAACCAGCCGGGCGGAGAAGCTGCCACCCATGTTGCCCAGGCCGATGAAGCCGACCCGCTTGCTCTCCGACGCGCTCATGCTTGCCTTCCTCCGACTCCCCCTGCGGGGCGGCCAGGCCGCGCCCGCGGCTCTCAGTCTATGGTCGAGTGCTGGCCGAGCTGGTGCCAGGTCCTCGCGTGATACACCAGCGGCGAGGTGGCCTGCGCGTCATGCCCCGGGTCGGGGATCTGGGCCTCGATGACGTGCACGACGCAGATGATCGAGTTGCCCGCCTCCAGGCGGTAGACGATCTTGCCGCGCATCCACGCGTACACCTCGGGGAAGACGGGCTCGCCGGTGGGCAGGCGCGTCCACGTGCTGGTGTCCGCGAAGCGGTCGATGCCGCTGGTCGCGCCCAGGCGCGCCAGCCAGAGCTGGTCTGCGCCGAGCATGTGCACGACGACCGTGTCCGCGCGCTCCAGTGCGGGGCTCGAGGAGGACAGCGCCGAGACCGAGAACACGAGCAGCGGCGGCTCGGTGCTCACCGAGGCGAGAGAGCTCACGGTCATGGCGATCGGGGAGTCTCCCGGGTCCGCGGTCACGACCGCCACCCCCGCAGGGTGCAGGCGGAACGCGGCGCGGAACACCTCCGAGGAGATCGACCCGGCCAGGTCCTCCTCCGGGATCACGATCGGCTGCCGGGCGGGCAGGCTGTCACTCATCTGTCTTCGGGCCTCTTCCAGGGTGAGATATCGAGGGGGATGCCGGCGCGCGGGGCGCCGGGGGCTCAGCGCTTCGCGGAGCGCACGACCTCCGCAATCGAGGCCCAGTCCGCATCGGCCAGACCGCGTTCGATGGCGGTGTCGAAGGAGTGGCGCAGCACCTCGGCGGAGGGCAGGGCGAGGCCTACCGCCTCCGCCGCCTCGAGGGCGAGCCCGAGGTCCTTGCGGCCGAGAGTGGTGGAGAAGCCGGCCGGCTCGTACTGCCGCTTGGCGATGAGGGAGCCGTAGCCGCTGTACACGGGACCGGGGAAGAGGCTGTCGCTCACGATGTCGATGAGCAGCTGGCCGTCGATCTCACGGCCCTCGAGCGTGGCGACGGCCTCCGAGATCGCCTGC
>Ga0180221_1000379_pt1 | contig 42742 bp, 41 predicted proteins | sample eDN5th37CKraftMG_FD_151339 | JGI IMG/M metagenome (GOLD analysis project Ga0180221, IMG submission 151339) | Enriched Miracle-Growth compost microbial communities from Emeryville, California, USA - eDNA 5th pass 37_C Kraft MG (version 2) (version 2) ...
CGAGCGGACCGCGCCGCTGCGCGACCTGGGCTGAGCGCATGGCTGAACGCATGGGTGACCCGAGCGCCGCCTATGCGGCCAGGGCGCAGGAGTACACGGACCTGTTCGGCTCGATGGGCGCGGTGCACGACGACGACCGCGACCTCGTCGCGCGGTGGGCCGCCGGGCTGACGGGGCGCGTCGTGGACGCCGGCTGCGGTCCGGGGCACTGGACGGACTTCCTCGCGCGGCAGGGCCTGGACGCGGAGGGCGTCGACCTCGCGGAGCCGTTCCTGGCGCGCGCCCGGTCCGAGTACCCCGGCGTCCCGTTCCGCCGTGCCGCGCTCGACGACCTGGGTGTGCCCGACGGCGCCCTCGGCGGCGTGCTCGCCTGGTACTCGGTCATCCACACCCCGCCGGAGCGGCTGGCGGGCGTGCTCGCCGAGCTCGCCCGCGCCGTCGCCCCGGGCGGCGGGCTGCTGCTCGGGTTCTGCCGCGGCCCGCGCGTCGAGCCGTTCGACCACGCGGTAGCGACCGCCTGGTTCTGGCCCGTCGACGAGCTGGCGGCGCAGGTCGAGCGGGCGGGGTTCGACGTCGTGGGGACGGCCGAGCGCGACGACCCGGGCGTCCGCCCGCACGGCGCGATCAGCGCGCGGCGTCGGGCGGCCGGCGGTCAGGTGCGATCGTCAGGTGCCGGCTCCAGCGTGACGCGGCCGCCCGCGAGCGGGTCGTCGGGCACGGGCTCCACGAGCTCGGCGACCGGCCCCGCGCCGTCGCCGTAGGTCACCGGCGGGCGGATCCGGCCGAGGTAGAGGTCCTGCACCTCGTCGATGCCCTGGCCCGCGGGTCGCAGCCCCTCGCGCACGCTGCGCGACCGCACCACGCGCACGACCAGCGCCACGACGACCGCGCCCCAGAACGCCCAGACCGGCACCGCCGCCCACGGGCTCGCCGTCGCATGCAGCGTGACGGCCGCGCCCAGCAGCACGACGGCACCCAGCAGCGCGAGCCAACCCCGACGAGTCATCAGCGTCTCCTTCGACGGTCCGACCCTACCGAGGCACTATCGGCGCAGCAGGCTCTGGGCGTACTGGTCGAGGACAGTCAGCATGCCTGGGTGCTCCCACACCCGGTTGCGGCGCAGCCCAGTCCGCTCGACCAGGACGCCGGCGTCCGCGAGCTGGGTGAGGGCGTTCTGCGCCGTCTGCCCCTTCATGCCCAGGTGATCGGCGAGGAAGCGGGCGTTCACGACGGGGTGCGACACCAGGTGCGGCACCACCCGCCATGCCGCGGCCTGTCGCCGGAGCCCGCTGAGCTGGGCGCGGGCGGCGTCGACCTGCGCGGCGAGGTCGTCGACGAGCCGGGAGCCTGAGGAGGCCGCGAAGCGTGCGGCGTCGGCGAACCGCTCCACGATCGGCCGCCCGTCGCCGTCCCGGTAGGCGGTCAGCGCCGCGAAGTACTGCTCGGTCTGCGTGAGCAGGCCCGCGGACACCGGTGCCGTCGTCGCGGACAGAACCCCTTTCGCCCGCAGGACGGAGTGCACCATCGCGCGGCCCGTGCGCCCGTTGCCGTCGACGAACGGGTGGACGGTCTCGAACTGGGCGTGCGCGACGGCCGCCTGGAGCAGGACGGGCAGGTCGTCGCGCCGGACGAAGGCGACCAGGTCCTCCATCGCGGCCGGCACGAGCGGCGCCGGGGGTGCGACGTGTGACGCGCCCCGAGGGCTGATCGCGCTCGTCCCGATCCACACGAGCTGGTCGCGCCAGCGCCCCGCGTGGTCCTCCCACCCGCGCTGCCCCGACAGGAGCGCACGATGCATCTCCAGGATCGCGTCGGTGTCGAGTCGGTCCGCCAGCGCGAGTGCGGCTTCCATGGCGCGGACGTTCGCGACGACGGTTCGGGCGTTCGTCGACGTCGACTGCTCGATCTCGGCGAGGGCCAGCTGCCGGGGGCCGACGGTGAGGTCCTCGATCTGGGACGACGACGCAGACTCCGTGCGCAGGAGGATCGAGCTCATCGGGCCGAGCGTCGGGCTCGTCGTCCCGAGGACCTTGGCCACGTACTCGTCGAAGCGGCTGAGGGCAGCGGTGGCCTCCTCGACGTTCGCGGACAGGCCCGCAGGGATGCTCGGTACCCAGCGGGCGATCGTCGGCGGGACGGTAGAGCGGTAGGGCCCGGACGCTGCAGCGCGCGCGGACCGGCTCGTCATCCCGTCGGAGTCGGCAACCCAGTACTCGTCGACGTACCCGAAGGCGGGGACCTTGACCATGAGGGCCATCTTAATCAAGGTTTCGGCGAAACCTTGATTAAGGCGCCCCGGCTAGTCCAGGTTGCGCAGAGCCGTCGGGATCGCCGTCTCCCCGGCGGAGAAGCGGACGAAGCGGCCGACGGTCGCGGGCTCGCGCAGCGCGGCGGCCACGACCTGCGCGACGTCGGCGCGCGGCACGCTCGTGTCCGTGCCGGCCGGCACGGCGCCGGTCTCGGGGAACAGGGCGATGCGCCCGGTGGGCGGCTCGTCCGTCAGCGTGCCGGGGCCGAGGATCGTCCAGTCCAGGTCGGTGGTGCGCAGGTGGTCGTCGGCGGCGAGCTTGGCGTCCGCGTAGGCGAAGAAGCCGGCGCTCTCGGGGACGCCGTGCTCCGGCGTCGAGCCCACCCACGACACCATGACGTACCGGCGCACGCCGGCGCTCGCGGCGGCGTCCATGGAGCGGATCGCGGCGTCGCGGTCGACGGCGTAGGTGCGCTGCGGGTCGCCGCCGCCGGCCCCGGCGGACCACACGACGGCGTCCGCGCCGGCCAGCGCGGCGGCGATCTCGTCGGTGCTCGCGTGCTCGACGTCCAGCAGGAGGGGCTCCGCGCCGAGGTCGGCGACGCGGTCCACCTGCTCGGGCTTGCGCACCACCCCGACGACGTCGACCACCGGCCCGGTGCCGCCGTCGGCCAGCAGCGGGACGAGCTGGCGCGCGACCTTGCCGAGCGCGCCGATGACGACGACCTTCATGACGACCTCCGAACGGGCGAGGGACCGGACTCCCACCGTAAGCACCGGCGGGCGGGCCGCCACCGTGACGCGTCAGATCGGCGCTTCAGGCCCGACGCCGAGCGCGGCGGGTCACCGCTCCCGCGCGATCCGGGCGGCCAGCGCGGCGAACGCGAGCGCCAGGCCCGCCTGCACGACGACGGCGACGACGAACCCGCGCGGCAGGCCGGCGGCGCCGGTCACCACGGCGTGCGCCGCGACCGCCTGGAACAGCCCGCCGAGCACGGCGACGCCGAGGCCGAGGCCGAGCTGCTGGAGCGTGGTGAACAGCCCGCCCGCGACGCCGGCGGCCCAGGTGGGCGTCCGCGACAGGACCGTGCGCAGCACCGGCCCGTACATGAGCGCCTGCGCGGCGCCGAGCGCCATGAGCAGCGGCTGCAGGGCCGCCGCCGCCCCGGAGTGCCCGCTGCCGACGACGAGGGCGAGCCCGCCCAGCACGGCGGCCTGCGCGACGGCGGCGCCGGTCATCGTCCAGCGCCCGGTGCGCCGCTCGATGGCGGGCGTCGCGAGGGCGGTGGCGACGAACGCGCCGCCGAAGCCGAGCAGCAGCACGACCGTGCCCCAGGCGTCGGCGCCCAGCGCCCCCTGCGCGAGCGCCGAGAACTCGTACAGGAACGCGCCGTAGCCGGTGAAGAACAGCAGGGTCATCACCAGCCCGTCCCGCACGACGCGGGTACGCAGCACGCTGGGCGGCACGACCGGCAGCTCGCCGCGCCGCTCGGCCGCGCGCTGCGACCGGGCGAACAGGGCCAGCACGACGCCGGCGGCGGCGAGCATCCCGAGCAGCGCGGGCGGCCAGCCGGCGGACGCCCCGAGCGTCAGGGGCACCACGAGCAGCAGCAGGCCGGCGGCCAGCAGGGCGGCGCCGCGCAGGTCGAGGGCGAGCGGCGCCGTCGAGCGCGACTCCGGCACGGTGCGCAGCGCGAGCAGGGCCGCGACGGCGATCGCCCCGGTGGCGGCCTACACCTCGCGCCAGCCCAGGTGGTCGCCGGCGACGCCGGCCACCGCCCCCGCGAGGACCTGCCCGGCGATGGTCGCGACGCCGCTGACGGCGGTGAACAGGGTGACGCCGAGCGCGCGCAGGCGGTCGGGCGCGGTGGCCTGGATGGTGGACAGCACCTGCGGGGTGAACAGCCCCGCGGCGACGCCGAGCCCCGCGCGCAGCGCCACGAGCACGGGCAGCGTCGGGGCGAACGCCGCCAGCACGGACAGCGCGGCGAACGCCGCGAGGCCCACGGCGAGCAGCCGCCGTCGCCCGTAGCGGTCGCCCAGCCGCCCGGCCACGACGAGCGTCGCGGCGAACGTCGTCGTGTACGCGGACAGGACGAGCTGGCCGCCGGACGCCGCGACGCCGAGGTCCGCGGTGATGGCCGGGGCGAGCAGGTTGACCGACCCGAACGTCATGTTGACGGGCAGGTAGGCGACGAGCAGGACGGCGAGCCCGAGGCCGGTGAGCGCGCGCGGTGACGCCGTCACGGGTCGCGCGACGCGTCGTGCGGGCGGGGTGGTGGTCGTGGTCATGACGACGACGGTGCGCCCGCGCCCATCCTGGTACCAGGAGCCTGCCGATCGTGGTACCACCACCACCTGGTTGCGCGCCCGGGCGGGGGTGACACTGGGGCGGTGACCTCGACGACCCCCGACCGTGCCGCCCTCGGCGCCTTCCTGCGCGAGCGCCGCGGACGCGTGGCGCCCGGCGACGTCGGGCTGCCCGCCGGCGGCCGGCGCCGCACGCCGGGGCTGCGCCGCGAAGAGGTGGCGCAGCTCGCCGGTGTGGGGGTGACCTGGTACACGTGGCTCGAGCAGGGGAGGGCCAGGAACGTCTCGGACCAGGTGCTCGAGGCCGTCGCCCGGGTGCTGCGGCTCGACGACGCCGAGCGCCGCCACCTCATGGTGCTCGCGGGCCGCGAGGTCGCCGTCGCTCCCGGGCCGCCGCCGGGGGTGCGGCCGGAGCAGCTCGCCGTGCTGGCCGGTCTGCTCCCGTACCCGGCGGCGGTGCAGACCGACGCCTACGACCTGCTCGCGGCCAACCGGGCGTACCGGTACCTGTTCGACGACCTCGACGCCCGGCCGGCGGAGGACCGCAACTGCGCCTGGCTGATGTTCACCGAGCCGCGCTGGCGCGGGGCGCTCGGCGACGCGGAGGACGTCGTGCTGCACAACATCGCCGCCCGGCTGCGGGCCCGCGAGCCCGAGCATCGCGACGACCCCCGCTGGACCGCCCTGCTGGCTCGGCTGCGGGCGTCGTCGGCGGACTTCGTGCGGCACTGGGAGTCGTACGACGTCGCCGGCGACGGCACCCAGCTGCGGCACTACACCTCGGCGCGCGCCGGCCGGCTCGACGTGCACTTCCAGAGCCTGTGGCTGGACCGGGCCCGCGGCGACCGGATCATCGTCATGACGCCGGCCGACGACGCGACCGCGCAACGCTTGGAGCGGCTGGACGCGCTGGTCGGTGCCGCCCCGGCGGTGACGACGGCGGACGACGCCCGCACTGCCGGGGCCGCCGCCCGCTGAGCCTCACGGACCGAGGAGTGCAGCCGGGATCACGGCGATCCCGTCCGGTCTTCGATAGGCGTGCGATCCGGTGGTGATGACGGCGGCATCGGCCAGGTCGTCGCCGAGCTTGCCCGCGAGCCATCGCAGGTGCTTGACGTCGGCATCGGAGACGGAGGCCGCGAGCTTGACCTCCAGGGCGACCACCCGTCCGTCGTCGCCCTCGACGACCAGGTCGACCTCGTGGTCACCGTTCCGGGTGCGCAGGTGGTGGACGCGCGCTCTCGACGCCTGGGCGTAGACGAGGGTGCTGAGCGCGACCAGGTGCTCGAAGAGCGGGCCGAGGAGCCCCGCGTGGCGACGGCCGACGAGGAGCGAGCGCTCGGTGGCGCCGCACAGGCGCGCGGCGAGAGCTGGGTCCGCGAGCTGGTGCTTGGGCGCCGAGACGAGCCTGTCGAAGACGTTCCGGCTCGGGCTCCACGCAGGGAGCGGATCGAGCAGCCAGAGACCCTCGAGCGCGTCGCGGTAGGCGATCGTCGTGGTGACGGCCGGCTTGTCGGGCTGGCCCGCCGACGACGCATCGAGGATCCGGTTGTAGCTGGTCGTGGTGGACGTCGCGGCGGCGTAGGCCGTGAGCCACGCGCGGAGCGTCCGCGGCTTGCGCACGGGGTAGCCCTGTTCGGCGAACTCACGCTGGACGACGTTGTCCACGTAGGCGTCGAGGAGGTCGATGCGGTCCTCGGGGTCCGTGCCGTGGATCCCCGGCAGGCCGGAGGCGACGATCTCACGGACGTAGTCGGCCAGGACGACCTCGGTGGAGCCGGCGATGCTCGGGCGGTCGCCGTCGAGCAGGGTGGCCAGGCTCGTGGTCGGGGTCTCGAGCCCTCGTTCGACGAGGCTCAAGGGACGCATCCGGAACGGGACGATCCGGCCGGCGCCGGAATGGACCGTCGCGCCGCGCGGAGCCGAGCTGCCCGCGAGGATGACCTGGCCGGGGGCGAGGCCGTCGTCGACCGCCTTACGGACCCTGTCCCAGGACTCGGGCCATCGCTGCCACTCGTCGATGAGGACCGGGCCGTCGGTCGTGGTGAGGATCGTCGGGTCCGCGGCGAACCGCTCGCGGACCTCGGCGAACTGCAGGGAGAGCACCGTGCGGGCTCGCCGGGTCGCAGTCGCGGTCTTCCCGACGCCCTTGGGGCCTTGGAGCGCGATGGCCGCCAGACGCGGTTGCCGCGCATCGAGGCGCTCGTCGATCAGTCGACGCGTATAGCCTGCCATCAGGCAAAACTATCATCAGCAGGTGATCTGCACTAGTGTTCGCAGGACGTCTACACTAGCGATAGCAGTGTCGTGCCCGGCGGGGTTGAGGCCGCCCGTCACGGATTGGCCGTGTCGGGCACCGGCCCGGCGGGGGGATGATGGTCCCCGTGCGCACCATCCGACAGAGCCGCAAGCTCCGCGGCGTCCGCTACGACGTCCGCGGTCCCATCCTCGTCGAGGCCCAGCGCCTCGAGGCCGAGGGCCACCGCATCCTCAAGCTGAACATCGGCAACACGGCGCCGTTCGGCTTCGAGGCACCGGCAGCCATCCAGGCCGACGTCGTGCACCACCTGCCGGAGGCGCAGGGGTACAGCGACTCGCGCGGCATCTACGAGGCGCGCACCGCGGTGGCGCAGTACTACCAGTCGCGCGGGCTGCGCGACACGAGCGTGGACGACGTCTTCATCGGCAACGGCGTCTCGGAGCTCATTTCGATGGTACTGCAGGCGTTCGTCGACGAGGGGAACGAGATCCTCGTCCCCGCGCCGGACTACCCGCTGTGGACGGGCGCCGTCACGCTGTGCGGCGGCACCGCCGTGCACTACCGGTGCGACGAGGAGAACGGCTGGATGCCGGACCTCGAGGACCTCGAGTCGAAGATCACCGAGAACACGCACGCCATGGTGATCATCAACCCGAACAACCCCACCGGCGCCGTGTACAGCAAGGAGATGGTGGAGGCGATGGTCGACATCGCCCGCCGCCACGACCTCGTGGTCCTCACCGACGAGATCTACGAGAAGATCCTGTTCGACGGCGCCACGCACCACCACGCCGCGGCCGCCGCGGGCGACGACGTGCTGTGCCTGACGTTCAGCGGCCTGTCCAAGGCGTACCGCGTGTGCGGCTATCGCGCCGGGTGGGTCATGGTGTCGGGCCCCAAGGAGAACGCCTCCGAGTTCCTCGAGGGCCTCACCCTGCTGGCCAACATGCGCATGTGCGCGAACGTGCCCGCGCAGCACGCCATCCAGACGGCGCTGGGCGGCTACCAGTCGATCGACGAGCTCATCGTGCCCGGCGGCCGGTTCTACGACCAGGCGATGCTGGCCGACAAGCTGCTCAACGAGATCCCCGGCGTCACGTCCGTGCGGCCGAAGGGTGCGCTGTACTGCTTCCCGCGCCTCGACCCGGAGATGTACCCGATCGAGGACGACGAGGCGTTCGTCATCGACCTGCTGCGCGCCAAGAAGATCCTCGTCACCCACGGCACCGGGTTCAACTGGTTCGAGCCGGACCACTTCCGCCTCGTCACCCTGCCCGACGAGGAGGTCCTCACCGAGGCCATCGGCCGCATCGGGGAGTTCCTGGCGACGTGCCGGCGGTAGTTCAGCTCCGCCGGCCGTCGAGCTGCGGCACGTCCGTGCCCTCCGCGTGCCGCCGCACGTGGGAGCGCGCGTGCGCGACGGCGTCGTCGAGGGTGTCGAACAGGTGGTGGGCGTGCCGCAGCTCGTCGAGCACGCCGACGGTCATCATGAGCCGGCGGTGGCGGTCCTGCACGCCCTTGACCAGCACGGTGATGCCGCGGCGCTCGAGCTCGGTGACGAGCTCGGCGAGCGCGCGGGCGCCGGTAGCGTCGACCATGCGCAGCTGCGACAGCCGCAGGACGACCACGACGACGTCGTCGCGCACCGACGCCTCGGTGACCTCGGTGAGCACGCGCTCCGACGCGCCGAAGAACATGGCGCCGTCGAGCCGGAACAGGGCGACCTGCTCGTCGCCGGGGACCGCGGGGCCGGGCAGGGGCTCCCGGTGCACGGACGACGCCCGGGCCACCTGCCGCAGCGCGAAGAACGCCGCCACGACGAGGCCGATCTGCACGGCCTCGATGAGGTCGAACGCGACGGTGATGATCGCCGTCACGACGAACGTGGCGGCGTCGGAGCGTGTCGAGCGCAGGACGGCGCGGACGGTCGAGGCGCTGATCATGCGGAACGCGGTGACCATGAGGACGCCGGACAGCGCGGCGAGCGGGATCTGCGCCACCGGCCCGGTCGCGAGGTAGATCACGGCGAGGATGACGAGCGCGTGCACGACGGCGGCCAGGCGCGTGCGGGCGCCGGAGCGGACGTTGACCGCGGTGCGGGCGATGGCGCCCGTGGCGGGCATGCCGCCGAACAGGCCCGAGGCGACGGAGGCCAGCCCCTGGCCGACCAGCTCCCGGTCGGGTTCGTAGGTGGACCCGCCCGGCGCCATGGTGGCGGCGACGCGGGCGGACAGCAGCGACTCGATGGCGGCGAGCGCGGCGACCGCGACGGCGGCGCCGAGCAGGTCGCCGACGGCGGCGGTGCTGACGCCGGGCAGCACCGGCGCGGGCAGCGAGTCGGGCAGCGTGCCGATGCGGGCGACGGGCGCGTCGCCGAGCTGCGCGACCGCGGTCGCGACGACGACGGCGACGAGCGACGCCGGGATCGCGGCGTGCAGGCGCGGCAGGACGAGCATGAGCGCGGCCACGAGCGCGACCAGGCCGAGGGTCCACAGGGTCGTGACGTCGGCGGCTCCGGCCGCGTCGCCCACCGCGCCCACGGCGGTGACCAGCGTGTTCTCCCCGACCGCGGCGTCGACGCCGACGGCGGCCGGCACCTGCTGCAGGAAGATGATCGCGGCGATGCCGAGGGTGAAGCCCTCGACCACGGGCCAGGGGATGTAGGTCACGACGCGGCCGAGCCGGGCGACGCCGAGCGCGAGCACCAGCAGCCCGCCGAGCAGCGTGACGAGCGCGACGGACGCCAGCCCGTGCTGGGCGACGATCGGGGCGAGGACGACCGCCATCGCGCCCGTCGGGCCCGAGACCTGGAACCGCGACCCGCCGAACACGGCGGCCACGACGCCCGCGACGACGGCGGTGACGAGGCCGGCCGCCGGCCCGACGCCGGAGCTCACCCCGAACGCGAGCGCCAGCGGCAGCGCGACGACCCCCACCGTGACGCCCGCGAGGAGGTCGGCGCCGAGCGTGCGGGGCCGCAGGTCGTAGTCCGAGCGTCGTGGCAGAAGATCGCGCACGTCGAGGCGGGCCAGGGCGGAGCGCAGCGTCATCGCGCGGCCCGGGCTTCGGACGCGCCTGCCGGAACGGGGTCGAGGGCCGCGTCGAGCACCGTGCGCGCGCTCGCGCCGGGAAGGGCGGGGAGGCGACGCGCCGCGGCGAGGCGCTCGGCGTCGGCGTCGGGCCCGGTCAACCGGCGCAGCAGGAAGGCGCGCGCGACGACGAGCAGCTCCGCCACCAGGGGCTCGGTCAGGCGGTAGTGGACGGCGTTGCCGGTGCGGGCGGACTCGACGACGCCGGCCCGCTTGAGCACGGCGAGGTGCTGGGAGAGCGCGGACGGCTCGGCGCCGGTGGCCTCGAGCAGCCGGGGGACGGCGGCGGTGTGGCCGGGGGCGGCGGCGAGGACCTCGAGCACCTGGATCCGGGCGGGGTGCGCGAGCGCCTTGAAGAGCTCGGCCTTGATGCCGTACAGCGGCTGGGTGTCCACGAGTCGATGACTTTAGCAGTTGCTGAAATCGCGACGCTTCCCGGCGCGCGCGACGAACGCGTCGCGCAATCAAAGGTTGCGCATCCGAGGAGGCCGGGCTGGCGTGATGTGCAACCACTAGTTGCAGGAGGGGTCATGGAGTCGGTGAGCGAGCTGGGCAGCATCGAGCGGGAGATCTACGTCGGGGCGACGCCGGAGGTCGTCTTCGAGGTGGTGAGCGACCCGGAGCACGTGCGGCAGTGGTGGCCGGACGACGCGCGGTACGACCCCGTGCCCGGGGGCACGGGGGAAATCACCTTCGGCCAGGGCCCCGACCGGTCGGTCGAGCAGCTCACGGTCGTCGAGTCGCTGCCGCCGCGGACGTTCTCGTTCCGCTGGACGCACCCGGCGGGGCACGAGGCGACGGCGGGCAACTCCCTGCTCGTCACCTTCGAGCTCGTGCCGTCCGGCGAGGGGACGCTGCTGCGCATGACCGAGACCGGCTTCCGCGAGCAGGGCTGGGAGATCGCGGTCCTCGAGCAGCGCTACCGCGAGCACGTCGACGGCTGGGCGTACTACCTGCCGCGGCTGGCGCCCTACGCCGAGTCGGTGGGGGTCCGGTCATGAGCGGGCCGGCGTCGCCCGTGGACGACGCCCTCTGGTCGGCGATCGGCGACCCGACGCGGCGCCGCATCCTCGACCTCCTGCTGGCCGACGGCGGCGGCACCGCGTCGTCGCTGAGCCGTCGGCTGCCGGTCACCCGGCAGGCCGTGGCCAAGCACCTCGACGTGCTCGACCGCGCCGGCCTCGTCCGGTCGACGACGGCGGGACGGGAGAAGCGGTGCGAGGTCGACGCCGCCCAGCTCGCCCGCGCCGCGGACCAGCTGGCCGCCGTCGGGCGCACCTGGGACGCCCGCCTGCAGCGCATCAAGTCGATCGCCGAGGCGATCGAGAACACGAGAAGGAGCTGATCACGATGGTCGACATCCTGCACAGGATCGGGACGCGGACGGCGACGCCCCAGACGATGTACGACGCGCTGACCACGGTGGACGGACTGTCCCGCTGGTGGACGGAGACGACCTCGGGCGACGCCGGGCCTGGGGGCACGATCGATTTCCGCTTCCCCGACGGCGCGTTCGAGATGGAGGTCGAGGAGCAGCGCCCGCACGATCGGGTCGTGTGGCGCGTCGTCGGCGGGCCGGAGGAGTGGGTCGGCACGACGATCGAGTGGGACCTGCGCCAGGACGGCGACTGGACGGTCCTGCTGTTCGCGCACCGCGGCTGGCGCGAGCCCGTGGAGTTCATGCACCACTGCAGCACCAAGTGGGCGACCTTCCTGCAGAGCCTCAAGGCCCTCGTCGAGGCCCGCGACGCCGCCCCGGCGCCCCGGGACGTGAAGATCGACAACTGGGGCTGAGCGCGCCCGGGATCACGTCGCGCGTGCCACCGCACGCGCGACGTGCTCGCGCGTGGCGGCGAAAGCCGCCGCCATCTCGCGGACCTGGCCGGGGTACTCCGCGTGGCCTGCCGTGAGCACGGCCAGCTCGAGCTCCGCCCCGGTCCCGGCGCGCTCGGCGACGCGCACCCCGGCCGCCACGCCGAACTGTCCCGGCGGCGGCACGTGCGTGTCCCACAGGGCGCACTCGACGCGCGTCGGGACACGCAGGTAGGTCGTCGCGACGGACGCGTCCGTGAGCGCGAGGACGGCGCGGGCCTCCGGGTGCTGAGCCACATACGCGCGCTGGGCCTCGCCGCTGCCCAGGCACGGCACGGCGAGCCGCTGCTCGTACTGGCTGAAGCTCGGCACCTCCAGCGTGGCGCCCACGAAGCGGTCGTCCCACGGCACGGCCAGCGCGCCGACGCCACCGCCGAAGCTGCCGCCCACGTAGTACAGCGGCAGCCGCTCCGCCCCGGCGCCCGGCACCTGCGACAGTGCCTCCTGCAGCGCGGTGGCCGCGTGCCACAGGTCGACGGCGCACCGGCCCAGGACGAACGTCGCCACGTCCTCGATGCCGGAGAGCACGTGCTCCGTGCTCACCGCCGGCGCGCCCACTCCCGCGTTGAGCGCCCCGAGGCCCCGCGCCACCGGGAACAGCACCGCGGCGTCGCGCGGCACGCGCTCGAACGACGCGGCCTCACGCCCGCCGTACCCGTGCCCGTGCACGATCCCCACCCGCACGGGGGCGTCCGCCGGCAGTGCCAGCCAGGCCCGCAGGCGCAGGCCGCCCGCGGCGGTGAACGTCACCACCGACACGTCGTACCCGCCCCGCCGGCCCACCGGCTCCACCACGACGTCGGGCGGCACGGTGCACGCGGCGGCGTGCCACGACCGCCACAGGTCGGCGAAGCCGTCCGGCTCGGCCGCCGGCGGCATCGCCAGCAGACCGTCCCGGTCGTACCCGTAGGTGCCGTCGATCGGGCTGTCGGGGAACCAGGCGTCGTAGGGGGCAGGCAGGGGCACGGGTCTCCAGGGGGACGGGGCGCTCGGTCGCGCGGAGGTCAGGCGGTGAAGGGGAGCTGCTCGGGGCGCGTCTCGTGGCGCAGGGGTTCGCCGGCGACCCACCGGCCGACCTCGTCGGCGGCGGAGTGGCCCAGCCGGGCCTCCTCGGTGCCGAGCGAGCCGGCGACGTGCGAGGTGACGAAGACGTTGCGCAGCCGCAGCAGCGGGTGCCCGGCGGGCAGCGGCTCCGGGTCGGTCACGTCGAGGACGGCGAACAGGTCGGGCCGGGCGGCGAGGGTGCGGGCGAGCGCGCCGTGGTCGATCAGCCCGCCGCGGGCGGTGTTGACCAGGGTCGCGGACGGCGCGAGCAGCCCGAGCTCCTCGGCGCCGAGCATGCCGCGGGTGGTGTCGGTGAGCGGGGCGTGCACGGAGACCACGTCGCTCGCGGCCAGCAGCTCGGGGAGGCCGACCAGCTCGACGCCGGTGCGCGCCGCCTCGGCGGCGTCGCAGTACGGGTCGTGGGCGAGCAGGCGCACGTCCAGCGACCGCAGCGCCTCGGCCACGAGGCGGGCGATGAGGCCGAACCCGACCAGGCCGATCGTGCTGCCGTCGAGGCCGCGGATGCCGTCGCGTCCCGGCACGGCCTGCTCGCGCGCCGCCGTGAGTCCGAGCCGGAGGGCGTTCTTCACGGCGAGGTGCACCATCGACACGGTGAAGTCCGCGACGGCCCGGGCGTTGGCGTGCGCCGCCGACGTCACGCGGATGCCGCGCGCCCACACCTCGGGCGTGACCAGCCAGTGCACGGAGCCTGCCGCGTGCGCGACGAGCTCCAGCCGCAGCAGCCGGTCGAGCAGCGCGGCGTCGAGTGCGGGGGCGCCCCAGCCCGTCACGAGCACCCGCGCCGTGGCGAGCGTGTCGTCGTCGGCGGTCGCGAGGTCCACCACCGTGCCGAACGCGGACAGGCGCTCGCGCACCGCGGCGTCGAGGACGGACGTCGCCCACGCCTCGCCGACCGCGGTGAGGATCGTCGTGCGCGGGGTGGCGGGCGGCGTCGGCATGGTCGGACCTTAGCCGCTGCGCCGGCTGCCCGGCCTGCGGCCGACCGGCGTCCCGTCAGGCCTCGGGCACCGCCGCGACGGCCTCGACCTCGACGAGGGCGCCGGGCCGGGCGGGGGCGACGGCGAGGACGGTGACGGCCGTGCGGGCCTGCCAGACCCGGCCGGACGCCGCGTAGGCCTCGTTCGGGTCCACCGACGGGTCGAGGTAGATCGTCAGCTTCGCGACGTGCTCGGCGTCGGTGCCCGCCTCGGCGAGGACCGCGAGCACGTTGCGCAGCGCCTGCTCCGTCTGCGGGCCGAGACCGCCGTCGACGAGCGCGCCGTCGGGCCCGGTGCCGTTCTGGCCGCCGACGTACAGGGTGCGGCCGGCGGGCAGGATCATGCCCCACGCGAACGCGGGGTTCTGGTGGAGCTGCGGGGGGTTGACCGGCGTCGGCGTCGTCGGCGCGTCCATGGTGTGTCCCTTCGTCGTCCGTCCGTCGAGCATCCCGCTCGGCACCGACACGCCGGGCCCGTTCCGGTTGCGGCGGGTGTCCCGGGCGCGAGACTCCCGCCATGCACATTCCCGCCATGGACACCGTGGACTACGACCGGCTCGCCGAGGACTACGGATGGTTGTTCGGCAGCGTCGCGATCATCGTCTACCTGGCGATCCTGCTGATCTTCCTCATCGCGTACATCCGCATCATCCAGAAGGCCGGCTACTCGGGCTGGTGGGTGCTCGTCGGCATCGTGCCCGTCCTCAACGTGGTGATGTTCCTCGTCTTCGCCTTCTCGCGGTGGCCCGTGCTGCGGGAGCGCGACGCCCTGCGCGCGGGCCAGGTGTACCCGCGCTGACCAGCGCGTCGGGCGTCGCCCGCCCGGCCCGCTTGGAGGATTCCTCCAAAACGGCCGGGGGGACATTGGCACCCCTGCCGGGGGGTCCGCCCCCTGGCCGGCAACCTACGCTGACGTAGGCTACGAAAGCGTAGGTTCCGGTGCTCCTCGATGCGGTGGGCCGGTGCCGCCGCCCTGTCGGAGCAGCCCCGCCCCCGGTTCCGGGGCCGTCAGCGAAGGAGACCGCGTGCCGCAGCCCACCACCGGCGAGCCCGACGTCGAGCCCGTCGACGTCGCGTCCGCTGACGTCGTCCCCCAGGTCCAGCTCGTCTCGCCCACCGGCGAGCGTGTCGTCGAACCCGACAACGCGGCCTACCGCTCGCGTGTCGACCACCTCACCTCCGAGGACCTGCGCGCCCTGTACCGCGACATGGTGCTGACGCGGCGGTTCGACGACGAGGCCACGGCCCTGCAGCGCCAGGGCGAGCTCGCGCTGTACGCGCAGGGCCGTGGCCAGGAGGCCGCCCAGGTCGGGTCGGCGTACGCCCTGGCGCCGCAGGACTACGTGTTCCCGTCCTACCGCGAGCACGGCGTGCTCCAGGCGCGCGGCGTCGACCCGGTCGACCGCCTGCGCCTCTACCGCGGCGCGGACCACGGCGGCTGGGACCCGAACGAGCACAACGTGCACCTGTACACGCTCGTCATCGGCTCCCACGTGCTGCACGCCACCGGCTACGCGATGGGCGTGCAGCGGGACGGCGCGGTCGGCACCGGCGACGCCGCGCGGGACGCCGCCGTCGTCACGTACTTCGGCGACGGCGCCACGAGCCAGGGCGACGTCAGCGAGGCCCTCGTCTTTGCGGCGGTCAACAACGCGCCCGTCGTGTTCTTCCTGCAGAACAACCAGTGGGCGATCTCCGAGCCGACCTCGCGCCAGTCGCGCGCGCCGCTCTACCAGCGCGGCGAGGGCTTCGGCATCCCCAGCGTCCGCGTGGACGGCAACGACGTCCTCGCCTGCTACGCCGTGACGGCCGAGGCCCTGGAGCGCGCCCGCTCCGGCGGCGGCCCCACCTTCGTCGAGGCGTACACCTACCGGATGGGCGCCCACACCACCTCCGACGACCCGAGCCGGTACCGCGCCCGCGCCGAGGAGGACCACTGGGCCCGCCGCGACCCGATCGACCGCCTCGCCACGCTGCTGCGCGCCGAGGACGCCTGGGACGACGGCTGGGCCGCCGGCGTCGAGCGCGAGGCCGACGCCCTCGGCGAGCGGCTGCGCACCGAGGTGCGTGAGCTCGGCGCCCCGCCCACGAGCACGATGTTCGAGAGCGTCTACGCCACCGAGCACGCGCAGGTCACCGCCGAGCGGGCGTGGTTCGAGCAGTACGAGAACGAGACGAGCACGGAGGCGGCCCGATGACCTCTGCCGACACGCAGACCCTCACCTTCGCCCGCGCCATCACCGAAGGCCTGCGCTCCGCGCTCGAGTCCGACCCGAAGGTCCTCGTCATGGGCGAGGACGTCGGCCGCAACGGCGGCGTCTTCCGCGTCACCGACGGCCTGCAGAAGGACTTCGGCGAGGACCGGGTGGTCGACACGCCGCTCGCGGAGTCCGGCATCGTCGGCACCGCGATCGGCATGGCCCTGCGCGGCTACCGGCCCGTGTGCGAGATCCAGTTCGACGGGTTCGTCTTCCCGGCGTACGACCAGATCACCACGCAGCTCGCCAAGATGCACTACCGCTCGCGCGGGCGGCTGCAGGTGCCCGTCGTCCTGCGCATCCCCTACGGCGGCGGCATCGGCGCCGTCGAGCACCACTCGGAGAGCCCGGAGGCGCTGTTCGCGCACACCCCCGGCCTGCGCGTCGTCTCGCCGTCCACGCCCCAGGACGCCTACGACATGATCCGCGCCGCCGTGGCGTCGCCCGACCCGGTGCTGTACTTCGAGCCGAAGGGCCGCTACTGGTCCAAGGGCGAGGTCACGACCAGCCCCTACCCCGCGGCCGCGGCCGCCGGCGCCGCCGACGTGCTCAACCGGGCGCGCGTGGCGCGGCAGGGCACCGACGTCACGCTCGTCGCCTACGGGCCGACGGTCGCGACGGCGCTCAAGGCCGCCGACACGCTCGCCGCCGAGGGCACCAGCGCCGAGGTGATCGACCTGCGCGCCATCTCCCCGCTCGACGTGACCGCCGTCGTGGAGTCCGTGAAGCGCACCGGCCGGTGCGTCGTCGTGCACGAGGCGCCGACGTTCCTCGGGTCCGGCGCGGAGGTCGCGGCGCGCGTCAGCGAGGAGTGCTTCTACTCCCTCGAGGCACCCGTGCTGCGGGTGGGCGGCTTCCACGCGCCCTACCCCGTCGCGAAGCTCGAGCACGAGTACCTGCCGAGCGTCGACCGCGTCGTGGACGCCGTCGACCGCGTCCTGGCCCACTGAGGAGACCGATGACCACCCAGCGCTTCCCCCTGCCCGACGTGGGCGAGGGCCTCACCGAGGCCGAGATCGTCGAGTGGCGCGTCGCCGTCGGCGACACCGTCGCCGTCAACCAGGTGATCGTGGAGATCGAGAGCGCCAAGTCGCTCGTCGAGCTGCCCTCGCCGTGGGCGGGCACCGTCACGGCGCTGCTCGCCGAGGAGGGCACCACCGTCGACGTCGGCACGCCGATCATCGAGATCAGCACCGGCGCCGACGACGCCCCGGCGGCCGGGCCCGACGGCGCGTCGTCGGACGCGACCGACGAGGCCACCGGTGCGGGGTCCGGCTCCGTGCTGGTCGGCTACGGCACCGGCGACGCGGGCGGCTCGGGACGCCGCCGGCGTCGCGCGGCCGCGGAGGTTGCGGAGGCCCCGGCACCGACGCCTGCTCCTGCACCCGCACCCGCACCCGCTCCCGCGCCTGCGGCGGCGCCCGCGCCGGCACCCGCGCCCGCGCCGGCCCCCGCTCCGCCCACGCCCGCGCCCGAGCCCGCGGCGGCCGCCGCCGGCCCGGCGATCCAGAAGCCGATGGCGAGCGTCCCGGCCGCGCCGGGCGCGAAGCAGGGGCGCGTGCTGGCCAAGCCGCCCGTGCGCAAGCTCGCCAAGGACCTCGGCGTCGACCTCGCGTCCGTGCACCCCACGGGGCCCGGCGGGATCGTCACGCGGGAGGACGTCGTCGCGCACGCCGAGGGCGCCGCGCCCAAGGCCCTCGCCACCTACCCCGACGACGACCAGCCGTGGCTCGCGTCCGGCACCGTCAGCGAGGACGGGCGCCGCACGCGCGTGCCGGTGAAGTCGGTGCGCAAGCGCACGGCCGAGGCGATGGTGGCCAGCGCGTTCACCGCCCCGCACGTCACGGTGTTCCAGACGGTCGACGTCACCAAGACGATGAAGCTCGTCGACCGCCTCAAGGAGGACCGGGACTTCGCGGACGTGCGCGTGACGCCGCTGCTCGTCGCCACCAAGGCGATGCTGCTCGCGGTCAACCGGCACCCGCAGATCAACGCGAGCTGGGACGAGGCGGCGCAGGAGATCGTCTACAAGCACTACGTGAACCTGGGGATCGCGGCGGCGACGCCGCGCGGGCTCGTCGTGCCGAACATCAAGGACGCGCACACCCTCGACCTGCTCGGCCTGGCGAAGGCGATCTCGACCCTCACCTCCACGGCCCGCGCCGGCCGCACCCAGCCCGCGGACATGGCGGACGGCTCGATCACCATCACCAACGTCGGCATCTTCGGCACCGACACCGGCACGCCGATCCTCAACCCCGGAGAGGCGGCGATCCTCGCGTTCGGCGCCATCCGCAAGCAGCCGTGGGTGCACAAGGGCAAGATCAAGGCGCGGTGGGTCACGCAGCTCGCGCTGTCCGTCGACCACCGGCTGGTGGACGGCGAGCTCGCCGCCCGCTACCTCGCCGACGTCGCGAAGGTGCTGGAGGACCCGGCGCGCGGCCTCGTCTGGGGCTGAGCGCGCACCGCCGTCCAGGGGGATTCATGGACGGCGCATGACCGCAACTGGATAGTTCGCTAGGGTAACCGACCGGTTCCACACCGATGTCGGGACCGGACGCGACCGAAAGGCCAGTTCGATCATGGAAAGCTTCAACGCCGCTCTCGCCACGTTCAACGACGGGCTATGGCTCTACCTCGTCGTGCCCGTGCTCGCGGCGCTGTGCCTGTACTTCACGGTCCGGTCGGGGGCGGTGCAGATCCGGCTGCTGCCGGACATGCTCCGCTCCGCCGTCGGGAAGTCGGCGCCCGCGCCGGGCCAGAAGCCGGTCTCGTCGTTCCAGGCGTTCGCGATCTCCGCCGCCGCACGGATCGGCACGGGCAACATCGTGGGCGTGGCCACCGCCATCGCGCTCGGCGGACCGGGCGCGGTGTTCTGGATGTGGGTCATGGGCCTCGTGGTGGGGGCGGCCAGCTTCGTCGAGTCGACGCTCGCCCAGCTCTACAAGGTCCGGGACGGCAAGGACTTCCGCGGCGGCCCGGCGTACTACATGGAGCGCGGCCTCGGGAAGCGCTGGATGGGCCTGCTGTTCTCGGTCGTGATCATCGTGACGTTCAGCTTCGTCTTCAACTCGGTGCAGGCCAACACGATCTCCGGCGCGATCGGCACGTCGGCCGAGCAGGTCCTCGGCGAGACGCCCGGCTGGCTGGCCCCCGTCGTCGGACTGGTGCTCACGGCGGTCGTGGCCGCGATCGTGTTCGGCGGCCTGCACCGCATCGCGAGCACCGCGCAGCTGCTCGTGCCGCTCATGGTGGTGCTCTATCTCTGCCTCGGCGTCCTCGTGGTCGCGCTCAACGTCGACAGGCTGCCCGACGTCCTCAGCAGCATCGTCGGCAGCGCCCTGGGCTTCCAGGAGTTCGCCGCCGCGGGCGTCGGGACGGCGATCTCGCAGGGGGTGCGCCGCGGGATGTTCTCCAACGAGGGCGGGCTCGGCTCGGCGCCCAACGCCGCCGCGACCGCCACCGTGAGCCACCCGGTCAAGCAGGGCCTGGTGCAGACGCTGGGCGTCTACGTCGACACGCTGTTCGTCTGCTCGATCACCGCGTTCATCGTGCTGGTGTCGAACCCGACGTTCGGGGAGAACGCCGGCCCGACGATGACCCAGGAGGCGCTGCAGTCGAGCCTCGGCGACGGGTCGCTGCACCTGCTGACGGCGATCCTCCTGCTGCTCGCCTTCACGTCCGTGCTGGGCAACTACTACTACGGCGAGGCCAACGTCGCGTTCCTCACCCGGCGTCGCGGGGCGCTGACCGCCTTCCGGGTCGTCTTCCTGGCCATCGCCTTCCTCGGCTCGATCGGCTCGGTCCAGCTCGTGTGGACGCTCGCCGACACCACCATGGCGATCATGGCGCTGGTGAACCTGGCCGCCATCGCCCCTCTGAGCTCGATCGCGTTCCGCCTCATGCGCGACTTCACCGCCCAGCGCAAGCAGGGCCTCGACCCGCAGTTCACGCGCGACCGGCTCCCCGGCGTCCGCGGCATCGAGTGCTGGGAGCCGCACGAGCGCGCGCCCCAGCGCGAAGAAGCCCTCGCGAGGTAGTACCCACCCCCGCGAGGTAGTACCCACCCCCGCGAGGTAGTACCCACCCCCGCGAGGTAGTACCCACCCCCGCGAGGTAGTACGGGACTCCGCGAGGTAGTACGAAGACCCGCGAGGTAGTACGCGAGGCCCCCTCGCGTACTACCTCGCCGAGGTTGGTACTACCTCGCCGGTCTTCGTACTACCTCGCGGAGGGGGCTACTACCTCGCGGTCAGAGGGGCATGCCGACGTACTGGGTCTCCTGGTACTCGGCGATGCCCTCGAAGCCGCCCTCGCGGCCGATGCCGGACTGCTTCATGCCGCCGAAGGGTGCGGCCGCGTTGGAGATGACGCCGGCGTTGAGGCCGAGGAGGCCGAACTCGAGGCGCTCGGCGAACGCGAGCCCGCGGCGGACGTCGCCGGTGAAGACGTAGGACGCGAGCCCGTACTCGGTCGAGTTCGCCAGCTCCGCGGCCTCGTCCTCGGTGGCGAACGTCGCGACCGGGGCCACGGGGCCGAAGATCTCCTCCGTCATGCAGCGGGCGTCGGCGGGGACGTCGCGCAGCAGGGTGGGCGGGAAGAAGTGGCCCGGCCCGTCGACGCGGGAGCCGCCGACGACGACCTGCGCGCCGCGGGCGACGGCGTCGTCCACGAGGCCGGCCACGGAGTCCACGGCCTTCGCCTCGACGAGCGGGCCCAGCGTGGTGCCGTCGGCCAGGCCGTCGCCCACGACGACGGCGCGGAAGCGGTCGGCGAGCCGGGAGACGAACTCGTCGGCGACGGACTCGTGCACGTAGAAGCGGTTGGCCGCCGTGCACGCCTCGCCGCCGTTGCGCAGCTTGGCTGCCATCGCGCCGTCGACGGCGGCGTCCAGGTCGGCGTCCTCGAACACGATGAGCGGCGCGTTCCCGCCGAGCTCCATCGACGTGCGCAGCACGTTGTCGGCGGCGGCGCGCAGCAGGTCCTGCCCGACCGGCGTGGAGCCGGTGAACGACACCTTGCGCAGCCGCGGGTCGGCCATGAGCGGCTCGCTCACCGCGGCCGCGGATGCCGACGGCACGACGTTGAGCACGCCGTCCGGCAGCCCCGCCTCGACCATGAGCTCCGCGAACAGCAGCGACGTCAGGGGAGTGAGGCGGGCGGGCTTGAGCACCATGGTGCAGCCGGCCGCGACCGCAGGCGCGACCTTGCGGGTCGCCATCGCCAGCGGGAAGTTCCACGGCGTGATGAGCAGGCACGGACCCACGGGGCGGCGCTGGACGAGCATCCGCAGCGAGCCCTCCGGCGTGCGGGTGTACCGGCCCTCGTCGTGGGTGGCCTGCTCGGCGAACCAGCGCAGGAACTCGCCGCCGTACGTCACCTCGCCGCGGGACTCCGCGAGCGGCTTGCCCATCTCCAGGGTCATGAGCGTCGCGAGGTCCTCGCGGCGCTCCTGCACGAGGGCGAACCCGCGCCGCAGGATCTCGGCGCGCTCACGTGTGGGGGTCGCGCCCCACGCGGCCTGGGCGGCGGCGGCCGCGTCGAGGGCGGCGCGCGCGTCGTCGGACGTCGCCGACGCGACCTGCGTCAGCGTCTCGCCCGTGGCGGGGTTCTCGACGGCGAACGTGGCGCCGTCCGACGCGTCGCGCCACGTGCCGCCGATCAGCAGGCCCGTCGGGGTGCTGGAGAGCAGGGCGGACGCGCGCTCGCGCCGCTCGCTGGTCGTGTCCGTCGAGACCGTCGTCATCGGGTTCCACCGTCCTTCGGCTGTGCGGTCGTACGGGAGGCGACGCGTGCGGCGAGCTGCTCGGAGCCGCGCGCGATCAGGGTGACGTCGGCGCCGACGACGACGTACGCCGCCCCGGCGTCGAGGTAGCGGTCGGCCATGGCCGGGTCGAACGCGTTGACACCGGCGGGCGTGCCCACCGAGCGGCACGCGTCGAGCGCGTGGAGCACGGCGTCCACGACCTCCGGGTGGTCCTGCTGCCCGAGGTGGCCGAGCGAGGCGGCGAGGTCCGCGGGGCCGACGAGGACGGCGTCCACGCCGTCCGTGCCGGCGATGGCCGCGGCGTCCTGGATCGCGGCGCGCGTCTCGAGCTGGACGACGAGCGTGATGCCGTCGTCCGCGCCGTCGAGGTAGCCCGGCACCCGGTTCCAGCGCGAGGAGCGGGCGAGGGCGCTGCCGACGCCCCGGACGCCGGCGGGCGGGTACCGGACGGCGCGCACGGTGGCCTCGGCCTCCGCGGCGGAGCCGACCATCGGCACGAGCACGTTCGTCGCGCCGAGGTCCAGCAGCCGCTTGAGGCCGACCGGGTCGCCGGACGGCGCGCGCACCAACGTCGCGACGGGGTAGGCGGCGGTGGCCTGGAGCTGCGCGAGCACGGTCGTGAGGTCGTACGGCCCGTGCTCGCCGTCGACCAGCACGACGTCGAGCCCGCTGCCGGCGAGGATCTCCGCGGCCACCGGGCTGCCCAGCGACGACCAGGCGCCGACGAGCGGCCGGCCCTCGTCGGCGGCCTGCGCGAGCAGCGCGGCGAGCGAACGGTCGGTGGTCGGCTCGTCGGTCACACGAAGCGGCATGTCACGGACCCCAGCTTTCCGTAGTCGGCGTGCACGGTGTCGCCGGGGTGCACCCACGTGGGGCGGGTGAACGACCCGGCCAGGACGGTCTCGCCGGCGGCGAGCGAGTCGCCGTGCGCCGCCAGCTTGTTCGCGAGCCAGGCGACCCCGGCGGCGGGGTGCCCGAGCACCCCCGCGGCGACGCCCGTCTCCTCGATCGTCTCGTTGCGGTACAGCAGGGCCGACACCCAGCGCAGGTCGACGTCGTCGACCCGCACGGGCCGCCCGCCCACCACCATGGCACCCATGGCGGCGTTGTCGCTGATCGTGTCGACGATGGTGCGGCCCGCCATCTCGACGCGCGCGTCGAGGATCTCCAGCGCGGGCACCACCCGGTCGGTCGTGCGCAGCACGTCGGTCACGGTGACGCCGGGCCCCTCGAGCGGCGACGCGAGCACGAACGCCAGCTCCACCTCGACGCGCACGTTGGAGTACGCGGCGTGCTCCACGACGCTGCCCGACTCCAGCACCATGTCGTCGAAGACGACGCCGTAGTCCGGCTCGGTGATGCCGGTCGCGGCCTGCATGGCCTTGGACGTCAGGCCGATCTTGTGCCCGACGACGCGCCGGCCGCGCGCCTCGCCGCGCTCGCGCCACGTGCGCTGCACGGCGTACGCGTCGGCGACCGTCATCCCCGGGTGCCGCTTCGTGAGCAGCGGCACGGGGGTGCGGGTCCGGTCGGCCTCCGCGAGCTCGTCGGCGACGGCGACGACGGCGTCGTCGTCGAGGGTGCGCTCCCCGTCGGGCCCCGTCACAGGGTGGCTCCCAGCTTGAAGCCCTGCACGCCGCCGTCGGCGTCGTCCCGGCGGGTGTAGGAGAAGCCGTCGGCGCCGACGGTCACCTCCATCTCGGAGTCGTCGGTGCGGGCGACGACGGGCTGCGGGTTCCCATCGAGGTCCAGCACGAGCGACGCCTCGGTGTACCAGCTCGGCACCACGGGGTTGCCCCACCAGTCACGGCGCTGGTTGTCGTGCACGTCCCAGGTGACGACCGGGTTGTCGGGGTCGCCGGTGTAGTAGTCCTGCGTGTAGATCTCGACGCGGTGCCCGTCCGGGTCGCGCAGGTAGAGGTAGAACGCGTTGGACACCCCGTGCCGGCCGGGCCCGCGCTCGATGCAGTCGGAGCGGCGCAGCGCCCCGAGCTTGTCGCAGATGGCGAGGATGTTGTGCTTCTCGTGGGTCGAGAACGCCACGTGGTGCATGCGCGGGCCGTCGCCGCCGGTCATGGCGGTGTCGTGCACGGTGGGCTTGCGGCGCATCCACGCCGCGTAGACGGTGCCCTCGTCGTCCTGGATGTCCTCGGTGACGCGGAAGCCCAGGTCCTGCATGAACTTCACCGCCCGCGGCACGTCCGGGGTGACCTGGTTGAAGTGGTCGAGGCGCACCAGCTCGCCGGGGGTGTGCAGGTCGTAGCGCCACGACAGCCGCTCGACGTGCGTGGTGTCGTGGAAGAACTCGTACGGGAAGCCGAGCGGGTCGACGACGCGCACCGAGTCGCCGATCCCCTTCGTGAAGCCGCCCGGCTCGCGGCGCACCTCGCAGCCCAGCTCGGTGTAGAACGCGACGGCCTTGTCGAGGTCCTCCGGCGTGCGCACGCGGTAGGAGAACGCGGCGACGGCGGCGACGTCGCCCTGCCGCAGCACGAGGTTGTGGTGGATGAACTCCTCGGTGGAGCGCAGGTAGACGCTGCGCTCGTCCTCCTCGGTGACGTAGAGGCCGAGCACGTCGACGTAGAACTCGCGGGAGGCGGCGAGGTCGGTGACGACGAGCTCCATGTAGGCGCAGCGCAGGATGTCCGGCGCGGGGCTCGACGGCGTGGTGATCGGGTGGTCCGTGCGGATCGGCGCCTCCTGGGAGACGTAGAAGCCCGAGGAGGTGAGGGTGCGGTCGTCCTTGTGGGTCATGGCAGCGTCCTTGCTGGTCTCTCGGCTGGTCTTTCGGCTGGTCGTCTCGTGCGGTCAGTGCTTGCCGAAGGTCGGGTTGTGCACCTTGCCGAGCGTGATGTGCACGGCCTGCTGGTCGGTGTAGAAGTCGATGGAGCGGTAGCCGCCCTCGTGCCCCAGGCCGGACGCCTTGACGCCGCCGAACGGGGTGCGCAGGTCTCGCACGTTGTTCGAATTCAGCCAGACCATCCCGGCCTCGACGGCCTGGGAGAAGTTGTGGGCCCGCTTGAGGTCGTTGGTCCACACGTACGCCGCGAGGCCGTACTTCACGCCGTTGGCGAGCTCGAGGGCCTCCTCCTCGGTGTCGAACGGCGTGATGGCGACGACGGGGCCGAAGATCTCCTCCTGGAAGATCCGGGCGTCGGGCTTCACGTCGGCGAACACGGTGGGCGCCACGAAGTTGCCCGTCTCGAAGCCCTCGGGGCGGCCGCCGCCGGCGACGAGCCGGCCCTCGCTCTTGCCGAGCTCGACGTACCCCATGACCTTCTCGAAGTGCTCGGGGTGGACGAGGGCGCCCACCTCGGTCTCCTTCTCGTGCGGGTGGCCGACGCGCACGCGCTTCGCCTGGGCCGCGTACCGCTCGACGAACTCGTCGTAGACGGCGCGCTCGACGAGGATCCGGGAGCCGGCGGTGCAGCGCTCGCCGTTGAGGGAGAAGACGCCGAAGATCGTCGCGTCGATCGCGGCGTCGAGATCGGCGTCGGCGAAGACGACGGCAGGGGACTTGCCGCCGAGCTCCATCGACAGGCCCTTGAGGTGCGGGGCCGCGTTGGCGAAGATCAGCTGGCCGGTGCTGCTCTCGCCGGTGAAGGAGATGAGCGGCACGTCGGGGTGCTTGACGAGGGCGTCGCCGGCCTCCTCGCCCAGGCCGTTGACCAGGTTGAACACGCCCTGGGGCAGCCCGGCCTCCTCGAAGATGCCCGCCCACAGCTGCGCGGACAGGGGCGTGAACTCCGCCGGTTTGAGCACCACGGTGTTGCCGGTGGCGAGCGCGGGGGCCAGCTTCCACGACTCGAGCATGAACGGCGTGTTCCACGGCGTGATGAGGCCGGCGACGCCGATCGGCTTGCGGTTGACGTAGTTGATCTGGCGGCCGGGCACCTTGTAGGTGTCGTCGGCCTGCGCCACGACGAGGTCCGCGAAGAAGCGGAAGTTCTCGGCGGCGCGCCGCGCCTGGCCCAGGGCCTGCGTGATCGGCAGGCCGGAGTCGAAGGACTCCAGCTCGGCGAGGCGGGCGTCGCGCGACTCGACCAGGTCCGCGATCCTGTGCAGCACCCGCGAGCGCTCCCGCGGGAGCATCCTCGGCCACGGGCCCTCGGTGAACGCGCGGCGGGCGGCGGCGACGGCGGCGTCGACGTCGGCCTGCTTGCCGGCGGCGGCCTGGACGTAGGTCTCGTTCGAGACCGGGTCCAGCACGTCGAAGGTGGTGCCGTCGACCGAGTCGACGAAGCGGCCGTCGACGTAGTGCCGGATCGCCGTGGGCAGTTCGGCGGGCCGGTGGCCGCCGGGGAGGTTCGGGTCGGTCATGTCAGCGCTCCTCATCGGTGCTGGTGCTGCTGGTGCTGGTCGGGGGTGTCCGGTGCGACGCCTGCCGGGCGAGGACGGCGTCGAGGGTGGCGGTGCGGTGGCGGCGGGCGGCGAGCTCCACGTCGGTGGCGGTCGCGTCGCCGGCCTGCAGGCGGGTGACGAGGTCGAGGATCCGGTCGTGCTCGGCGACGGACTCCTTCGCGCGGCCGGGCACGAAGGCGAACGACGAGTCGCGCAGGACTCTCATGCGCCGCCAGCCACGGTGCACGAGGTCGAGCACGTGCGGGTTGGGGCACGGCTCGAACAGCACGGCGTGGAACTCGCGGTTGAGCTCGGTGAACCGGTGCGGGTCGAAGTCGGCGAGGCAGTCGCGCATCCGGGCGTTGACCTCCCGGGCGGCGTCGAGCTGCGCGCCGGACAGGAGCGGCGCCGACAGCGCGGTGGCGAAGCCCTCGACGAGCGCCAGCGTCTCCATCGTGTGCTGGTACTCGGTCTCCTGGAGCAGGGCGACCTGCGCGCCCACGTTGCGCTCGAACGTCACCAGCCCCTCCGCCTCGAGGCGGCGGATCGCCTCGCGGACCGGCACGACGGACATGTCGAGCTCGACCGCGAGCTGCGCCAGGACGAGGCGGAAGCCGGGCACGAAGCGGCCGTCCTCGATCCGCTCGCGCAGGTACGCGTACGCGCGCTGCGACTTGCTCAGGGGACCCGTCGAGCCCGGCGCGACGCCCGACGCGACGGTCACGACGCGCCCCCGGCGGTCTCGCGCTCGTACCGGGCCCGCCACTCGGCGTTCATGGGGAACAGCCCGTCGACGGGGGCGCCCGCGGCGACCTGCCGGGCGACCCAGGCGTCGGCGGCCTCCTGGGCCTCGGCCTCGGCGAGCACCTCCTCCACGAGGGCGGGCGGGATGACGAGGACGCCGTCGCCGTCGCCGACCAGGACGTCGCCCGGCTGCACGGTGGCGCCGCCGCAGGCGACGGTCACGTCGGTCTCCCACGGCACGTGCCTGCGGCCGAGCACGGAGGGGTGCGGCCCCTGGGAGAAGACGGGGATGCCGATCTCGGCGACGGCGTCCGCGTCCCGCACGCCGCCGTCCGTGACGATCGCGGCCGCGCCGCGCACGTGGGCGCGCAGGGCGAGGACGTCGCCGACGGTGCCGGTGCCGCGCTCGCCGCGCGCCTCGACGACGATCACCTCGCCCGGCCCGACGGCGTCGAACGCGCGCTTCTGCGCGTTGTAGCCGCCGCCGTGGGAGGCGAACAGGTCGGGGCGGAAGGGGACGAGGCGCAGCGTGCGGGCGGTGCCGACGAACCGGTCGCCGGGGTGGTTGCCGTGCACGCCCTCCACAAAGACGTCGGTGTAGCCGCGCTTGCGCAGCGCCGCCGACAGCGTGGCGACGGCGACGCCCGCGAACCGCTCGCGCATCGCGTCCGTGAGGACGAACGCCGGTTCGGGGGCCGCGACCGGGGCGCCCCAGGCCTCGGCGCGCTGCTTCTCGTCGACGGAGGGCTTCGACCCGAAGTCGCCGAACGCGTGCGTGCCGGCGGTGACGGTGGTGACGAGGCGGCCGCTGGTGGGGGCGCCCGGGGCGTCCGGCGCGTCCACCTCGACCTCGACCACCTGGCCCGGGACGACGACGGACGAGCCCGCGGGGGTGCCGGTGAGGATGACGTCGCCGCGCTCGAGCGTGAGGTGCTGGGACAGGTCGGCGACGAGCCGGCCGAGGTCGAACAGCAGGGTGGCGGTCGAGTCGTCCTGCACGAGCTCGCCGTCCACCCAGGTGCGCACGCGCAGCCCGGCGGGGTCGACGGCGGACGCGGGGATCCACGCCGGACCCAGGGGCGTGTAGCCGTCGCCGCCCTTGTTGCGCAGGTTGGAGCCCTTGTCGGCCGCGCGCAGGTCGTAGAGGCCGAAGTCGTTGGCCGCGGTGACGGCGTCGACGTGCGACCAGCCGTCGGCGGGGGAGACCCAGCGTGCGGCGGTCCCGATGCGGATCGCGACCTCGCCCTCGAAGGCGAGGAGCTCGGTGCCCAGCGGGCGCTCGATCGTGCCGCCCGTCGTGGCGAGGGACGAGCCGGGCTTGAGGAAGTAGGACGGCTGGCTCGGCGTCCGTCCCCGCTGCGCCGCGCGCGAGGGGTAGTTCAGGTGGACGGCGATGATCTTGCCGGGTCTGGGCTGGTCGTCGGTGACCACGGGCACCCCACTGTCGGTCGAGACTGTCGGTCGAGGCGTACTGTCGTATCTCGGATGATATACGATCCTGCCCACCGCACCATGCAACGGACTGACAGAGAGGTCTTCCGGGAATGTCCACGAACGGGACCATCGGCACCGCAGCCGCCCCCAGCGACACCGAACGTCGCGAGCTCCGACGCGTCGCCTTCGCGACCGTCATCGGCACCACCATCGAGTGGTACGACTTCTTCCTCTACGCCAGCGCCGCGGGCCTGGTGTTCGGCACCCTGTTTTTCGAGCCCGCCGGCCCGGGGGCGTCGACGCTGCTCTCCTTCGCGACCGTCGGCATCAGCTTCCTGTTCCGCCCGCTCGGCGCGTTCCTCGCCGGCCACTACGGCGACAAGATCGGCCGCAAGGCGATGCTCGTCGTCACGCTCATCCTCATGGGCGGTGCCACGACCCTCATCGGGCTCCTGCCCACCTACGAGACGATCGGCATCGCCGCGCCCGTGATGCTCGTGCTGCTGCGCATCCTGCAGGGTCTGTCCACAGGCGGCGAGTGGGGCGGCGCGGTCCTCATGGCCGTGGAGCACGCCCCCGTCGGCCGCCGCGGCCGGATGGGCGCGTTCCCGCAGATCGGCGTGCCGATCGGCCTGCTGCTGGCCTCCGGCGTCCTCGCGCTCATGACGGGTGTCGTCTCGCCCGGCGACGCCTTCGTCGAGTGGGGCTGGCGCATCCCGTTCCTGCTGAGCGTCGTGCTCATCGGCGTGGGGATCGTCGTGCGGCGGACCGTCGAGGAGAGCCCGGTCTTCCTCGAGATCGCCGAGAAGAAGGCCGCCGCCAGGACGCCGATCCTCTCCCTCTTCCGCCGGCACTGGCTGCTCGTGCTGCTCGCCGCGCTGACGTTCGCGGGGAACAACGCCGCGGGCTACATGACCACCGGCGGCTACCTGCAGAACTACGCGACGACGCCGGTCGCCGACGGCGGCCTCGTGGGCATGGACCGCACGCCCGTGCTGCTCGCCGTCGCCGCCGCGTCCGTCGTCTGGCTCGTGTGCACGTTCGCCGCGGGCGCGCTGTCCGACCGCATCGGGCGCCGCAACACCTACATCATCGGGTGGCTGGCGTTCCTGGCGACCGTCTTCCTGCTGTTCCCCCTCGTGAACACGGGCAACCCGTGGCTGCTGTTCCTCGGCGTCGCCCTGTTCGCCGTCGGCAACGGCTTCACCTACGGCCAGCAGGCGGCCTACTTCGCCGAGCTCTTCCCGGCGTCGATCCGCTATTCCGGCGTCTCCATCACCTACGCGATCGGCGCCATCCTCGGCGGGGCGTTCGCCCCGACCATCGCGGCGTGGCTCGTGCAGACCACCGGCACCGCGACGTCCGTCGCGTTCTACATCGCCGGCGTCATGGTCGTGGCGTTCGCCGCCACGCTGCTGCTGCGCGACCGCACGGGGATCCCGCTCGGCCCCGAGCACGAGGACGAGCAGGCGCTCAGCCCGATCTACGGGGTGTCGAAGGCCTGACGACGGTGGTGAGGGCCCGGCGAGCCCGGGCCCTCACCCGCCGAGCGCCTCGCGCACGGCGCTCGCGGACGCGGTGAGGCGGGCGGCGACCTGCCGATGGTCCAGGGGGCTGGCGACGTGCACGACGGCGACGGCGGCCGGACCGCGGCCGCGCAGGGCGAGCGGGACGGCGACCGACTCGAGGCTGGGGATGACCTCGTCGTGGCTGGTGGCGTAGCCGCGCTCCGCGGCCTGTGCCACCGTGGCGCGCAGCTCCTCGGGCGCGTCGGCGGGCCACTGCTCCGCCGGCAGCAGCGTGAGGATGGCCTTGCCGGGGGCGCCCACCGTGACCGGGTGGCGGGTGCCGGGGCGCTGCGCCACGGGGGCGACGGCGTGCCGCGGCTCGACGCTGACGAGCGTCACGCACTCGTCGTGGTCGAGGACGGCGAGGAAGCAGGTCATGCCCAGCTCGTTGGCGACCGCGGTGAGCTCCGGCAGCGCCTCGGCCTGCAGGTCGTGGGCGACGCCCGCCGCGAGCGCGGCCATGCGCGCGCCCAGCGCGACCCGGCCGTGCGCGTCGCGCACCACCAGCCCGTGGTGCTCCAGCGTGCGCAGCAGGCGGTAGGCGATGGACCGGTGCACCTCGAGCGCCCCGGCGACGTCGTCGATGCTCAGGGGTGCGCGGGCGTCGGCGAGCACCTCCAGGACGCGGATGCCGCGGCTGAGTGTCTGCGACGGCGGGGGGCCGGCGTCGGGCATCGAGGTCCTTCCGGTGGGTTACCCTGCATTCAATAGTCGAACGACGTGTTCGAATATAGAACACGTCCCTCGCACACGCCACGCCCGACACGGAGGTCGGGCCGCACATCGACGACGATGAGGAGAGCCCGTGCAGTTCCACCATCACGGTTACGTGTCCGGCGACCCGCGCGTGCTGCCGCCCGCCGGCACCGGCGTGGACCGGCCCGACGAGCTGCCGGACGAGGTCGACGTGCTCGTCGTCGGGTCGGGGCCGGCGGGGATGCTCCTCGCCGCGCAGATGTCGCAGTACCCGGGCGTCACGACGCGGGTCATCGAGAGGCGGGAGGGCCGCCTGGAGCTCGGCCAGGCCGACGGCATCCAGCCGCGCAGCGTCGAGACGTTCCAGGCGTTCGGCTTCGCGGAGCGGATCGTGGCCGAGGCGTACAACATCGGCTGGATGAACTTCTGGGGCCCGGACCCGGAACACCCCGAGAACATCGTGCGGACCGCGCGCACCGAGGACTACGCGTTCAAGATCAGCGAGTTCCCGCACCTCATCGTCAACCAGGCGCGCGTGCTCGACTACTTCGCCGAGGCGGCCGCGCACGGCCCGGCCCGGATCGTGCCCGACTACGGCGTCGAGTTCGTGGGGCTCACCGTGCACGAGGGCGACGCCGCGGGGGAGCACCCCGTCGAGGTGCGCGTGCGGCACCACACGGGCGGGCGCGCGGGCGAGGAGCGCACCGTGCGCGCCCGGTACGTGGTCGGGTGCGACGGCGCCCGCAGCGCGGTGCGGGAGGCGATCGGGCGCAAGCACGTCGGCGAGTTCGCGGCGCACGCGTGGGGCGTCATGGACGTGCTGGTCAACACCGACTTCCCCGACTGGCGCATCAAGTGCGCGATCAACTCCGAGGCCGGAAACATCCTGCACATCCCCCGCGAGGGCGGGTACCTCAGCCGGATGTACGTCGACCTCGGCGAGGTCGCGGCCGACGACCACCACCAGGTGCGCCGCACGCCGATCGAGGAGGTGATCCGCCGCGCCAACGAGATCCTCACGCCCTACACGCTCGACGTGAAGCAGGTGGCCTGGCACAGCGTGTACGAGGTGGGCCACCGCGTCACCGACAAGTTCGACGACGTGCCCGAGGGCGAGGAGCACCGCACCCCGCGCGTCTTCCTCACCGGCGACGCCTGCCACACCCACAGCGCCAAGGCCGGGCAGGGGATGAACGTCTCGATGCAGGACGGGTTCAACCTCGGCTGGAAGCTGGGCTCGGTGCTCTCGGGTGTGGCGTCCGAGTCGCTCCTGGCCACCTACTCCGCCGAGCGGCAGCCCGTCGCGCAGCAGCTCATCGACTTCGACCGCGAGTGGTCGAGCCTCATGGCCCGCAAGCCCGAGGAGATCTCCGACCCGCGGGAACTGGCCGACTACTACCTCGCGACGTCGGAGTTCCCGTCCGGCTTCATGACCCGGTACGGCCCGTCGCCCATCGTGGCGGCCGACGCCCGGCAGGAGCTCGCGCCCGGCTTCCCGGTCGGCAAGCGGTTCAAGTCCGTCGAGGTGACGCGGGTGGGCGACGGCAACGCCGTCCACCTCGGGCACCACGCCCGCGCCGACGGGCGGTGGCGGATCTACGCGTTCGCGGACGCGGCGGCCCCGGGCGCGGGCTCCGCCCTGGACGCCTGGGCGGCGTGGGCGGCGTCGCCCACGTCCGCCGTGGCCCGGCTGACCCCGGCGGGCGCCGACGTGGACGCGGTGTTCGACGTCAAGGTGGTCTACCAGCAGGCGTTCCAGGACGTCGACCTGGCCGACGTCCCCGAGGTCTTCCGGCCGCGGACCGGGCCGCTCGGCCTCACGGACTGGGAGAAGGTCTTCGCGGCGGGGCCGACCGTGTGGACCGCGGCGGACATCTTCGCCGAGCGGGAGCTGTCGCGCGACGGCGTGGTCGTCGTCGTCCGCCCGGACCAGTACGTCGCCCACGTGCTCCCGCTCGACGCCACCGACGAGCTCGACGCCTTCCTGACCGGGGCGTTCCGGGGCTGAGCGGGCGGCCCCGTGACGTCGCGCGGGCGCGCGGCCATACTGGGACGGACCAGGAGCGTCCCCGTGGCCGAGGAGGGCCCGACGATGGCCGACCTGACGATCGACTACATCACCTCGCTCGACGGGTTCGGATCCGCCGACGGGTGGCCCGGCCTGTGGGGGATGGGCGGTCCGGACTACGACGCGCTCCTCGAGCAGGACGGCCGGCAGGAGTACCGCATCCTGCTCGGCGCCACGACGTACCGCCTCTTCGCGCGGACCGGCGAGGAGGACATGGCGGAGGTGACCGCCCGTCCCAAGGTCGTCTTCTCCCGCTCGCTCACCGAGCCCCTCGAGTGGGCGAACACCACCCTCGTCGCCGGTGACGCGGTCGAGGCGGTGCGGGCGTCGACCGTCTCCGGGTGGTCGTGTTCCCCGTGGTCAACGGCGCCACCGGCGACGACCGGCTGTACGACGGGTGGCCCGACGTCCGTCTCGAGCTGCTCCAGCACCGCACCCTCGACGGGCGGCTGACCCTGCTCGAGTACGCGCCCACCGTGCTGGACGGACCGCCCGGGTCCTGAGCCGTCCCGAGCCGGCCCGGGTCGTCAGCGGGCGCGGTTCACCCGCAGGATCTCCTCCTGGTAGGGGGCGACGACGGAGGGCGACACTCGGCAGTCGAGCATGAGGAAGCGGCGCCGGTCGACGGGCTCGCGGGCCCACGTGTCGAGCCGGTCGAGGTCGGCGAGGCCGCGCACGACGACCCCCTCCGCGCCGACGGCGGCGGCGAGGGCGGCGAAGTCCGTCTCGGGGATGCGCATGGGCTCCTCGGCGAGGCCCTGTCGCCCGTACACGTGCACCTCCGCGCCGTAGACGGCGTCGTTCCACACGACCCCGACGCCGCGTCCGCCCGCCGTCCGCACGGCGGTCTCGAGGTCGGCGAGGGCCATCAGGCCGCCGCCGTCACCGGTCGTGAGGACGACGGTGGCGTCCGGCAGGGCCGCGGCGGCGCCGGCGACGCTCGGGAACCCCAGGCCGATGGACTGGTAGGCGGTGCCGACCATCATCATCCGGTCGGGGGAGGCCACCGGCCAGTACATGTTGGCCCAGCCGATGAAGTGGCCGCCGTCCGAGACGACCACCCGGTCGTCGGGCAGCAGGGCGCCGAGCCGGTGCGCGACGGCGCGCGGGTCGAGGCGGCCGTCCGCGGCCAGCCCGTCGGCGGGGCCGGGGTCGTACGCGCGGGCGGCGGCGACGTCCACGGACTCGCGCCACCCCGAGGGCGTGGCGCCGACGGCGCTCAGCTCGTCCAGCAGGGCGCGGGCCACGAGGGCGGCGTCGCCGCGGACGAACGAGCCGACGTGGCGGTGCGTCGCGGCCTGCGCGACGTCCACCTGCACCACGCGGGTGCCGGGGGAGAAGAGGTCGCCGAAGCGCATCGTGAACTGGTTGAGCGACGCGCCGAGCACGACGGCGACGTCGGCCTCGCGCACCAGCTCCATCGCGCCCTCGGCGCCGAACCCGCCGGCGACGCCGAGGTCGTACCGGTCGTCGGGGAAGACGCCGCGGCCGAGCGCCGTCGTCGCGGTGAGGGCGCCGGTCGCGTCGGCGAGCCGGCCCAGCGCGTCGCCCGCGCCCGCGAGCCAGGCGCCGCGGCCGGCGAGCAGCAGGGGGCGCTCCGCCCCGGCGAGGGCGCGCGCGAGGTCGGTGATCGCGGCGGCGTCGAACGGGCCGACCGGCGCGAGCGGGCCCGGCAGCGCGGGCTCGGGCGCCTCGGGGACCGGCCCGGCCTCCAGCGCGGCGACGTCGTAGGGGATGGCGAGGACGACGGGCACGCGATAGGTGAGCGAGTGCTCGATCGCGATCACGGTCGTGGCGGCGGCGTCCGCGCGGCCCACCGTGTACGTGCGCGCGCCGACGGCGGCGGCCAGCGCGATCTGGTCCACGTCCCACGGGCGGGGGCCGGACGTCGGCTCGTCCCCGGCCAGCAGCACCAGGGGCACCCGGGCCTGCGCCGCCTCGGCGAGCGCCGTGAGCGTGTTCGTGAACCCCGCGCCGTAGGTGACGGTCGCGGCGGCGATGCGCCCGGAGGCGCGGAAGTAGGCGTCGGCGGCCACGACGCCGCCCGCCTCGTGCCGCACCGCGGTGAACCGGGTGGAGGTGGTGCGCTCGACGTCGTCGAGGAACCAGGCGTTGCCGTTGCCCATCACGCCGAACACGTGGTCGACGTGCTGTGCGAGGGTGCGGGCGACATGGGCGGACACGGTGGGCACGGGGCCTCCTGGGGACAGTGACGGATGTGGGGTGCGTCCGTATGTGTCCCGTGCGGTCCAGACGCCGGGTCCGACGTGCTGGCTGTGCAGCGGTGACTGCCGGTGACCGGGCTGCCGTGCGCCCCTTTTTCGAGCGCAAGGCGGCGCAGGTCCGCCTCGACGCCGCGAGTATAGCCACGGTGCGGGCGACATCTCGCGAGGGGTCTTGCCCGGGCCGCTCGGTCGACACGTTCGCCTCCCTCGCCGAGGAGTCCTTCCATGAGCACCCCGACCCGACCTGACCCCACGCGCCCCGCCGCCCCCGTGACCGTCTCCGTCGACGTCGCCGCGCCGGCCGCGCACACCTACGACGTCTTCACGCGGCAGATGCCGCGGCGGTGGGACCCGGACCACCACCTCCTCGACGGCACCGTCGACATGGAGCTCGAGCTGCGGGTGGGGAGTCCGATCACGGAGGTCGACGCGGCCGGGCACCGCTGCACCATCGGCCGCGTGCTCGTCGTCGACCGTCCCACGCGGTTCGCGTTCTCTTGGGGGGTGCCGCCGCGCTGGCAGGTCGAGACCGACCCCGCGCGGTGCAGCGAGGTGCACGTGTCGTTCACCGCCCTCGACGACGAGCACACCCGCGTCACGCTCGAGCACCGGCACCTCGAGCGGCACGGCGACGGCTGGGAGGGGATGCGTGACGCCGTCGGCGCGAGCGACGGCTGGGCCGTCGACCTGCGACGCCTGAGCGAGGTCGCGGCCGCGCAGCTACCCGCGGAGGAACAGCTCCACCACCGGGACGGCGACGTCCGGGCGGACGGTGGGCAGGTGCAGCGTCAGCGTGCCTGGCGGCTGCCCGCCCGGGTGGGTGTTCCACGCCTTCTGGTCGGGGTCGAAGACCGAGGTGCGCAGCTCGGAGCCGTCGTGGAGCAGCTGCGCGTACCGCACCCGGTCCGCGAGGCCGCGCAGGTGCACTTGCCCGAACGGCCACGCGAACAGGTGCAGGTACAGGCGGTCCGCGCGCTGGGTGAGCACGACGCCGGGCGGCAGGCCCGGGGCGACGGCGGCGGCGAGGTCCTCCTCCGCGGGCCCGGCGCCGACGACCGACCGTTCGTGCAGCCGCATCCACTCGCCGATCGCGGCGAGCGACGCGGCGTCGCGCGCGGGGAGGGCGCCGCGTCCGTCGGGCCCGACGTTGAGGAGCAGGTTGCCGCCCTTGGACACGGTGTCCACGAGCATGCGCACGAGCAGGTCGGGGTCCTTGACGTTCGTGTTGTCGCGGTCGTAGCCCCAGCTGCCGTTGAGCGTCTGGCACGCCTCCCACACGACGAGGTCGCCCGCCTCGTCGCGCATCGGCGCGTCGGGCTGGTACTGCTCCGGAGTCACGAGGTCGCCGGGGACGCCCAGGCGGTCGTTGACCACGGCCTGGGGCTGCAGCTCGCGGACCATGGCGAGCAGGGCCTCGGCGTCCCAGTCCTCCGGGTACTTGCCCCGCCAGCCGTCCTTGTCCTCCGCGAACGTGAAGTCGAAGAACAGGTAGTCGACAGGCCCGTACCCGGTGAGCAGCTCGCGCACCTGGGCGTGCAGGTAGGTGCGGTACCGCGCCATGTCGCGGCCCTCGTTGAGGGCGTGCGCGTCGGGGTCGTCCCGGCGCGGGTGCACGTGGTCCACCGTGAAGTCGGGGTGGTGCCAGTCGATGAGCGAGTGGTACAGGCCCAGGCGCAGGCCCTCGGCACGCACCGCCTCGGCGAGCTCCGCGACCAGGTCGCGGCCGCGCGTGCGGGCGATGCTGTAGTCGCTGACTGCGGAGTCCCACAGGGCGAAGCCGTCGTGGTGCTTGGTGGTCAGCACGACGTACCTCATGCCGGTGTCCTTGGCGGCGCGCACGAGGGCGCGCGCGTCGAACAGGTCGGGGTCGAACACCTCGGCGTAGCGTTCGTACTGCTCGACGGTCATCCGCTCGTTGCTCATCACCCACTCATGGCGGGCCGCGGCGGAGTAGAGGCCGAAGTGCACGAAGAGGCCGAAGCGGGCCTGCGTGAACCAGGCCTGGTCCGGGCGCAGGGGCGGGGCGGCCGGGGTCATGGGATCACTCCTCGTCGAGTGGGCCGTCCAGGCGGAGGCGCCTGGAGAGGTATGACGTCTCGCTGTGCCGCCTGAGCCTACTCGCCCCGACGGGGCTGGCGTTGCTCCTCGCCCGACCTATACATTGGATGAATCAGTTCGCTGGTCGAGGGAGCCCGGATGTCCGACGTCGTCGTCGACGCGCACCACCACCTGTGGGACCGTGCGCGGCACCCGCAGGACTGGATCGACCCGACGACGATGGCCGCGATCGACGCCGACTTCGGCCCCGCCGACCTGCCCGCCGTCGACCACGGCGTCGACGCCACCGTGGTCGTGCAGACCGTGAGCCGCTGGGAGGAGACCCGCGACCTGCTCGACGTCGTGGCCTCACCCGCCGGGCGGGCCGCACGCGTGGCGGGGGTCGTCGGCTGGGCCGACCTGTTCGACCCCGCGCTCGAGGACCGCCTCGCGGCCCTGCGCGAGCAGCCCGGCGGCGACCGCCTCGTCGGGATCCGCACGATGGTGCAGGCCGCGCCCGACCCGCACTACCTCGACCGGCCCGACGTGCACGCCGGCATCGCCGCCGTCGGCGCGGCGGGCTTGCCCTTCGACCTGGTGGTCCGGTCCGACCAGCTCGCCTCGTGCGCCCGCCTCGCCGCGGCGCTGCCCGACGTCCGGTTCGTGCTCGACCACCTGGCCAAGCCGCCCGTCGCCGCGACCCAGCCCGACGGCGCGGGGCGCCCCGGGGACCCGGCCGCCCTCGACGCCTGGCGCCGCGACCTCGCCGCGCTCGCGGCACGCCCCAACGTCGTCGCGAAGCTCTCCGGCCTCGTCACCGAGGCGCGCTGGGACGCGTGGTTCACCGCCGACCTGCGCCCGGTGACGGACCACGCCCTCGACGTCCTCGGCCCCGACCGCCTCCTGTGGGGCAGCGACTGGCCCGTCTGCCTGCTCGCCGCCGGATACGGCCGCTGGCTCGCCGCCACCGACGAGCTGCTCGCGCCCCTGTCGCCCGACGAGCGCGCCGCCGTCCGCGGCCGCACGGCCCTCACCACCTACGGCCTCGCCGTCCAGCACGTCGAACCCGCCACCACCCGCACGAAGGAGCACCCGTGAGCACCGCACCCCTCGAGAACCCGCCCGAGTTCGCCGGCATCCGCGCGATCGTGACCGGCGGTGCCTCCGGCATCGGCGCAGCGGTCGTGCGCGCCCTCCTCGCCCGGGGCGCCCAGGTCGTCGCGATCGACCGCACCCGGGACGGCGTGCCCGACGGCGCGGGCGCCGAGGTCGCCGACGTCACCGACGACGCCGCCGTGCGCGCGGCCATCGAGGGGGCGGCCGCCGCGATGGGCGGCATCGACGTCGTCGTCAACAACGCGGGGATCGGCGCGCAGGGTACCGTCGCGGACAACGACGACGCCGAGTGGCTGCGGGTGCTCGACGTCAACGTGCTCGGCATCGTGCGGGTGACCCGCGCCGCGCTGCCGCACCTGCGCGCGTCGGAGCACGCCGCCGTGGTGAACACGGCGTCCATCGCGTCGTGGTCCGGGCTGCCCCAGCGTGCGCTGTACTCCGCGAGCAAGGGCGCCGTGCAGGCCCTCACCCTCGCGATGGCGGCCGACCACGTGCGCGAGAACATCCGGGTCACCTGCGTGAACCCCGGCACCGTCGACACCCCCTGGGTGGGACGGCTGCTCGACGCCGCCCCCGACCCCGCCGCCGAGCGCGCCGCCCTCGAGGCCCGCCAGCCCACCGGGAAGCTCGTGAGCCCCGAGGCCGTGGCCCACGCCGTCTGCTACCTCACCAGCCCGCTCGCGACGGCGACGACCGGCACCGCCCTCGCCGTCGACGGCGGCATGCACGAGCTGCGGGTGCGCCCGCCGGAGCAGCCGTGAGCACGTTGCCGTCACGGGAGGTGCGCGGCACGGGGGTGCGCATGACGAGCCTCGGCTACGGGGCGGCCCAGGCCGGCAACCTCTACCGGACGACGACGGACGCCGGCACGCAGGAGGCCGTCGACGCGGCGTGGGACGCGGGCGTGCGGTACTTCGACACGGCGCCGCACTACGGGCTCGGCCTGTCGGAGCGCCGGCTGGGCGCGTGCCTGGCGGGGCGGCCGCGCGGCGAGTACGTCGTGTCGACCAAGGTGGGGCGCCTGCTGGTGCCCTCGCCCGAGACCGCGCACGAGAAGGACCCGGGCATGTTCGACGTGCCCGCCGCCACCCGGCGGGTCTGGGACTTCTCCCGCGACGGCGTCCTGCGGTCGCTCGAGTCGAGCCTGGACCGCACCGGGCTCGACCGGTTCGACGTCGTCTACCTGCACGACCCGGACGACCACGAGGAGCAGGCGTTCGCCGAGGCCCTGCCCGCGCTGGTGGAGCTGCGCGAGCAGGGCGTCGTCGGCGCGATCGGGGCGGGCATGAACCAGTCCGCGATGCTCGCGCGGTTCGTCGCGGAGGCGGACGTGGACGTCGTGATGTGCGCCGGCCGGTTCACCCTCCTGGAGCAGCCGGCCCTGGCCGACCTGCTCCCCGCGGCCGCCGCGCACGGGGCGGCCGCCGTCCTCGCGGGCGTCTACAACTCCGGGCTCCTGGCCCACGACGTCGTGCCCGACGACGCGACGTACGACTACGCCCCGGCCCCGGCCCCGCTGCTCGACCGCACGCGCCGGATCGCCTCCACGTGCGCCGACCACGGCGTCACGCTGCCGCAGGCCGCGCTCGCCTACGTGCGCACGCACCCCGCGGTCGTGAGCATCGTCGTCGGGCTGCGCACCGCCGACCAGGTGCGGCAGGCCGTCGCCCGGCACACCGCCGACGTCCCCGACACCGCGTGGGACGACCTGTGGGACGACCTGGTCGACCGTCGGCTGCTCGCCCCCGGCGCGCACCCGGGCGCGTTCGGCTGACCGGTCGCGGGCGCCGCCCGCATGGCGGGACGCACGTGACCGGGACGCGACACGGGCGCATGATCGACGCGCCCCCCAGAGAGAACAGAGGACATCGATGCAGCTGCTCCGCCTGGGCCCGGTGGGCCAGGAGATCCCCGCCGTCACGCACGACGGCACCACCTACGACCTGCGGCCCCTGACCGCCGACACCTCGGGAGACATCGACGGCGCCTTCCTCGCCGCCGACGGCATCGCGCGCACCCGCGCCGCCCTCGCCGCCGGCGAGCTCCCCGTGCTCGACGGCGCCGACACGATGCGCCGCGGCGCGCCGGTCGCGCGGCCGACCGCCGTCGTGTGCGTGGGCCAGAACTACGCCGCGCATGCGCGCGAGTCCGGCGCCGAGCCGCCGCGACTGCCGATCATCTTCTTCAAGCACCCGAACACCGTCGTCGGCCCGGACGACACCGTGCCGATCCCGCCCGGCGCGGAGAGGGTGGACTGGGAGGTGGAGCTCGCCATCGTCGTCGGCGCGCGGGCGAGCTACCTGCCGTCGGTCGAGGCGGCGCTCGAGCACGTCGCCGGGTACACCGTGGTCGACGACGTCAGCGAGCGGACGTGGCAGCTCGACGACTCGCTCGGCCAGTGGTCGAAGGGCAAGTGCGCCCCGGCGTTCCTGCCCACCGGGCCGGCCCTGGTCCCGGCCGACGAGGTGGACCCGGGCGACCTGCGGCTGCGGACGACGGTCAACGGCGAGCCGCGCCAGGACTCGTCGACGGCCGACATGATCTTCGGCGTGGCGGAGATCGTGCACCACCTGTCGCAGTACATGACGCTCGAGCCCGGCGACCTGGTCTGCACGGGCACGCCCGAGGGCGTCGCCCTGTCGGGCCGGTTCCCGTACCTCTCCGACGGCGACGTCGTCGAGCTCGAGATCGACGGCCTGGGCCGCCAGCGGCACGCGTTCGCGGACGCGCCCGTCCCGGCCGCCGCGGCGGCGCGGGGCTGACCGTGCTGCGCTACGAGCTGCTGCACCCGGGCCTCGTCGCGGCGCTGGCCGCGGCGGGGCACGGCTCGCGGGTGCTGCTGGCCGACGCGAACTACCCGCACTCGACCGGCGCCCGCCCGGGCGCGGCGCGCGTCCACCTCAACCTGCGGCCCGGTCTGCTGACCGTGGACCAGGTGCTCGAGGTGCTCCTGGACGCCGTGCCGGTCGAGTCCGCCGCGGTCATGGTGCCCGGCGGGGTGGCGGGCGACGTCGTCGCCGCGGGGGAGGAGATCCCCGCCCACACCGGCTACCGGGAGCTGCTCGGCCCGGACGTCGGCTGGGAGGAGCTGGACCGCTTCGCGTTCTACGACGCCGCCCGGTCGGACGACGTCGCCGTCCTCGTCGCCACCGGCGACCAGCGCGTCTACGCCAACCTCCTGCTCACGGTCGGCGTCCGCACCCGCGAGGTAGTACCCCTCCCGCCGAGGTAGTACCCCCCTCCGCGAGGTAGTACCCCTCCCCGCGAGGTAGTACCCGCGACTCCCGGGCCCAGGTACTACCTCGCGGGGAGCTGTACTACCTCGCGGGGTCGGCGTCGACGACCTCCGGGCCGGGGAGGGTCTCCTCGACGTCGAGGAGGTGGGCGGCCATGCGCACGCGCGCGGCCTCGGCGTCGCCGGCGGCCAGCGCGCGCCAGACGGCCTCGTGGTCGCGCTGCGTGCGGGCCAGGGCGCCCTCCTCGTGGCGGCCGCGCCAGAGCCGCTCGCCCGCCGTACGCCCCGCGATGGCCTCGACGAGGGCGGTGATCACGGGGTTGCCGCCCTGGTCGGCGACGATGCGGTGGAACTCGGTGTCCGCCTCGATGAACGCCGGGTGGTCCACCGGCTGCTGCGCGAGGGTGCGCGCCGCCTGGTCGAGGACAGCGCGGGCCTGCTCGAGCGCCTCGGGCGTGATGCGGTGGGCGGCGAGGCCGGCGGCCTCGGTCTCGAGCACGCGCCGGACGGCGTGGAACGGGCGGGCGCTCGTGTCGCCGTGCAGGTCGACGACGAACTGCAGCGAGGACATGAGCCGTGCCGGGTCGAGGCTGGTCACGTAGGTGCCGTCGCCCTGGCGGGTGTCGAGCACCCCGAGCACGGTCAGGGCACGCACCCCCTCGCGCAGCGAGCCCCGGGAGACGCCGAGCCGCTCGGCGAGGTCCTTCTCGACGGGGAGCCGGTCGCCGGGGCCGAGCTCGCCGCCGGTGATCATGCGTCGGACGCCGGCGACGACCTCATCGGTGCGGGACATGCCCCGGATTATGGCCCAGTTCGGGACCGGGCGCACCGATTCCTCCGATGAATGAGGCGGCCGGCGCCCGAGGCTCGAGCGGCGCGGACGACGCCCTCCCGCCTAGCCTGGCCGGATGGACGATTTCACGCTCGACCGTCTCCTCGCCCTCGAGCGCGAGGGGTGGGACGCCCTGTGCCGCGGCACGGGCGGGGCGTTCTACGGCGCGCTCATGACGCCCTCCGCGCTCATGGTCCTCGTGGACGGCTCGGTGTTCGACCGCGACACCATCGCCGCCTCCCTGGACGGCGCGCCGCCGTGGGACTCGTACGAGCTGCGCGACGCACGGCACGTCAGCCTCGTCGACGGCGCCGCGGCGCTCGTCTACCGCGCGCGGGCGGTGCGCGGCGAGGACGAGCCGTTCGTGGCGCTCATGGCGAGCACCTACGTGCTCGTCGACGGCGAACCGCGCCTCGCCCTGTACCAGCAGACAGCGCTGTGAGCGCGACTTCGGGGACTATCCGCGGCCGGATGGTCCCCGAAGTCGCGCTCACAGCGCGTGGTGGGCCCTGGTTTGTCAGGCGGGGACGATGAGCCCGGTGGTCTGGGTGCGGGCGCGCTGCAGGCGGGCGGCGACGTCCTGCCAGTGGGCGATGTTCCA
>Ga0180221_1000380_pt1 | contig 42678 bp, 39 predicted proteins | sample eDN5th37CKraftMG_FD_151339 | JGI IMG/M metagenome (GOLD analysis project Ga0180221, IMG submission 151339) | Enriched Miracle-Growth compost microbial communities from Emeryville, California, USA - eDNA 5th pass 37_C Kraft MG (version 2) (version 2) ...
CCATGATGAGATGGGGGCATTTAAGCAGGGTCCCGTCGGCCTGCTGGAGAATGGAAACCGGCGTCCAGAAGCCATTGTCGCGGTTGATGTCATCCAGCCGCCCACCCGCCGCCAGACCCAGCCGGATGCCGTCCCCGACATTGGCGGCCGGAGCCATGGAATGATGCAGATCAGGGAAGGGAATATGCGCGCGCATCATATCCCCGCTACCCGGAAAGCCGCCGGTCGCCAGCACGACGGCGCGATTGGCCTTCACCCGAATCCGCCGTCCATCGCGCTCCACATGCAGTCCGGACACAGTACCATCGGCGGACTGGAACAGGTCGAGGACGCTGGTGTCGTTCCAAAGATCAACGCCGGCATCCATGGCGGAACGGAGCAGCCGGCCGGCAAGGGCATTACCCAGCGCCAGCCGCGTTCCACGCCGGTGAAAGGTCAGCCGGTCCCGCACATATCGCCCCACCAGCGCCGCCGAATGGCGGAAGGCGGACCAGGACTTGTGCGCTTTCAAAAGTGCTTCAATGTCGTATTTCCCCACCATCATTCCGCCGAAGAGCAGGAATGTCGGCAATGGCGGGCGGAGCTGATCGAACGCCGGGCCCAGTTCGCGGCCATCGAATATGACGGGGTCCATCATGCGACCGCCAGAGGTCGCGCCCTCTTCCTCTGAATAATAATCCGGCCCCACCGACCGCGGCACCAGCTTCACGGCGCTCCGGGCATGCATATATTCGACCATTTCCGGCGCGGTATCCAGATAGGCGTCGATCAGATCCCACCGCGCCCGATTGCCCAAGATACGCCGCAGATAGAGCGCCGCCTTCTCCCGGCTGTCCTCGACCCCCAACGCATCCATGCCGCCATGGTTGGGAACCCAGACCACACCGCCGGAAATGGCGGCGCCGCCGCCAAAGACCGGCAGTTTTTCCAGCAGGAGAACACGTAGCCCCTCATTCGCCGCGACCGTGGCGGCGGTCAGGCCGCCGGCTCCCGATCCCAATATGACGACATCCGCTTCCTCGTCCCATCGTTCGGGAGGCGCCTTCAGGGTCACGCGCCGTTACCGCGCCGCGACCGGAAAGATGCGCTTGAAATCGAGGAAGGACATCCGCCACCGGACGAATTCGACCCGTTCGAACAGGTCCGCGGCCGTGAAGGGGTCGGCATCGATGAACGCCTGCGCCTCATCGCGGGTCTCCACGTCCAGCAGGATCAGGCCGCCGATCACCGACGTCCCTTCGTCATTCAGGAAACCGCCGCCGGCGATCACCTTCGTCACATTGGCCTCGAGATATTCCAGGTGGCTTTGACGCACACGGTCCCGGACATGTTCGTGGCCGGGCTTGTCATAAGTCGCGATCATGTAGGCCAAGTCTATAACTCCTTTGGTTTCGAAACGTAGTTCAGCTTATCGCAATGGCGGGGCTGCGCCGCTCCAGCCGCAAGCGCGTCAGCTTCAGCCGATGGATGGACCACCGGCCGTTCCTGCGCACATATTCCTCATGATAATGGCCAAAGCCGTGGACGGATTCGACTCCTGTCTCCCTGGCGCGGTCGGGCGGGAAAAAGACGAGGTCCTCCATCGCCCAGATGCCCGTTGCGTGGTCGGCCGACAGCAGTTCGATCTCCGGCATATGGCCGTGATGCACGCTGACCACGCCCGCCAGCACCTTCTTTATGTGCGCGATGGATTCGTCGCGGGGAAGAGGCTTCTCCTGCCCCTCCGGAAAGAATAATGTCGCATCGGGGGTGAACAGATCCCGCAAGGCGTTCCAGTCCTGGGTATCCGCGAACCGGAAATAGCGCGCCTTGAGGACCGATATCTCTTCTATGGCATGCAGCCGTTCTTCGACACTGAGCATGGTCACTTCCTTATGGACTGAGGCATCCAGGCCAGCGGGCAGCCATGCGGCGCCAGCCAGGGCACCGGCGCCGCCCAGCATCGCCCTGCGATCCATGGCCTATTCAGCCGCCAGCGCTTCGGCCCGGTCGCGCTGATAGGTCCCCGCCTTGGGCCCTTCATTCATGAACTGCCGCAGCGACCGATAAAAATTGGTGACCGACTTTTCCTGTATCGGATTCATCAGCGAACCGTTGAACGCTCGCGACTTCATGCCCTTGCGAACCGCCAGCATATTGGCAAAGTCCTGGACCAGAATGCGTCCCCAGTCCGCCGCCGGATCCTTCCAGTCGGCGAAGAACTGCCGCTTGAGCGGAGGCGCCTTCCCCTCGCCATATAATTCCAGCGACCAGACATCCATGATGCAGGTGTCGTGGTCATGCCCGTTGGGGCGGAAACGATACCAGATCACGCTGTCGATGCTCCCGTGCAGATAGATGGTGTTCGGGAACACATGCCAGTCGAGCCGGCTCTCCATGATATATTCGGGCGTAAGTTCAGTGGGCCAGGGCGCGCCTTCCTTGGTCGCTTCCTCCACCTGAATCCGGCCCCATTCGGCCAGCACCTCGAAATCCGACAGAGTCGAAGGGATCGCATCGAGCTTTTCGAGCAGGCGATAGGAACGGCCGCTGGCCATCGCCCCCAGATTGTTGTGGAATTCCGTCACGACGCCGCGAATGTGGTCGCGCACGTCCCGCTTGGGCGCGGGGGGAAGACGCGATGACCGCTGGTACGGGTAAATGCTGTCATTGTCGTACCACATCGCGGCATGACGGCCAAAACCGCTACTGGCCGAATAATCCTCCATATGCTCGATCAACTGCGGGTGCGATTGCTGCACATGGTAGAATTCGTTGAAGAAGCCCATGCCGGTCTTCCAGTTGCACGGCATGATCGCGGTCTTGTAATAGCGATAGCGCAGGTTCTGGAAATTGAACTTGCCGCAATAGTCATCCACCGGCGCCAGAAAATCGGCGAGCGGCTCGCAATCGGGGTCCATGTTGATGAAGACGAAACCACCCCACATGTCCACCCGGACAGGTTTCAAGGCGATGTCCGCGTCCGAGAAATAATCACCGAAATCCTTGCGGTCGATGACCAGGGCATTCTTGCCGTCGAGGTCGAATTCCCAGCCGTGAAAACGGCATTTGAACATCCTGGCCTTACCGCATCCTTCCGTCAGTTGCCGGCCCCGGTGCGGACAGACGTTATGAAAGGCCTTTACCTCCGTCTCGCTGGAGCGGACGACGATGATGGAATCGTCCACCACTTCGTACGTGACGAAATCCCCGACATGGGGGATCTCTTCAAGCCGACAGGCGATCTGCCACACATAGGGCCACAGCCGCTCTTCTTCGAAGCGCGCGAACGCGGCGCTGGACTGATCATCCCTGGGCAGGAAATTGTCGGTCACTTCGGCCGTGGGAAATTGCTGCCTTGACTGGGTGCTCATCGCATTCCTCTCAAATCCGTTCTTTTCTCTTGTCTACAACGGCCACGAACCGGTAGCAAGGAACTTAAGTTCTAATATTTTATTGTTTTGAGCCCTTCGCGGAGTATCGATTGGCCGAAAGACGCCGCCGCCAGCAACGGACGGCGGACCACAGAGGAGAATGTCATGCGCGTAAACGTCCCAGCCGAGCATCAATTGCAGCCAACCGCCTTTGTAGCGACACATTACGCCCCCGACGTGGTGGGACCCGCCTTCGCCTATTCCAAGGCCACCTACGAGCATAGCCGTCTTTCTCTTCGCGAATTCGAGGCCGCACGGGCGCGAACCGCACAGATCAACGGATGCCTTCTCTGCCAGACCTGGCGCTCCGATCGCGATACGGCAGCCTATCTCGAATCCCTTGGCAGCAAAGCGGATTCGGTCGCCACGCGAGGCGGCCCGGCGCCCGACGAGCTATTCTATGATTCGGTGGCGGAATGGAAAACCGCGCCGCTTTTCAGCGAACGCGAGCGGATCGCGATCGAATATGCCGAAGGATTGGGCCTCGACCCGCATGGCATCGCCGGGAACGAGGATTTCTGGCGGCGCGCCAAGGCTGTCTATTCGGATGAAGAGATTGTCGATCTGTCCTACTGCATAGCCTGCTGGATGGGCCTTGGCAGGGTCGCCCATGCCCTGGGCATCGATGGCATTTGTCAGATACCGGCCCTGGCCAGGGAAACCACGCCCGCCTGAGGGCTTGGCGGAGACCGTCCCGATGAGGCAGGGTCGATTCGATCCGGCGCTCAGACCGGGACGGCGTCGGGCTGGCGCTCCGGCTGGGCATCAGCGAAGGCGGGTATCTGCAGCAGACGCGCCTCCAGATCCAACAACGCCGGGAAGCGCGAGAGGTCCGTCTCGACACGGCGGGCATTATAGAGTTGGGGAACAAGGCAGATATCGGCGATGCTGAGCTTGTTTCCTGCCAGAAAGGCGCCCGAAGCCGCCGCCGCATCCTCCAGAACCGCAAAGCCGGATTCTATCCAGTGCCGTGCCCAGACGTTGATGCCCTCCTGCTCAAGGCCGAGGTCTCCGGCCAGATATTTCAGCACCCGCAGATTGTTGAGCGGATGAATGTCGCAGGCGACGATCTGGGCCAGCGCACGGACATGTGCCCGCTCCGCCGCGTCTCCCGGGATGAGGGGGGGGGCGGGATATATCTCTTCCAGATATTCCAGGATCGCCAGGCTCTGGCTCAGGCTGTGCGGGCCATCCACCAGGCAAGGCACGAAGCCCTGCCGATTGATCGCCCGGAACGCGTCGCCCTTTTGCTCGCCGGTTCGCAGGTTGATCGAAACGGCGTCATGGGAAAGCCCCTTCAGCGCCAGCGCGATCCGAACACGATAAGCGGCCGTCGATCGCCAATAGCCATACAGAACCCGATCCATTGCCTTCCCTTCAGGCATGAAGCGACTGGTGGACCCAGGCAGCCTTTGTCGAAACCTGGCGGGTTTCCGCCCATTCCTGCAACATGGGTTCCGCGAGGTCGTTTAGTTCCTTCAGCGCCTCGGCCGTTTCGGTGCGATAGGTCAGTTCCACCCGATGGCCATCGGGGTCATGGAAATAGATCGACTGGAAGATATTATGATCGATGGGACCGATCACGTCCACGCCATAGTCGCGCAGCCGCTTGATATGCTCTTCCAGCGCCTCGGCATTCTCCACTTCAAGTGCGAGATGCTGCACCCAGGGCGGCGTGTTTGGGTCGAGTTGCATCGGCTCCGCTTCGGAAAGGTCGAAGAAGGCGATATGGCTGCCGTCCGCCATTTCGAAGAAGATGTGCATATAGGGACAGCGCGCGCCCGTCGTGGGCACACGGTCTTCCGACATGGCCATGGTGAACTTGAGGCCAAGGCCCTTGGTATAGAAATCGACCGTCCGCTTCGCATCGCGACAGCGATAGGCGACGTGATGAAGCTTTTGGATCGTCATTATACGCTCTCCGCCTGGCTGGTGTTGGAAGACGCCTGGTCTTCTGTGCTCGACTGGACGGCGGCCGGATCCGCGATGAAGGCCAGGTGCAGGGCATTGAACCGGTCCGGCTCCTCGAGTTGCGGCATGTGGGAGGATTCATGGAAGACGACGAAACGCGAATCGCGAATTCCGTTCGCATAATTCTTGCCGTCTTCCAGCGTCGCGGTCGGATCATCATGGGTCCAGACAACCAGCGTCGGCGCCTCCACCTTTGCAAGCTCCGCCTGCGTCAACAGGTTGCGCTGCCTGATCTCCATATCCTGAAGGCACATGATGTTCTTGACCGATCGCTTATAGTCTTCAGCCGAATAGATATCTTGCCGAATATCGATCAGTTCCTCGGTCAGCGATTCCGGATGCTTCAGAACAAAGTCGAGGCGGATGCGAACGCCTTCGCGACCACTGACCAGTGAAGCGCGTTCAGTCAGGGTCTTGAGGTTATGCATCACCGACGGATGGGCGGTCAGTCCGGCGCTGGCGATCAGCGACAGGCGATCGACCTTTTCGGGATAGCGGGCGGCGATACGAGCCGATATCCAGCCACCCAGAGAGGTTCCCGCGAACGTCGCGCTCTTCACGCCCATGACTTCGAGAAATTCCAGGACGTGATCGACATAGCGTTCGATCTCATAATCGCCGTCGGGCTTGGCGGTATAGCCATGGCCCAGCATATCGATGGCAAGAACGCGATGCCCCGCTTTCGCATGCGCCGCGATATTGAGGCAGAATGTTTCGATATGGCCGCCAATGCCGTGAAGGAAGAGAACCGTGGAATCGCCTTCTCCGGCTTCAACCACTCTGGTGCTCAAACCCCCGACATCCACCCAGCGGTGGCTGAACGCCACCTTGTTCATTGCATTCCAGTAACTCACACCTCAATCCTCTCGTGAGACCACCAAGAGCGTAGTATATTAGTATTCCTATGTGGGAAAGACTTTTTGCATATCCGTGCCTGGCCAAATTGCAGAAATTCCTGGAAACATCCCCCCGAGAGACGCGCATGACAGTCAGGCCGACCAACCATGACCGGCGCGCGGGACCCGCCTGACGGGCGTTTCAGGCAGCCGGATCGAAGGTCTCGATTTCCTCGCATATCCGCGTGAGAAGCCGGGCGGCGGGTTCCCCGTCGACCACCCGATGATCGACCGTCAGCGATAGGCCCATCATCTTGCGTTCACGGATCGCGCCGCCCTCGCCCAGCGCCAGGCGAGAGGTGATGGCACCTATGCCCAGCAATACCATCTGTCCGCTGTTGAGAATGGGCGTGAAGTGCTGAACCCGGCTGTTGCCCAGGTTGCTGATTGTCGCCGATCCGCCCTTCATCTCCGATACCTGCAGCTTTCCGGCGAAGGCGCGGGCGACCAGGTCCTTGCGTTCCGCCCCGATGGCCTCGGCCGATTTCTGCTCCACATTGCGTATCACCGGCGTTTTCAGGCCGTCGGGCGCGGCAATGGCGACGGCGATATCGACGGTTGGAGACAATAGTATCTCATCCACGCCCGCCGTGCCGTTCAGATCCGGCTGAGACGCGAGTGCGCGCGCGAAACAGGCGATCAGGCAATCCTCGATTCCCGTTGCCTTGCCCTCGGTCTTCCACGACGCGCGCAAGGCCAGCAAGCGGGACGCATCGGCTTCGCCATGGAAGCTGAGCTGGGCGGCCGTGCCCAGGCTTTCCATCATCCTGTCAGCAATGAACCGTCGCACCCCGCCCAGGCGAACGCGGCGGACGCCAGTGTCCTCCGTCCCCGATGCGTTCGCCATCAGCCCGCGATCTTCGCGACGATCTGACCCTTGCGGATCGGCTCCTCGGCTGGAACGAGGATTTCCAGAGCGCCGCTCGCCGGGGCGAGCAGCTCGCTCGCCACCTTTTCATTCATGATTTCGGCGATCAAATCTCCCTCATTGACCTGATCCCCGTTCGAAAAGAACCAGGACGAAATCGATCCTTCGCTATCATCGTCCCAGAGGTCGTCGGGAATCGCCACGTCAGTCATAGATTATTTCTCCAGAACGGCTTGTCGCGCCAGGGCGACGAGTTTCTCGCTATTGGGCAGAACCCCCTGCTCCAGCACCGGGCTGAACGGAATCGGAATGTCGGGAAAGGACAAGCGCCGCGGGGTCGCCTTCAGGGTTATCGATGCGTCTTCGCAGACCGAGGCGATCACTTCCCCGCCAATGCCATAGCTCATATAATCATCGTCCACGGCGACGAGCCGGCCGGTCTTGCGCACCGACGCCCGGATAGTCTCCTGGTCCAGCGGCGCGATCGACCGCAGGTCGATGATCTCGCAGGAGATGCCTTCCTTCTGCAACTGGTCGGCCGCGTCGATGGCGTGATGGACGGTCAGGCCGAGGCCCACAAGCGTAACATCGCTGCCTTCACGGGTCACCGCCGCCTTGCCGAGCGGGACCAGATACGCCTCCTCGGGCACATGCGTCGCGGCGCGGGGAACGGTGCCCAGCCAGCCAAGCCCCTGCACGCCCTTGTGGAACATGAAGACGACCGGATCGTCATCGCGGATCGCGCTGGCGAGCAGACCCTTCGCGTCATAGGCGTTGGACGGCACCACCACCTTCAATCCCGGCAGATGGCCGAAGGTCGCATACAGCGTCTGCGAATGCTGTCCGCCGTCGCTGTAGCCGCCGCCTACCGACGTCATCAGCACCATCGGGCATGTGACCTGTCCGCCGGAAAAGAAACGCTGCTTGGCGGCAAGGCTGTAGATCGAGTTCATGCAGACGCCGACGAAATCGACGAACATCAGTTCGACGACCGGCCGGAGCCCGACGGCGGCCATGCCGACCGCGGCGCCGATAAATCCGGATTCGGAAATCGGCGTGTCGCGCACGCGCGCCGGACCGAAGGCATCGAGCAATCCGACCGTGGTCGACCATACGCCGCCGATCTTGGCGACATCCTCGCCCAGCACGACGACCGAACTGTCTGTCGCCATTTCCTGGTGAATAGCTTCATTGAGCGCTCGGGCGACGGTCAACCGGCGCTGCCTGGGGGCCCGGGTCTTGGCGCCTGTTTCCTGCATGACGTCAACCGAAGACATGGGCGAAGGCCTCCTCGAGAGCGGGATATTCCGAATTGCGCGCAAAGCTGATCGCATCGTCCGCCAGGCGCACGGCCTCCGCGTCCAATGCATCCAGTTCCGACGCCTCGTGGCCATCGCCGATCAATCGACTCCGGAAAAGCTGAATGGGGTCGAGTTCGGCCAGTCGTTCGCGCTCTTCCACCGGACGATATTCGACCGTATCCCCCACAAAATGACCTTCAAGGCGATGAGTCTCAAGTTCGATCAGCGTAGGCCCATCCCCGGCCCGCGCCCGGGCGATGGCTTCGCCCGCCGCCGCATGGATGGCGTCGGGATCATTGCCCGGCACGAAAACACCGGGAATGCCATAGGCCGCAGCGCGATCGGCATTGCTCGCGACCGACGTGCTCTCCGCCTTGCACACCGAAATGCCATAGGCATTGTCCTCGATGATGAAGACCACCGGCGCTTTCCAGAGGGCGGCCAGGTTCAAGGCTTCGTGGAACTGGCCCTGATTGGTCGCCCCTTCCCCCATGAAGGATACGGCAACGTCGTCCCGGCCCTGTATCCGGGCAGCCATCGCGGCACCGACCGCTGGCGCGATACCTTCGCCGATGATACCGCTGCAACTGAAGTTCACCGCGGCATCGAACAGGTGCATGTGGCCGCCAAGCCCCCGGGACAAGCCGGTTTTCTTTCCGAAGATTTCCGCCGCCATCTTTCGCAGATCGACGCCCTTGGCCACCGCGACATGATGCGGACGATGGGTCGCCGTCACGAAATCGGTGGGCCGCAGATGCGCACAGACCCCCACGGCGCAAGGCTCCTGTCCCATGGAGAGGTGCATCTCTCCGGGAATGGGCCCCTTCGCCATATTGAACACCGGGGTTTTCCCCTCGAAATAGATCGTCTTGATCCGGCTTTCGAGTTCGCGGCTCTTCACCATGGCCTCATACATCCAGAGGCGATGGTGAAGATTGCCGTGGGGGGCCTGACTAGGCTGCATGACGACCTTTCCGTTCAGAACGCGTAGTTGGCGGAAACGCCATATGTCCGGGGCGGAGCATAAGACACCTGGTCGCCCGCGCCGGTGAAGAAGCTTCCCTGGATCACCTTCTCGTTGCTCAGATTCTTGCCCCAGAGCGTGAATTTGAAATTCGAATGGAGCGGCCGGAAGGAAATCGAGCCGTTGAACAAGGTATAGGCGTCCTGCTGAACACGACCGCTCTGTTCGAGCGGAACATCATCCGTGTGGTACATATTGCCGGATAGGGCGATCGTCCCGAAGTTGAATTCCCGCTCATATTGGGCACTCAGATTGAGCGTCCATGTGGGCGCGCGCGTAACCTTGAACCCGCTCAGGTCCACATTGGACACCGGCGTATTGCCGCCGCCCACATTGGGCACCAGAATGGTGGCGTCGTGATAGTTGCGATAGCGCGCATGGAGATAGGCGAAACCACCGCTGATCTGGAATTCCGGGCTGAGCCGCAGCGTTCCTTCGATATCCGCGCCGTAGTTTCGGGCCGCACCGGCATTGGTCAGAAGGTCGAAACCGCCGCTGTTGATCTGAACCTGCAAATCCTTGTAATCATAATAGAAAGCAGCGATATTCAAATCGAACATGCCTTGGCTGGTCTTGAAGCCAGCTTCCCATGCCTCGATCTTTTCGGGATTGACCGGAGTCGTCGCGGTGCCATTCAGATCGTAGACTCCGCTCTTGAACCCCTTGCTGTAGGTCGCATAGATGTTCGTCCGCGGCGCGACCTCGTAACGCAGCGAGAAACGCGGCGTCCAGGCACTGTACGTTTTCTTGTGAAGGTCGGTGCCGACGAATATGGCCGCATCGCCGCCCACATATTGAACGGTCCGCTTTTCATGGGAGTATCGAATACCCGCAATACCCACCAACCCAGGCGCTATTTCGACATTGGCTTCGGCATAGGCGGCATACGCTCGGGTCGTCACGTCAGCATAGTTGACGAACGGATCGGGAAAAAATCCGATCAGCGGGTCGTAGCTGGAATCATCGCTATAATAGAAAAGACCGGCAACGATGTGGGCAGGACCGATTTTCTCGGACGCGAAATTGATTTCCTGTGTGAAGTTCTTGTCCGGAGAATCGATCGTGAAGCTGATGATATCGGCCGGACTGGCATCGCCATCCGCTGAAATATTAAGCTGCGTCTTTGAATAAGCGGTCAAGGTCGAAAAAGTGCCGATCGATGTGTCGAAGGCGCTCTTGAACGACACGTTCCAGCTTTCGGTTTCCGTCAGCGACGGCGTGTTCACCGCGACGTCATAGGGCCTGATGCCGACTTTCGGCCCCAGCGTGTTGCCGTCGAGGGCAGAATAGGCGAAAAGGCTCTCGTCGCGACGACGCGAATATTGTCCACCCAGGGTGAACTTCACGCCGTCCGCCGGCTCGAACAGCAGCTTGGCCCGGATCAGGCGGGACTCGATCTTGCCTATGCTGCCACCATTGACCAGATCCCGGTTCCAGCCGTCCATGTCCTCATAGGCGCCGGAAATGGAGAAGGCCAAGCGGTCTTCCACAAGCGGCGCGGCGATGAAGGCCTTGACCGCGAAATTGTCGAACCGGCCATAGCTGACCGTAAAATCGGCGGTGGTCTGATAGCTGGGCTCGCGCGTGAAGATCTGGATGGCGCCGCCGGTGGCGTTACGGCCAAACAATGTCCCCTGAGGGCCCTTGAGCACTTCCACCCTGGCGACATCGGGAAGATCTATCGTATTGGCCGCCTGGTTGGGCTGATAAATGCCGTCGACATACATGGCGACGTTCGCCTCGGAGCCCGGCGATGTCGATCCGGCGGTGACGCCACGGATCGACGGCTGCGTATAACCCCCCAGACGTTCCATGCGAAGGCCGGGCGAAATCTGCTGTAGCGAATAGGTATCGGTGACACCTGCCGCGACGATCGCTTCGCTGGACAGGGCCGTGACCGATACAGGCACGTCTGTCAGACGTTCGGAACGCCGCTGCGCCGTCACCACAATGCCGATATCCGGCGGCGCACTTTCGGCAACGGACGTCTCGTCCTGAGCAAGCGCCCCGCCGGGCATCGCCGCGATGCAGAACGTCGCGGCGCCGATGATGGAGCCGCTTCCCAGAAGTTGGTGGCCGAACCTGCAAATCTTGGACATCTACCCTCTCCCCTTTTTAAATCTGATGATATCTTTTTCTAATATTCTAGATGTTTAGAATGTTCAACTCTGATATTGGCTTCCGGCATTCTAAAAGAGAATTTTCATGGCCTCGGCCGAATAGGGCGTCAGTTCGCCCAGGCGGTTTTCCCGCACCTTCCTGAGCCAGGACGGATCGGACAGCAGCGCCCGGCCGATGGCCACTATGTCGAAATCGCCCCGTTCGTAGCGGCGGACCAGTTCAGCCAGTGAAGCCGCATTGACGCCCGATTCCCCACCCTGTTCGAAATCGGCGAACAGGTCGCGGTCAAGGCCGACCGATCCAACGGTTATCGTCGGCTGGCCGACCATCTTCTTCGCCCAGCCCGCAAGATTGAGGTCCGAGCCTTCAAATTCAGGTTCCCAGAAGCGCCGTTGGGAACAATCGAATATATCGACCCCCGCCTCGGCCAGCGGGCTGAGCCATTCTTCCAGCGCGGCGGGCGTCTCCGCCAGCTTGGTATCGTAATAGCCCGTCTTCCACTGCGATATGCGCATGAGCAGGACAAAATCCTCGCCGACCGCCCGACGCATGGCGCGGAAAATTTCCGCCCCGAAACGCGCGCGATCGCGCAATGTGGCGCCGCCGAAACGATCGCCCCGACGGTTGGTCTCCCCCCAGAAGAACTGGTCCACCAGATAGCCATGGGCCGCATGCACCTCCAGCGCATCGAAGCCCAGATGCTTCGCATGAGCGGCCGCCCGAGCATAGGATTCCACGACATCGGCCGCATCCTCCTCCGTCATGACCCGTCCGCCACTCACATTGGGCCCGATCAGACCGGAGGGACTTTCCAGCGGCGCATGTTCCGCGTCGGGAAAGTTATAGTCCGGTACACCGCCGACATGCCATAGCTGCGGAGCCATTCTGGCGCCTGCCGCATGCACGCCGTCCAGCACCCGCTCCCATCCCGCCAGTGCTTCGTCCCCGCAGAAATTGGGAATGAAGGTGACCGCCCGGGAGGCCGCCCGATCTATGCCCAGCCCTTCGGAAATGATCAGGCCGACATCGCCTTCGGCCCTGCGCCGGTAGTAAGCCGCCATCTCTTCCGTGGGCAGGCCATCGGGAGCGAAATACCGCGTCATCGGCGACATCGCGAACCGGTTCTTCAGTTCAAGCGACTTATAGGAAAAAGGCTCGCAAAGAGCTTGCAACAAATCCATGACAATCCTGACCAGATCAAATGATCGCTATCGATGCCTGGTGATCAGGCGACATATTCCCGCACCGGATAGGTCTGGACGATCGACCGATCGAGGAATCTCTCTTCATCCTCCTGCAGACGGCGCGACACTTCGGGATCGGACAGCGCCGCCACAAACGCCTGATAGGCGGCCTCATCCTCGAACCACAATTCCGTTATGACATCGAAATAGGGCGTCGGCGCGTCGCCTTCCTGCCGCCCCGCCGATACCGACGTGTGGTCCAGATAGTTACGGACATAGCGCCCGATCGTAGGCAGCACTTCGCGCACCAGCGGCACATGGCGATTCTCATAATGATCGATGAACTGATCGACCGTCAGGTCATTCTTTCGTCGAAGCAGCACGACGGCTTTCAGCATGATTCCCTCCTCGGATGCCAGTGATTTCCCCGGCTATCTGCGTCTGATAGAAATTGAGCAAAACTCTTTTGGTTCTAGAATTTTAGTTAGTCAAGCGTTACTGACGTTCCAGAATACTAGATTGCAAATCGATTGCACGCTAAGCGAATCATCGCAGCCGGCATGCGGAAGGAAGAGGTTCATGAAAGACGTCGCTAACGACCCGCGCCCACCGCTTGTCCTGACCCGGCCGGATCACGAGGAATGGGACGATACGGCCGATGTGCTGGTTGTGGGTCTCGGGGGCGCGGGCGCCTGCGCCGCCATCGAAGCTAAGGAAGCCGGCGCGGACGTCCTCGCTATCGACCGCTTCGCGGGAGGAGGCGCCACCGCCTATAGCGGCGGCATCATCTACGCGGGCGGCACGCCCTTTCAGAAGGAGGCCGGTTTCGATGATGATGCGGATGAAATGTTCGCCTATCTGTCGAAAGAAGTCGGCGACGTCGTCCGCCCGGAAACCCTGCGGCGCTATTGCGACGAAAGCGCCGCCAATCTGGAATGGCTGATGCGGCATGGTGTCCCCTATGCAGCCGACACCTATCTAGAAAAAACCATATATCCGCCTGACGGCAAGTTCCTGTATTATTCAGGAAACGAGAAAGTTCCCGAATTCGCGGCCCGTGCGAAACCTGCACCGCGCGGGCATCGCCCCGTCGGGACGGGCATGACGGGGCATGTCTATTTCAAGGCCCTGGCAACCGCCGCACAGGCACTGGGTGTCCGCTTGCGTCAGCATGAAAAGGTCGTGCGCCTGATCACGGATGCGCGCGGACATGTTATCGGGGTAGAGACCGCACGCATCCCCGAACGGCATCGACCCGCGCACCAGCGCCTTTATTCCAAGGTGGTCCCCATGCTGCCGTTCAAGGCGGTGACGGCGGAACGGGCCGGCGCAAAGGCGCGGGAACTGGAGGCTCGGGTGGCCGAAACCCGACGGATTCGGGCCCGGAACGGCGTCATTCTGTCCACCGGCGGCTTTGCCTTCAATCTTGACATGCTGGGTCGGCACCGCCCCTTCTTCGCCAGCAATTACCGAGCGCTGATGCGGCTGGGGTCGATGGGGTGCGACGGATCGGGCATTGCCCTTGGCCAGTCCGTCGGCGGCGCGACCGATCGCATGGACAGCATCTATGCGGCACGCAACATTGCCCCGCCCAGCGCTTTGCTGGATGGCGTCCTGGTCAATCGGCGCGGCAAGCGGTTCATCAACGAGGAATCCTATTCCGGCTATCTGGGCCTGGCGATCGCCGACCAGCCCGAGGGATCGGCCTGGGTGATCCTGACGGGACGCAGCTTCCGCCAGGCGATCAGGCAGGCATTGTTCGGAGGGTGGCTGTTCTTCAAATTCTATGGCGTCCCGGCGCTGCTCAACTTCGTGATGGGCGGGACGCGGCGCGCGCGCTCCATGGAGGCCCTGGCGGCAAAATGCGGTATCGATTCTGTCGGCCTCCAGGAAACCGTCGCTGTACTGAACGCCCATGTGGCGGCGGCAGAGGACGATCCGCTCGGCAAATCGGCGGAACACCATCGGAAACTCGAGGATCGCAGCTATTATGCAATCAACATGTCCATTCCCAACATATACGCCTTCACCTATCTCTTCACCTTGGGCGGGCTGCGCGTCGATGAGGAAACCGGTGGCGTGACAAAGGCCGACGGGACCGCCATTTCCGGCCTGTATGCCGCGGGCCGGGCCGCCCTTGGCCTTTGTTCAAACGGCTATATCAGCGGCATGTCGATCGGCGATGGCATGTTCTCGGGGCGCCGCGCCGGCCGGCACGCCGCCCAAGGGGAATCCACCCTCAAAAGAGAACGGATTTCAGCATAGATGCGTGATGATAGCAGGTCGAAGCGACCCGGCCGGCCTAAACGTGTGCGCGTCAGAGTTGGCAACCCCTTTCAAGATGTGTATCTCACGAGGCCTGACGATGCAGTGGGCCTTGGCCGGGATGCGGCGGGCCTTCATCGGGGGAAAATGACGTTGAAAAATTCGCGGCGGGGAGGATTGGCGGAACGGGCTTACGACCACCTCAAGCAGATGCTTGTGACCGGCATCGTCACCGATCAGCAATGGTTTCCGATCGATGAGATCGCCGCCGAGCTGGACACCAGCCGCCAGCCCGTGATGGATGCGCTGCGCCGCCTCTCCATCGAGGGTTTCGTTGAGATCGTCCCCCAGGTGGGCTGCCGCCCGCGCAGACCCCAAATCAATGAAATACGCGACTTTTTCCGGCTCTTTGCCGAAGGGGAAGCGATTATCGCGGAACTGGCGGCGGAACGCGCCGATCCCAATGTCGTCCTGACGCTTCGCCTTATCTCCGCGCAGATCGGTGCGCTCTCGCAACAGCCGGACGAAGTGTCTGGCCGTTCCGATCTGTACCGCAGCCTCAACCGGCAGTTGCACGCGGAAATGCGCCGCGCCGCGCATTCCCCGGCGCTTGCCGAAATCGTCGAAAGTCTGGGCGATCGATCGGACTTCTACATTGCCTGCTTCAAGGACAAGGTGTTCGCACCCAATCTTAAGATCGCGCATGCCGAGCATGAGGAGATCATTGAAGCGATCGCCGCCGGCAACGGACGCAAGGCGCGTGGCGCGATGAAGAAGCACATCACCGCCACCGAACAACGGCTGGAAGAAAGCCTTCGATAGTCCGATCGCTCCTGGGAGCGACGACGCCCCCTTCTATTCGATCCGCGCGCTTTTCCGTTCCTCCACCACAAACCACCTGATCGCAGCCATGTCGAACAGGGACCGCTCGTCGGCAGCGCGACGCATATAGCGACGCATACGCGGAATGAGCGTGCAGCACAGCTCGGCATCCCTCTCTTATAATGTGCGCCACATTGGACTTGACACCCACCGCCGCTTCCGCTTGTTCTGATAGCCTAGAATTTTAGAAAAGATGGTCAATCCCTTTCCTGTTGCATCAGGCGAGGGGGAAGCAGGCGAGGATCGAATGATGGAGCGCACCATGGCAACGCGCGCGGCGATCGCCGATATCCGGGCGCTCAAGGCGCGCTATTTCCGCTGCGTGGATGAAAAGGATTGGACGACGCTGGCAACCCTTTTCACCTCGGACGCGACGATGTTCTTTCCCGAGCATCAAGCGGCTCCGGTCAGCGCGCGGGAAGCGATCGCCTTCATCGCCACGGCCCTGACCGGGGGCGTCAGCATCCATCACGGCCATATGCCGGAAATCGCCCTGACCTCCTCCACCACCGCCACCGGAATCTGGGGCATGGAGGACCGTATCCACTGGACTTCCAGTTTGTCCGGAGGACTCGGCCTGGAATGGCTGCATGGCTATGGCCATTATCACGAACAATATCGGCTCGTGGGGGGCGCGTGGCGGATCAGCGCGCTGAAGCTGACGAGGCTATGGTCGCGGACCATGAAGCCCGCGCGCCAAACTTAATTCCACCTCCCGCCAGCCGTTCAACTCCTCGATGCTGGCGAAACAGCCCATTGGAGGCCGCTCTCGCCGACGGCTTCCGCCCAGTCTCCCAAGTAAGTCGCACGCTCAACGAGGATAATATATGCCGGCGATCCTTGCCCCAGTGTTCAAGCTGCCCGAAGCACTTGTGACGCTTCCGAAATCACATATGCAGGGCATTGAAGCACAAGCGGTCCTGCGGCCGGTCCATGGCTTGGCGATCGACAGCTCCGTGACACACATCCGCAGCAAGATCGACCGTCTTGTCGGCGTGAGCAGCGCGGGCAAACTCGGCGACTTCGCGGGCACGCCCTTCCCCTTCGCGCCCAAATGGCAGCCGGTGAACGACATAAGCTGTAAATTTGCCCTCAATGACGCGTTCGATCTCTTTGCGGGGAGCACATTTACCAACAATAGCAGGACGAATTCGGGCATTGGCTCGCCCGCAGCGCTGACGATCGACGGCTTCACTCCGCCCGATCTACGAGCGGGCGTCGAAACCAGCGACGGCAAATATCGGTTCACCCTGCGGGCAAGAATGTCACCAACAACTATCGTTGGTCGAGCACCTTCCTCGGGTTCGACACGGTCACGCGTTTCGTCGCGCCGCCGGCGACCCATGGGATTAGCCTGCCGGGCCGTTTCCGGCGGCCGGAACGAAGAGGAGAAGCGGGATGTTCAAGGCCATATGCCTGATCCGGCGCAAGCCGGGCATGACGCGCGAGGCTTTCATCGATCGCTATGAGAACGGCCATGCCGTGCTTTGCGCCAAGCTCATTCCCGGCATGGTCGGCTATGTCCGCCGTTATGTCGTGCCGGACCAGACCTTTCTCTATCCCGGCGCACCGGATCTCGACTTCGATGTGGTCACCGAGCTCTGGTACGAAAACCGCGAAGCCTATGAGGCATCGATGAAGAGCCTGGAAGATCCGGCGGCGGCGCACGCACTCGCCGAGGACGAGCGCGACCTGTTCGACCTGTCTTCGATCAGGCGCTTCATCGTCGAGGAACGCACGTCGGCGCTGCCATCCGGGGGAGCGGGCCAGTGAGCGCCGACACGATCCTCGACGAGACTGTCGACCTGCTGATCGTCGGCAGCGGTGCCGCATCCATGTCCGCCGCGCTGCGTGCCGCCGACGCCGGCCTCTCGGTGCTGGTCGTCGAAAAGCAGGATCGCTTCGGCGGTTCGACCGCGGTATCGGGCGGCGTGCTGTGGGTGCCCTGCAGTTCCGTCGCGCGGCGCGCGGGCGCCCAGGACAGCTCCGCCGATGCCCATGCCTATTTTGACGCCTGCCTGGGCCCTGAGACGCGCGCCACATCGCGCGCACGGCGCGACGCCTTCCTGAGAGAGGGGCCGCGCTGCCTCGATTTCCTTGAAGGCCTCGGCATGCGCTGGGCCTATGGCGACGGCTATTCGGACTATCATGAGGGCGAATATCCGGGCGGCAGCGTAGGCGGGCGGGCTATCGTCGCGCCAATGTTCGACCTGCGTGAGCTTGGTGACTGGGCAGAGCGGATCGGTTTCAACCTGGACCTGCCGCCGGTGATGTTCCAGGAGACGGTGCCGCTGCGTTCGCGCGGACGCACATGGGCAAGCAGACTCGCCTTCCTGCGGGTCGGCTGGCGGATGCTACGCAACAGGATGGGCGCACGCCTCGTCGGCATGGGGCCGGCGCTGTACGGACGGTTGTTCCAGCAGGCGGTAAAGCGCGGCGTGATGTTCCGTTCGGGAATCACGGTTCGAGCCTTCAAGACCGACGGCGCGCGCATCAGCGGCGCGGAGATCACGTGGCAAGGGACGCCCTCGACGATCCATGCGCGCCGCGGGGTCCTGCTCAACACCGGAGGCTTCGCCCGCAATCCGCGGATGCGCGAAGCCTGGCAGCCGAAGCCCGCGTCGGTCGACTGGACGCTCGCCAATCCGGGCGACACCGGCGAGATGATCGAGATGGTTCGCGATCTCGGCGGGGCCATCGACCTGATGGATGCAAGCTGGTGGCTGCCCGGCACGACATTGCCCGGCGGCATCCGCCTCTATCTGGTGCCGGAACTCCAGCAGCCGCATGGCTTCGTCGTGGATTCGACCGGCCAGCGCTACATGAACGAGGCGACCTCCTATGTCGCGATCGGCCGCGCGGTCTACGAACGGCAGAAGACCGTATCCGCAGTGCCGAGCTGGCTGGTGATGGATCGCCAGTATATGGAAAAATACTGGATCCTGGGCCAGCCGATGAAAACGGTGCCGCAAGCCTGGCTCGATCAGGGCATGATCGTCGAGGCGCCGACGCTGGCCGACCTTGCCGCCAAATGCGGGCTATCTCCAGACGCGCTCAAAGCCTCGGCGGACCGCTTCAACGGCTTCGCCCGCACCGGCCTTGACGAGGATTTCGGCCGAGGTCGCAGCGCCTACCATCGGCTGTTCGGCGATCCGTTGCACAAACCGACACCAGGGTTGGGCACCGTCGAGAAGCCGCCCTTCTATGCGATGCCCTTCTATCCGGCGGATGTCGGGACGGCGGGCGGCGTGTTGACCGACGAGCATGCCAGGGTGCTGCGCGAAGACGGGTCGCCGATCGAAGGCCTCTATGCCGCCGGTAACTGCACCGCGACGGTGATGGGTCGCAGCTATCCCGGCGCGGGCGCGAGCATCGCGCCGTCTCTGCTCTTCGGCTATGTTGCCGCCGGTCACGCCATCGACGGCAATCGCTGAGGTTCAGATCGCGTCGTCGATCGCCGCGAGCCTGTCGAGCACGATCCGCTCACCTTCGGCGCCTTCGCCCGACACGTCATGTTCCAATTCGATCAGCCCCGTATAGCCGAGCGAGCGGATATGGCGCAGCACATTGGCCCAGTTGAGTTCGCCGCTGCCCATCTCGCCGCGCCCCGGATTGTCGGCAACCTGGATAGCAGCGACCATGTCCCAACAGCGGGTGAGCGCGTTGATAACGTCCCCGCCACGCGCCTGGGCATGATATATATCGAAGACCATCCGAACTGCGGGACTCCCCACTGCCTGCGCCACCGCATAGGCATCGGCGACATCCGCCAGCAACTGCGACGGATAGTCCCGGGTATTTACGGCCTCGAGGCAAATCACCACCCCCGCCCGCTCGGCAAGCGGGGCCGCGCGCTTGAGGTTCTCGACCAGCGCGGCGCGCTGATAAGTCGCCGCCTCGCCGTCACGGCGGCCAATCAACGTGGTCATCAACCGTCCGCCAACGCGTCTGGCGGCCTCGATTGACCCTTCGAGCTCGGCGATCATCGCGGCCCGATCATTGGGGTCGCGCGACACCCAAAGGGGCAGGTTCCAACTCGTTACATTGTTGACGAAGCAACCCATATCGAGACCGCGCCGCGCCAGCTCGACGCCAATTCGTGTCTGTTCCTCGACCGGCCGGACCTTGAGGAAATTGTCTTCGATGCCGGCAAAGCCGTTATCCTGGGCGAAAGCGATATGCTCGATCGGGTCGACCGATCCCACGAGATGACGGAATAATGGCGTGTCGAGCGAGTTGAGACCGATGTTGGACGCATAGCGCATGATTCGCTGAGCCGGCATGGCGGTCGATCCCCTCCGACGGGCATCCCGTGCCCCATCTTTGAGATCAGTATAGTCATGAACTTCAAATATTCTAGCATCTATTCCGCCATGGAACGGATGCGTGGCGCGTGCGAAAGAAGCCGGTGCGATCAACACCAGCTTCTTCCCCCCTATTGGCCATCGATCAGAAGAGGTTCGGCTTCACTGTCACCCGGACCATCAGCTCACGCCCGCGATTGGGCGCGCCGATGATGTCCGCCTGGCGATTGGCGACCTCGGACCCCGACGCCCCGCCGCTGAACGGCTGTTCCGAGGATCGCACCACATAATATTTGTTGCCGAGGTTACGGCCCACCAACGCGACTTCCCAGCGATCGTCGGGGGCGCCGACGCGCAGGCTCGCGTCGAACAGCCAGTAGGACTTCTGATGGCCCAGCGGCTCGTTGTACGCATTGTTGAAATAGCCGCCGCTATAGTTGGCGTCGCCGCTCAGCCCGACCTTGAGGCCGGACATGGTCGTCTCATAGTTGAAGCCGCCGTAACCACCCCATTTGGGGGCGCGGACGATCGGCTGGCCCGCGAGATTCTGCTGCGTGAACACGCCGCTGACCGGGGCGAGGCTGCACCCCTGCGCGATCGACTGCCCCTTGAAGCAGGCGAAGGTGAACAGGTCATATTCAGCTTCGTTATAGGAGACGGCGCCACGCAACGTCAGGCCCGTGACGGGGCTGGTCCAGTTGCCATCGAGCTCGATACCGCGCGTGTGCGCCTTGCCGGCATTGGTAGACAGGTTGCTGACGCCCGTGGTCGCGGCAACCTGAAGTCCGCGGATATCATAGTCGAACAGGGCCAGGTTGAGGCGCAATGTCCGGTCGAACAGCCGCGCCTTTACCCCGATCTCGCCGCCGCGATTGGTCTGCTGGTCGTAACTGAGATTCACGCCGGTGTAGCTCGCCCCGGCCGAGCCGTTGAACCCGCCCGACAGGAACCCCCGCCGATAGGACGCGAACAGGTTCAGATCGGAAGTCGCGCTCCATTTGACGGTGAGCTCGGGCGAGAAATTCGACCAACTGTCCTGCGGCACCGCGGAAATCTGCTCGACCCCGCGAGAGATGGTACGGATGCGCTTGCTTTCATGCGACCAGCGCCCGCCGGCCGACACTTCGACGCTGGCGGCCGGCTTGAGGATGAGTTGGCCGAAGAAGGAATAGGATTCGCCGCGCTGGCTGTTGTCGACATTGAAGAGGCTGGTGATCACGCCTCCCGGCGAGAAATAGGCACGGTTATGATAGTCGATCGCGCCTGACTGGTACATTGCGCCAGCGGAGATGTTGGCCAGGCCGTCGAAAGAGGTCAGGACGCGCAGTTCTTGGTTGATATCGCGGTAGGTGACCCGTTCCGGTGTGTAGAGCAGGTTGCTTTGGATATCGATCGCGCTGGTGTTGCTCAGGTTGTTGGTGTGGAACCTGTAGACGCCGGTGATCGAGGTCACCGTCACGTCGTCGACAGGCTTGAAGTTCATTTCGAGCGAGGTGAGAACCTGATTTCGGTCGGAAAACAGCTTGCCGCCATGCTTGGTCGGGAAGACCGCCTGGAACGCGGGTCCAGGATCGATCAACGATGTCTTGCCATTGGCCTGGCAGTCCATGTTGGCGCTTGCGAGTTGCGGCGTCGCGCCCGAACAATTGACGATCTGATTGATCGACGTGGGGCCGCTGTCCTTGCCCGCGCCATAAGCGAGCTTGAACCGCGCGTTGAACCGGTCGTCGGGCTCATATTTCAGCGTCAGGCGCGCGGCGAACTCATGCCCTTCGGGCCCGCGGCCGAACGACTTGAGCGATCCGGCGGCAGGCACAGAGACATTGTCAATATAGCCGCGCATGGACGAGAAATAGCCGGCGACGCGAATGCCCAGCGTGTCGGTCATCGGGCCGGACGCATAGCCTTCCAGCCGCTTCTCCCGCGCTCCGAATTCATAGCCCGCCGACACCTTCATGTCGAAGTCCGCGGTTGGATCGGCGCTGCGTATCGAGATGACGCCCCCGGGGCTGTTCTTGCCGAAGAACAACGCCTGGGGCCCCTTCAGAATTTCGACGCTCGCGACATCCATCGAGGCGAGGCGCTGGACGCTGGAGCGCGCGACCTGGATGCCGTCGATGTTGAACGATACGGCCTGATCCGAAAAGGGATTGATCTCCGATCCGGCGATGCCGCGGATCGCAATCGGCGCGCCCTGCACGCCGCCGGTGTTCTCACCGATCAGCAGCAACGGCGTTACCCGCGACAGCCCCTCAACATTGGTGATAGACCGGCGCGACAGCTCTTCGCCGCCCACAGCCTGCAGCACGACCGGCGTGTCGAAGGCGGTTTCAGCCCGCTTGCGGGCGGTGACGATGATCTCGCCACTTGCGTCGGCGCTCTGGTCACCGACCTGCGGCGGCGCCGTTTGGGCCCATAACGGACTGGTTCCCGACAGCAGCAGCGTGACCGCGCACGTCAAGCGTAGTTGAGCTTTCATCATCAATCCTCCCTGGATCAGCACCACGTCATCATTTCGCGGACGCGGCTTGTGATTTTACGACCGGCGCGATTCGGCATTCCGACAACGCCGGGTTCAATTCTCGATTGTCGGTTTTCTACCTTCGGCGGCGACCGGACGTTACGCCGGCACCTTTTCCTTCATGCCAAGATATCCCTTGGCATCTTTCCCACTCACTACCGCCCGATCGACCTTGCTGGCCATGAGCTTGACCGCTTCGACCATCTCCAGATTGCTCATGCCGCTCGCGCCGGAAACATCCTCTATGCCGACACGGATATGGCCACCGCGCTCGAGCGCGAGTTGCGCCACGGCCGAATCCAGTATCGCGTCCCCTTGCGCCGAAACCATCCAAGGCACGTCGATATCGCCGATGGCTTCCAGAAAAGCGTCGAGCGCGCGCTCCGTCGGCGCGAGCCCAAAGCGCATTTGCGGTTCCAGGTGAGAGCCTGTGACATAGCGGCCGGCGAACCAGATCTTGATGAACGAGCCCGCCGGGATCAGACCGCGAGCGGCATATTCGCGTATCCAATAGACGCTCCCAAGGGAATAAACGCCGAAGGAGATCGGAGCCTGATATTCGTTGGCAAACGTCACAAGCTCATGGCAGTCCGCAAAGTCCGCAGCGGCGAAATTCTTTCGTCCCGAAGACGGAAGCCCGTCAGCATCGGACACGGCATATTCAACGCCGCCCATCTCGATCGAAAACATGCTCAAATCACCCGATTCTGCGAGTGCCTTGACATGTTCGTTGATCTCCCAGAGCCGTTCGCCCTTCATCGGCGCCGGATACATCAGCGCATCGGGATGCGTCGTGCGAAGCTCTCGTTGAAAGCGCGTGACCTGTTCGATCTGCTGCTCCCGGCTTAACGCCCAATCGTGATGGTAGTGGATGATGGAAGCTCCGGCGTTGAGGCACTCGCGTGCAGCGATCAAGGAAGGTTCATATACGCTGATCTGCTCGCTCTTTGGCCGGTCTATTCTGTAATGGGAGACCGCAACCTCGATGATGAAGGGGTTTGACGGCAACGTCATTTTCCTAATCCTCTCAGAGACTACCGATATATAATAATCATTTCTATGATTAATATAATATCTTTACTTATTTATATAAAATAAATTCACAATTTCGCCGATTTTTATCCGGATTATGTTATAATATAATATCATATTCCCCAGATATATTGTGACAATGACAGCATTGGCAGAAACTGTCAACAGATAAATTTTAGTATGTAATGCGGAACGCGCAAAATCTTTGGCAGATTTTTCGCCGCCTCGGACCTAGGATGCGAGCGCATGATTCAGGAGAATGCGTTTGGTCCCGATCCAGTTGATTCGCGCTGTTGAAGGCGAAGCGGCCCCCTCATACGACCCTGCGAGACAGGTATCGCACGCTGCGCCGTCGCTTTTCGTTAAAGCGGGAACCACCAGGTTCAGCGTCAAGGAATTGGCAGAACATGCCGGAATTTCGGAACGCACCTTCTATCGCTATTTCCCGCGCAAGGAGGATGTCGTCCGCCCGGTGCTGTCGGCTGGCGCGAACCAGTTCAGTGCGCTGTTGGCGGCGCGGCCAGAGACGGAATCGCTGCTCGATGCGCTCAAGGCCGCCTTCGCCCTGTCCTGGTGGGGCGAATCGACCGAGCAGGCCCAGGTCTTGCGCGCGCTGATGCACGAGACCGACGTGTTACGAACGATCTGGCTCGATATCATCGCCGAAACCGAGATTCGGCTGAGGGTAGCCATCGCCGCGCGGATGGGGCTGGACGAGGGCGCGACCCGGACCCGATTGATCGCGAGCGTGGTCTGCGCCGTGATCCGCAGCTCGGCAAGCGCCTGCGACAGCAGCAATCCGCATGCCTTGGCGGACGCCTTCGCGCGCGACCTGGACTGCGTCGCGGCCGGACTATTCGGCGTCGAGCGCGGCTAAAATCGCAAAACCGGGGCGTCGGCAAGCGCCCCTCCGTCTCTACAGACCGGGCCATCGCCCCGCATGGCGCAGAGCTGGTCGCGTTCCGGAGAACTGTCCTTCTATATCAATGACTTATGAATAAATGGCGGAGAGGGAGGGATTCGAACCCTCGGTACCGTTGCCGGCACGCCGCATTTCGAGTGCGGTGCATTCGACCACTCTGCCACCTCTCCGCAGAATGCCGCGATGCCTCGTTCCGCCAGGGAACCAAGCCGGTCACGCCAGGTCGAGGGGCGCCATTAGCGGATGATTCCCGCCTTGCCAAGCAGCCCGAGGGCTATTTTTCTTGTGCATGCGCAATAGCATCCTAAATGGGAAACATGACAAACGCGATTCAAATTTTTGGCGCAGGCGTTACCGCACCGCCGATTGTCCATGCGCGGTTCAGCATAGGCGACGTGGTCAAACATCGGGTGTTCGGATTTCGCGGTGTGATTTTCGACATCGATCCGGTCTTCGCCAACAGCGAAGAGTGGTATGAATCCATTCCCGCCGAATTGCGGCCGGACAAGGAGCAGCCCTTCTATCATCTTCTCGCGGAAAACGGCGAAGCGAGCTATGTCGCTTATGTAAGCCAGCAAAATCTGGTAACGGACGACAGTGAGGAACCTGTGGATCATCCGGCGATCGCCGATATGTTTGGCCCTTATGCGAACGGCAAGTACAAGCTGCGGCCGCTCCACCGGCACTAGAAGCGGGGGGATGCAAAGGCGGGCAACGCTTTTGTGCGCGATCCTCCCCCTGCTCTTCCTGCCGGCCTTCGCCCTGTCGCAGGCGGCGGAACCGGGTACGTCCCCGGCCCGGATCAACGCCGATCCCCTCTTCCCCTTCTCTCGCGAGATCGAGGCATTCGCCAAGGCGGAAGAGAAGGAGCCGGCCATTCCCGACGCCGCGCTCTTTCTGGGCAGCTCCAGCATCCGGCTCTGGGACATTCACAGCAGCTTTCCCGACGTCGGGACGGTGAATCGCGGTTTCGGCGGCGCCACCACGCGGGACGTGCTGCATTATTATCCACGGCTGCTGCCTCATGCAAAACCGCGCTCCGTGATCGTCTATGTCGGCGAAAACGATCTGGCCGGCGGCGCCGATCCGCAGAATGTGGCGCGCGAAGTGCTGGCGTTGCTCAAACGGCTGCGCGCCGATTATCCCAAGGCCCATATCGCCTATCTTTCGCTGAAGCCCAGCCCGATCCGCTGGACGCTCTGGCCCAAGATGGCGGCCGTCAACATGACCGTCGCGGCCCGTGCGCGCGTCCAGCGCTTCGACTATGTGGATGTCGGCAGGACACTGCTCGCGCCCGATGGCCTGCCGGATGCTTCCCTGTTCCGAAAGGATGGATTGCACATGAACGCGCGCGGCTATGATCGGTGGACCCGCGTTGTCGACGCCTATCTCGACCGCGTGCAGATTGCCGATAGCCGGGCCGTCGCGACATCCTGACGCTGTCCAGACGGATTTGACGTCCGGCGGGCAACTTTCCTGTTGCTCCACGGGAAAGCAATATTATTACGAAGCAGGCTAAAGATATAAGCCTGAAGCGGGGGACATCAGTTGACAAGCGATCCGGCCAAAGCCGCACCGATGGCGGAACTCACGATCCGCGGCGTCATTCTGGGCGCGCTCATCACCCTGCTGTTCACGGCCGCCAACGTCTATCTGGGGCTGAAGATCGGCCTCACCTTCGCCACGTCGATCCCGGCGGCCGTCATTTCCATGGCGATCCTGCGACTGTTCGCGACGGGAACGATCCTGGAAAACAATATCGTCCAGACCATCGCATCGGCCGCGGGGACGCTGTCGGCGATCATCTTCGTGCTTCCCGGTCTTGTCATCATCGGCTGGTGGCAGGGCTTTCCCTATTGGCTGTCGGCCTGCACCATCGCGCTGGGCGGCATATTGGGCGTCATGTATTCCGTGCCGCTGCGGCGGGCGCTCGTCACCGGATCGGATCTGCCTTATCCGGAAGGCGTCGCCGCCGCCGAAGTGTTGAAGGTCGGCGCGGGTTCGCGCGAAGGGCTGGAGGAGAACAGGCGGGGCTTGGCCGCGATCGTCATGAGCGCGCTGGCCGCGGCCGGTTTCTCCATCGTCGCCAAGACCCGCCTGATCGCGGAGGAGGCCGGAACCTTCTTCAAATTCGGCGCGGGCGCGACATCGGTGTCCACCAGCTTTTCCATGGCCCTGATCGGCGTGGGGCATCTGGTCGGCCTGTCGGTGGGCGCCGCCATGTTCGTCGGCCTGCTGATAAGCTGGGCCGGCATCGTGCCCTGGCTGACGACGCCTCTGCCCGCCGGCGCGGATCTGGCCGACGTGGTGGGCGCGACATTCCGCACGAAGGCGCGCTTCATAGGCGCGGGGACCATCGGCATCGCGGCGATCTGGACCCTGCTCAAGATTCTCGGCCCGATCGTCGGCGGCATCCGGTCCGCCCTTGCCGCCAACCGGATGCGCAAGGGCGGCAATGCGGGTCTGCTGGAGCTGACCGAGCGGGATCTCCCGATCGGCATCGTCGGCGGCACCATCCTCGCCTCGCTGATCCCCATCGGCATCTTGCTGTGGATTTTCGCGCAGGGCGGGCCGATCGCCGCCAATCCCGTGCCCGTGATCGTGCTGACGCTGGCCTATGTGCTGGTCGCGGGCATCGTCATCGCTTCGGTCTGCGGCTATATGGCGGGCCTGATCGGCGCATCGAACAGCCCGATCTCGGGCGTCGGCATTCTGGCCGTGTTGGGCGCTTCGCTGATCCTCGCGGCGATCTACGGTTCGGGCGGCGATCCGGGCCGGACGCAGGCGCTGATCGCCTATGCCCTGTTCGTGACCGCCATCGTCTTCGGCATCGCCACCATTTCCAACGACAATCTTCAGGACCTCAAGACCGGCCAGCTCGTCGGCGCGACGCCGTGGAAGCAGCAGGTCGCGCTGGTGCTGGGCGTGATATTCGGCTCGCTCGTCATTCCGCCGATCCTCGACCTGCTCAACAGCGCCTTCGGCTTTGCCGGCGCGCCGGGCGCGAAGGCCAGCGCGCTGCCCGCTCCGCAGGCGGCGCTGATCTCCGCGCTGGCGAAGGGCGTGCTGGGCGGCGACCTTGACTGGGGGCTGATCGGCATCGGCGCGCTGATCGGCGCGGTGGTCGTGGCCATCGACGAGCTTCTGGGCAGGACCGGCAAGTTGCGCCTGCCGCCGCTCGCCGTCGGCATGGGCATCTATCTGCCGATGGCGCTCACGCTGTTGATTCCGGTGGGCGCGCTGATCGGCCATTTCTACAACCGCTGGGCGATGCGCCAGGCGAATCCCGATTTCGCCGAACGCATGGGCGTGCTGATGGCCACGGGCTTCATCGTCGGCGAAAGCCTGTTCGGCGTCGCCTTCGCGGCTATCGTCGCCGCCACCAACAGCGACGCGCCGCTGGCGCTGGTGGCGGAGCATCATTGGGCCGCACTGCTAGCGGTGGCGATCTTCGCAGGGGTGATCGCGGCGCTCTATGGCCGACTGCGCCGCTGGGCCGGCGCGCCGCTAGGGTGAGGGAGCTAGCGATCGGGTAAGGCGCCGCGCGCGGCTCCTCCCCCTTCATTTCTTCGCGGCGAACCAGCTTTGCAGCGCGGGCTTGAGCCGCGCCCGCGTTTCGATCCGCGTCTGGATGCCCGCTATGGCGCGATCCACGACCTTGCGCGATTCCGGCGTCAGATATTGCGTGGCATAAGCGTCCAGCTTCCGCGCCATGGCCGGGTCCGCCGAACCGCCGCCCAGCCGGGCCAGCGCTTGCGAGCGGGCCGACACGTCGATCAGCGCCTCATATTGCTGGCGATGGGCCAGCACATAGTCGACGGCAAGCATGGGATGCTCATAACCGACCTGTGCGATGATCGCGGCGCTGGTGGTCTTGCCCGGCTCGTCCGTCAGCGCGAGGTCGAGCGCCTGACCGGCGAGCTTCTCATCCTTCGCACCGCCCAGCAGCGCGAAGAGCTGGCTCTTGTCGAGATCGGTCTTCGCGCCGTTCGCCATGGCGCGCAGCCTGTCCCACTTCGCCTGATCGGCGTTCCTCGCGACGATGCCCAGCCAGACATTGCGGAGCGGCCCGTCCAGCGCCGCCGGATCGGAGCCGAGCGCGGCGAAACGCCGATTGGCTTCCGCCACCACCGCCTTGTCGCCGACCGCGCCCAGCGTCGACACGAGGCTGGACCGCAATACCGGCACCTGCGCGCCTTCGCCCGGTTTCGCGTCATAGCCGATGGCGGCCAGAACCGGCGTCAGCTTTGCCGAGGCATAGGCGGCGACCCTGCCCTGCGCGGCGGCGTCGCCCTCCAGCATCTGATGGGCACCCTCCAGATAGTCCGGCACCTGCGCCAACACGGCGGGGCTTGCGCTGCCCGGCACCGCGTCCAAAAGGTCGAGCGCAAGGCCCATCGGCTGATAACCGCCAAGGCCAAGCTGCCAATTGTCCGCCAGCAGGCCGATCTGGTCGATCGCGGGGAGCGTCGTGAAATCCTTCGCCAGCGCCCGCACATTGGCGGCCGGGTAGAGCGAGCGGTAATAGCCCGACTGCCCCGCATTGACGACATAGGCGCCGCAGCCCGGCAGCGTGATCTGCCCCTTGCCGCTCAGGATCATGCGCTGCGCCGAACCGCCCAGCGTCTGCGCCATGACGGGCACGTTCCAGCGCAGCGGCGTCCTGTCCTTCCGGTCGCGGCTGAATTCGCCCTGGACCAGCGACAATATGGTGTTGCCGCCCTTGCATTGGGCGCTTTCCACCGTGACCAGCGGGATGCCCGGCTGGCTGGTGAAGTCGTGCGCTATGGAGACAAGCCCCTTGGCCCCCGCGCCTTCGACCGCTTTCCACAGATCGTCGGTCACGGTGTTTCCATAGGCGTGCTGCTTCATATAGGCGCGGATGCCGCTGCGCCACACATCCTCTCCGGCATAGCCTTCCAGCATGGTGATGACGGCTTCGCCCTTTTCATAGGTGATCGCATCGAACGCCTGGTTGACCTGATCGACGGTCGCGATCTTCTGCACGACGGGATGGGTGGTCGCCAGCGCATCCAGCCCCATGGCGCTTTCGCGGCCGCCGACCCGGTTCAGCAGCATTTCCCATTCGGGTTGCAGCTTGTCCGTTACCTTGGTCGCCATCCAGCTCGCAAAGCCCTCGTTCAGCCAGAGGTCGTCCCACCAGGCCATGGTGACGAGGTCGCCGAACCATTGATGCGCCATTTCATGCGCGACGGTTTCGTAGATGCGGCGCTTTTGCGCTTCTGTGGTGAAGCGGGGATCGACCAGCAAGGCGCGCTCGAAGGTGAAGATCGCGCCCCAATTCTCCATGGCGGAGAAGAACTGGCTCTGACCCGGTCCCGCGACATTGTCCAGCTTGGGCAGCGGGAAGGGGACGCCGAAATAGTCGTTGAACCACGGCAGGATCGCGGCGGAGGCATCCAGCGCCAGCGCGGCCTTGCCGGTATTGCCCTTGCCGGTGACGACGCCGACTTCGGTGGCGCCGGCCATCTTGGTGGCGCGGTCCAGTTCGCCCAGACCGAAGAACAGCAGGTAGGAGGACATTTTCGGCGTAGTGCCGAACGTCACCTGCGTCTTGCCGTTTCCCAAATCCCGGCTGTTCTTCACCGGCATATTGCCGACCGCCATCTCTCCGGCCGGGACGACGGCCGTCAGGTCGAAGGTCGCCTTGTAACTCGGTTCGTCCCAGCTCGGCACGAAGCGGCGGGCATCGGGCGCTTCGAACTGGGTGAAGAGGGCGCGCTTCGCCTGACCCGCATTATCCGTATAATCGAGCGCGAAAAGCCCGTTCGCCTGCGTGGCGATGACGCCGTCATAGGCGATGTCGAGCCGATAGCTGCCCGGTGCGAGCGGCTTGCCGAAGTCCAGCGTCACCGTCTGCGCGGCGGCGTCGACGCTGGCGGCTCCCTTCACCGCCTTGCCCCTGGCCGGGGTCAGCGTGACCGCGCCGAAATGGAGGTCGGCCGCGTTCAGCACCAGCGCAGGCATGGCCTGCGATACGGTGATGTCGATCGCCACCTTGCCCGTGAAGGTGAGGGCCCTGGCGTCGGGCGTGACCGTGATCGCATAATGGCTGGGCGCGGCGCCGCGCGGCAACTGAGTCGTCACGGCGGCGGCCGCGCCGGCCTGTCCTTGTGCGTGGGCGGTGGCGGCCAGGGCCAGCGGGGCTGCGGCGAGCAGCAGGGGCAGCATCTTTGAAAATGTCATCCGGTTCAGACTCCGACACGTCTTGAACGGCGCAGCCGGGGCGGCCATGCGCCTTGATACAAAGCGGCATCGGCTCTTTCGGTTCGTCGGTCAAGACAGGCGGCCGGTCGCGGGCGGGAAATCGCCGCGCGATTGCGGGCTTGCGCCGTGCCTGTTAGGCGTCTTCCCCTGACAGGACAGCCGTTCGATCCACTGGTAAAAGGAAGTTCATGCGAAATCGACTGACGGCCTTCATCCTGGCGGGCATGGTTCTGGGCGTTCTCACCGGATTTGCCGCCAATCTGTGGGTCGCAGGCGACAAGGCGCTGGCCAAGGACGTGGCGGGCTATTTCCACCTGCTGGCCGATATCTTCCTTCACCTCATCAAGATGATAATCGCGCCGCTGGTCTTTTCCACGCTGGTCGCGGGCATCGCCCATATGGGCGACAGCGCGGCACTGGGGCGGATCGGCGGGCGGGCGCTGGCCTGGTTCGTCATGGCGAGCCTCATTTCTCTGTCGCTGGGCCTCGTCCTGGTCAATTTCTTCGCGCCCGGAGAGGGCCTCAATCTGGTGCGGACGGGCGCGGAATCGGGCGTCAGCACCGAAGCGCTCAACTTCCGCGATTTCATCCTGCACGTCTTCCCTACATCCATGGTGGGGGCGATGGCGGAAAATTCGATCCTCCAGATCGTCGTCTTCTCCCTGTTTGTGGGCGTGGCGCTGACCGCTATCGGGGAAAGGGGCAAGCCCATCGTCGTCGTGATCGAGGCGATGGTCGAGCTGATGTTGCAGGTGACGGGCTATGTGATGCGCGTCGCGCCCTTCGCGGTGTTCGGCGCGCTGGCCTCGGCGATCACGACCGAGGGCCTGGGCGTGCTCAAGACCTTCGGCGAGCTGGTCGGCGAATTCTACCTGTCGCTGCTCGCGCTGTGGGTGCTGCTGTGCCTGGCGGGCGGGGTTTTCCTGGGCAGGCGCATCCTGACGCTGCTGCGCTATGTGCGCGAGCCGGTGCTGATCGCCTTCTCCACCGCGTCGTCCGAAGCGGCCTATCCCAAGATGCTGGAGCAGCTCGACCGCTTCGGCGTGCCGCGCCGGATTTACAGCTTCGTGCTCCCGCTGGGCTACAGCTTCAACCTCGACGGGTCGATGATGTATGCGACCTTTGCCACCATCTTCATCGCGCAGGCCTATAATATCGACCTGCCGATCATGACGCAGATCACCATCCTGCTGGTGCTGATGGTGACGAGCAAGGGCATCGCCGCCGTGCCGCGCGCCTCCCTGGTCGTCATCGCGGCGACGCTGGGCCAGTTCAACCTGCCGGTCGAAGGGGTCGCCTTCATCCTGGCGGTCGATCATTTCATGGACATGGGCCGCACCGCGACCAATGTGCTGGGCAACGCCATCGCCACGTCCGTCATCACCAAATGGGAAGGGATGCTGGAGGTGGAGGAACCAGAATATGCGGCGCCGCTTAAGGCGCCTGCCCATACCCCGTCCCATGGCCGGGCCGGGCTGGAACTGGCTGAGGACATGGTGGATGACGAGCAGCGGCGCTGAACGCGTCAGCGGGCGGCTTTCGCCGCCTGCGCCCACCAGAGCAAGGTGTCCGCGAACTTCGGGAAACCACGTTCCAGCGCCGCGCCGCCGTCGCCCCGCGGCCGACCCGCTTCATCCAGCGCATCGCCGATCTGACCGACGCTGAGCCGTTCGGGAATCACCGTCATGCCCATGGCGGACAGCGTCACCGTCCAGTCGGCATGGCTGTTGACGCCAGCGAACCGGCCTGTCGAATAGCTGGCGATGGCGGCGGGGCGGCGGTCGAATTCCTTGAGATAATGATCGACCAGATTCTTGAGGCCCGGCTGGACGCCGCGATTATATTCGCCCGCGACGAACACGAAGGCATCGGCGGCGGTGAGGCGCTGGGCAAGGGCGGACATGGCGGCCGGCGCTTGTTCTGGTGGATAGTCGCTGTAGCGCAGATCCAGCATCGGAAGACCGATTTCCTTTGCATCGATCAGTTCGGCGCGATGGCCCAGTTCCGCAAAAGCAAGAATGAGATAGTCAACTAAACGGATTCCCAGACGGCCGCGCCTGTAGGAACCGTATAGGACGAGTATGTCGAGCGCCATGCGGGCCTCCCTTGTTGTAGGAAGTGTCGCACTGGCGCGCGGCGGCGTCCAGCCTTAGCGCAGCTTCGCGATGGAAAGCCCGTCCTGCTTGGCGCGGGCCTTCACCGATTCCTCGCTGCGGGTGAGGGCCTTGGCGATCGCCTTGAGCGCCATGCCCTTCTTCGCGAGCGTATGGAGCTTTTGCAGCTCGTCCGCCGTCCAGGGTTGCTTGTGGCGCTCGAAGCGATCTCCGGCCATCTCGGATCAGTCCGCGAAGGGATCGCGCACGAGGATGGTGTCCTCGCGTTCCGGGGACGTCGAAACCAGCGTGACCGGGCAGCCGATCAGCTCCTCGATCCGGCGGATATATTTGATCGCCTGCGCGGGGAGTTCGGCCCAGCTCCGCGCGCCTGCGGTGGTGTCCTGCCAGCCTTCGATGCTTTCGTAGATCGGCTGCGCCTTCGCCTGATCCTGCGCGTGGGCGGGGAGATAGTCGTAGGTCGTCTCGCCGATCTTGTAGCCGACGCAGATTTGCAGTTCCTCGAACCCGTCGAGCACGTCGAGCTTGGTGAGGGCGATGCCGGTGACGCCCGACACGGCGACCGACTGGCGCACCAGCACCGCGTCGAACCAGCCGCAGCGGCGCTTGCGGCCCGTCACCGTGCCGAATTCATGGCCGCGCTCGCCCAGGCGCTGGCCGGTTTCGTCCTCAAGCTCGGTCGGGAAAGGACCGGAGCCGACGCGGGTGGTGTAGGCCTTGACGATGCCGAGCACGAAACCCGCGCCCGAAGGACCAAGGCCGGTGCCGCTCGCCGCCGTGCCCGCCACGGTGTTGGAGGAGGTGACGAAAGGATAGGTGCCATGGTCGATGTCGAGCAGCGTGCCCTGTGCGCCTTCGAACAGGATGCGCTTGCCCTGCGCCTTCGCCTGATTGAGCGTCAGCCAGACCGGCTTGACGAAGGGCAGGATGAAGTCCGCAATGTCGCGCAATTCCGCCATCAGGGCGTCGCGGTCGATAGGCGCTTCGTTGAACCCGGCACGCAGCGCGTCGTGATGCGCGGTGAGGCGGTCAAGTTGCGGGCCGAGATCGTCGAGATGGGCAAGGTCGCACACGCGAATGGCGCGGCGGCCGACCTTGTCCTCATAGGCCGGGCCGATGCCCCGGCGGGTGGTGCCGATCTTGCCCGCGCCCGACGCATCCTCGCGCAGGCCGTCGAGGTCGCGGTGGAAGGGCAGGATCAGCGGGCAGGTTTCCGCGATCTGGAGATTGTCCGGCGTGATGGCGACGCCCTGCCCCCTGAGCTTGGCGACTTCTTCGCGAAAATGCCATGGGTCCAGAACGACGCCGTTGCCGATGACGCTCAGCGTGCCGCGCACGATGCCAGAGGGGAGCAGCGAGAGCTTGTAAACCTTCTCGCCCACGACCAGCGTGTGGCCCGCATTATGGCCGCCCTGAAAGCGCGCGACGACGTCGGCGCGTTCCGACAGCCAGTCGACGATCTTGCCTTTGCCTTCATCGCCCCACTGGGCGCCGATCACCGTAACATTTGCCATGGATATAGTCCTTCGCCCCGCCGCGCGAACCCGGCTTGCCCTTCGACGGGACTCGGCAAGCGGGCGGAATAGTGGGCGCGTGTCGCCCCATGCGGGCCGGCGGTTAGCCGCGCCGGCCCCGTAAAGTCAAGTCAGTAAGCGCGCGGCTCCATGCCGTCGAGCCAGTGCGAGCAGCGCAGGCGCTCCCCATTCTCATCGCCGGTCAGGGCGGCGATCGTATGCCAGCCTTCGCCGCGCAGCGCGGCGGCGCGGTCCGCATCATGGCCGATGGGGAGGAACAGGCGCCGCACCGGCTGACCGCCGAAACCGGCATCGATCAGCGGATCGGGATAGAGGGAAAAGCCCATGGCCGGTTCGTCCGTGCCGTCGGCGCGGGTGATGGCGTAGCTGCCGCCCCGGCCGATTTCACCGATGAAGCCGTCCGCGAAGACCGAGAAGCCGAACCAGTTCTGATATTCAAAGCCGTGGCGCTCCGTCGGATCGAGCGTCAGGGTGATGTCCCAGCCAATGGGCTTGGCGATGGCGCGCAGGCCCGCGATGCGGCTGTCGATGGCGCCGCCAAGCTGCGCGTTCAGGGCTTCCAACCGCTCCATCGCGGCGTGGAAGGGGCCGGTCGCCTCGATCAGCGGGAGATAGGCGGCGGCGGCGGGGCTGATCGCGGCGAGCGCGCCCGCATCCTTGGCGTCGAGTTCGTGGCGGACGGCTTCGATCTCCTGTGGGTCGAGCGGCAGGGAGCCGGCCGCCAGCGTGTCGATCAGGTCCGGCAGGGTGAAATCGATGGTGAGGCCGGTGACGCCCGCCGCCTGCAATGCCTCTATCGCGACATTCACGATCTCGACGGCGGCGGCGACGCTGTCGCTGCCGATCAGCTCCGCGCCGACTTGCAGATGCTCGCGCTCCGGGCGAAGCTGGTTGGCGCGCAGGCGCAGGACCGGGCCGGAATAGGAGAGGCGCAGGGGGCGCGGCGCGCTGGCGAGGCGGGTGGCGGCGATGCGGCCGACCTGCGCGGTCATGTCCGGGCGGAGGGCCAGGCTGCGCTGCGAGACCGGGTCGATGGCGCGCACCAGATCCTGCGCGCGCATGGATTTGAGGCGGCCGACCAGCGTGTCCTCAAACTCCGCGAGCGGGGGCATGACCCGCTCATAGCCGTGGGTCGCCACGGTATCGAGCACGCGGCGCGCAAGCCGCGCGGAGGCTTCCGCCTGCGGCGGCAGGCGGTCGGACAATCCTTCAGGCAGGAGGCCGGGGGGAAAGCTCATAGCCCCCTCCTCCCTTGGGGAGAGGGGGCATCGCGCAACGCTTGAGCAATCACACTCAACACTCCCTCAATATTCCCCATCACGTCAGGATTCGAAAAACGGATCACACGATACCCCAGCGATTCCAGAAACTCCGTTCGCCGCGTGTCATAGCGATCTTCGGCGGAATGTGTATCCCCGTCGATCTCCAGGATGAGTCTGGCCGCTTTGGAGGCGAGATCCACGATAGAGGGCGCGATGATCGTCTGACGGGTGAATTGCCGGTTCTGGAAGCGGTTGGCCCGCAAGGCGAGCCAGAGTTTTTGTTCGGCGGGTGTGGGGTGGGAGCGCATGGATTTTGCGCGTTCCTTCAAGGTTGCATCCAGACGCATCGGCGCTCCCCCTCTCCCAACCCTCTCCCCGAGGGGAGAGGGCTTTGCCGGCTCAGGCGAAGTGCAGCGGCTTCACCGTCTTGACGCCGGCGAGCTTGCAGATGTCCTGACGCAGCGCGTCCGTCACCGCGCCATCCACCGACAGCAGCAGCACGGCTTCGCCGCCCTGGTTGCGGCGGCCCAGATGGAAGGTGCCGATATTGACGCCCGCCTCGCCCAGCGTCGAACCCAGACGGCCGATGAAGCCGGGCGCGTCCTGGTTGACGATGTAGAGCATGGTGCCCGTGAGGTCTGCCTCCACCTTGATGCCGAACAGTTCGACAAGGCGCGGCTGGGCATGGCCGAACAGCGTGCCCGCGACCGACTTGTCGCCGTTTTCCGTGGTGACGGTAACGCGCACCAGCGTCTGATAGTCGCCCTCGCGGTCATGGCGCACTTCGCGCACGTCAAGGCCGCGTTCCTTCGCCAGGAAGGGCGCGTTCACCATGTTCACCGTGTCGGAATAGACGCGCATCAGGCCCGCGAGCACCGCCGCGGTGATCGGCTTCTGGTTGAGTTCGGCGGCATGGCCTTCAACCTCTACCGCAACGCCGGTGATGGCGTCGCCTTCAAGCTGGCCGACCAGCGAGCCGAGCTTTTCGGCGATGGCCATATAGGGCTTGAGCTTGGGCGCTTCCTCGGCCGACAGGCTGGGCATGTTGAGCGCGTTGGTGACGCCGCCCGATACGAGGAAATCGGCCATCTGCTCGGCCACCTGAAGCGCGACATTCACCTGCGCTTCGGTGGTCGACGCGCCCAGATGCGGGGTGCAGACGAAACCGGGCGTGCCGAACAGCGGCGAATCCTTGGCCGGTTCGGTTTCGAACACGTCGAGCGCCGCGCCCGCGACCTGGCCGCTGTCGAGCGCATCCTTGAGCGCCGCCTCGTCGATCAGGCCGCCGCGCGCGCAATTGACGATGCGGACGCCCTTCTTCGTCTTGGCAAGGTTTTCGCGGCTCAGGATATTGCGGGTCTGGTCGGTGAGCGGCGTGTGCAGGGTGATGAAATCCGCCTTCGCCAGCAGCGTGTCGAGATCGGCCTTCTCCACGCCCATTTCAACGGCGCGTTCCGGGGTGAGGAAGGGGTCGAAAGCGACGACCTTCATCTTGAGGCCCAAGGCGCGGCTGGCGACGATGGAGCCGATATTGCCCGCGCCGATCAGGCCCAGCGTCTTGCCGGTGACTTCGACACCCATGAAGCGGTTCTTCTCCCACTTGCCCTGCTGGGTCGAGACGTCGGCTTCGGGAAGCTGGCGGGCGAGCGCGAACATCAGCGCAATGGCATGTTCGGCGGTGGTGATGGAATTGCCGAAGGGGGTGTTCATGACGACGACGCCCTTGGCCGACGCCGCCGGAATGTCGACATTGTCGACGCCGATGCCCGCGCGGCCCACGACCTTGAGGTTGGTCGCGGCGTCGAGGATCTCCTTCGTCACCTTGGTCGAACTGCGGATGGCAAGGCCGTCATACTGGCCGATGATCGCCTTCAGCTCTTCCGGGGTCTTGCCGGTGATTTCGTCGACCTCCACGCCGCGCTCGCGGAAGATCGCGGCGGCATTGGGGTCCATCTTGTCGGAAATGAGTACCTTGGGCATGGGAATGCTCCTTGAATATGGTCCGTTCGGTTGAGCCGGTCGGAAGAGCCGGGCAATGAAGGGCTTCGACAGACTCAGCCCGAACGGTGGATTGGTTGGATCAAGCGGCCTTGGTCTGGGCGTAGGCCCAGTCGAGCCAGGGGCCGAGCGCTTCGATGTCGGCGGTGTCGACGGTCGCGCCGCACCAGATGCGAAGACCGGCCGGGGCGTCGCGATAGCCCGCCACGTCATAGGCCGCGCCTTCCTTTTCGAGGAGGGCCGCAAAGCTCTTGATGAAGGCTTCGTCGGCGCCCGCGACGGTGAGGCAGACGCTGGTCTTCGAGCGCGAGGCGGTCTCGACGGCGAGATGGCCGAGCCAGTCTCGGTCCGCCACGATCTTGTCCAGAGCCGCCGCATTGGCGTCGCTGCGGGCGATCAGGCCCTTCGCGCCGCCGACCGACTTGCCCCATTCCAGCGCGAAGATCGCGTCCTCGACCGCCAGCATGGAGGGGGTGTTGATCGTCTCGCCCTTGAACACGCCCTCGGCCAGCTTGCCCTTGCTCATCAGGCGGAACACCTTGGGCAGCGGCCAGGCGGGGACGTGGGTTTCGAGGCGCTCGACCGCGCGGGGACCGAGGATCAGCACGCCATGCGCGCCCTCGCCGCCCAGCACCTTCTGCCAGGAGAAGGTGGCGACGTCGATTTTCGCCCAGTCGATGTCATAGGCGAACACCGCGCTGGTCGCGTCGGCAAAGGTCAGCCCTTCGCGGTCCGCCGGAATCCAGTCGGCATTTGGCACGCGCACGCCCGAGGTCGTGCCATTCCAGGTGAACAGCACGTCGTTGCTGAAATCCACTGCCGACAGATCGGGCAACTGGCCATAGTCGGCGCGGATGATCGTGGGGTTGAGGTTCAATTGCTTGGCGGCGTCCGTCACCCAGCCTTCGCCGAAGCTTTCCCATGCCAGCGTCGTGACGGGCTTCGCGCCCAGCATCGTCCACATCGCCATTTCAAAGGCGCCGGTGTCAGAACCCGGCACGATGCCGATGCGGTGGGTTTCGGGCAGGTTAAGAAGCTCGCGCATCAGGTCGATGCAATAAGCGAGGCGGGTCTTGCCGACCTTCGAACGGTGCGAGCGGCCCAGCGAGTCCGTGGCGAGCGCAGCGGCGCTCCAGCCCGGAGGCTTGGCGCAGGGACCGGAAGAGAAAAAGGGGCGAGCCGGCTTGGTGGCGGGCTTGGCGGCAGGCGCAAGAGTGGCGCCTGCGGCAGTCGGTTCAGTCATGTAATGCTTCTCCTTACAGAGAGCACGCGCGGCGTTGGGACCGCGTGGCCCGCCGGTCGCCCTAAAGAGATCGGCGGGAGAGTCAAGAGCAGAACAAAATGCGACGAATCGAGGCCCGCGTTAACCACCGTCTGAAAAGAACGTGCTAAATGCTTGATTCATGGAAGAGCGGGCGTGGGACAATCTGTTTCGACGCGGCGCGGGCCTTGCCGCGCTGTTGACAATGACTTTGGCGTTGGCGGCATGCGGCGGCGACCTGGTGCCGCGCGGCCGGGTGAGCAGCGCGTCCAAGCCGCCGCCCAAAGCCTCCCGCCCCGCCGCTCCGCCGACGATGGAAATGCGGCAATGCATGGCGAAGCTGCAATCGCAATCCGTCGCCTTCACGCCGCTGCCCGATCAGAATTTCGGCGGCGGGTGCAGCGCCATGGGCAGCGTCAAGCTGCTCGACATCGGCGTGCCCGCGACCAATCTGGGCGCGATGACGTGCAATCTCGCCGCCAATTTCGCGGCCTGGGCGCGTTTTGGCGTGCAGCCGGCCGCGCGGCTGATCCTGGGCGCGGAGATCGTGCGGATCGAAACGTTCGGCACCTATAATTGCCGTCCCATCGCGGGCAGCGGCAAGCTTTCCGAACATGCCCACAGCAATGCGATCGACGTGTCCGCCTTCGTCCTGTCGGACGGGCGGCGCATCTCGATCGAAAAGGACTGGAGCGGCGACCGGCGCACGCGGCAGTTCCTGGAAGTCATCCATGCCAGCGCCTGCAAGCGGTTCCGCACGGTGCTCAGCCCGAATTATAATGCCGCCCACCACGACCATTTCCATTTCGACATGGGCGGCAAGGGCGGCTTCTGCCGCTGACAAGCCCACTTGGCATCCCCGCCTTTGCTGCCTAGTTGGTCGGCATGACCAGGAAAGAAATCGCCGAACGCAAGTTCCGGCCCGCCAAGCAGGAAGCCGATGACGCCCGCAAGGCGGTGGAAACGCCGCAGACCACGAGCGCGGCCTATCGTCTGGCCTTTCAGGATAATGAATTCCTGTTGCGGGAGGATTTGCGGCCCGTCCGGTTCCAGTTGGAACTGCTCAAGCCAGAACTGTTGATGGCCGAAGCGCGGATCGAATCGACCTTCGTCTTCTATGGTTCGGCCCGCATTCCCGAACCCGAAGAGGCGCAGGCCCGAATCGACGCCGCCGCCACGCCGGAGCAGAAACGGATCGCGGAAAATCTGGGCAGGAAGGCGCGCTATTATGAGGAAGCGCGCAAGCTGGCGCGCATCGCCGCCGCCTATCCGCCCAATCCCGCCGGGTGCCGCCATTTCGTCGTCTGTTCGGGCGGCGGCCCGTCCATCATGGAAGCGGCCAACCGGGGCGCGGCGGACATCGGCGCGCAGACCATCGGCATGAACATCGTCCTGCCGCACGAGCAGTCGCCCAATCGGTTCGTGACGCCGGAACTCAGCTTCCAGTTCCACTATTTCGCGCTCCGCAAGATGCACTTCCTGCTGCGCGCGCGGGCGCTGGCGGTGTTTCCGGGCGGTTTCGGCACGTTCGACGAGTTTTTCGAGCTTCTGACGCTGATCCAGACCGGCAAGATGAAGCCCATCCCCATCCTGCTGTTCGGCCGGGATTTCTGGAATCGCGTGATCGATTTCGAGGCGCTGGCCGATGAAGGCGTGATCGCGCCGTCCGACCTCAACCTCATCACCTGGGTCGAAACGGCCGAGGACGCATGGGCGGCGGTCGAAACCTTTTACGAGGATATGGAAGCGCCGGGTTGCGACTGAAAGGCGCAACTCGCCTTGCCCTCGCCCATCGGCGGGGATAGGGCGCGGTCATGCGCGCGGACCTTGCCCATGTCGATTGCTGGATCTTCGATCTGGACAACACCCTCTACCCGGCGAAGGCGGACCTGTTCGGCCTGATCGACGTGAAGATGGGCGAGTTCATCCAGGGGCTGCTGGGTTGCGATCCGGTAGAGGCGAAGGCCGTGCAGAAACGCTATTTCATGGAGCATGGCACGACGCTTTCGGGCCTGATGCGGCATCACGGCATCGAGCCGCGCGCCTTCCTCGACTATGTCCACGACATTTCTATGGAGCGGCTGGAAGTGGACGCGGCGCTCAACGCCCGCATCGCGGCGCTGCCGGGACGGCGGCTGATCTTCACCAATGGCGACGCGGATTATGCGGGACGGGTGCTCGACCGGCTGGGGCTGGGGCAAGCGTTCGAGCTGATCCACGACATCCATGCCTGCCAATATGTGCCCAAGCCCGATCCGTCCGGCTATGCCGCGCTTTGCTCCGCCCATGGGGTCGATCCGGTGCGCGCGGCCTTTTTCGAGGATATGGCCCGCAACCTGAAGCCCGCCAAGGCGATCGGCATGACGACCGTCTGGGTCAATAACGGATCGGAAGGCGGCAGCCACGATCATCATCCCGATTTCATCGATTTCGAAACCGATCATCTGACGCCATTTCTGGCCGACATCATTGGGGAAACATAATGACCGACCTGATCGCCACCATCGACGCCGCCTGGGAAGACCGGGCCAATGTGACCCTGTCGACGCAAGGCCCGGTGCGGCAGGCGGTGGACAAGGCGCTCAGCCTGCTGGACAGCGGCGAAGCGCGGGTCGCCGAACCGGCGGGCGACGGCTGGCAGGTCAATCAGTGGCTGAAGAAGGCGGTGCTGCTGTCCTTCCGCCTCAACGACAATGCGATGATCGACAATGGTCCGGGCGCGGGCCATTGGTGGGACAAGGTGCCCAGCAAGTTCGCGGGCTGGGACGAAGCCGCTTTCCGCGCCGCCGGTTTCCGCGCCGTTCCCGGCTCCTTCGCGCGGGCGGGGTCGCATATCGCGAAGAATGTCATCCTGATGCCCAGCTTCGTCAATATCGGCGCGTTCGTGGATGAAGGCACGATGGTCGACACCTGGGTGACGGTGGGAAGCTGCGCGCAGATCGGCAGGAATGTCCATCTGTCGGGCGGCGTCGGCATCGGCGGCGTGCTGGAGCCGTTGCAGGCCGACCCGGTCATCATCGAGGACGACTGCTTCATCGGCGCGCGGTCCGAAGTGGTGGAAGGCGTGCGGATCGGCAAGGGATCGGTGCTGTCGATGGGCGTCTTCATCGGCCAGTCGACCAAGATCGTGGACCGCACCACGGGCGAAATCTTCATGGGGCAAGTGCCGCCCTATTCGGTGGTCGTGCCGGGATCGCTGCCCGGCAAGCCGCTGCCCGACGGCACGCCGGGGCCGAGCCTGTATTGCGCGGTGATCGTCAAGCGCGTGGACGCGCAGACCCGGTCCAAGACGGGCATCAACGACCTGCTGCGCGACTGACGGGGTTGCATAAGGCCGCCCCGTTCAAGACGGGGGGCGCCGCTGTCTGGAGCGATGAATGATGGATCGTTATTCCGCGCCGCAAGGCCCGCTGACCGGGATCAGGGTGATCGAATTCGCGGCGATCGGCCCCGCGCCCTTCTGCGCGATGCTGCTTTCGGACATGGGCGCCGATGTCGTCCGGATCGATCGCACGCTGCAGGACGCCTTTCCCGATCCCGTGACGAATCGCGGCCGGGCGGCCATCCATCTCGACC